>Ga0265297_10000779_pt1 | contig 87821 bp, 97 predicted proteins | sample Munlanlwell13791_FD_192502 | JGI IMG/M metagenome (GOLD analysis project Ga0265297, IMG submission 192502) | Leachate microbial communities from a municipal landfill in Southern Ontario, Canada - Leachate well 137-91 | ecosystem: Engineered > Solid waste > Landfill > Unclassified | place...
GTATGATTACCGGCTAAAATTATTTTTGTACTTTGTGGAATATTCTCAAGGCCGCTTACTTTTAAATCAAAGGAAAACTTAAGGATTAAACGCAAAATCCCCCTGAATATCCGGTAGCCTACCTGGCCTTGCGATATATATATTAATACGGTAACTATCAGGCTCGCCAGCCAGATAAAACCAAAAATATAAAAATAATTAAATTTAGAAAGTAGATTGCCGACAGCTATCAAGCTTACAAGAAAAACAAAATTAGTGACTATGCCTCGCGCACCAAAAACATTTGCCCGCAAAGAATCAGGAGTAGCCCTTTGCAGGAGCGAATCCAGTGTAATCATTATAAGAGAGGCTCCTATTCCGGCAAATATAAGTATCAAAACACACAATCCAAAAGCAGGCTTAAACATCATCAGCGCGCTGGCAAGCGAAATAATTCCAAAACCCACGAATAATATATTATTGTAATTAAGCTTACCTATACGTTTTCCCAGAAAAATTGCTCCGAAGCAAAGGCCTAAACCTAAAAATGCAAGAAGCACGCCATACCCTTGCGAGAATACATGTAATTTAACCCTTGAATAATTAAGAATATTTATATAAAAGAAAGCCGAAAACAATGAAAAAACGGCGTTTAGTTGCACTATCCTTAATATCAATTGGTGCCTGTTGATAAATGAAAGCCCTGCTTTTATTCCTTTAAAAATATCCAGCAAGGAAATAGAAGTTTTTTCTTGTTTTTCTTTTACCGGAATAATTATATTGGCTATCATAACCGCCGAAATGATAAAGGTAAAAGCATTTACAAAAAACATTGGGTAGGGCCCGAAGAATTTTATCAGATAGCCGGCAATTAATGTGCCAACCAGGGTAGAAAACATGCCGCTTGAAGCAACCAGTGAATTTGCGCTGATTACTTTTTCTTTTTCAACCATATTGGGGATAATTGCCATTTTTGCCGGAGAAAATAATGCTGATAATACGCCTACGCTAAATACAATAAGATAAATATAGCCCAGCGAATTGGCATGCCGGCTTATAAAAGGAATTGATGCAACCAATACCGCTCTTAGTATATCGGCAAATATCATTATTTTTTTTCTGCTTAGTTTATCCCCAATTACGCCGAAAGCCTGGCCAAAGAATAAAAACGGAAGCAAGCTGTAAAAAGTAATCCAGGCCATTTTCTCTCCGGTATCCGCATAGAGAATCATCGCAATAGTTAAAAGTGCCATCTGGGTAAATCTGTCGCCCAGAGCCGAGATAAACTGCCCCCACCAGAGAAGGGAAAAACTTTTGTTTTTAAAAAGGCTTTTGTAGTTACTCATGGTTACTTTACTTTACCCTCCATATCTGTTCTAAATTCCTGCAACAACTGGTTCAGTTTATCCTTATCAGCCGTTGAAAGATTTTCAAAAATCTTATTGATACTGGATATGTGCTTTGGCCAAATTTCATCAAGCAGCTTAGAGCCCTTATCGGTAATTTTTATAAGATTAACTCTTCTGTCATCAGGCATTGGCATACGCAGGACTAATTCATCTTTCTCAAGCGCATCTATCAACTTAGTGATATTTGCCGCGGTAACGTATAAATTATTCCCCAATTCTGTTTGTGAAAGACCTTTGTCTTTTCCTATATGTTTTATGACCATAAGCAGATTGAACTTAGCGGCATTAAGGCCATATTCTTTATAGGCAGTATTATATAGGTATAAATCCAAAAGTACATAAAGCCTGCCTATCGCATAGACGATTGAATCATTCGGGTAAGAAATCTTTAAGGTATTAGCCTGCTTCATATTTACCTCATATTAGTTAACCAGTTAAATATATACCATATAACCTTTAACTTGTCAAGTTGTTTTTGAGGACGGATCAGACGAATTTTAGCGGACGCAAACGGATGCATTCATCCGCGACATCCCTGCCTGTCCACCAAGACGCACTGGTGTGCTGCCGGCAGGCAGGCGTACCATCTGTTTGCATCCGTTTTTAAAAAAATGGGTATCTTTTTTGACATAATCTTTTGCCAACGTATAATATCTATTATGCGAAAATACAAAATTTTTATAAGTACAGCCAGAAATCTCACGCCGTATTTAAACCAAGAACTCCTCTCTCTTGGATTTAAGGAATTATCCGTTTTAAATACCGGCCTTTTTTTAGAGGCCACATTCAGCGACATAATGCGCCTTAATTTATGCCTGCATAGCGCAAATCATATTTTTTTGCTGATTAAAGAATTTAAGTGTTCCGGGCCTGAAGAGCTCTACAAGCAGGTTTACGATATAGAATGGGAAAATATTATATTTGAAGACGGTTACATAAGTATTTTCTCAAACGTTTCAAATCTTACAATACGCGACAACCGTTTTGCAAACTTAAAGTGCAAAGACGCCATAGTAGACAGGCTGGTAAGAATAAAAGGCAAGCGGCCCGATTCTGGGCCGCTGCGCGATAAAACAGTCGTATACCTATATTGGATAGATAACCATTGTGCGATTTACATTGACACTTCAGGCGAATCTCTTTCTAAAAGAGGTTATCGCAAAATACCGCTAAAAGCACCCCTGCAGGAAACACTGGCTTCCGGAATAATTCTTGCAACCAATTGGCAAGGTAAAACGCATTTTGTAAATCCTATGTGCGGAAGTGGGACGCTGGCCATAGAAGCGGCATTTATCGCATTAAACCGTGCGCCGTCTATATTTAGAAAAAATTTTGGATTTATGCATACAAAGTTATTTAAAATTTCAGTGCTTGAAGGAATAAGAAAAGAGTTACTTAACAAAGAAAATAGAAATTTTAATTCAAAAATTATAGCAACTGATATAGATAAAGATGCTATAGAAGCGTCATATAAAAATGCCTGCCTTGCGCAAGTTGAAAATTATATCGAGTTTAAAGCATGCGATTACAAGGAAACTCCCATTCCCCAACCGCCGGGAATAATCATTATAAATCCGGAATATGGTATTCGTTTAGGCAGAATAAATGAATTGGAAAATTCATATGGAGAAATAGGAGATTTTCTGAAGCAAAAATGCAGCGGGTTTACTGCTTATATTTTCTCAGGCAATATCGATCTTTTAAAAAAAGTGCGGCTTAAAACGCAGAAAAAACTGATTTTTTTTAATGCTGACATTGAATGCAGGCTTTACGAATACTCGCTTTATGAAGGAAGTAAGAGGGCGCCAAAATCTACCACGGAACATAATCAGGAATAACTGTTTTGGCAAGGGCCTTGAAGATTGAAATGGCAGCGCCGTTATCAGGAAATTTGTTCAATATGACTATTATAGTCGTATCTTTGGCAGATAAATAATACATAACGCATGCATAACCGGGAATCCCTCCGCTATAGCCTACAAAATCCCCGAATTTTGAAATACCTAAGCCGTATTGAAGGTAAGGCTCTCCGGTTGCAACCCAGTTAAAACGCGCTGCGCGCATTTTGTCCGTTAAAAAACTTCCTTTATAAAGCGCTTTGGCCCACAAAGAAAGGTCTTGAATATCTGAAACAATTGCGCCGGCAGCCCACATACTAGATGGGTCAAGCAACGTAATATCTTGCGGTATATTACTGTCTTTTTTATCTACATACCCTCTACTGTAATCACCTTCCATAAAAGGATATATAGCAAAACTGGTATTTTTTAATCCAATTCTGTTGATTACTCTTAGCCTGATTAAATCCTCAAGCTTTTCCGAAGTAACTTTTTCCATAATCATTCCGAGGAGAATAAAATTGGTATCAGAAGCGTGCCAACCCTGTCCAGGCTTAAAATAAGGCCCGTGTTTAAAAGCTATATTGACTAATTCTAGGGGTTGGTATTCTCGAAGCGGGCTTTTAATGACTTGCGGAAAAAATTGAGCGTCTTCTGTGTAGTTAAATATTCCGCTGGTATTATTTGCCAGCTGCCTTATGGTAATATTTCCTCCATTTGGCACAAAGGGAATGTACTTATTAACCGGGTCATCCAGGTTTATCTTTTTATCATCCACCAGTGATAGTAAAGCTGAAATAAGGAAAGTTTGCGTTACACTTCCGATTCTCACTTTTTTCTTATCATGCATACTCCTGCCGCTTCCAACATCAGCTTCTCCAAAAGTTTTAACCCATACGCCAACCGAAGGAGACCATACCCCCACTATAGCGCCGGGTATATTTTTTTCTTTTATCGTATTCGTGACTATTTTGTCCATAGCTTGCCTTATGGTTTGGCAATACACAGAAGGCTCTATTGCAATATTAACCAAAGGCAAAATAACGGTAAGAATAGTTATCCTAAGATACTTATTGATAGTCGCTAACTTCATACTTTTCTTTTTATATTCCCTAATAAGAAACTTGCTCTGTAACAATAGCATTTTGCTTAACGATAGTTATCATATCATGCTTAAAAAACTGGTTTTCTGTGTTTGTATAAATCAAAATATAAAGGTCGAGGTCACTAAACTTAACACCGGCGGCAGGTATTGCAATTGTACCATGTACCCTGGAGGTTTCGCTAAAAGCTATATAGAGAGTATCCTTATCGCCCGTAAACTGCTCTTCCCTGAAAAACCTGTGTTTCGCCTCACTCTCTGCGCTTTTTATACGTATTTTCTTTATCTTGGTATAATAGGAAGATAGCTCCATAGTGTCGCTTAAATTTTGCGGACCAAAATCTTTTAACTCCGGGTATCTATCACGGATTCTCCAGATATCATTATATATGTTTCGCATAATCTGATTAGCATAAGCTACGACTTCCTCGCGCTCAAGCCGCTGGGCATAAACCGGCGGTAAAAGCAATAACGAAACAATAGAAAGGCTGATGAAATGCTTCATATAGTTGTATTATAACATATATCTATTTAGGAAAGCCAAATTTTATTTCTACATTTTGTTTTATTGAGAAATAACCTGCTCACTATTCAAAAGCCATTTCTTTGTAAAGTAGCGCATTGACATAAGCGCAGCCTGGACAAAAATTGAAACATTCATCGCCCACCAAACACCCACAGGACCGAAACCAGCAGAAATACCGAGAATAAAAGCCAAAGGAATACGTATAAACCAAAGAGTTCCGGTAACAATAAACATAACGCTCTTTGTGTCTCCCGCACCGTTTAATCCTCCGCCAAGTATAATACCCCAAGCCATAAATGGCTCAAAAATAAGGCTTATGTAAATATATTTTATGCACTCTTCGATAACTATCGGATTATCCGACAGTAAAAAAGCTATGTGTTTTGCATTAAACAAAACTATCAAAGCAAGGATAATAATAATAAAAACTCCAAGCCCGGCTGTAGTTGCACCAATATGCACAGCTTCTTCTTTTTTGTTTTTACCAAGAAGATTGCCCACCAAAACAGCATTAGCCATATTGAAAGCAAAAGCCGGAAGAAATATCGCCGACTCTATTCTTAAACCATTGGTGAATGCAGCTATAACTTCAATGTTGTTATGAGGAAGAGCATTTAGTATCAAAAAAATCGCCATAACGCCCAGTTGCCAGACAATTTGAAGCACGCCTGAAGGCCAACTTATATTCAAAATTTTCTTAATTACCGGGAGAGAAAATTCAAAACTTATCCGTATAATTCTTTTTACATAAGCAATATTTAAAACCGTCCCCACAAATAAGCTTATCACTGTAGCAACAGAGATACCTTTAAACCCAAGTGGCGTATGGAATGCCAGTACAAAATCAAGCACTACGTTAAGACTGCAGGCAATAGCCATTGTCCAAAGTGATTTTTTAATCATTTTACAGGCGCGTAAAGTGCCGTTTGTATTTAGGAGTATATAATCGAAAACAAATCCGGCTGAATATATGGTTAAAAATACCGCCGCGTAACCCTTAAGCGCCTGTGGTATACCAAGTAAGTTTATAATAGTTTTTGAGAAAATTATTCCAATTAACGTAAAAACAATGCCGGCCATCCCTGATGCGAGGAAAGAAGAATTTACGGCATGAGCAAACTCATCTTTTTTTTCGGAAGTAAAAAGCCGTGAGATAACGGAAACAGAACCGACGCTAAAAGCAATTCCTATAATAATGAAAATGAAATATAATTGAAAAGCGATTCCGTAGGCTGCCTGCACCTCTTTACCGAACCTGCCCGCCACATATACATCGGTAAGCCCTATCAAAAATTCAAAAAACATTATAAGCGTCATTGGCCAGCCTATTGACCAGCTCTCGGCAATAATTGATTTTATGCGATTGTTTTGATTTAAATTTGGTTTATCCATAATCTGGAGCCCCTCCTTAGGGGCAACGGCGCGCTACGAATTCTACGCGCGGACATAGTCTCGCCCGCCACCGGCAGGCAGGGAATTCCGACAAAGGGATTATGCAAGGCTCACTGTATATTTTTCAATAATTCTAACAGGATGATACGATAATTTTGCCTGCCTAAGTCCGATGACACCTAAATCCTGCTCTAAATTAATGTATTCAAAGCTGCCGCAATCATTCAAAAGAAAATCATTCAACACTACCTGATATAAACCCTGCATATTGGGGTCAGCTTTTAAAACGTGCATTACCAGCGTATTTGGATTAAGTTTTTCTCCAATTGCAACCGCGCAAATGCTCCCCTTTACCTTTATGAATGCACCGATAAGATTAAAATAACCAAAATTATTTATTATTTCTCTTATCGCCTGCCTTTCTTTATTCAATCCCTCTATATTGTCACAATCTTTCACTAAGCACCAACGTTCTTCAAAATCAAGGCATTCGCCTGCATTGGAAGAGTTTAATTTTACATATTCATATTCATACATTGACTTAAACTTTTTTATCTGGTTTCTTTTGGCATCGTATTTTTTACCTTTGAGTAACTTTAATTCTTCGGTTTTATACAAATAATCGCTGTTATCCCTGTCTAATTGAACCTTGAAAGAATTGTTTCCTTCGAATAAGTTTGCAGTTTCTCCGGGCAAACGTATAAAAGGATTTTTCGTGTCTTTGATTAATTTCTCAATCAGTGGTTTTATCGAACCAGTGCCTATTGGGGGAAAAAACTGTGTAATGCCGGCATTGCCTGAACGTAAAAGGATAAAGCCTTCCAGGCTTGAAACGTAAAATTTATAGATATCTTTCCAGCAATAAAGGTTTGTAAAGGTGAATTCAGAAATAAGCGGCTGGGTTTTTAAAAAGGCCTCGTCAAAAAGCGCCTTCATTTCTTCCTCCAGCGCCTGGAATTCTGGATACGTTTTTATATTCATAACAAGCAGAAAAGCCTGAATCTGATATGAAAAAATGAAGCCGCTAAAAAGAAAAATGTATCTTGGATACTATCTAACGAGAAACTTTTTTATAGAGCCCTCTATGCTTCTAAAATCTTTTTTTGCAAGCCATTCTTTTTTGAATACGCTTGCTCCGAAAGCTACAGCGCTTGCGCCGGCTAAAAAATATTCAGACATATTTTCTGGCGTAACTGCGCCACAGGCTAACAACTCTATTTCGTTAAACGGGCCTTTTATTTCCTTAAAATACTTCGGCCCCAGGAAACCTGCAGGGAATACTTTTACCATTGTTGCGCCAGAAGCCCAGCACTCATATATCTCGCTGGGGCTAAATGCTCCGGGAAAAACCGGAATTTTATTTTTAACGCAGTAAGCTACAACATCTTTTATCAAAACGGGCATAACTACGAAAGTTGCTCCGGCATCTAATGCCCTTGCCAAGGATTTCATATCAAGGACTGTCCCGGCGCCGATTGACAAACGGTTTTTTGAATATTTTACGCATTTTTTTATAAGCGAAGGCGCGTCTTTTGTGTTCATTGTGATTTCAATAGCACCAAGCCCACTTATAACAATTGTATCAAGCAAAGGCTCTAATATATCCTCTTCAACGCCCCGCAAAATCCCGAGTATAGGTTGTTTTCTAAACTTAGCGATATCCATCAGTCAATATCCTCACCTAACAGGCTTTCATAGAATTCCCGATAATTTTCTTTTTTATCGCTGTCGCGTAGCGCTATCGCCGATTTAGGATGCTCGTCAAGCATACCTGTTATAGCGTAAGGCACGATATAGCCCCACTCTATTTTCTCACGCAAAGGAATAAATTCTTTTGAAATAAGATCCAAAATAGGCCTGATATCGAACTTTGGGTTTTTTAAAAAACCGATAAGCAGTTCCAACGGACAATTTCCTGCCGCCCTTCCAAGGCCATAAACAGTTCCATCTACAAAATTTGCATTATGTATTATCGCTTCTATGGTATTTGCAAAAGCAAGCTGCTGGTTATTGTGGGCGTGCATTCCTATTTCTTTTGTTTTAAGGATACTTTTAAATTTTTTTATCAAAAATTCTGTAGTTTCCTGGTAAAGGGCTCCGAAGCTATCCACTATATAAATTACCTGGGCTTTGCATTCTTTTTCAAGCTGCCCTAATGCTTCGGTTAATTCGTTATCCAATGCTCTCGATATTGCCATTATATTTACCGTGGTTTCATATCCCTTATCGGCAAAATGATTAACTAAAAATATTGCTTTATCTATATCTTTAACATAAGAAGCAACCCTAATCATATCCACCGGGCTTTCTTTTTTTGGTTTGATGTCTTCGATGTCAACCCTGTCTACGTCAACCATGACAGAAATTTTTGTTTTAGACTTAATGCCGGTTATGACTTTTTCGATATCAGAATCTTCGCAAAATTTCCATTTCCCGAAATCTTTGGGAGAAAACAATCTTTTGGAATTTTTGTAACCTATCTCCATATAATCCACACCGGCTCCTGACAGCGCCTTATACACCTCTCGTACAAACCTCTCATCGAAATCATGATTATTGATAAGCCCGCCATCTCTTATTGTGCAATCGAATACTTTAATTTTCTCTCTGAACATTTAAGCCTCCTTTAATGAGCAGATGGCTTACGCGAGTTTCCAAACGAACGTAAGCCATAGCGTCGCTATTTAATTTGTTATAAAGCGTCTGCGAATTAAACCCCGCCCTTTCATACCTTAGAATAAATTATTCATAGGTAAGAAAGGGCGGGGTCAAATTCGGCCTAGCATTTTTCCTGCGTACGCCTGCCTTGTGGCAGTCAGCCTTGGAAAAATGCTGGCCTCATTCGATATATAATACCCTAAGGCTGGAATGTGTCAATTGCAAAATCAGGTTTGCTTAAAAATCTGAAGGAAATACACAGAAAGTCTTTGGTCTGATTTAAGGGCGGGTTATTGATTGATTTTGCTTAAGAAATTGGCAATCTCGTTCCGGCTACTCTTATTTGCCTCAACAAATTCAAGGCCGCATAAGTAATTGTCAGATGCCCTGACTTCATTGCACCAGGCAACTTTCGCGTTTAAGTTTACCATTTTATCTATCAGGTTTATGCTTACTTTTATTTGTTCGTTTTTAGGAAGGAATTTATTGCTGACTATTCTGACTCCGCCGGTGCTTAAGTCTTTGCTTACCGTGTAAAAATAATTCTTATGCAACAACTCGTCGCATTCAACCGGAAAAGAGATGTCTACTCGTGGGTATTTTCTACGTTCCTGCATATAGTTTACCGAATAGAATCGTACGTAAACGTTTATAGCCCTCTATAAGCAAAAAACTGGATCCGTGGCTTATCACAAATCCAGTTTTCTACTTAATAGATAACATATTTTTCAACGGATTTCAAGGTAAGCGCTTTCATTTTGTAAAAATTCTGTCTTAAGGATAAGAGGCTTTAAGGATGGCTTAAATATTGACGAATTTGGCTATTTCACTAAGCTTGTTGACGACAAAATCAGCTTTATTCAAGAATTCTTTGGGCAGGCTGGTTGAAACAGCAATACAACACATTCCGGCGCGTTTTGCAGACTCTATACCATAAGGGGCATTCTCGATGACTACACATTCGTCAGGATTAACTTTAAGCATTTTTGCTGCTTTAAGGTATGGCTCAGGGTGCGGTTTTCCTCTTTTTACGTTATTACCGGCAACTATATTGTCAAAAATCCGGTATAGTCTCTGAGGCAAGATTTTTTTAACTTCGTAATCTGGCGTACCTGTAACAAGGGAGAGTAAATAACCGCTTCTTTTTAAACAGCTTAAGACCTGCTCTGCATCTTTAAAAATAAAGCGTTTGAAATATTTATTGAATATTCTCTGCCTGGAAGTAAAAATCTCGGAAAGCAGCTTTTTGGTAGGTATAATACCCTCTTTCTCTAGAAAATCTTTCAATGATTTTGACCACCGTTCGCCTTCTTTAACATAAACATCAAAACAGCTTACTCTTACCCCATAAGGCCTTAATGCTTCATACCAGGCAAGAAAATGATACGGCATGGAGTCAACGATTACTCCATCCATATCAAATATAACTGCCTTTGGCTTTGATAATTTCTTCACCCAACCATTCCTTCTTGTATTCAGAATTATTGCTTTCCCCAACCCTTGTTTTTCCTGACATTTATTATGTTCTCGCAGGCAACCATAACGTGCCTTGGAGGGGCTGGGTTCATTTTATTCTGATTGTAACTTGCTGGCTTCGGAAAAATTGCTGATTTTCCTTTGCAGTCTCAAAGCACTCTTCCCTGCTTATACAAGGAATAAAATCAAGCCGAAAAGAAGCATTTCCTTTTTTAGCCGCGGAATCAACCTGAAGATATAACTCCTTCTCTAATCTCTCCAGCGGCCGAAGAGTTATACATGATACTATATTTTTGTCACAATCCGTGGCATACATATGAACTTTTCCCGAAGAATCCTCCAACTGCCAGTTTTCACTATACGAACAGCTCCAGGAACACAGTCTTTGCTCTTTCATGGTTACATTCATAATACTGGCAACAACCGTAAATATCTCTTCCTTGGCCAGCACATTCTTGCTGGGGGTGATTTCTATATAGAAATCACGTTCCTGGGCAAAAGTAGTAAAAAATCCTATCGACAGAAACAAAATTATAAATAGATATCTCTTCATACTTTGCTTACTATATCATTTTCATGCACTGGCTCAATTACCCTGATACCTATCTCCAGGCCTCTTTCGGCAAGAGTAATATCTTTGTGATTGTATTGCATGGAACTTACAACTTGCGTAAAATCGGTATTTTTTCCTTTTATATGTATGTGCTCACTTATCGCAAGAGGGTATTTAAGCTTGATAATTCCTACGGAAATTTTATCGAAATAATGGGTAATTATGCCGATTTCTTTTTCTTTCGGCAGCACAGGCATTTTTACGCGTTTTGAAGCAGTTTTCTTTTTCTTTATCCGCCCGGCTTTCTTTGTTTTTCTAACAATTCTTCGCAGAGATTTCTTTTTCGCTTTTTTCTTAATAATTTTACGTAGTTTATGTTTAGGCTTATTTTTCGCTTTTTTTATTTTCTTTCTGCTAATACCGCGGGCGGAATGTTTTTTGATTTTTTTCTTTCTGCTGCGCTTAAACAACGCCTTAAAGAATCTAATTAGTGCCATAATCTGGAGCCCCTCCTGGGGCGACGTCCCGCTCCACTATTTGACCGCGGGTACGCCTTCGGCAGCCCGCGGTCATCTGGCAAGGGGATTATTTTTTGCGAATGCTATAAAGCCAGGAATTCAACTCTTCGACAAACTTACCGGAAAGCAATTTTTCCTCATCTGTGTAACGGCTTTTTTGTGCTAATTCATAGGCTACACGCTCATCAAGGCTTCTATGGATTATTTCTTTTATCGGTACTACTGCATTTTTCGTATCATTAATTCCGTCCCAGCTATTAGTCACCGGGAAACCGGCCTTCTCCAGAGCTAAATCATTTGTCGCATCCACCAAAATCCATTTATTGTTTACATAAGCCTTGCAGGCAAGATGATACGATATAGGCAGGCTTTTGGCAAGCTGCCTTAAATCGTTTGGAAATTTTAACGGCTGTTCCCCCCATTTAAAAGGATAAGAAACATACTTCACGGGTATGCTCAACCTTTCAAAAAAAACTGCCAGCAAAAAATGCTTAGGCTGACAGGAGCCTTTATTTAACTCCAATATTTTCGACGTCCCAACCTTAGGGTCGCGTAATTCAGGTACAATTATATAGGGAATATCCCGTATGTGGTTAAAAACCGAAATCCGTGCCGCAAGAGGTATGAAGTTCTTTGTCCATTCGTTAAATTTTCTATCGAGAATTGAAGAGTTCATCCGATTAAATTAATTTTAGTGCCGATATTTCTCTTTAAAGCAGTTTTGTAGACAATATTAGCAACTGCCAGGTCCTGGATGGCAAGCCCGGTTGAATCAAAAACTGTAATTTCACTTTCATTCACTCTGCCTTTTTGCTTTGCGCAAATTATACTGCCAAGTTCGGCATAAACATTATTTCTTGTAATCAGCCCCTTACTAAAAGGCACGTTTATCTCTCCGCTGTGAGATGCCTGCGTAAAGTTGTCTACGACAACTTTAGCTTTCTTTAAAATTAAAGGCTCAAGCTCCTCTTTTCCTTTGCTATCTGCCCCTATCGCGTTGATATGACAGCCTTGTTTAAGCCAGCTATATTTTACAATAGGCTTTCGGCTTGGTGTGGTAGTTACAACGATGTCGCTTGCGCTCACACAATCTTCGATGTTCTTACAAATAGTTATTTTTTCTTTACCGGCACGCATTGCGCCCATAAAACTTTTGGCACAGGAATCATCTTTACTCCACAATTTTATTTCTTTGAGGTTAAAATTAAGACGAAGCCCCAAAGCTTGAGTTTTTGCCTGTTCACCACAACCAACCATACCAACGATTTTAGAATCACCCCGCGCAAGATATTTTGCCGCAACCGCACCCGCTGCGCCTGTACGCAGATTAGTTATCAATGTTCCATCCATAATGCAAAGCGGGAACCCGTTTTTGGGGTCGCTTAAGATAATTACTGCCATAACCGTGGCAAGCCCGCTCTTTCTATTGTTAGGATGGACATTGACCCATTTTAAAACGCATTTATTCAACTTCTCTGCATAAGCCGGCATAGCGCGAAAATCTCCGGCATATTTTTCCAGATGCAGATAAATTTTAGGCGGCATTTGTGTCTTATTCAAACCCTGCTGACGAAATACATCTTCTACCGCATGTATTGCATCTTTTATGCTGACAAGTTTGGCCACACTCCTTCGGCCTAAAAGCAAAGTCTTAAGCTTTTTCATATCGTAAATCATTTTATGCAAAAATCATTAAGTATTCAAGAAATATAAAATGAACCTCCCCGCTAAAATAGCGGGGTTTCTTTGAAAAATTTGGCAAAGGTTCATTGCTCCGAAGCCGCACTGACGGTTAATTTAAACGGCGAAGGAGAATAAAACAGCGCCTCCTGAAAAGAGGCGCTGTTTTATTGGACGCAATAAAACTTATTTTTCTTCGTAAACGGTAAGGGCATCACCTGTATCTGCATCTACGAATACCCAAATGTCATTACGCTTGGTTTCGTCAAAATCAAAATAAACCGTATGATATTTTTTGCTGTTCAAAACTCCGTACGGAAGATTACCGTAATTCGGGTTGGAAGGATTTTTCGCGATAACCTCTCCCCATCCAATCCATTTCTGATTGTCCTTATCGTAAGTTACAACTGCGTCTTCAAAAGCAATCGCTTTTCCGGTAAGGGCATCTTTTGCTACTGCAATTACCTCTGTTTCGGTTAAATTCTTTGCAGAAACCGGAACCGAAACTGCCCCGAACACTGCCAACAACAAAACAAGAACACCTTTTTGTAACATCTAGCTCCTCCTTTTTGGATTAACCCCGCCATATACACGATAGCAAGGTTATAATATATAACCAAAGAGATGGCATATTGTCAATATGTCGATAACTAATTTTTGGGAAAATAAACTGAAATGCCCTATTTGTTACGCTTTTTTCATCAGCATTTCTATGCTCAAAGTGAAACTCCACGGCATTACAGCCGCGGCTTGTAACTTTTCAGGATTTCACTCGTTGTGCGAAACCCTAAACCGAAAACCATTCAGGTACGCCCTTACAGGCGTGGCTTTCTGGTTCATGGGTAAAGAATGATTACCTGTTACCGCTTTGAAACCTTGAAAGTATTAAAACTTTTGTAGCTTTTTTGGCCGTCATTTGAAACTTGCCGCAGAGTCCAGGTATAAGTCTGGTTATCATCAAACAATTTTGCTTCAACTTGTATCGAAGATGCGTTAAACGGTAAAGTTTTTTGGACAATTATATCTCCGAAGGGGCCGCCGCCTTTGTATAAACTAAATTCGTAACTCCTTACCTCTGCTCCTGCGCGCCACCATTTGAATTCAAGGTAATCGCCCGTTATGGTAACTTGATAGCCCGTAGGATAAACCATCCGCGGTTCGCTGGTCATTTCTGAAGTATTTGAACGGCATAATGCAATATTCTCAGTAACAACCAGCATAACAAAAAATGAGATAAAAATAACTACTGCCGAATATTTAATTTTTTTCCCCATACTCCCTCCATTGTTATTAGTCTAGCATCTAAGATTATTTGCACTTGCTCTCTGAGGCCTCTCCGTCTTTCATGGTAAAAATCTTAGTGCCGGTAGCATAACAAGTTTCAGGGGTGGCAACTATAGTGTAACTGTCAGGGCTAAACTTAACCGAATAGGCATAACCATGAATTGTCTCGCCATTATAAACTCTGCTTATGTACGGCGGATTTGACTCAACAAGGTCCAAATCTGTTTTAGGATACCTGCCATTTGTTGCACTGTAACTTGTAGCTGCAGTCGCTATAGTACGAATGGTTGCCTGCGCGTACGCATCATTAGCGCTGGTCCTCGCCCTTAAAACATTGGGTATCGTTATTGCCAGTAACATTGCGATTATAGGAATCATGAGTATACCTATGAATCCCAATGCAAGGCCGCCGATAGCCAAACCAACACCTTTATAAGTCTGCTTGTTATTCGAAATTGTAACTAATGCAATAACGCCAAAAATAATAGCCAGCAGGCTGAAAAGGAGCCCGATCAAAGGAATAAGGGAAAGACAACCCAATACTAAGCTTGCGATAGCCAGGCCATGCGTTTTTTGTTTCAGCAATTCATTCATAACTCCCCCTTTTTTAATTATAGCTGATTACCATACTCAAAAATTGCCAATTTTATTTCGACTCTTCTTTCCCGCCAAGAATTGATTTCAGTATATCTACCGGATTAATCTGTTGGCCTTCCCCGCCGGGCTGAGTTTCTGCCGGCGTTAAATCCACTCCGTTTTTTTTCTTTAGATAATTTTCCAATGCCTGAAAACCTTGTTGTTGTATTCTTTCTGCTATCTCGTTTACAATCGGGTCAAGGAGCTTGTTCAAAGATTCCCGAAAACCTGTCAACTCAGGCGCATCAGGTGTGCCTGTAATATTAAAATTTAAGCCTATCATACTCTGTTTATTTAAAGCATCACAAACTAAATCCACAGGGATAAACCCCCGAATGAGCTCACCATTTTGTTTCGGCGAAAGGAAAAATTCCTTAAGTTGGAAGGTGTTTTTGGAATCAAGGTTATCCGGGGAAATGTTTGTTTTTGAGTTAAAATTAATTCTTCCTTTTTCAATTGTAACCGGCAAAGAATCCCGGTAAATGAATTCTAAGGGTTTTGGGTTAACTTCCGTAAGCTGTATATCTAAATTCACATTAGGCTCATCATGAACATAGCGGATTGTTCCTTTGGCCGATATGCCGCCAAGAGTTATTTTATCTTTTGACAGCGTTGCATTGATTATGAAACCGCCAAGCTGCATCCCAAGTTTCGGGTCAAAGGCAAAATCTCGCAGCTGTATTTTTGCTTTAGTTATCTCTATGGTATTACCTTCGGCTGTTTTGAAAGAAACTGCCGCGTTATTAAAATCCAAATCGACTATTTCCAAAAGATACTTTACGGTTTTAAAATGAACGAGCTTTCCCTGAGGAAGGTTTTCTATTGTTTCAGTTACCCGTTTATCTTCTTTCCTTTTTTGCGCGGCTTCCTCTGCGTGTTTTTTGGAAAAAATATCCTTGATTACATTATACGCACCGCTTAATGTATTTTCTTTCTTGGGCGTTTCCATATCTACGGGTTTTTCCGTCGCCTTTGACGGCAGTTTGTGCTTAATGATATTCTGGATATTAAAAGACCCATCTTCTCTTCTCTCAAGAGAAATTTCCGCATCATTTAATACAGCATGCGATATAACTGCCCGCTTTGAAAGAATTCCTAAAAGGCTCAATCGGCAGGAAGCTTCAGGTACACTAAGAATACGTTTTTTAACATCATCCGTGTCAAATATTTTAAGGTTAATCAGCTTAACGCTTAACGTTAAAGGCCAGACTTGCGCCTTATCAATAGATATTTTTGCGGCAGTATTCTTATTCAGTTGGGCTATTATAAATTGCGTTACGGCGGGAGAGATGAACAAGCCTATTGCAAAATTAAATACAACAAGCATAACCAGAATTATCGAAATTTTTATAAGGTTTAAATATTTAATCATTCAGCCTTATCCCTGATACCTTCCATAGCCAGAACTATCCTATTTATAAAATTATTCTTTGTAATTGTTTTTATAAATTTCGATTGCCGAAAGTTTCTTACGTATTTTTCAACATAAATCGTATATAGCGTTCTTGAAATAAAGTAAACAAACGGGGACAAAATGAGCGAAAACGCTATGCCTCCGCAAACAAGCGTGTTATTAAAATCAAGCAGCGCAATTATCGGTTGCGACGTAAACCAGCTCCAGAAATTTGTAAGATATTTGGCATCAACCAGTAAGTATTCGCCTATTTTGTCGGTTAAATTACTTATACCGATAATATAAAGTAATTTAAAAAAAGGAAGAACAATCAAGGCGGTCAAACGGTTTAAGCGTATTATTATGAAAAGCAAAAGTAAAAATAGCGCCATTGCCTTGTTCAAAGGAACAAAGCCCAGAAACATTCCCAGGCAAACGCCAAGCGCCACATCTCCACTGGTAATGCGTAAACCCAGAAGAAAACTCAAAAATCTTGCCGGAATTTTTATGAAGGAAAACATAGCGTTATTATACAATCAAAATAAAAAAATAGAAGGGCATATTAGCTTACAGAACAAGTACCGCCGCCTAATTTGGTTTTATAAAGCTTTTTATTATAAGGAAGCTTCATAAGCAGCATACCCATAAGACAATTATCGCTTAAGCCCGAGTAGATTAATCCGCAGGAAACAAAAATAGGGATAATCACAAAAGCAGGGTGTAGAAACCAATACAAAAGTAGGCCCACCAGAACAAATGAGCCGGCGAGAAGCCTTACCTGGCGCTCAAGCGATATTCCGCCTTCTCCTTTTATAACCGGCAATCTTTCTTTCTGCCAGCTGGTGATTCCTCCATCCATAACCTTAACATTATGCAAACCTGCCTGAATAAGCATATCCGCGGCCATGGGCGAACGGTTTCCGGTACGGCAAAAAACAATATACTTATTGTCGGCCTTGCTTAAATCATCAATTTTTGCGCCAAGCATATCTATCGGAATGTTAATCGAATCTTTAATATGCATTTGAACAAACTCAAAGGCACTCCGTACATCGAGAAACTTTGCGTTAGAATCGTTTTGCGCCAAACTTTGCGCGTCGCGGGGAGAAATCATTTCCAAAGTAACAGCTTCCCCTTTCCGGTTTACTCGAATAATATTATCAATGTTAAAAGGCTTTGGGATTTGTTTTGCGCGCATATTCCGGACAAATGCCTCTTTGTTTTCTTCCTGCAAATATGGGTTTTTGTTCTTTTCCCTGGAAATAGTTGAGGAAAGTTTTTCATGATAATCGTGCCCGGGAAATACAACTGTATCATCAGGCAGTTCCTTTAATCTCTGTAAAGTATCAAACATAGATTCAGGCGAACCATTTTGAAAATCAGCCCTACCAACGCTTCCAATTAAAAGAACATCACCTGTAAATAAAGTTTTTTCTCCAAAAAGGCTTATCGCATCATCGGTATGCCCCGGAGTGTATAAAACACGCAAACTTACCTCGCTGATTTTTGCTTCATCATTGTTCTTAAGGCTTATATCTCGAACGCTTGATATTGCTTTTTCTCCCATTAAAACTTTAGCTCCATATTTTTTCTTTAAAACCGCTGCCAAAGAAAAATGGTCGGCGTGAGTATGCGTATCCACAATAATTTTCAATTTCAAATTGTTTTTAACTAAATAACTTTCGTAATTTTTTAATAAACTTATGTGGGGATCAATAACCAGCGCTTCGCCGATTGAAGAAATTATATAGGAATAACAACTTCCTGCAGTAAATTGCTTAACAAAGAACCTTTTCGCCATAAAACCTCCGTATTAATTAATCTATTATTTCTTTTTAAGCTTTCCCGGCAAATGGCATACCGGCTCAATACCTTGTTTTTCGTAATAACGCTGGTGATATTCTTCTGCTTTGTAAAATTCTTTAGCGGGGACAATCTCTGTGGCTATCAAGCCCTTAAACCTTCTGGACTTTTCCAGCTTTTCCTTGGCGGCGCGGGCAATTTTTTCCTGCTCGGCATTATGATAAAAAATTACTGACCGGTATTGGCTGCCTATGTCCGGGCCTTGCCTGTTTACTGTGGTTGGGTCATGAATATCCCAAAAAATACCTAAAAGTTCTTCGTAAGAAATAACCTTTGGGTCATATTCTATCTGCACAACCTCAGCATGTCCGGTTTTATCAGTACAAACATCTTTATAGCTTGGGTTTTTGAGATTGCCGCCCATAAAGCCTACAGTTGTAGTTAAAACACCTTTAGACTTACGAAATACTGCCTCTACACCCCAAAAACAACCTGCGCCAAAAGTAGCTGTATCAATCTGCTTGGTAATATTTTTAGGCATAGCTGCCGCAAGCTTTAACGCTATTGTATTAATACAATAGCGTTTTCCTGTTGGAGCCGGCCCATCATCAAAAATATGGCCTAAATGGGCGTCACATCTTGCACAAAGTACTTCAAGCCTTTGCATACCAAAACTCTTATCCGTAACCAGCCTAATATTAAGTTCTGATACCGGCTCAAAGAAACTAGGCCAGCCAGTGCCTGATTCAAATTTACTTTCATAACGAAACAAATCAGTACCGCAACAAACACATTGATAAATTCCTGCTCCGCCTTTAGGTGGTAGCGGGCACTGCCCTGAAAAAGGCCTCTCTGTTTCCTTAAGCCGGGTAACGCGGTATTGTTCGGGAGTAAGAATTTTTTTCCATTCGTCATTAGTTTTGTAGATTTTTTCTACTTCTTCAACTTTACCTATTGAAGAATTGAATATTTTTATTTTTGTGCCTTTCGCAGGTTCTTTCATACTCACCCCCATTATTAAAGGAAATGCCAAGAGTACGGCTAAAGCTTTATAGTTTCTTTTAACTTTTGGCATAGTGCGCACCATTGATTCTGCTATTCTCATCGCTTTATCTTACAAACCCTTTGAAAACAAAATCAATTTCTGCAAGATACTTGTTATATATTTAGCATCAAGGTCTCTTTCTAAAACATAATTTGGTTTTTGAATCGTAAATGTTTTACAATTTGCAATTATATATTCAAATCCTTCGTTGAATAACTCTCTGGCCGCAGTTTTTACAGCCTCATCGCTAAGATGGCTTATTGCCTGTTTAGAATTATTGGAAAAAATTAAAAACTCTTTATTAAACAACTCATCATTAATTTTCACTTCACGGATTATACGTAATCTTTTCCCTACATTACTTAAAAAACCTTCCCGATATATGCTTAATTTTAAAAAAGAACTTTTAATTAAAGAAATCTTTAGGCGCGGCGGCGTTGATTTGCTGGCTGGAATAAGCTTAATGGAAAATTTTAAACCATGATGCTCGCCGTAAAATGTGGGGTAAAAAGCAAACTTAACAACAGAGCCATTAAAATGAGTGGAAAGTTTTTTCAGGGTTTCATTTCCCTTTCTACTGCTAATATAAATAATAACAAAGAAAGCCAAAAATACAATAAATGGGAAGAAAGATTCTATTTGCATCATTAGAATAAGCTATCGAAAAAATTTAACTTCGCTGTCCTAACCACGGATTTCTTCATCTTCTTTGCGCCAGGCAGGGTCAACAATGCACAAAAACGCCAAATCAGAATTGCCGGTATTTTTTAAATATTGCACTGCGCGCGGCGGAACATAGATAGCACAGCCGCTGTTTACTTTTGCAGTCTCACCATCAACATGCATCAGGCCAAAACCCTCTAAGATATAATACACCTCGCAAGTTCTAAGCCTGTGAGGCTTTGTGGCTTTTGCCGGTTTAATTATTGCATGCGCCAGGCTATAACGGAATTTAAAATTACCCTTAGCAGAATGCAGGAGCTCACGCAAAACCGCGTTATCTCCGGAAATAAACTTTTTGCATTTCTTAAGCCGCTTTACAATCATGATATTTGCGCTGTCCGGACAATAAAACAGAAATTTTTGGGCTTTAACCGCCGATAGGCGGGTAGTCATCGAAAAGCTTCGTGGCCGATTTGCTTCGAATTGCGATTTTTATTTACCAGAGCCAAAAAGATTTTTAAGCAAGCCTTTCACCTTGTCCGTTGCCTGCGTTGCAGTTTTGCCTGCCTTATCCGCTGCCTGCGTTGCAGTTTTGCCTGCCTTATCCGCTGCCGTAGAGGCTGTCTTTTGCGCGCCTGCCATAGCATCACCGACTGACCCCTGTAAACCTTTAAGGTCAAAATTGGCAAGGGCGGCTATAGGCGTACCTATAAGCGCTTTTACTACAATCAGGTTTGCCAGCGTATACGGATTGTCCACATTAGTATAAACTTCATTAAGGTTGATATTGAATTCTTTCACATCCGGAGTACCACCTTTGGAATAATCCTTGTAAATAACTTTACCTATGCTAAGCGCAAGTTTATCTATCTTTATCTTAGGGGCTTTGCCGGTTGTTTTCTGTTCTGGAGTTTTACCTTTTTTCTGCGCCTGCGCGCTCTTTAAAGCATTCAGATTCAGTTCTCCCTTGGAATTCTTTACGACAACAAATTCACGAAGCACAAGACGAACCTCTGGAAGATGAATTTTTCCGCCGATTATAGCCGGAAGGTCGTAGCGCACGTAAATTTCAGGCATATCAATCATAGTTTTGTCTGGAAAACCAGCAGGATTAAATAATCTCAGATTTTTTATAGCGGTTATCGGCCTAAGTATGCCGACATTAAAGCTTCCTATATTTAGTTTAAGGCCTGTGACAAATTCAACTCCTTTTTCAACTGAGATTTTAATAATTATGTCTTTAGCCAGCGAGAGTACAAAAATTATAACTACTGCAATTATAAGTATCTTCACCAATTTTTTCATTCCCCACCTCCTAATGAGACTTGCTATCTTTCAGGCTTCCTGCCAGAAAAATTATTTTATTCGAATTATCCCCGTTAAGCGTCAAAAAATTATGGAAGAGAATTTTTTAATCTGGAGCCCGCACGGGCCTGACTGCCGAAGGCAGGCGTGCCCGTGGATTTCTGGCAAAGGGATTAATCAACAGTTACCTTAAAAGCTGTCAATTCGGAAATTCCTGTCCAATCCCCCCTGCATTCTACAGAATAGCCGAGAGCAAATAACTCAAGCGGTATTCTAACCCGGCTCGGCCCTTCCAACCAGGCATCAGCTGGAACTTTTATTATAATACCGCTAATAATAATTTCTCTTTTTTTAGTATCTATTGATGCAATCTTACCTTTGACAACCCCGCATTCTGGTTTCTTTCGGTCAATCTTTCTTGCTTTTATCTCGGATGAACCTATAAATTTGCCATCTACTTCAACATAGTCTCCTGCTGCGACACTGCCAAGAACCAGCGGATAATCCTGTTCGTTTTCTATCCATGCATCAGCTGCCTGTATCAGCACGCCGGAAATTTGTAATGTCTTTTTCGTTTTATCTACAACGCTGACTTTACCTTTAATCTCATCCGCAAAACATATTACAGTGGTTACAAAAACTAACAAAAAAGTAATTGCTCCTATTCTTCTCATATTCATCTCCTTCTATTATTTAATCCCATCAATATGTTAATTGCCATTGGGATAAATTATTATAGCAAACTATTGCGATTCATCCTTGGAAAGATTTGACCCGGCAGCTATCTTCCTATGGAAAAAAAGCTCGCTTATTTTTCCGCTTCCCAACACCCTTCCTAATTCCCTGATTCCAAAAAAAGGAATAAAAGCCGCGAATACTATCAACATGCCGGAAAACCATTCATATGAGAAGCATTTTATAAATACATCGGATACTTTAATTAAGCCTTCTGCTTTTAGAAAACCGCGAACCATAAATTCAATTATGCTTAAAATGGCAACACAGATAGTAAACATAAACGACTTATATAGAGTTGGGACGATAAGGGACATATCTTCGAATCCCCGCCCAAGGTGAAAATGCTCTGCCACCAGAATAACCTTAGCTAACACTAACCCCTTAATAAAGCTGATACCATACGCTCCATAATAAATTTGATAATGAGCCAATATCAATCTTCTGTAATCAGTGAAAATACTAAAAAATAAAGTTATGTAAAAAACATTTACCCAATACGTTTTAAATTTATCCAATATTTTCTGTTTCAAACGCATTCTTCCCTCGTTATTTTGGCTGCGGAGCAGCTTAATCTTATTATCTACTTATAATCAAAAAGCGCTGGTTGCCCAACGCTTTGATGCTAACTCCTAATTGTATGAATGCACTTAACGCTTCACAATTGGAAATATTTTACTCCACAGAAATTGGGTGGTCAAGGTGGAATTTTGGAATATGTCTGACACCTGAAAACCTAACCCCACTATCCTTTTTTCTATTTACTTTTTGTATTTTATAACTCGCAATTTATCGCCACACCCACTCATGACGCCTGCTTTTAATGGGCAAGCTACCGAATAAGCATATTCATGGTTTGGATCAACCGTTAATGTGCAAGATGCTGAAATGTAATCATTATTTGGATTATCTTCTAACTTACAGGATACCGGCAAAACAGGACAAGGAACGCCTGGTATTGGAAAAGGAACGGGAACGGTATAACTTGTATTGTCCTTACATGAACAACAAAACCAGTAAAAGGAAGGAATCCCATCTTTTATTGGACAATCCCATTTGAAAGTAATTGTTTTGTTTGGATTGGATGTATACACTTCGTTTTTCTGCCTGCAGGCATCCGGTGAAACCTCCTTTGATGGGTTATAAAATCCATGAAATTTCATACAACTGGTTCCTTCGGGATCCAGAGATTCTTCCGCAAGGAAAGTTTTTTCTTCAGCGCTAGCATAATTATTTGTTATAGCAACACACCACAGAAAATGTCCAATCAATAATAATATATATAGATAAGGTTTCTTTCTCATCATGCCTCCTGGTTGTTTATAAACAAAATCACCTAGCATTAAACATTGATGTCAACTCCTGATTGTATGAATGCCTGTAACGCCTCGCAATTAGAAATATTTTACTGCGCAAAAATTTGATGGTCGATGATTTTGGGATCTTTTATTGCATTTTAGTTTTTACATCACTAACAATTTCATCTATAACTTTACGGCTTACATTCTGCATAACCACTATATGTGCCAAATTGCCACCCAAACGAGAATCAAATTCAGGGGCAAGGTCGTATTTCCTCATCACGGTTTGAATTGGCCGTTTAAAATAGACAGTATTGGAATATTCTCCCCGCCAAGCCGGACAGTTGATTTTTTGCAGTTCAGCTTCTAAATATTTGGCATTCGCCAGAATTTCCTTTGCCTGCGTTATAAACCCCTGCATCCCGGTTTTCTTAACCTTCCACCAGAATTTTAAGGCAGAAAGCGCATTGCGGGAACAGGTGATTGTAGGTACGGCCTGATTAAGATAGGGCACGTTAAAAGGGTTAATCTGGCTAAGTGTCTTTTTCGTAGTGATAAAAACACCCATCGGCTCATCAAACCCGAAGAATTTGTGGCCGCTTACGGCAATTGAATCAAAATAAAACACCTTACGGTTTACCAAATCTTTGTTTTCTGTAAATGGTAAATACCCGCCGAATAAAGCCGCATCAACATGCCTGTAGACGGCAATCGGCTTCTTTTTACGAATCACCGCGTCAATCGCCGCCTGGTCATCGATTGCGCCCTTAAAAGTAGTACCCATGGCAATAACCACCAGTGCCGGTTTTGTTGGGTCAAGCGCTTTTTCAAATTCACTTACAATCATCTTCCCGGATTCGTCAGCCTTGATTAAACGTAGCTCCAGGTTTTGGAGATCTGCCAGTTTCTTTATGGAATAGTGCGCTTCTTCAGAAACATAGCAAATCGGAAGCATTTTTGTCTGGCTCAAAAGCTGCTTTACCCCGAAATACATCCCGTGCATATTGCCGTCAGTACCGCTCATCGTGACTATTCCCCAGGCTTCATCTTTGGAAAATCCATACAACGGCGCAAAGAAATCAATCAACTCATTTTCAAACTCATGGGTGTTCATACTATAGATGCTTGCTTTCTGGGGGTCGCCGACATTGTTCATCGAAACATCATAGAGCCTTGAATCAATATACCACTGATAAAATTCCTTAAGGTCTGTATTTTGATTAACCGGATACCCTACTGCCTCCCCGCGCAGCTGGTGCATGCGTTTGGAAAATTTATCCAAACGCTTAAAGGGAATTTCCTCGGAAAAAATTTGGGTAGAATAAAAAAGACTGAAGATAAACGCAAAAACCATAATCCCTATGCCTATTTGAATTTTGCTTTTAAAAATTTTCTTCATTTACTGTCTCCTTCTACCGAGCTAACCCTTTGATTTTCAATTTCCTGCACGGTTATAGCTGGATGCCGGTAACGCTTCCTGCCCAGAGTTGATTTCTTATACTGGATTGCCTCAACCGGGCACCACTGAAGGCACGCCATACAATGCTGGCAATGAGTAAGCCATTGGGGCTTGCTATCAACCAGCTCAATATTTTCTACCGGGCAGACTTTAGCACAAAGCCCGCATTTGGTGCAAGCTTCTGTCACCCAAAAATTTCTTCCGCTTAAAGGAATTTGTTTTGTGCCGCCTTTATACAATAATTTATTAAAAAGAAAGTTAAGAAGGAACGGCTTTTCTTCCATTATGCCGCGCTTTTGCTCTTTAACCGCTGCGACAATTGTGTTTATGCGTAATTTCTCTTTTTTAAACATTTCTTCCTGTTTTTCTTTATCAATTGCTCCATAGAGCGGAGTGTAATTTCCCGGCATAAGTACGGAAAAAGCGGCAGAAAGCAAAAACCCCCGACTCTCAAGTATTTCTTTGGTTTGTGTATGTGCCAAACCCGGCAGGCCGCCTAAAGTGGCAACTGCAAAAATATAAGCCTGCGGTTTTATTTTTATTTGTTTCAGGAAATCTGCGACAATGAGCGGAAGGCCAAACATATATACAGGATAAACAATGCCGACAACATCAAAAGGCTGCTCAAAATTATTTTTAAGCGCTTTAGCTATAGGAATAATTTGCACATTATCGAATCTTGCTGCAAGGTCTTTAGCTACGGTGAGAGAATTACCGGTTGCGGAAAAATAATAGATAGCTGTAGCCATTATTGATTACCTCCTCAATTTAAGATATTCTATGCAATTAGCCTGAGGTGAGCGAAAACTAATCCTGTTATCTCGTTATTACCACTTAAGCGCAATGCCTGCTACGCCAAGAGCAATAAATACAAATCCAAACGCAAGCATTATATAGACCCCGATAACATTACCGGCTATCAGCACTGACTGGGTATGTTTTTGAGGGTTATAGTAAACTGGTATGTTTTTGCCTGCCGGGTAGTTTTCAATTATTTTTTGCGCTCTTTTTTCAGAAACCTGCATTCTTCCGCCAAAAGCTAATTGCTCTGACTGCATTCGATTGCCGCCAACAGAGTATTCATAAAGCACATATGGTTGATATGAAGCTGGATTGGGACGGTTGCCGCGAGCACGACTGACTTGTTTACGGACTTCGGAAGAAACGATTTTCCCTGTTGTTAGAGGCCAGCTCTTACTACGCAGGCCCATTATTATGACATACAGCATTCCAAAAACCCAAACAAGGCCGAAAACAAGAATAAAATAAAACATAAAATTTAACCTATGCCCTCTTTATAAGTAACATCGGGGCATGAAATAATTATTCCTGGCTGCAAAGCAGCCAGGAATAATTATCCTGAATTTCAATTTTTCTTCGATTTCTTTCCTGCTATTTACTCGCAAGGCTCACGTTAATTGCACGTTTACCTTTGGGATTTTGTTCAATTTCAAAAGTAACTTCTTCCCCGCCGGTTAAACTTTCAAATGTAATACCCACAAGATTATTCTTATGGAAAAATACATCCGTGCCGTCACTATCAGTTATGAAACCAAACCCTTTTTCGAGAACCAATTTCTTAATCTTGCCTGTATGCATTTTGACCCTCCATTTAATGAAACTTGCAATTTTCCAAGTGCTCCCTGCACGTAGAAAAATGATAGCGTGAATTAACCCGTTAGGCGCCAGCAAAACGTGGCCTTTTATTTATCTGGCATCTGAAGGCTTAACCCTATTATACATTTTACTCCTATCCGTCAATTTTTTCCATCGGTTTTTTGCAACAAACCAGCTCCCCACCGCCAACTTTGGTTACAGTAACTTCATTACCGCAAACATTACACCGATACTTTTCTCCCACTTTCTTTACTGCCATGCTGACCTCCTCTATTAAAAGGTTAAAATTATAAAAACTATGAAAATATTCTACTTGAAAAGCATGGGATTTTCGTAGTATGTCCGCAGCCGGACACAATTATCCTAAATTTAAGTTTCAAGATTTGCTCCCATTATCCTTAGCTATCTGGCCTACAAAAGACAACGTAGCATCAGCGTAAGCCATATGATAGAAATGGCCCTGCCCTTCTATCGTGTTAAGCGTCGCGTCCGGCAGTGTCTTTGCCAAATACTGGCTAAAATATGGCGGTATCCAGCGGTCTTCGCTGCCCTGGCGTATTTCTACGTGCGTGTTAATCTTACTGATATCAAAATCCCACGGATGATATATTAACTGGGCATCAAGAGCCGGCCCGCGGGAACCCTGGCGGAAAAGCTCCTGAAAATCGCGCATAAAAACATATTGCATTTCTGGAATCATAAATAATTCCATATCTGCCTTGCACATACTTGAGCGCATCATGTTGACGAAAGCTTGCGGGCTTTTAAGCATCTTCTGCTGAAGCCCAAGCAAAGCGAAGGGTATCTGAAATAAAAATAATGGCAGGCGGCTGCCTAACTTTGCGTAAAATCTATCCACCGTGCCGAGCTTTTTTAGCGCTTCGGGATCATTATAAAGCGGGACTGCGCCGGCAAGGTCCACCACGAAATTAAGCCTCTCTTGTAAACGGTATGCGCAGGCAAGTATGGTCGGCCCGCCCCCTGAAATGCCCATCACCCCAAATCTGTCTATGCCTAATTTGTCGGCGAGAAGTCCGATGTCGTCTGCCCCGTCAAGGAGTTTTCTCCGCGGAGCAAAATCGGATAACCCGACCCCTGGCCTATCAGGCACAATTATTCTATATCCGTGCTGCCTGGCAGAATCGTGCAGAAGCATGACGTGAATGTGCGAACCGGTTCCGTGGCAAAAAAATATGGGCTTTCCGGCTGGATCGCCGTATTCGTAATAAGCTATTTTGCGCCTGCTTTTTAAAGTAAAAAAACAAACCGCGCTATTCAGCTCTTCTATCTTATCCCGGCTTAATATTTGTGGCTGCGTCATCAGAATTGAAATTATTCTACTGCGGGAAAATACAGCGGTCAATGATTTTGGTTATTAGATTGTAGGTTTTTAGGTTAATAAGCGTAAAAAAAATATTAAATATTGTGCCCCGGAATTCCTCTATTTTTAGAAATAATACCTTCCTCCTTCGAAACGAGCTTTCTTGACTTTTTGATAATCCCTGTAACAAACATATGCTATCAGCAAAAAAACAACACAGAAAATTAATATTGCACCGCTTGACAGGATAAGCCATTTCATAGTAGCCCCGGGTTCCAATACGGAAATTGTTAAATCTTGCGGTTTATAATATACATCTACCCGCTTACCAGCAGGATAATTATTGACTTTTTGCTCAGCCCAGCTCTTCCCTCCTGAGCTATTCATAAAAGTAAGACGGCGGCCTTCATATTCGATTCCATTGATTTTATAAGTATAGTATATATTAGGCGAGTATCGCGTTGCACGCAATCGCCGGCTACTACCATTTGCGTGCCGAGTAATTTCGGATGAAACAATATAGCCTTCGGTAGATGGCCATTGAGAAGAACTAACGCCATTTTCTGCTTGTCGATAAATACCACTGCCCATCCAAACGGCTAGAGAAACAAAAACAATAACTAACCCAACGGCAAGTTTCATGCGAATTGCCCGGTCTCTTTCAGAAAGGTTTATTTGTCGAATATTTTTCTCCATTGCTAAACTACCTCCTCAATTTCAAGCACCATCAACAACAATCAGCGTCCACCTCCGGGGTGGACGGGGTTTCATCTGACATCTGAAGGCCTGATCCCGTTATCCTCTCTAACGATATTCGCGAAGATAACGTTTTACCCTATCATGACTGCCAGCAAGCACAAGATAAACATATTCTTTTTCAATTTTTACAATCACTCTTATGCGGATATCCACCCTAAATTCATATTTGTCATGGTTTATCTTTTTAAAACCCAGGCCAACGGGAAAAACACCAGAGACAAGAAAATCATTAAATTGCACAAGGGTTTCCTTTAATTTATCTTTATCGCGAGAAGAAAGCTTTTTAAGTGAGCGTTCAAAGGAAGGAAGAATTTTTACTATTCTCATTACTATATCTTTGTAATGTATTCTCCAAATTCTTTTCCTGATTTTAAAGATTTCGCTTTGCCTTTTTCTTTCTTAACTATACGGTCTATCTTTTTTAAATCTTTTGCGCTATATTTTGGGGCAATTTCAACAGGCATAAGCCTTAGATAGTTATCCTCTATATCTATGGCAAAAAGCTCCCCTTTTTTCAAATGTAAGCGCTTCACAAGGCTTTGCGGAATAGTAATCTGATTTTTCGTTTTAAGACGCGTTACTGTCATTGTTTTCACCTCCATTAGAAGTATACCATATAGTAGGAAAGTATGTCAAGTTAGAATTTCTAACTTTGTTATAATAATCATATGATATATTTTAACTAAACCTTACCTCCTTATCGCCGCCTCCCCTCTTTAATCTATATCACTTACGGAGTGGAGTGGGTTAAATAATAAATGGCGGGCGAGGCCTAACCCCGGCTGCGAAGCAGCCGTGTCCGTGCTGCTCTGATAAATTTTCGTAGAAAATTTATCAGTATATAGGCAGCCGGACATAAGCATCCTAAACTCTAATGTTGGGTCTTGGCCCCGTTATCCTTCCGCGATATCTCAAAAATGAAAAGTAGATAATATTTTTTTGACTTCATTCTCTAATGCCAAGTCACCAAAATATTTTATAATGTAATATAAACCATTATGCAGGGCATGGATGATTCCGAATAATTCAATACTATTATCAATGGAGATGGAGTGGAACTCTCCCCATACAGTATTTTTTTCACCATCAATTGTCTTATCTATCAATAAAAAAGGATTAGATTTTCGCTCCATCTGCGAAACCGTTTTTTCTAAAGTTTTTAATAATGAGTGCTCTTCATGCTCTTTGTTAAAAATTGTCTTTTTATCTACAGGCGTGACGCAAACATGTAAAGATAATGATAAATTTTCTTTTTTGTATTTAAAGGTTGCCTCTTTGGGATTGCATACGAAATCCAGGAGTTTTCTTTCTGCCATCCAGCCATCGGATAGATTCAAAGAAAATGCATATTTTCTATTGCGATATATCTTTCCTTTAATGGCCGATGGATTTACTTTAGTTTCTTCTCTCACGGCACCAGAAGGCTCAACATAGATGGAATTTTTCAACTCGCCTCCTACCAAGGGCGTTACCCTGAACGGCACCAATCCGGTTTTCCACCAATATTTGGCATCGGCACTGGCTACTTCCAAGTCAAGACTCCTTAACATTGCCGCTTGCTTACACATCATTATCGGGCTGGTTGTCCCCTGGGGCAAGAATCGCACAAATCCGCCGGCGCCGAGCTTATTAAGCGGGTCTGACTCGGCCATCTGTTTTAATTTAAGTTGCAGCTGGGCATAAGTAAAACAATCTCGGCGAAAATCAATCAGCTTCTGGCTGATATACAAATAGCCTTCTCCGGGAAGAATTACTGTATCATGGCAGGGGCAGTTTTTATCAGAACAAAATCCTTCTTTTGGCGGGCGAGGCACTTCGAAATAGTCCATTTTTGGCTCCTATTTTTAGAAGCTATTTTTCATGCCAAATGCAAAAATCATATTTTATCTGTCATCTTCCCTTAAATTCCACCTACGCGGTGGGATTTAGGTTAATTTGAAAGTTGTGGGTATTTTACTGCGGGAAATTAATGAGTGCAACATTTTTCAAGCCAATAATGGCGCTCGCCTCGCTTCGCTTGGCGAAGCGGGCAAGAAAAATGTTAGCACGAATTAACCCTGAGCGACTTGTGGTGAGCCTTACCGAATCAAGCCGAAGGAAGCCGAACGGGATGGAGTGGCCAAGATGGAACCAAATTTATCAAATCTTTATTGATAGTGTTATTCAATAAGAAAATAATAGCTTCCTGTCTTTTTATTATATAACAGCCAATGCAATAAAGAGTATTGCCTGTTATCGCTGGCCTTTACTTTCTTGTCATAGCGAATACATACCAGGTTTTCCACATCATTTAAGATGATTTTATCATTAGGGTATTCCCTCAAAAAAAACCTGCGAGGCACTGATGAATCAGCAGGAGAATATAAATTCTGGTCTTTTAAAATTATTGTTTCTTTGCTCCGAAACTTTATGCAAACCGGATTATCCAGCCAAGCCATTCCGCCGCTACGCAGCCCTTTTACTTTTTCTATCGGGGTTGAAAAATAATGCCTATACATAGCTTTTGCATCGGGCTGGAAGCTTCTCATAATTAAAGCCCTACAACCGGCCATTAAAAGAAGATAAACGATAATAACACCAACTAGATTCAGGACTATTATTTTGAAAACTTTTGTATTCATATTTTTTTATTATATGGCTAATGTTAACTTTTGATTATTGAATAAAAAACTAACACCCGTGAACTTGCTGGTATTTTACCCCTGAACCAGTCCAGAACCAGTATAGGTTCTGTACGGTTCAGCCGCCAAACCAGACCGAAGGTCGATTTAGGGCTGCCCTGAACCGAATTCATTCTGGTTCGAGGCAGGGTTTCGCTTGAAAGCTTCACTGCCGGAAAAAAGTGTGGTCAAATGATTAAGTATTGTGCCCCCGGAATTCCATTGTGCCATCGGAGTTATTGAACTTTTAATAACTGAATTCCACAACTTCGTTAGTTTCGCGGGTTGTTTGCGCTGAAGGTATAATATCCCTGCGCGAACGGCCGCCGCCTGCCAGAGACATATGTAATGTTTGGGTGCTTTCTCTTTTGGCTATGCCAAAAGGAACGTCTTCGGAAATCCATATCCGCTCAGAAGTATTAATTATGAGCAACGTGGAAGGTATTGTTTTAGTAGCAGGCATTGTCTGCCGGGTAAGGCTATGAATTTGATAGACCTTACATAAAATATCCTTATCCGCAATCTTTAAAACCTCATCTGATACAAATTTAAAATCTGTGATTTTTCTTTCTACCCGCATTCCTCTTGCATGGTCTCCTGCTTCTTTATTCCTTTCTCTCTCCTGTGAGCGGGTAACCGGGATTAAGGCAATTCCGATGCCGCCGGCTCCAAGAGCATTTATAAAAGTTGCTGGCATGCCTGACATTGACGGGTCTTTAAAATCTGCCAGCGGTTGTATATTTTCATACGGCGAAACTACCTTGCGTAACGATGCTGAATCCTCTGAAAATGTATAAGTTCTTCCTTCCGTTACAGAATCAATAACATAAATCTTGCCATTATCTGCGGCTTTTACATCCTTCACTGTTTTTACCGTAAAATAAGTTCTGCCTAAACCATCCTGTATGTGTTTTATTTTTACATTGCTTCCTTTAGAAAGGCGGGAAATATTGATATCAGGAATATCAGAAGCAGATAAAGCTTTGGCTTGTTCGAAACGCAACACATCAACATTAGTATTTGCGCTATCATTCGAAGTAGCTTGAGGCGTTGTAGCTGCGCAACCGGAAAATAAAAGTATTGCGAAAAAATAAAATCGCATCAATTTATTTTACCAATACTGTATATAATGACAAGAAAAACATTTTTCCCTACCTACGCGGTGGGATTTAGGTTTTTTAATCTTTGCCCTGCCTCTTCATGCGTCCAGCCACGTAAACCGGTTTCGGCTTCTATTATATTGACAATTTTATTGTAAATAATTTCCGAAAATCTTTGCGCGTCATCAGTTGCAACTCGTGAAAAAAATCCCAATAAACTTTTCTCAATAACAACGCCGGCTATAAACGTGTTAATGTCTTTTTCCCGCGCGAAAAAATTAATTCTAATAGAAATTTTCTTATCGAATTGTATAAAAATATCTGATGCCACAATTTTAGGATCATTATCCCCTTTTAACTGAATTTTATATTTGTTTAAATATTCCTGCGAAATGAGTGTATAAATTTTTTGGACAAGAGATTGGACAAAAGGAACCAAACATTTGGCGTCGTTGCCTTTGACGGGAAACACTATTCTTCTTTGTTCAATCATATCTTTGCTCATCTTCAATAATCAGTAATATCAACCTAAAGCCCACCTACGCGGTAGGATTTAGGTTAACTAAAAACCGGCGGTTGTGAAATCTAATGAGCACATCATTTTTCCAAGCCAATAGTGGCGCAGGAAAAATGATAGTGCGAATTAACCCTGAGCGAGCGAAGCGAGTCGAAGGGTCTCTCCCTGCTAAGGGTGAGGCCTGACCCGATTAGTTTCTAATCTTGAGGTCTGACCCCATTATCACTGGTTATTTAAACTTTTCTAATTTTTCATTTAAAATTTGTAGTATCGACTGTGGCCACTCTCCCTTAAATCCTTCGAAATAAGATTTAACTAGTTTTAAATTTACTTCATTTTCTAATTGAGATATAAGGTCAAAATAGTCTTTAGCATTAAGCTGTTTTATTTGGGTAATAAGACTAAATAAGGTCCTTGTGGTAATATCTTGTAAATTAAGATAGTCTGATTTAGTGGTTTGTCCAATGGCAGATCCATGTACAATTCTGGAACGTAACTCATAAAACCACATCAAACGAAAAGGATCAGGAAAATTACCTTCTGTCAGATGATTCAGAATTACCATACGATAGGCAATTACCTCCCCCTTCCTCTTGTCACTCCGACTGGTTAATAAACTTTCTAGCGCTGTACATAAATGAATCATTTTATGGTCAAAAGCTTCTTCTTCGATGGCAGAACCCAACCAATAGATTGCCCTTTGCACCCTAGATTGAAAATTAGGATTAAGATAACTAATTACCTTAAAATGATCATTAGCTTTCGTGATAGAAGCCAATAAAGAATCTCCGATGCTAATACCAAATGGTGATCGTTTTCTTTTCCAACTCCAAGCCCATTTATTTATTTCTTTACCCCTAATAAGAGCGAAGTCAGAAACATCAAAAAGCAGATTTTCGTCATGAATTTCAATTAATTCATTAAAATACACTTGTAATACCTTTAATGCAAACTCAGCCTTTTCTCTAGCTCTTTCAACAACAAAACCACTATTATTGCCCTGCATAGCAATAATAACTACTGCGTTCTTAATAAACTTTTTAAAAAGTAACTCCTTTAACTTTCCTCCGATTTTAAGTTCCATTCTTTCCAAATCTTCTTTAGTCAACTTGTTTAGAGCCACATCCCATATTTGCAGTGGATATTTTTTAATCGAAAGGTTCGATACTCCGAATATAACTTCGTAGTCTTTTAGCGGTTTACAAATTTGCTGAATAAATTTTTCTATTCGCCTCTTCAGGCTTTCTGAATTTCTATATACTTCTTTGTTTAAATAAACATCGCAAAGTAGATACCATAACGCATCGCCTAATTCTCTATCTTTCAAATATTCGGTAGAAATATCTTGTCTTAAATTACGTTGAATTTTCTCAAAACCCTTGAACTCATCACCTTCAAGAGTAAAAAAAATCTTTCCTGACTTTTTTAGCTCTGGCGTCAGTAATTTTTCATCAATCCGCCTTTGCATAAAACCACCAGACAGGAAAGACTTTTTGCTGTCCTTTTGCTGTGGGATAAGGATTGTTTTTAAAAACTTTCTTAATGCGCTTTGATGTTCCATTGATTTATTCTTTATAAAATTACTTCTATTGTACCCATTTCGGTATTACAGGAATACAATAATTAATTTTGGTTTAATTAAAAAGCGTCGGTTTCCCGACGCTTTGATGTTAACTCCAAATTGTATGTTTCCCTACGCCCCGGAACTTGCGGGTATTTTACTGTGGAAAAATGGTGCGGTCAAATAATTAAGTATTGTGTCCCTGAAATTACCTTTTTAGATTAATCCCAAATATGCGCTGAGGCACTATCGAAAAATCCAATATTTAATTCACCTTCGCCTTTAGATTTAAGTTTTTTTGGAATGAGCTCTTCTCTTTTCATTCTTAAGAAAGATGCTTTCGCAATTATATTTTTGTTATGAGCAGAATTTGAATCTCCATGTATTCCTATCCAAAGATGCGTAAGTTTAAATTTTTCTGAGCAAATTATTGCATTAAGTATATGATTATCTTGTTCACTAAGCGAATGTCCAAAAATAAAAAGATGCCCCTGGATATTTTTGAATTTTCTATATGCTTGAGATAAATAGCTACTACTTTCAATCTTCTTAAGTTTATCAAGAGATTTGCCTTCAGTCACCACTAATGGGTAACTCTTTTTGCTAAAAGCTTCTCTAACGCATTTAATGATTGGGATGCCTGTAGTATTCCAAACACGCTTCCAAACATGTCCGTCTTTTGTATAAAGATGCAAGGCGCCGTGTAGAAAAAATAAATATGGCTTCGAGCTCATGCTCGAATAGGAAAAAGAACAATCGGGATTCGCAGCATCATCTTCTCTTCCGAAGCCATCAGAGAATGGAAACTCTTCGCCCTTACTTTCGTCAATATGCAAAGAAGCCCAATATAAAAGCAAATCATAATTCACAGTAAAAGCCGCATCAAAATTTCTTAAAAATTTTATACAACTTTCAAACTTATTTTTAGATATCCTGCTAGGATAATCAGGGTGATTATCACTTATTGTCGTTATTAACGCCTCTTTAAGTTCCTTGTAATCTTGAGCCATGTCTCTATTAGTTTTTTTACTTTTTTTTAAATAGTAATGCTCCGCCAAAAACATTCCTTCATCAAGGTATTTCAATACATCTTCAAAATTGTTACCATATCTTTTTAAAAGCTCATCTAAATGTTTAGAGAGCCCGCTATTTTTAGCTTGTTCATATAATGTGCCGTATTCAAAGCCTGGATAACAAGCTATGCTAAATCCGTTGCCCAAAAACAGCTGTTTCTTTCCACCAATATTTACAGCTTGCTTTAATGCTTCACTAAAATCTAATAATGTACTATTCATTAGCTTTTGTCTTTTAATTTTTTAGATAATTCATCCACCATCTGCCCGATTGTCTGCTGTGGAAAGGTTAATGCATGGATATCGGCCAATGGAGGGCTTATTGATATTATATATTCCTTATCGATCTTGTACCAAATAGGCAGTATACGTTTTCTGCCATCATTCATTTCTAGAGATACTAAGCCAGACAATTCATGTTGTGGCCAATTCTTTTTGAAAAAAGCTTCCGAAAATATAACAATAGCGAACCTTGATCTTGTCAGACCTTCATCTATCTTTCGTCTGATACTATCCCCAACTTTTATCGCAGTTTCATCAAACCAAATGTCAAAACCTTCTCTAATGAGTTCTTTAGCTAAATTTATTACAAAATTTTTTTTGTCTTCACTAGCATAACTAATGAAAGCGTCGTATCTATTTTGCATTATTTCTCCTTTTTTATCTAAATATGTGGGGCGCAAAAGATTTTTATATTTATAATTGAAAAAATAATAAATTGGATCATCTTTACCTCTTACCATGCCTAAAAATCCTATTTTACCTTTTAGCACTTCAAGAAAAGATGGTAACTGCTTTGCGGGACAGCGGCATTTAGCAAATTTTTGACGAAACTCACGCTCTGCATCTTTTAGTCCAAATTTTTCCCAAGCATGCAACATTGCTCTTATTTGCCTGACATATTTTCTTTTTACATTGGGGAATTTATTCGTAATAATGCCTGTTACAGATTGCCTGTGATTGAATTCTTGCAATCTTATTTTACGGTAATTAATTCGAAACCCATTATTTTTTTCGATAATTTCTTTTAAATGGCCCCCCACAACTAGTGTTTTGTTGCCCGACAATAACGTATATTTTGCTAATTCTATTGGGAATTTAGCTGAAGAAGTGGAAAAAGTAAGGTCATCTGAGTATCGTGTATACCTACACCGGAAATTATTAGCCAACCCCTGAAGTTCTGAATCCATCTTACTACAAATCATATTAGAAATAATGGGCGAGGTCGGTGCCCCCTGAGGTAGTTTTTTGTTACAACAACAGATTTGCGCTAATGTTTTAGCTACTTCATGATTGCAGTTGTAAGGCCAAGCCATAAACATTCCTTGTATCCGGCCAAAATGTATCGATGGAAAAAAGTTTTCTAAATCAATATTTAGAACAAACTTTTTATTGCAATGTACTTTTGCATTGGTAACAATATTCCTGCTTGAAACGAAACCATTCACAGATGATTTTGGTCTATAAATACAAAACAGAACTTGGCTTATTTTCTGCTGAATAATTTTTAATCCATTTATCGGAGCACAAATAACTCTTTGCTCTCCAGATTTTTTCGGAATTGTAAAATTATAGTATTTTTTGTCTTCAGGCAAGCCGTAAAGATAATATGTTAATTTTGAGGCAGGTATTTCTAAAAGTAATGCTAGATCATCGCAAGTTTTCAGTAAAAAAAATGATTCCCTTAGCTCTTCTTCCGTTCTATTTAATGATAGGTCGATATTAATTGGCATCTGCAGAGTATTCTACCTTTTGCCGAAAACTCAGATCATCAGTTTATCATTAACTCAAAATCATTGCAGTAAACATGGCCTAAAGCGAAACTTTGCGTTAACTGTCGCTGGATCAACGACACATTAAATACCTTTCTGCAGATGCCTATATTTTTAATCTAAAATTATCTAATAGATTTGTTCACCACTCCAAATCGTTTATTGCCTAACTATATTACGATATGAAATAGTTGTCAATGAAAAACGATAGTGGGTTTTTTGGTTATTAAGTTAACAGGCTTTAGGTTAGACTATCGACTAAATCGCAGGCAAACTACTCTTTCCCATTAAGTAGCTATCAACATTATACGCCGCTTGTCTTCCCTCTGCAATCGCCCAAACAATTAGCGATTGGCCTTTATGCATATCTCCGGCGGCGAATACGCCTTTAGCGTTAGTCATAAAATCCTCGTCTGTTTTGATATTGTCTCTGGATAATCTATTCAAGATAGAAAAATACTGTAAACGCTTTCCAAAAAATACGCTTTTTCTCTTGCATTAATTCTATTCTGCGCAAAAATAAAAGTGAAGGGATTCGCCTCCCTGTTGTTTAATAAAAAAGAGGAGCTTTTTTGGCTCCTCTTTTTTTTGTTACGAAGGTTACGCGCCTGCCTACGGCAGTCTGGTTACGTTAATTCTTCCGCCGGAGGCGGAAGAATTAAGTTACGGAGGTTACAATAAAACACGCGGTTTAAGGGTAACTTTCGTAACCCTCGTAACATCCGTAACCTTCGTAACCTATCTTTTATACAACCCTATCATCTCCGCTTGCGCCACGATATGCCCCTTCATCGCCGCCTCAAGCTCTTGCTTGGTAATGCCTTCTTTTAAATTCAGCATAGTATCCAAAGCATATATTTTGAAGAAATAACGGTGGGTGCCGGAAGGCGGGCAGGGGCTGACATACTCTTTAGTGCGCGAACTAGTAATGCCTTGCTTACCGGGGGCAGTGTTTTCTGCTATTTTATTTGTAACCGGAATATCAAAAACTATCCAATGGATGAATGTTCCGGCTGGTGCGTCAGGATCGTCAACAATCAACGCAAGGCTCTTTGCGTTATCAGGAATACTTTCGATATTAAGGCTGGGGTTTATAGCCTTACCGTCACAGGTAAATTTTTTCGGCAGATATTCATTATTTTTAAAATCCGGGCTGGTTAGCTTCATAGATATTCCTCCTTCTCCATTAACTTTCAAAAGGCCTAAGAGTAAAAACGAAAATGTTAAAATAAGGGAAATTTTTCTTATCATACACATCACCTCATATGGTTAAAAACTCAAGCGGATAGCAGATGGCAGATAGCAGTTATGCAGATAGATTTTATCTGCCATCTGCCAAACTGTCATCTGCCATCTATTCATTACCTCTCCGCTTCGACTGCTATACCGATATTTTGAACCTGAAGGCCGTTTAAAACATCCAAAACTTTGGCAACATCTTTAAAGGGCGCGGTTTGGTCTGCACGCACGAGAACGCGTAGGCTAGGATTTTTTGATTTAGTAACCTCTATGCCGTCAATAAGCTCATCCAGAGTTACGGCTTCTTTTTCAAAATAAACTACACCGTTTTTGGCTACGGAAATATTTATAACACTTGCGTCGTCAACGGGTGTGGCAGTTTTTGCTTTTGGTATGGTAACACCAAGTTTATGCAGGCGGCTTGTGTTAAATGTGTAAAGAAGGCTGAAAGAAATGAAAAAGAAAATAAACATATTAAGGATGATATCGGTCATTGCAACCGATTCCAGCGCACCCATATATTCACGCCTTCCAGAGATTTTCACTTAAATTTCTCCTAATTTTATCTACAAGCCTATTAAGAATTCGGTTATGGCTATGGTTACGATGCCAATTTCGTCTTAGGGTTACGTTTACGTTAAGATAAAAATAACCAATAACCAAGATACAAGTTCCAAACAAATTCCAAGTTCCAATGACCAATAACCAAACAGAAATGTTTGGTTATTGATATTTGGTTATTGGATATTATTTGGTTATTGTTTCTTGGAGCTTGGTTATTTATTTTCATAGGCGTTGCCGTTAGACATAACTGATAGGAGTTTCGTTACTGTTACCATAACCGAAATTTCGCAACATAACTTCATTTATCTTTAGTTTCCGCGATTACCTCGAGCAGTTGGATACTATGGTTTGTAAGGTCGTTAGAGATAATTTTTATGCGGCTTATAAAATAATTATAGCAAAGATAAAGCGGTATGGCGATAGTTAAGCCGGCTGCGGTTGTAATCATTGCTTCGTAGATACCAGAGGCAAGCGAACTCACAGTAACACTTGCGCCGGCTTTTTCCCAGGTCATAAAAGCGTGGATTAATCCGGTAATTGTTCCAAGAAATCCAAGCAATGGCTCAATGCTGACTATGGATAAAAGCGCACCCAGCCTTTTTTCAAGTTTATAAACGTGGTTGTTTCCTGCCTGCTCCAGAATTTTCTCAAGCCGGTCTAAAGGTAGCCCGCGGCGCTCGATGCCGATTTTGAAAATACTTGCCAGCGGATGGCGGCTGCGCTCACAAAGCTCTAAAGCTTTTCTTGTATCTTTAATCTTTAAAGCTTTAAAGACTTCTTCAACAAACTGAAAAGTATCAAGACGGGTTTTTCTAAAAACAAAAAATCTTTCAATGGCTATGGCAAAGCCAAAAAGCGAGCCAAGAAGAATAGGAATCATAATCGGCCCGCCTTTTATGATGAAATTGAACATTGTTTCCTCCTTTTGTTACACAGATTAACAAAGATGCTTACGAAATAACCAATAACCAAGGTACAAGATACAAACAAATTCCAATATCCAATAACCAATGACCAAACAGTTTTGTCCTTTTTTGTTTGGTTATTGGAATTTGATTATTGGTCATTGTTTGGTTATTGTATCTTGGAGCTTGGTTATTCCTCCACTATCTTTCTACTTACTTGTATATATAGCGCCCAAAACTGCATCGCTCACACATTTTACCGCAATCTTAACTTCTTTGGAAAGGTTATTTCCCACTCTCAAGCTCTTAGGCTGGATGCCAATGATTGAAACGTCGCAGTTAATATAATTTTTCAGGTAATCAATCATAATGCTCATCGGCAGCTGGTGAGTGCAAAAAGAAATTCCTTTTATATCCTCCGGGTTAAACAACACAACATCTCCACTTTTTTTAGAAATATCTGCCGCATCAATGATTATAAGATGCGTTGGCTTTAACTTCTTGATTTCTCCGGTAAAATTTTCCGGGGCGGTTTCCCCTAAAAGCACAGCAACTTGTGGTTTTTTAGATTTGGAAACTTTTTTTTGGATAGTTCTTGCAGCGATAAGGCCTGCGGCATCGTCACTGCGAAGCTCCGAGCCAACTCCAAGGACAACAATACGCTTGGCATTGGCTAATTTATTTGTCAGCTGGTTTATAAGGCTTTGCATGAAATATTATTTTTAGCTTGCTCTCATCCAATTGGGCAAGCTCTACATCTTTTGTAGCTTCCAAAGCTTTTTTTGGGCAGCTATCAACGCACTGGGCGCAATAAATACACCTTCCTAAATCAATCAACGCTTCGAATTGGTTTTCGCCGACTTTTTTTATATCGATTGCTCCGGTTGGGCAATCTTTTATGCAAAGCCGGCAGCCGATGCATCTTTCGGGATAATATTTCAGCTTGCCTCTAAACTTATCAGGCATTTCCAGCTTTTCATAGGGATACATTACGGTGACAGGCTTTTTAAATATCGATTTAAGGACCTGCCTTATCATTTTCCCCGGCCTCATCGTAGTATCACTCCTTTTAAAATAAGGTTTAGTAGAAGCTGAAAGAATGCAAAAGGAACCAGATACTTCCAGCAAAAATTTATCATCTGGTCAATACGCATTCTGGCAAAAACAGTCCTGGACAAGGAAAGTAACGCAATTATGAAGATTATTTTACAGAGAAAAATCAGAAAACCGATAACCGGGCCGAATTCATAGCCGAAAGGTAAAAATACCGCAGCGAGCAGTGCGCTTCCGACAACCATTTCCACGTTTAAAGTAAGGCGCAGAAATGCCAGGTGGCGGCCGCTGTATTCGGTAAAACTGCCTGCAACAATTTCGGTTTCTGCTTCGGGAATATCAAACGGCCCCTTCTCAAGCTTTGCCAAAAGAGCAATCAGTGAAACACCAAAACCAATCAGGTTAAAAAGCCAGTAAAACGGGTGCCGGCCATAAAAAATACTCAACTCGGAAATTGACCAGGTATTCGCAAGCACTGCCGCGGAAAGTATGCCGATAAATAAAGGAACTTCATAGGCAAATAACTGGGTAAGGGAACGCACCGAGCCGATTCTTGCATAAAGAGAAGTGGAATACCACCCGCCGATAAAAAAAGCGAGAGTGGGAATAGTTAAAAAATAAAGCACAACAATTAAATCCGCATCAAAATAGAAAAGCGAATGCGTTTTATAAAGCGGTATGTAAAGAAAAGCGCAAACTGCCGAGGCAAAGGCAAATATCGGCATCATTTTAAACATTCTCGGGTTTGCGTCTCTGGGAATAATTTCTTCTTTGGCAAGCAGCTTGATAAAATCAGCAAAAGGCTGAAACCAGGGCGGACCAATTCTATTTTGCAGCCTGGCGTAAATTCTTCTGTCCAGAAATTCGGCAAAAAGCGAAGATACGCTCACAAATAAAAGCCCGGGAAATATTAATAAAGAAAAAAGTTGGTAAAACATAATTAAATATAGCTATCAGCTTTCAGTCGTCAGTCTTCAGCTGAAAGCAGAAAACTGCTGGCCAGAAGGCCGTGGTTTGGCTTTTCCTTTTAGCCAAAGCCAATAACTGATAGTTATTTAAATAGAAGCTAACCTTCTATTTAAATCTGTAAAGTCTATTCCCCGCCCCTTGTACCACTCTATACCGTAATTGCGCAAAGTTTTCCACTCGATGATTTCTTTCTTTTTGGTATCGCGGTTATCAAGTGCAATAGTTCTGTCAGTGCAGGAAAAACAAGGGTCTATCGCAGCGATAACAATAGGCATATCAGCCAAATACCTGTCACGAAGCATATGCTTAACCGCTTTCATATTGGCAAGCGTGGGCGCTCGAACTTTTACTCTTTCCGGCTGTTCTGTGCCGTTTGATTTAATATAATGCACATCTTCTCCGCGCGGGGCTTCGTATCTGCTGATAACTTCGCCGGCGGCGATTTTACGCGGAGCCTTTATTGAAATCGGGCCTTGCGGCATATTCTTAAGCGCCTGGCGAATTATCCGGCAGGATTGCATTAGCTCTTTCATCCGCACGACTGTCCGGCCGTAGACATCACAGTGAGTATCTGTTATTACATCAAAATCAAGCTCCGCGTATGCTGCATAAGGGTCAATGCGCCTTATATCATAATCCAAGCCTGAAGCTCGGGCAGTCGGGCCGACTGCACCGAGACGTAAAGCATCTTCGCGGCTTAATACTCCAACACCGGAAAGCCTTTTTATCATTGTGGTTTCTTCGGTAGCCACTTCAATATAATACTTAGTCCTTTCTTCAAGAATATCTATAGCTTTAAGGACTTGGCCTACCTGCGCTTCGTCTATATCGCGCCGGACTCCGCCGATACAATTTATGCCGTAATTTACACGATTTCCGGTAAGCATAGCTAACACATCCATAACTACTTCCCTGTCACGCCAGGAATACATAAGCAGAGTATCAAAACCTATCTCGTGGCCGGCTACCCCTAGCCATAAATAATGGCTGTGGATACGCTCAAGCTCTCCGATTATCGTGCGGATATAAAGCGCCCTTTTAGGAACTGCCAAACCAGCAATTTCCTCAACTCCCTGCACAAAACAGGTTGAATGTGTATGCGAGCATATGCCGCAGATACGCTCGATAAGATATACATCCTGGACATAAGTCCGCTGTTCACAGGCTTTCTCTATGCCGCGATGATTATAACCAAGCCGGACACTAACGCCCTTTATTTTTTCTCCCTTTAAAGCCACGCTAAAACCAGCTGGCTCTTTAAGCGCAGGGTGCTGCGGTCCTATGGGAATTCTAAATTTATTTTGTTTACGCATTTTATACTCCTATATTATAGAAGCGGATTACCGCGGATATCTACGCGGATAGACGCACGGTAATTCGCTGGCGGATATCCGCGTTTAGATCCGCGGATATCCGCTTCTATTATTTATCCCGCGGTTTCCAGTCTTTACGCAAAGGAAATTCGTCATGCGGCCAATCATCCGGCAAGGGATATCTTGGCCCCGGAGATAAAGTATCTATTTCAACGCCTAATAAATCTGTTAACTCTCTTTCATAAATTTCCGCTCCCGGAAAATAAGGTGTTACCGTTTGGAGTATGGGATTTTCTTTCTGAATCGATGTTTTCAGGTTAATGATAACACCGGCATTGCCTGAAAGATGGTAAATAACACCCAGAGTGCCGGGGCCTTCATCCAAGCCAGTAATTGCGCAAAGATGAGAAAAACCGGCGTCTCTTACAATATAGTCAAAAACTTCAAAAAACTTTTCCTGTTCTACTTCCGCAAAAATGCGCCGAGCGCGTTGCACTTTGACTTTACCGTCAAGGTAGCTGAATTTAGCAATTAGTTCTTGTTGTATTTTTTCTTCGCTATTCATGTTAACCTCGCTTCGCTCGGTTTATCAGAGAAACCAGAAACCGGAAACTAGAGTACAGAGTATAAGGATATGACGGAATAAACTTTACCATTTTATTTTTATTTTCTATCATCTGGTTTCTGTGCTCTGGTTTCTGGTTTCTTTTTCTTCAAGGCTCTGCAACAGCTTAACCACTCCATCAATTATAGCTTTGGGGCTTGCAGGGCACCCCGGAACATATGCTGCTACAGGCAAAACCATATCGATTCCGGAATCAACATTATAACAGCCTTTAAACACGCCGCCCGAACAAGCGCAAGTGCCTACTGCAATTACGAATTTAGGTTCGCACATCTGTTCGTAAATTCTGCGTAACCTATCGTGCACCTGTTTTGTTACCGGGCCTGAACAAATAAGAACATCTGCGTGGCGCGGGGTGCCTTTAAGTTGCACGCCAAATCGTTCAAGGTCGTAACGCGGGGTAAGCGTTGCGATAATTTCTATGTCGCAGGCGTTACAAGCACCGGTATTAAAATGTAAAATCCAAGGTGATTTTATGCGCGCCCAAGTTACAACTTTTTTAAGCACTCCCATTGTTTTTTATTTAACTACCTGCTTACGAAATAACCAATAACCAAGATACAAGCTCCAAATAAATTCCAATATCCAATAACCAATGACCAAACAGTTTTGTCCTTTTTTGTTTGGTTATTGGAATTTGATTATTGGTCATTATTTGGTTATTGTATCTTGGAACTTGGTTATTAATAATTATTTTCTAAATAAAATCGAAAGCCCGACGATAATACCTATAATGTAAACAACCGCCATATCAAATGATTTAATAGTTTCTATCGGGACAGTTGCTATTATCAATGTTCCTACGTGGGCAAGCGTAAAGAAAAAAGCAAAAGGGAAAAAATTGCTGTAGTCAGGCTGGGCCATGTGGTCATACAAATCTTCGCCGCAGGCGTAGGAATCCCCGCTTTCCTCGCTTTTCTTCTTTCCCTTAAAGCTAAGCTTTGAAAAAGAAAAACTAACCGCGATAGAAACAGATAGAATTATTAAAAATGCAATTGGTGGAGTTAATAATAAACTATTCACCCAGCCCTTCCTCCTTGCAAGGTATCTTTCAAACGTAATTTCAACTTTGCTAAAGCACTACCATATTGTTTAAGTGATTTTTCACGATTAAACGCATCCACTCTTGAAATATATGTTTCGTAATAAACTAAGCTCATCGGAAGATATCTTTTTGCAGAAAACACTTTTCCTGCTTCATGCTCGTTAATTCTTCTTTCCAAATTAGCCGTACAACCAATGTATATATGGCCGCCCTTATCTGACAACAATAGATAAACATAATATGTATGTGGAAGGGCTGGGTTCATTTTACTTATCTGTATCTAAAAGCCTTCTTACATCAAGCGAATTATTATGGCTGTGGATACCAAGGACAATGCCTACTGCAACAGCTATAGAAACAGCTTCTACGACTATTAAAGTAATAACTATTGTCTGCGCAAGAGCAGTATGCCCGCTTACGAAACCGGCAATTACGATTAAAAGCGTGACTGCCTTGATAAGTATTTCAACACCAAGCAATGCCCGGATAAGGTTAAAAGTGATTAGAATACAATATATGCCTATTATAAAAAGCATTATCACAAAAAGCAAAAACGGCCAGAACATTTGTAACGCCTCAACGCTCATCTTTCCCTGCCTCCTTAAAAAGGATAACTACACTAAATGCACCAACAAGTAAAATTATGATTTGCCCGGTAAGATAAAGCGGCCGCTGGTTCCATAAAACCGCGCGTACATCTTTCTCTGTCTCAGGGGGCGGCAATTTAATATTAAGCTTTACCGTTATCAAGCTTAAAGCAATACCTAACACAACAGTTATAAAAGGAAGATACCAGAACCTGCGGATTCTGTCTTTCATATGCTGTAAAACTTCTTCTTTTGTTAAAGGATGCGTAAGGCTTATGGTGCTTACAAAAAGTACGGGAATAAGCCCTGCGCAAACAGAAAGTTCAAACACTGCCGCAAGCCCGGAATTAAGACGAAACATAAGTATGGCAAGCACAATACTCATCAGAGCCAAGCCTATTGCCGCACGAAGCAGGCTTCTGGTCATTGCTGCCCAGAGCGCGGCGGTTATCAAGATTATTAGTATTAGTATGTTTAAGTTCATTTAAATACTCCAAATTACGCCTACCGGTTGCGCGGCTCGTATGGATTATGTATCACGTCACACGTATCAAGTAGCACGTCTTCTTTTGATTCTTGTTTCCTTGACGTGTTACCTGCTACATGCTACGTGTTACGATGCTGGTTGTGCAACCGCAACAATTGCCGCAACCGATGTGACTTCCTTACCAAAATACTAAAGAACTACACCAGAGGCAATATGAATTTCCCTAACACAAACGGGTAAAATAAGCCCGTAATAATTATTATCGCAGCAAGTATAATTGCCGCTAAACTAAATCCGAATTCAGCTTCTTTTATTTTTATAAACCTTTCATTTAATTTACCAAAGAAAACCAGCCTCTGCATGGAAAGCAGATAGGCAAGAGTTAACGCGCTTAAAACAATTGCCAGAATTGCATAGATAAAGTGCCCGGATAATATAAGAGCCATTACGATTAAAAGCTTGCTCCAAAATCCTGCTAAAGGCGGCAGCCCCGCCGCAGAAATAAAACCCAAAATAGAAGTAAAACCTGTAATTGGCATAACTTTGGAAAGTCCGCCTAATTCATGCATGTGCGTAGTGCGGGTTCTACTCTCAATTGCCGCAGAATTTACGAATAAAAGCGATTTAAAAATTGCGTGGTTAAAAATATGAAATGCAGCGCCGGCGAAACCCAGAATTGTACCGGAGCCTACACCCAAAATAATATATCCTATCTGGCTTATGCTTGAAAACCCGAGCATCTTTTTAAAATCCTTCTGAACCAAGGCCGCTAATGCGCCTACAATGATAGAAACGGTTCCGATAAAAAGAAGAACATTATTTAAGGCAACGTTAACTCCGAATACATCCTTGGCTACGCGCATAAGCGTATAAATTCCAAGCGCTTTTGAAATTATACCGGAAAACAGGACCGAAACTGCCGCAGGCGAACGGGAATATACTTCAGGAAGCCAGCCGTGGAAAGGAACAACTCCGGCTTTAACAAAGGCCGCGCATACGAAAAGCACAACTGAAAACATAATTAAGAAATTAGGCGATTGGCCGCTGATAGTTTTTTGAATTACGGAAAATTTAGTATCTCCTGAAATTAAAAGCATCAGAGCAATTGATGCAACCATAAAAACACTTGCTACGGTAGATAATATGACATATTTAAAAGCCGCTGACAGCGCCTTGATATCTTTATCAAAAACTATCAGAATATAGGAAGTTACGGCAACTATTTCAATAAAAATATAAAGCGAAAACATATCTCGTGCCAAACACAGGCCGTTTAACCCGGCTTGAGCAAAAAGGAGCAAGTTTACGAAATTAAACCTTTGCCTTTGCGAATCAATCGTATAAGTTGCGATTATCAAAGTTATAAAAAGCACAATCGCAGATGACAAAAGTATAATCAGGCTTAAATTATCCAAAGCGATATTGAAATTAAAAAGATGCGCTTGCGAGGTGAAACTATTTAAGAATTCGGGAGAAAAGAACCGAAGCGCTAACGCTATCTGAGCACAAAACAAAACATAAGCCCAGGTAGTAATTGCCCGCCTTAAAGAGCCAAGAAACGGCAGATTAAAGAATAATATACTGAAAAAAGGAACTGTAATCAGAAGTGCCAACATAATTTTACTTAAGTGAATACAGTAAATATAAAGCAACCGCCGCAAACCCAAGCAACGACCACATCAGATAAACCGGATAATTCACCATATGAAGCCTGCGAATAAAAGAACCGGTAGCGTAAAATATTTTAACGGTTAAAACGTCGTAAACCCAATTTATTAACCTGTCGAACTTAAAAGTAATTTTTGATAAAAGCCTGGTTACCTTTAAACCTATTTCAAAGGGATCAAAAAATCTTCTTTCGGCTTTATCATAAATCCCGGACAGTATTGGCGCGTACCTTATGTGGTCTGAAGCGTGCAAAGCGCCTTTATTTAAACGTACTCCAAAAATATGGTTTAATAATGCCAAGATAAGCACAACTACCGTAGCGATGATAAGTTTTATATTGATATGGAAAACATAACTATGCCGGCTATCTTGTAAAGAAGCTTGAACTATCGGTATAATCTTATTTAACGGCAAACTGTTCATAAGGCCGAATAACACGCAAAAGAAACTTAGAATAAGCATAGGCAAAAACATTTGCCATTTAACTTCCCGGACATTTTCATGGCTCTGTGAAGATTTTCCAAGAAATACCGTGTGCCCGAGTTTAAGAAATGACACTGCAGTTAAAAAAGAACCTGCTATCGCGGCTAGATAGAATATCAATCCCCTTTCGAGGGCGCCATCGTAAACGAGCTCTTTGGAAAAAAATCCGTTAAACGGAGGTACTCCCGATATTGAAGCCGCAGTTATAATAAAACATAAAAAGGTAACCGGCATTTTTTTGCCAAGCCCACCCAGCTCTTCAAGGTTAGTTGTATTTGTTTGCTTCTCAACTGCACCACCGGTTAAAAACAAACCGCTTTTGTAAATTGCGTGATTAATCATATGAAACAGGCCGCCGACTATGCCTGCCGGGACAGCAGTTCCTATACCTAAAATCATGTATCCTACCTGGCTTATGGCGTGATAGGAAAGAAGCCGTTTATAGTTTTTTTGTATTAGCGCCATCATAACCGCAAGGATTATGGTTAAGATACCTATCCACATAAGGATAGTGCTAAGAGCGGAATTCGTGCTAAGTTTAAACATATCAAGAGAAATTCTTGCGAGAAAATAAATCCCAATAAGTTTTTCTAAAGCTGCGGGAACAAGCGCCATAAAGGGAAGCGGCGCAGAAATTGCAGCGTCAGGTATCCAGCTGTGAAACGGCATGGAACCGGCTTTGGAAATTGCACCTATCATCAAAAGCAAAAAGGCTAAGCTTCCCAGCCCGCCGGAAGCAAGATGAATTTTAGAAATAGTCAGAGTGCCCGCAAGATGTCCGGCAAGAATAATACCTATCATCATACAGAGATCACAGATACCTGTAATGATTAAAGCCTTACTTGCTGCCTTAAAAGCAGTTTTTGAACCGACTGCTATCATACCGAACAACACCAAAAGCAAACCTTCCCAGAAAAATAAAAGCAAAAATAAATTATCGCAAATTAATACGCCGTTTGTTAAACCAAGGGTTATCAGAAGATAAGAATAGAATTGCGTCTGATGCTCCCTGTTTTTCATGAAAACTATCGAGTAAAGAGTGATTAAAAAACAGAAGCCCGCGGCAGCGATAAGCATAAAGGAACTAAAGTTATATAATCTTATCGCAATTTCAAAGCCGAAATTAAGCCAGGGGGTGACATAGGAAAAATTTTTACCGAATAGTAACGCGGCTAGTATTAAATTGATAAAGGCAACAAAAAACGTAAAGATTGCGTTAAGCTTCCTTAAGCTCTGCGGCAGGAGAAATAAAATAAGCGCTCCCCCAATCGGAAGGATAACCAATAAACTTATATATAAAGGTAAGTACATAGAAAAATTTGTCATTTAATCAACCCTGCTACGTTTAAAACGCTAAACTGCGCTACTTTAAAAGGATAATAAACAAATATTCCGCTTGCTAATGAAAGTATGCCTAAAATCAAAACTGCCGTAACCATAGTGCGTGAGCCCTCTTTAACCAGGGTTGTATGGGGCTCGCCCATAAACACCAGGTTAAATAATCTGACAAGATAAAGCACTGTCATAAACGCGCCGATAAGAAAAACAAAATTAATTACCAGATGCCCGGACTCAACAGCTGAAGCAAACACCATATATTTGCTGAAAAAACCGCCAAAAGGCGGAATGCCCATTACGGAAAAAGCGCAAAGCAAAAAAGAAATCGCAGTAATCGGCATGGCCTTGATAAGCCCGCCAAGCCTGGTTATGTCTTTTATTTTTGTATTCTGCTCAACAATGCCGGCGCAAAGAAAAAGCCCGGCTTTGGAAAGGCCATGCATAAGAATATACAAAAGCCCGCCCACTATTCCGATATTAGAATTTGTGCTTAGGCCTAAAAAAATAAAACCTATCTGGCTTATGGTTGAATAGGCAATTATTCTTTTGATATCTGTTTCAACCAACGCGCAACCCGCTGAAACAATCGCACTTGCTGCTGCAATAATTGGAACAATCGTATGCCATATTTGGTCGATGTTAAAAGTAAATACAAAAAGGCGGGCAAAAACATATACGCCGATTTTAACTAAAACCGCAGCATGTAAAAGTGCGGTAACCGGCGAAGGCGCAACGCCGGCATCCGGAAGCCAGGCCTGAAAAGGTAATACGGCTGATTTGGAAAGTATACCTGCCAGGATAAAGAAAATCGCCAGGTTACCAATAGGATTGCCTTTGATAACGCTAAGGTCAAAAGATCCGGTTTGTTGGTAAACCAGTAGAAAACCCGCAAGCATAAGTAACGCGCCGGATACCGTCATTAAAAATGCTTTGTCAGCGCGCAGGACATAATTCTTTTCCCTGAAAAAACCAATTAACCGCCAACTGCAGATTGCCGTCATCTCCCAGAATACATAAATAAGAATCAAATTTGAAGAAAATACAAGCCCCATCATTGAACCCAAAAACAAAGTAACCATCGAATAATATTCAGTTTGGTGTTCATAGTGGCTTATATATCCGAAAGAATAAAATACTATGATTGAGCTGATTAAGGATGAAACTATCGCCATAAAAACAGCAAGAGCATCCGCGGTAAAAGAAAAATTAAGGCCTAAAGGGAATTGTTTGAAAAAAACAATCTGTTCACCGGAGAGAATGCGTGTCAGCATAACCAGGGAAAGTAGAAATGAAGAAAAAACAAAGCAAAAGGCAAGAATATTCCTCAAGCGCCGGCTCAATAATCCTGCAAAGGGCAGGACAGCCGACCCGGCCATAGGAATAAGAATGGTTAGAATTAGAATAGTTTCGGGCATGTTTATGGAATACCTTATTATTCCCCGCGGCCAAACGCCAAAGGCGGAGCGCGGGCATTCAGTTCATTTTTCGAAGCCAATGGTTCGATTACGCTCACCATCGACACTGAGCGAAGTCGAAGTGCCAAACACCTAAATATATCCTTCTTCGCCCTCCACTTTTTTAGTCGCCGGTAGGGCTTCGAAGGATTATTCTTCTTCGCCATATAGGCTAAGAAGAATAAAAATAACCCATTTCAAGCTTTTTGCGCCAAAAATGGGTTAATTTGGTCCTCCAATTTTTTGGAATTAGGCGCTTTTCGGGAAATATTCTAAATCATACGTATCAATTAAAGAAAAATTTTACTCTTATTGATGAATTTGTCAATATTTTTTGCGTAATAATAAGCTCTAGGTATAAGAAAAAGAGGCGCTTTTTTATGGCATCGCTGTTTTCTAAAATGAAAAACCCCAATCTTTTGGATTGGGGTTTGTTTGCCTTAAATTATTTTATTATATATTTATACCATATTAAAAGGCCAGCTTATCAAGCCCCTTTGATTTCGTACGAAAGGATTATCGCCTCAGCAACATCCTTCATGGTAAGGCGTTTATTCATGCTCACTTTTCTTAGGAGCTCATAAGCCTGCTCTTCGCTAAGGCCTTTTTGTTTCATTAATATTCCTTTTGCTCTTTCTATCTTTTTACGCGCCTCAAGCTCTTCCTGAACAATTTTAGTTTTAACCAGCAACTCAGTATTTTCTATAGCGACTGCAGCCTGATTGGCGACTGTAGTTAAAAGGTCAATATCGCTCTCGCTGAATTCATATAATGTCGTAGTATAACAATTAATAACTCCGATAACCCGGTTTTTTACCATCATCGGAACACTCAACATGGAAGTTAATTTTTCTTTCTTGGCTAAAGTCTTTTCCTTATAACGAGGGTCCTTTAAAACATCCGGTATCACGATAGGCTTTTTCTCTTTAGCTACCAAGCCTACGATACCTTCTCCCACCATTAATTTTCTTTCCTTAAGATACTCTTCACTCATTGCCTGCGTTGCCCGGATCTTCAATGCCTTATCCTTTTCATCCAGCAACCAAAGCGAACATATCTTAGCATTCATTACGTTAGCGGTAAGTGTGACAATAAGCTTTAAAATATCTTCCAGGTAACGATCGCTGGTTATAGCCTTACCAATTTCACGCAGTGTTTCCAGATATTCTTTATGGGGGCTTTTTTTCATAAACGAACCTTCTCGCCGTAGATAACAGGGTTTATTTGAAAAATTTACCAGAGGTTCATTCCTTCGAAGCCCTACCAGGAATTCCAATTAGCGAAGGGCAAAGAAGGATAAATCCTCTTTCGTGTCTTATATTGTAGCAACTTTTAGCATAAAATCAACCCATTCGACGTACCACGGGCTTTATAGCCCGTGGTTTGCTCAGGGTTGATACTGAGCGGCGCCTGTATATTCCGCGCCCTAAAGGGCGCGGTTTGTGCGCCGCCAAACGTATCAACTCTTAAGCATCTTAAGGCTGGTTCAATCAGGATAATACTATTTGCAGCATCTTTTACAAAAATTGTAGATTGTGCTTAGTTCTTAAGCAAAAAATGCTATATTTTTCAACAGTTTTTGCCCTATTATAAAAAAAGATAAAAAATACTTGACAATTGTAAAGTAATGTTTTACAATTGTATCGTAATAACGAAATATTGGTTTACAAAGCGAAAGGAGGGTCTCTATGGAACAAGAATATCTAAGCCCAACAGAAGCGGCTAAGGTTTTAGGCATAAGCCGGCAGGCAGTTATTGAACGGATTAAACATGGTAATCTTTATGCGGAGAGAGTTGGAAACCGTTATATTATTCCTAAAAACACGCTTAGCGCAGCCGGCCATTCCTCCATTAAGGAAGAACCTGATGCAAGCGACAGAGTCAAAAGAAAAATGAATAAGAATGAACTTACCGTAAGCATTTTGGAAAAAGTACGTAAATCTGAAATCAGAACCATACAGCTCTGGTTCGTTGATATTTTAGGAATACTAAAATGCATATCCATAACTCCGGGAGAGTTAAAAGATGTTTTAGAGCACGGAAAAGGCTTTGACGGCTCCTCCGTCACCGGCTTTGCGGAAGCTCAGGAATCAGATATTGTTGCCATGCCGGATGCGGCAACTTTTAAGATACTCCCCTGGACAAAAGAAACTCACCTTACTGCCAGGCTTTTTTGTGACATATTAAATCCGGACCAAACTCCTTACGCAGGAGACCCGCGTTATGTTTTGAAAAAAGCTCTTGCTCGGGCAAAAAAATTAGGCTTTACTTTCTACGTCGGCCCTGAAATTGAATATTTTTATTTTAGATCAGACAAAAACCCTGAAGTTATAGATGAGGGCTCTTATTTTGAGCTGATACCTAATGACCTCGCTGACAATATGCGCAATAAAACTGTGAGGGTCCTGGAAGAGATGGGGATTACTATGGAAGCAACCCATCATGAAGTTGCCCCCAGCCAGCATGAAATAGACCCTAAATATAATGACGCTCTTTCTATGGCTGACAACGCCATAACCAGCAAATATGTAATCAAAGAAATTGCCCAGCAAAATGGAGTCTATGCTACCTTTATGCCTAAACCGCTTTTCGGCGTGAATGGTTCAGGTATGCATGTGCATCAATCATTATTCAAGGAAGACCGTAATGCATTTTTTGAGAAAAAAGACAAACATCACCTTTCCTTAATTGCCAAGGAATTTATCGCCGGGCAATTAATCCATGCGCGCGAAATCTGCTCTCTTACCGCGCAATGGGTTAACTCTTACAAGAGGCTGGTTCCCGGCTATGAGGCACCGGTCTATATTTCCTGGGCGCAAAAAAACCGCACCGCACTCCTGCGGGTTCCGTTATATCGGCCGGGAAACGAAAAAGCAACGCGGGTAGAATTAAGGTGCCCGGACCCGGCCTGTAATCCTTATCTTGCTTTTGCGGTAATGCTTGCTGCCGGATTAGAAGGTATTGAAAAAAAATATACGCTTATGCCGCCGGTTGAACCTAACCTCTATCACATGGCTATGGAGGAACGCGAGAAACGGGGTGTAGAGTCGCTACCCGGTAACCTGTTTGAAGCAATATTAGAAACAGAAAAAAGTAAATTCATAAAAGAAACTTTAGGCGAGCATGTATTCACGCGGTTTCTATTCAACAAGAAAAAAGAATGGGAAGAATACCGGATTCAAATTACCCAGCACGAAATAAAAAAGTATCTTCCTCTGCTATAACCGCTAAAATAAAATAGGCGCCTCAAAATGAGGCGCCTATTTAGAAAAATCTACTTATTCTAAACTTATACTACTCCTTGCGCGAGCATTGCCTCAGCGACCTTAACAAATCCTGCGACATTTGCTCCTTTCACATAATCTATATATTTTCCGTCTTTGCCGTATTTTACGCATTGTTCATGGATAGCAATCATAATGTCGTGCAATTTATTGTCTACTTCTTCGCGGCTCCAAGAAAGCCTCATACTATTTTGCGACATCTCTAAACCAGAAGTTGCAACACCGCCGGCGTTAGAAGCTTTTCCAGGCGCGTATAAAATTTTTGCCTTCTGAAACACTTTAATCGCTTCAGGGGTAGATGGCATATTTGCACCTTCACCTATTGCCATACAGCCATTCTTAACCAAAACTTTTGCATCAGCTTCGTCTATTTCATTCTGCGTAGCAGACGGAAAAGCAATATCGCATTTAATGTTCCATGGCTTTTCGTTTTCAAAATATTTACAGCTAAATTCTTTAGCGCAATCTCTGATGCGGCCGCGGCGCTCATTCTTAAGGGTCATTACGCACTTTAATTCTTTGTCGTCAATTCCATCTTTGTCATAAATAAACCCGTTAGAATCAGAAAGCGTAACAACTTTAGCACCTAATTGATGCAACTTCTCAACGGTGTATTGCGCGACATTACCGGAACCGGAAACCGCACAAACTTTTCCTTTCAAAGATTCACCTTTTGTTTTAAGCATTTCCTGCACAAAGTAAACACAACCATAACCGGTAGCTTCCGGCCTGATTAAGCTTCCGCCCCACTGTAAGCCTTTGCCGGTTAAAACTCCCGTAAATTCATTGCGCAGGCGTTTATACTGCCCGTACATAAAACCTATTTCACGGCCACCTGTTCCGATATCTCCGGCAGGAACATCTGTATCCGGGCCAATATGCCTGAAAAGCTCAGTCATAAAGCTCTGGCAAAAACGCATTACTTCATTATCAGATTTTCCTTTAGGGTCAAAATCAGAGCCGCCCTTAGCGCCACCCATAGGTAATGTGGTTAAACTATTTTTAAATACCTGTTCAAATGCCAAAAACTTTAATATGCCCAAATTAACACTTGGATGCAAGCGTATACCACCCTTATAGGGGCCTATAGCGCTATTCATCTGGATACGAAAACCCCTGTTTACCTGGATTTCCCCCTTATCATCAATCCAGGGAACGCGAAACATAATTACCCTTTCCGGCTCAACCATTCTTTCTAATATTTTTGCTTTTTCATATTTTGGATTTGCCTCAATGAACGACATAACTGATTCAACTACTTCACGCACTGCCTGATGAAACTCCGGTTGCCCGGGATCTCTTTTAATTACCTTCTTCATGAATTCGTCAACTTTTTTTATCATATATCCTCCTTTTACTAACTTTGCTGCCTTGCTTTAAGGGCTTTACTCTAACTTTGAGCAAAGCCGGCACCGCTATTATTTAAGCCTATCAATAATAGCCTTGGCTGCCTTTTTAGCCATACCCATTGCTTCAATTACTGTTCCTTCACCTCCGACAATATCTCCTCCGGCAAAAACATTTTTTATGGATGTTTCCATGGCCTCTTGCTCCACAATAATATCGCCATATTTATCTGTTTTTAACGCTGGAGTAACTTTAGTTAATATTTGATTAGCATTTAAACCTATAGCAACTATCGCGATATCGCAATCTACCTCAAAATCACTTCCCGGAATTTCTATGGGCTTTCGCCGGCCTGAGCTATCTGGCTTTCCCAACTCGCATTGTAAACAACGCAGTTTCGTAACAAAACCTTTCTCATCCCCGAAAAACTCCTGCGGCTTAACTAAAAGTTTAAATTGTATGCCTTCTTCCTTGGCATGTTCAATCTCAAGGCGCCTTGCCGGCATTTCTACCTCGCTACGGCGATAAAGAATAGTGGTATTTGGGTTAATGCCATTCATTTTCTGTAATCGCAAAGCGCATCGCGCTGCATCCATAGCAGTATTGCCGCCGCCGATAACAACCATACTTTTGCCTATGTTTACCGGGGTGTGAGCTTTAGGGAACTTATAAGCAGACATCAAATTTACTCTGGTCAAAAATTCATTAGCCGAATAAATATTGCAAAGGTTTTCCCCTTTAATGCCTAAGAAAGACGGTATTCCCGCGCCCAAGCCTAAAAACACCGAGGAAAACCCTTCTTTTAATAATTCGTCCACATCTTTGTTTCTACCCACAATAAAATTAGGTATAAATTCAACGCCCATTTTTTTAAGTGAATCTATCTCATAATCAAGAATATTTCTTGGCAGCCTAAAAGGCGGTATTCCATAACGCAGCACCCCCCCTAATTTATGCAAGCCTTCAAACATAACTACTTTTATTCCTCTACGGGCAAGTTCGCCGGCGCAAGCTATGCCTGCAGGGCCGGAGCCAACTATAGCCACTCGCTTGGCGTGTGGCGTGGGGCGTGGGGCGTGGGGCGTAGAATCGTTATGATTCATTCCGTAATCGCCAATAAAACGCTCTAAAAAATGAATGTTTATCGCCTGAGGCGTTGCAAAAGGCTCACCTTTTTTGCTTAAAACGCATGCTTTTCGGCATTGGTATTCAGCGGGGCAAACTCTTCCGCAAATAGAAGGGAAATTATTTTTTTCCCGGATAGTATTATAAGCGCCAGCATAATCTTTCTGGGTAATTTTATAAATAAATGTTTTTATATCTATCTCAACCGGACACCCTGAGATACAAAGCGGATTTTTGCATTGCAAGCACCGACCCGCCTCGGCAAGAGCCTCTTCTTCGCCATATCCCAATATAACTTCATTGAAATTTTCGGCTCTGACCTTAGCTTCTACTTCTTTGATTTTTACGGGTTCTTTTTTCACGATGTTAAACCTCTTAAGTTTAAAGAGTAGATAAATTTTACTAAACAACCAATTTCAACCAATTTCGATTAAAATTGATAGAGATTCGTAGAAATTAATAGAAATTTATTGTTTATCGCTGCTTACAAATTATTCAACCGACAAATATGCTGTTCTTTATCGTAATAAATCTTGTTTCTTTTTGTCAGCTCATCCCAATCGACCTCGTGGGCATCGAATTCCGGGCCGTCAACACAGCTAAACTTGGTCTTTCCCCCAACGCTTACCCGGCAGCACCCGCACATACCGGTTGCATCAACCATCAGAGCGTTAAGCGAAACAAGAGTTTTTATATTAAATGGTTTTGTTGTTTCAGCAACTTTACGCATCATTGGTATTGGCCCGACAGCATATACAAGGCTGTATGGCTCACTCTTTCGAGCTAATAAATCTTTCAAAATATCGGTAACAAAGCCCTTTTTCCCGTAAGACCCATCATCTGTCGTTATATAAAAGTTATCTGATGCTTTCTTTAACTCCTGCTCTAAAATTAGCAACTCTTTAGTCCGTGCGCCTAAAATAGTAGTTACCCTGTTGCCTGCTGCTTTAAACGCACGAGTTACAGGATAAATTTCTGCCATGCCCACGCCGCCGCCGACTATAATCACATTAGCAGATTTATGAATTTCTGTAGGGTGCCCGAGAGGCCCGGCAAGCGCATATAAAGAATCTCCAACGTTTAACTTCCCTAAAAGCCTGGTAGTAAACCCGGCTTCCTGAAAGATTATAGTAATAGCTGTTTTATTTGCGTCGATTTCGGCTATGGTCAGGGGTATTCTTTCGCCTTCTTCACCCGCCATAAGCACTATAAATTGCCCTGCCTTTGCACGAACGGCAATATTTTGAGCAGCAAGTTTTATCTGAACTATCCTTGAACCGGGCACATCCGCCAATATTTTTTTCTCTAATATTTTTATACTCATATGCTTAAATTTTGTGCATTATATGTTTAAAGGCTAAACAACCAAAACAAAAAAAATAGCGTCCCCTCCCTGTTAACAGAAAGGACGCCTTTGTCCTCAAAACGAGGTTATTTTACAATTAAGCCTTTAAATGTCAAGATAATAAATTTTTCGAAAGGTTGAAAAATTTATGGCTCTTTGACAAATTTTTCCCCATCCCATGCCCAGCTTTCCCATTCATTGCCGCGAGCTATAACAGAACAATCGTTTCCCCTATCGATGTTTTTTGCTATTTTCACTCTTGGAACCGTGTCAAAATCAGTTTCAATATCACAATTACTGCTGGCTAAAAAAATCTGGGACACCTTATCATTCTTAAACTTGTAGATAACAAGGTGGGTAAATTTTTTTGCCGTATCATAATAAATAAGCATTTGCTTAAATCCGTCACAGCCTAATTCAGCGAATTCAACCTTATTGAACTGCCCGTTAATTGTAAAATTGAATATTTTTGGCTCTGCTTTTTTATTTTTAGCAGGTTTGGTTATCTTAATTAGCATATCGCCATGTGCCGCAAAGCGGTTTTCGATTTCAACCACTTCTTCTATCATATCCTTATCTAAATCAAGCTTATAAATTTCTATATTTTTATCATTTTTCTTTTTATTGGTAGTAAGGCAGCCTCCGAGTAAAAACAAAATCAAAAACATAGAAACCACATTAATAATTTTCATATTTTCTCCCCTGTTTGAATTATACATTCGGTAAAATATCTTTAAATAGGTTTCTCTCCATATCAATTATCTCTTCTATGCCGGATTTCCCAAGGTCAATAAGCGCATTCAAATCGTCTTTTGAAAACGAACCATGCTCGCCGGTGCCTTGCAATTCGATAAATTCACCAGACGACTTCATAACAATATTCATGTCAACCTCGGCATCTGAGTCTTCGGCAAAGTTTAAATCAAGGATGTATTTGCCTTTCCATATACCAACACTTATCGCGCCTAAAAAATCAGTTATGCACATCTTGGCTATAGTCCCTGACTTAAAAAGCTTATGCAAACTATCGGTAAGGGCGCAGAATCCTCCAACGATTGATGCGACACGGGTTCCGCCATCAGCCTGTATGACATCACAATCAATATAGATTGTACGTTCTCCGATATTTCTTAAATCAACTACGCTTCGCAGTGACCGCCCGATTAGCCGCTGTATCTCCATGGTTCTTCCTGAATTTTTATCTCTTGGTATACGTATCTGCGTTGAGCGCGGAAGCATACCGTATTCCGAAGTTACCCAGCCTGTGCCTGAGTTACGCAAAAATAAAGGGACATTTCTGTCAACTGTAGCCGTGCAGATTACGCGGGTATTGCCCACTTCAATAAGGCATGAGCCGTCCGCGTATTTTATATAATCTCTTTCGATATTGATTTTTCTAAGTTCCTCAAAAGCCCTGTTGTCAATTCTTTTCATATATTTCCTCCTTAATTTTCCGCCTACGGCGGAAAATTAACCCCGCAGCCCCTGGTATCTAGACGCAAGGGGTAAATATAGCTTTCCCCAAAGTTATTCTTTAAAAAAATCCGTAATCGTAGAACGCTCTTTCTTAATAGCTGCATCGCTACGCAAAGAGAAACCTTCATCTCCGCTCTTAAAATATTTTTCGTTCAGCCCGGAATAATACATGGTAAATACTACCGCGTAAAAGCCTATAAAACCAAAAATATATTTAGAATGCTCGGTAGTAAGTGTAAAAACTATATCGAAAATTGCAAAAATAGCTAAAATCCATAGTATCAATACCTTCGCGTAAGGTTTAAGTTTTACCAAAATTATCCCAAGAAATATATTTACAGCCGCGAATAAAAATACGCCCGCTTTTAGAAGAAAATCATAGACAAAAGATTTAGTTTCCTTGACGAAAAACATAACTATCAATCCGGCTATACCGACAGAAACATTGAGGCCGGATATAAATATGATCGCAAACGGGATTTTTCTTTTTTTGCTTTTTGAAGACAAGTAAAAATTTATACAGACAAAACTAAGAATCAAAAAGAATATAGCAAAAAAACCGAAGTTTAATACCGGCTTTATAACATTAAAGAAAAGAGTTGAAAGCATAGTTACTTCTGTAAATCCCGTTAGAGAACTTAGTTTCCTAACGGGGTAAACGTTGATATATATTATTTCCCCTGGAATCTATAGCAACAATTAAAGGAAAATCAATTACCTTAAGTTTATAAACTCCTTCCGGGCCAAGAGCCTTAAAGCATACTAATTTTTTAGACAAAACTTTTTGGGCTAAAAGCGCGCCACAACCTGCTGGCGCAATAAAATAAACGCATTTATATTTTTTTATCAATTCTCGTACTTTATTTGACCTGGCTCCCTTTCCTATCATTCCCACAAGCCCTTTCTTTAAAAATAAATCGACAAACTCATCCATTCGGCTGGATGTGGTAGGCCCGCAGGAACCGATGATTTTACCCTTTGGCGTTTCAGTCGGGCCGCAATAGTATATGATTTGGCCTTTTAAATCTAACGGGAGCTTTTTACCTTTTTTTATCAAATCTACAATTTTTTTATGCGCCTGGTCTCTTGCGGTATAGACATAACCAGAGAACAATATTTCTTCTCCCGCCTTAAGCATCCTCAGAGCATTCATTTCTGCTTCCTTATGAACTTTCATTTGTTATAGCTATATCAACTTTAGGTTACGAAGGTTACGGGAAGTTACGAAAGTTACATTTAAAACCTCGTGGTTTATTGTAACCTTCGTAACCTGCGTAACTTTCGTAACATTCGTAACCTTCATCAAGCTCTCCCTACGTATTCGCCAGTTGCCGTGTCTATACGCACAATGTCTCCTTCCTTGATAAAAAGCGGGGCATTGAGCTTAAAACCGGTTTCAAGAGTAATCTGTTTTCTGGCTGTGCCTTCTGTATCTCCTCTTAAGCCTATCGGCGCCTCCACCACACGAAGGTCAACTCTCGGCGGTAAATCTAGCGAAACAGCTTTCTTGTTGTGGCATAAGAATGTTACTTCTGAGTTTTCCTTAATGTAATTCTTGGCATCACCTACAATTTCTTCGTTTAATATAATTGTATCGTAAGTTTCCATATCCATAAAATGGAATCCGCTATTATCATGATACAAGTATTGCGCCTTTTGAGCCTCAAGCCTTACCTCTTCAACTTCATCATCGGGATTGTAACGCTGCTTTACAACGCGGCCGTCCTTTAGGTTCTTTAAATAAACCTGATAGCACGCCCGGTAATTGCCCGGGGTTCTATGGTCCATATCCACAACTATACAAAGTTCACCCTTATCATTAATAACCGAACCTTTCCTCAACCCTGATGCTTTCATAAAATGCCTCCGTAGGTTTATCCGCCTTCGCTCTTTGTTAGAAGAGCAATAGCCATGATGGGCTTCCTCCTACGCTAAAGCTTCGGAGGACAAGTCGGCGGATGTCACTATATTAGCAAGTCCTAAGGTAGATATATTTTAGGCAACATGGACTTGCCAGTTTGGTGTTCCGTATTTTTTGTAATTTCATCCTGAGCGACCGCGATGCAATGCAAGGGAATCAAAGGGCTTATTTCCCTTAAATTGTTCTCTTACTTTTGGCAATGAAAAAAACACGCAATAGATAGCCGGAAAAAGGCAGATACGGATAAAAGTATCAAAAATCCAATACATTCTGCTTTGCCTGCTGATAACAAAAAATAATGCCATAATAACAAGCCCGAACAAAATAATTGCGCATTGAAAAAGAATAAACATTATTCTGGCAATATTCTTTGACATTAAAATGAATACGCAAAGTATTATAGTTGAAACTATAAATGAAAAAAATAATTGGTAAGGCATAAATGCAAGGTCCTGGTAAAAACCTAAAGGAGAAATTATCAAGCTTTTCAGTAACGAAAAACGCACAATATCATCCATGTGCAAAAGCGCCCCACGGCTTATCGGCAACAAAAGCAGCAGATTAACCACAATCACAAACGCCGTAACTATTCTTATCGTAAGCAACCACTTATCTTTCATTTGCCGTAATATTTTTTAGTTCGCAACTTGCACTGCGAAGAGCATGACAACTTATATTTATTGCTACCGGAAGCCCGGCGATATGCGTAGGCACAGTTTTTATTTTTACTGCTAAAGCTGTATGCGTTCCGCCTAACCCCATTGGCCCTATGCCTAAAGCATTTATCTTTTTAAGCAGCCTTTTCTCAAGGTTATTCAGTAATCTATCTTTATTTGGAAGATCTATCCCCGCAAGAAGCGCTTTTTTAGCCAAAAGCAATGCCTCATCAGAAGTTCCGCCTATTCCAACTCCCACAATAAAGGGAGGGCAAGCTTCGGGGCCGGCTTTCGCCACACTTTCAACAATAAAATCTTCAATTTCCGTCACCTCGACGGTAGGGTTAAACATTTTAAGCTGTGATTTATTCTCACTGCCGAAACCTTTCGGAAAAACAGTTACCTTGATACCTCTTTTAGCCGGATTAAAATCAACATGAGTGATTACACCTTTATAAGAAGGGGTAATTCTACAAAGCGGCGAAACCGAAAAAGGGCGTAAATAGTTCTTTCTGTAAGCTAAAGAGACTTCCTGTTCTATGTTTTTTACACAAACACAGGATATGGATTTATTATTACCTACCTCAATGAAAATTATTGGCAGGCCGGTATCCTGGCAGATTGCCAAATCTTGCTTTTTTGCAATATCCGCGTTTCCCAAAATCCAGCTTAAAGCTTTTTTTGCTTTTTTATTTGTTTCAGCACGATAAGCTCTATTCAATAACTTCGAAACGTCCCTTCTGAGAGAAAAATTTGCCTCTTTAACCAAGAGCTCGATATCGCACTTTAATGGATTCTTCATTTAACACCCAATATTTTGTGAAGCTGGCACATGGTTCTTACATCTATATGCTCCTTTTGACAAATATCGGAAAAAAATATAAGTTTTTCCCTTAAAGCCTCTTCGAAAGGATTTTGCGGCTGAAGCACAAATGGCACATCCGGATTTACTCTTTTAATTATTCTTATTGATTCAAAAATATCATCTACTTGGGTATCTTTGCCGATTACAGCTTTAACGAATACTTCTTTTGCGCTGGCAATCTTCAAAAAATTCTCATGCTCATGCCAAAAACTAATCAAATTAGTCGAAGAAGGTAATTTGAAATCCATTGCTATTATATCAGTAAAACCTATTATTTCTTTCAGATTTTCATACATAATTCCATTAGTTTCAAGATATACGGTTTTGCCTTCGCCCTTTAACCGGCTAGCTAAAGTTTTTACAAAATCGGCATGCATGAGCGGCTCTCCTCCGGTTAAAGAAACAAAACTGCAAACGCCGAGAGAAAGAATATCTTTCAATGCCTCTTCAACTGTTTTTTCGCTGTAATCGTTTAACCGTGTATCGCAGAATGAACAATGCATATTACAGCCGAAGAAACGGACAAATATCTGCTCGGTCCCCTGATGCAGGCCTTCACCTTGTATACTTTTAAAAATTTCTGAAATTTTAGCCTTCATATCCATTTGTTTTAAGTATCACGTAGCACGTTTCAGGTAACAAGTCTTATTTAATAAACGTGTTACGTCCACTCCAGGTGGACTCGCCTAAATATCTTTCTATGGTGGCGAGGCTACCTGTTACGTGAGGCAGCTTATCGCAATAACGGATCTTTCATCCCCAGCTCCTCAAATGCCCCTATCCTAAACCTACAACTATCACATTTTAGGCAAGGCTTCTTGTTACCATTATAGCACGACCAAGTATATTCAAATGGAACTTTCAATTTTAACCCCAACTGAATTATTTCTTTTTTATTCTTATTAAGTAACGGGGCAACAATTTTTATGCCTTTATTTTTTAAACCTTCGCCTAAAGTTTTCTCAAAACCTTTTAGAAATTGCGGCCGGCAATCGGGATAACCGGAATAATCCTGGATATGCGCTCCGATAAATATTGATTTTGCACCGATACTTTCTGCGAGAGATGCGGCATAGCTTAAAAAAATTATATTTCTTCCAGAAACATACGTAAGCGGGATGCCTTTGCTTTCTATGCTGCGGTTTATGGGAACTTTTATTCTTTTATCAGTAAGGCTTGATTTTGCCCAATCCAACTCTATTTTTATAACATAAAACTTTAGATTATTCAACCGCGCAATTCGCACGGCAGAATCCATTTCTTTCTTATGCCGCTGGTTATAATCAAAGATAAGAGCAGTTAGTTTATAGCCTCTATTTTTCGCATAATATAAGGTAACTGCCGAATCAAGACCACCAGAAAGTAAAATAACTGCTCCAGTCATAAAACTATTGCCTGGCAGCGAATTCTTTATCATCTAAATATGCCTCACAATAAAACAAAGCCAGTTTGCTACCTAATAACTTTATGTCCAAAAAATATAATAATATAATCAAAAAAGATCCTACTACTAACAATCCGATAGAATTACCATAAAAATACTTTTTCCATATTACCATTCCTGCTGTTACGAATATGAAATAAAATGCAAGGTTATATATGATAGCCAGGCACTTATGTTTACGAATGTCTGGCTTTAACCCTGTTTGACAATGATAACAACGAAATTTAGTAAAAAAGTAAATAGGGTAAATAGTGCCGTACCAATGGCGAGGAAGAATCAAGAATGGGTTAATTTTTTTGTGGCATTTCGGACATATCATTTTATATGTTTTGGATATATAAGAATTTATTGTTTATTTGGCAAAGCTATTATTCTTTATACGAAGCGCAAGAAGCGTCGGTTTCCCATACGCTTATTTCTTCCAGTTTACAGTCTTTCCCTTTAAGCCCTTCTTTTAGTTTGTTGAATATGTGGCAGGCGATATTTTCGGAGCTAGGATTAATATCGGCAAAATAGGGCAATTCATTTAGGTGTTTATGATCCAGTTCCTCTAATATAGCAGAGGTAGCCTTCTTTAACTCGCTAAAGTCCATAACCATTCCGGATGTGCCAAGCACTTTTGATACAACTACGACCTCAACTTTCCAATTGTGGCCATGCAGATTTTCACATTTACCCTGGTAACCGCGCAAAAAGTGAGCAGCGCTAAAATTTGAATTTATTTTTATTTTATACATAGCTTATTGCAAATTATTTATAACTTTAGGCAATGGTATCTTTCTTTTTAAAAATAATCCGGCATGCCTCATAAAAGCTTTTGGCTCGTCGGTAACGTAAAATTCTCTTTTTCCGGTTTTATTATTTTTGCTGCGCAGTAGATTGTGCTGCATAAGCACTCCCCTAGCATGCAAGGCTACTTCTGTTGCTGAATCAACAATATAAACCCCCTTTAAGTAGGCCGCGATTTGCCTTTTTAAAAGCGGGTAATGCGTGCAGCCTAAGATAATTACGTCTGTATGGGCACTCTTAAAGCTTTTCAAATACATCTCAATAATGCTTTTTGCAATTACCCCTTCCAAAATCCCCTCTTCAACTAACGGCACAAATAAAGGGCAAGCCTTTGAATAAATTTTTGCTGTTTTGTCATTTTTTAGAATAGCCTTTTCATAACTTTTGCTGTTTATGGTTGAACGTGTCCCTACAACCGCGATTTTCCTGTTTTTAGATACTTTAAGCGCCTTGGCTGCCCCTGCTTCAACAACGCCAATAAGGGGGACACTAAAAATATCTTTCAAAGAATCTAACGCAAGGCTTGACGCTGTATTGCAGGCAATTACGATGATTTTCACTTTCTTCTTTAATAGGAAAAGGATATTTTCGGTGCTGAATTTTATTATAGTAGATTTTGATTTATTGCCATATGGGACTCTCGCTGTATCTCCGAAATAAATTATATCCTCATTCGGCAATAATCTTTCTACTTCCTTAAGAACAGTTAGCCCTCCAACTCCTGAATCAAAAATACCTATCGCCTTGTTTTCCATAGTTTTATCCTATCTTTACTTACTTTTGCTTGCAAAATTATTATACTGTTTATTCATAGAAACTATTGCCAAGGCAATTGCTTCTGCGATTTGCCTTTGATAAGACTCCTTCCTGAGCCATTTTTCTTCATAACGATTGCTTAAATAACCGGTTTCAACCAACACTGAAGGAACATAGGCAAGCCGTAAAACATAAAAAGGCGCCTTTTTAGGAGGGCGCATTGAAAACCCTAAGTCTCTGAAAGAAAAATAAAGTGAGCGCGACAGCTCAACTGATAATACATAATTTTGAGTAAGCAATAAATCCCAGAGAATTGCTTCTGTGTCCGGATTAACCCTCTTTAAGCGAAAGTTTTCTTCCTTAGCCAATTTCAGAGCGCGCTCCTGGCTATTGAAGCGATTTGGCGCAAGATAATATACCTCTGCGCCCTTTAAGCGCTTCGAACGATTGGAATTGCCATGAATACTTATAAAAATATCCGCATTGTGGCGCTTTGCCACATTCACTCTTCCCTGCAAGGAAATATAAATATCCCTGTCTCGTGTGAGTATAACTTTAATCCCGCGATCTTCCAATTCTTCTTTAAGATATTTTGCTATTTTTAGATTTAAATCCTTCTCCCGCATGCCCCGGCAAGACAGGGCTCCCGGGTCTTTTCCTCCGTGGCCGGGGTCAATAACAACTGTTTTTATGGTGAAAATTGACCCAGAAAATACCGGCTCTTTAGAAAAAATTGTTTTTTCAAGGCCTTGCGGCACAAAGAGCTTCCCGTTTGAATATTGCGGCGCATCGGAAAGTGAAAAAGTTGAGCCATTAAAATAAACTATATTTGAATTTAAAATTAACCGTATATCTTTTCCGCTTGAGGAAATTTTTATGACATCATCCAGAGTGTCAAAATCATATTGCAGGTTGTGTTTCTTACAAAAATCACCTATATATATAAAATCTGACTGCCTATACCCCATACCAGCCTGCCGACTGGAAGTTGTAGCGCAGGCTGTAAAAAATAAAATTATAAGCAAAAAACATAATCTTCTCATAGCAAAAATTATATCATTCATTACGTAAAAAGCAAAAAAATTAACCACAGCTAAAGCTGCATCATCCCAACAAGTAAAGTAGAACTAATTTGAGACCGTTAAAAGAGTCAACGGTCTCATCCTGAACGAAGTAAAGGATCTTAAAATTATATAGAGAATTCATTTTGAGATCCCTCGCGGACGCTCGGGATGAGAGCGTTGAAAAGGTTTTTCAACGCTCTCAATTTGTATTTTGATTCTTATAATAGCTGTTTAGAGATGGATTAGCCTATAGTAACCTAAATGAGTAAGTATGGCTAAATATTATCGGCTAAATCTAAAAAGAAGAGATTTATCCTCTAACGTAAGGTGGGTAGCTTTGCTTATGATTTTCAGTTTCTCGATATTTTTAACAAGTGTAGCCTGCGAGATACCTTCTACGAAGTTTAGATAGCTTGAAGCAAGCAAAAATACATAAAATGTATTTTTATCCGCAAAAGCCGCCTGATAAGAATGATGGTTCCAGTCGCTGCCGACAAACACAAAAACCATCCTATCGCTAAATGCCCTACTCATCGCCTGCCTTACCTTTGCGATTATTTCCTTGGAAGGATAAAAATAAAGCACTACTTCGATGAATTTTTGTTTTGTAGAGATTTTACCTTTAACTTCCTTAATAATTTGCGCTAAATCTAATAAATTTATGTCATCAGTTTTACTTCCTTCGATTTTTCGCATTGCGTCTTTATATTTTTCGACAAATTCCTGATCGACAAAATTTATATCTTTAAAAGCGCTATAGAATGCTACAAATGCCTGAAAAAAATACATTTGGCTCATAAGGGACGCTACGGGATTATTAATTTTAGCTTTAAGCTTAATGGGGAGAAACAAACTATTCTTCACCTTAAGTAATCCTGTTGTTTTTACGCTAAAGTTTTCTTTCTTAGAGCCCAGTGATTCCTGAAAAAGCTGCACAATCCATGAAGAAAAACTTTCGCCAAGGTTACCCTTTACTTGCGGAAAAAAATACGCCGGTTCCTTATCCTTATATTTTTCGGCAAATAAATAAGCTTGGTGCCGCGCCAGCGCCTGGGAAGATAAATAAATATCGTAAACCTGTTTAAGTTTACCTATATCTTGTTTCAAAAGCAGAAATAAAGGAAGAAAAAATATAAGCGTGTGCGGACAAGAAAATCTTCCACCCACATCAGCTTGCGCGTCAAACTGGATAGGCCGCATTTGGGCTCCTTTCCAGCCAAGAGTTTCAAGTTTTTCAAAAGCTGACGGGTCAGCCAGCCACAAAAAGTGTTTCGACCAATTGCTGCCGAAACTCTCCCGCAAGGCTAAAGACAAAAGCTGCGTTTCCTGGGTTGTACCTGATTTTGAAATAGAAATAACGAGAGTTTTATCTATATTTTTGATTTTCTTAAGTATAGCTTCTGTTGCAGCGGGATCCAGGCTGTCCAGAGTGAAAAGTTTATGCCTTTTAAAAAGGAAAAAAAGTGTTTTAATCCCATTGATTGAGCCTCCCATGCCCACAAAAATGAAGTTCTCTTTTCCTTTTAAAAGCGGTGAGATGCTCAATAAGGAATCTTTTATTAAATTAAAAGGCGTAACTCTTACCCAACCAAGGCGTTTTTTACCGCTATCAAACCCTATCTTTCCATAAGGATTGTTTGAGGAAATTTCCTCTTTCTCCTTGCCTTGCGCGTCTAAAAGATATTGCTCTAATCTGTCCATCATAATGAAGTAGAATTATAGCAGGAAAATTTTTAATTGCAATGCTAGACACGAATTACCACGGATACAAGACGAATTACCACGAATTTATTCGTGTTAATTCGTTCCAAATTCGTGGAAATTCGCGTTTATCAAAACCAACACACCCGGTTTCTGCCGGAAATTTTTGCCTGATAAAGCGCCTTATCGGCAATTTCCATCAAAACATCCGAATACAAAGTATTCTGCGGAAAACTTCCCACTCCGGTGCTTATCGTAACACTTAGCGTTTCATCAAAAGCCTTTATTATTCTCTCGGAAATTTTGCTTCGTATTCTTTCCCCAACTACTATTGCGGACATCTTATCCGTCTCAGGTAAAATTAACGAAAACTCCTCGCCCCCGAATCTGGCTAAAGAATCTATTTCTCTTATGTTTTGCTTTATAATCTTCGCTATCTCTTTTAAAACAGCATCGCCCACTAAATGGCCGTAAGTATCGTTTATCTTTTTAAAATTATCAATATCAATCATGAGAAACGATAGTTTTAAGGAAAACTTTTTGGCACGCTCGAACTCTTCGATAAATCGTATTACAAAATAACGCCGGTTATAGGTTTCGGTTAAAGCATCATATATAGATAGCTGTTGGAATCTGTCATAAAGGTTTATCCTCTCTGTACAAAGCTCAAGGAGCTTCCTTAAAACATCCTGATGCTCGATAATTTTTTTCGATGTAGTTTTTACATATAAGCTACTTCCTTCATCATCAAACACAAATTGCAAATATTTTTTTTCGTTCTCCGGGCGGCTGAATTCTACGGCTTCCACTTCGCCGAGATATTTTATTTCTTCAGAAAAAACCTTAAAGAGGCCTTTTTTGTTAAGAAAAGGTGAAAGTTTACGCATCAGGTCATAGAAAAAGAAATGCTCAGACATTTGTTTTTCTAAGGCATCTATATTCTTTTTTATAGGGCTCAGTTCTTTATCCAACGCATCTATTTTAACCAACAGCTGCTCTTTATTTCTAAAATTTTTATTCAGAAATCTTTTTAAGAGAAGTATTTCTTCAAGGATAAATACGATTATTAACAGAAAAATTACTGCCAGGTAAAACATACCTTATTCTTTCCTTCTTTTTTCGCTTTGTATAAACACTGGTCGGCTCGATTGACCAAACCGTTTAATTCTAATCCGTCTTCTGGATACAAAACAGCTCCAAGAGATACCGTAAAATTTATGGTTTTGCGGCGAAAACCTATTTTGGCGAGTTCAACATTACTATGTATGTTTTGGGCTACTTTAATAAGCCTTTCTTTATCACATTCAATAAGCGCTACAACAAACTCTTCTCCTCCGAATCTTGCAATAATATCTCCGGTCGGGCCTACCGTCTCAATCAACACGGCGGACAAGCGTTTTAAGACAATATCTCCGACTATGTGGCCGTAAGTATCATTTATTTTTTTGAAATCATCGATATCAATCATAATTATCCCTAAATTACTCTTCTTATACTCTGCACGCTTAAGTTCTTCTTCAACGCGCTTGTAGAAATGGCCTTTTACAAATAAAAACGTCAGCGAATCCCTTATGGCAAGCTCCTCGGCTTTAGCAAAAAGCGCGGCACGCTCCAAAACTACCGCAGTAAGGTCACACATATCACGCAACAGGCGGGAATCATCAAAAGAAAAAGAAGAAGGCATTTTATGCTCGACGCGTACAGTACCGAGAAGAGTATCGCCTACAGAAATCGGGCTCGCGATAAGAGAACGGATTTTTCTTTCGCGAAAAGCTGCTATTTTATTACAATCGAACCGAAAATCTTTGAACAAATCATCTATTATCAAAGATTGGTTATGCTTGAGCAACCATTTTTCGATAATATCTCCACATTTTTCTTTAATTACGTATTCTTCTTTTTTGAAGGAAAGTTCCAGAGAAAGCGAATTTTTGTGCAGTGCAAAAAGCATTATGTTTTCCGCAGAGGGAAACAGCCAGCATAAAGACTTAAGCAGAAAATCAAATATTTCCTGAAAATTATATAATTCAACCAGTTCATGCGAAACTTCGAAAAGGGATTCTATTTTCTTAGATTTCTCCGGAAGTAAAATTGAAATTTTCTTTTTTTCGCAAATATCCTGAGATAAAAGATTTATTTTTTCTTCAAGCTTTTCGTATTCGACTTGGAAATTTGAGGCTATCTTAAGGTTGATTTTGCGGAATATCCAAAAAATTACAAGAAATATCAGGAAGGTAATTGCACAAAATAAAAAACTTAGCTTGCCTACAATAGCAGTTATCAAGGCGAAACCTAAAAACAATAGCAGACTTAAGGTTGCAATAAGATTATACAATGGTTTCTTCGCTAGCTGGGTCGAAAAAATGAACTCGCTTCATATCAAAGACAACCTCTATCATACTTCCGATAGAAGGTATATTCGAAGCTTCAACCACTGCTACAAAGATATGTTTTCCGCTGGAAAGATATACGTAATTTTCCGAACCCATAGTTTCAACGACATCACAGACTACGGCAACCGTATTATCGGGGGTAGAGTTTGATGCAAATAATTTATCATAAATATTTTCTGGGCGTAGCCCTAGTATAACCTCTTTATCCATATAAGCTTTGAGCTTATCGTTCATTCCCTCAAGTATCTTTATCTTAAAACTTCCTTCATTAAAATAAAGGCTTTCATTTTTCTTTATAATGATACCTTTCATAAAATTCATCGGGGGAGAACCGATGAATCCCGCGACAAATTTATTGATAGGATTATTGTAAACATTTAGCGGCGTATCCAGCTGAAGCAAATTTCCATCCTTCATTACGGCAATTCGGTCTCCGAGAGTCATTGCTTCTGTCTGGTCATGTGTAACATAAATCATTGTAGTCTGAATCTTAAGATGCAGTTTATGGATTTCTGTGCGCATTTGTACGCGAAGTTTTGCATCAAGATTGCTCAGGGGTTCATCAAAAAGAAAAACAAGGGGCTTTCTTACAATTGCCCTTCCTACCGCAACTCTCTGCCGCTCTCCGCCTGAAAGCTCTCTGGGTTTTCTATTCAATAAATGCATTATGCTTAATATCTGAGCTGCTTCTTTTACGCGTTTATCTATGTCTGTCTTTGCATAGTTACGTAGTTTAAGTGCAAATGCCATATTTTCATAAACCGACATATGAGGATAAAGAGCGTAGTTTTGAAAAACCATCGCAATATTCCTGTCTTTAGCCGGGACGTTATTTACCAGACGGTCTGCAATGTAGATTTCTCCTTCAGTAGGGCACTCAAGGCCAGCAATCATGCGCAGGGTGGTTGATTTACCGCATCCGGAAGGGCCAAGAAGAACGAGAAACTCCTTGTTCTCTACGCCGAGGCTTACATTCTTAACGGCAATTGAATCACCGTTATATTGTTTCATTACATTTTTAAGACTAACTTGTGCCATATTTTTTATAGATTAAGGTAGAGTAGAAACAGAAAAAATCACCAATCAAAACACCAAACAAAGCATAATTTTATGTTTTAGTTAAAGAGATGTCAAGTTAAATAATACAATAACTTGGATAAAGTCGCTTTTAAATCTTTTCTGCTTATCACCATATCTAAAAGGCCATGCTCTAAGTTAAATTCAGAAGTTTGAAAACCTCTAGGCAAATCCTGTTTTATCGTCTGTTTTATAACCCGCGGCCCGGTAAAGCCTATGAGCGCCCCCGGCTCGGCGATAATTACATCACCTATTCCCGCAAACGATGCCATAACGCCGGCCATTGTCGGGTGCGTAAGCACGGAAATAAATGGTAAGCGTGCTTCTTTTAAACGTGAAAGGGCCCCGCATGTTTTTGCCATTTGCATAAGGCTAAGTAACCCCTCATACATCCGTGCTCCTCCGCCTGAACCTGAAACAATAATTACCGGCAGTTTTTTGCTAATAGCATACTCTATAAGACGGGTAATTTTTTCACCAACTACTGAACCCATAGAGCCCATAATAAAACGGGAATCGGTAACTCCCAGGGCAATATTTTTTTTGTCCATTTTTGCTTCACCGGTTATTATCGCATCTTTTAATCCTGTATCTTGCGTATCTTCTTTTAATTTATCTTTGTAGGATTTAGGCCCTGCAAAATTGAGAGGGTCTAATGATTCCATATCCTTATCAAATTCCTTAAAGGTATCAGCATCTACAAGCAATTCTATGCGTTCCCAGCAGACAAGAGAAAAATGATAATTACATTTAGGGCACACTTTTAAATTTTCCTGCAGTATTTTATTAAAAATAAGATGGGAACAGCTGGGGCATTTACTCCAAAGCCCGTCAGGCATTTCCTTTCTTCTTCTTGCCAGAGTATAACGAAATGGTTTTTTAAATATTCTCATAAAACGCTAATTGTCGCGAATTTATACCTTTATGTTTATTAGAGGTGCAAACGCTAATGAACGCGAATAAATTTATCGCACTTCGTTAGCGCATATTTGCCTTTATTATAAATCAAATTTACGCATATAACAAGTATTCAGAGCGCCCTATTAATTACGAATATTCGCGTTTATGCCTAAATAAACTATTTAGGTTAAAATTCGCGTATATTCGCGTTAGCAAACCTTCGTATGGCTATTCCGCTGTAAACTTTGGGATAAAAATATGTTGATTTCTGAGGCAGGCGGTAGCCACGATTGGCTATGTCAAATACTGCCGATAGACTAACCGGCTTTAAGATAAAAGCGGTTTTATCGTGGCCTGCCAGCTTTTCGGCTTCTTTTATGTCGTGCGTATATTGGATACTACCGTCCGTTTTAAGCATAGGTAGAACAAACTGGTGCAATAGATACGTATTAAGTTTCTTATAGGGAGACGCCGGGAAAAGCTTATCAAGGATAGTTTCATTCTTCAACTTCAGAAAATAGAATTTACTCCGTCTATAAACACCGAAGGAAAATTTTTTTTCTTTTCCAAGATGGCCTGTAAGAACATTATCGTTTTTTACTTCTTTTATATCAAAATATTGCTTAAGCGTGGCAAGCGCACCATCAAAATCCGGCACTGAAATTACTCTATGGGTAGGTAGTATTACAAGCCCGCGCTGCGCGTCTGTTATGTAACTCATTATATAATTTAGGTTTTTAAAACGCCTTTTGTTTCTCTTGTAGTAGCCGGAGGCTACTTCAAAGCGGTGGTGCCCATCAGCTATCACAAGATTTTTACCGTTTGCCTGTGAACATATTTTTTTTATCGTATCCTTATCGGTTATTTTCCAAACCAGATTTTCATTCGCGTCTAAATCTTTAAATCTCATGAACGGTTTTTTGGTGCAATACCGATTGTGCAGCGCATGAAAATAGTTAATCTTTTTCGGCGCTATCACAAATATCGGGCTTAAATTAGCCTCAACTTCCTCTATTACTTTTTTGCGGTCTTCCTTCGGAGCGCTTAAAGTATATTCGTGAGGGAAAATTGCTCCTTTTTGATTCATTTTCAAAAGTGAAAGGAATCCGAAGCGTTTATATTTCTCGGTTCCGATTCTAAATCTCTGTTCATAAAGGAAAATACTCTCTGCCGGGTCGTCTACCAATATCCGTTTATCAATCCAGCTGCGTAACCTCTCGCCTATTTCTTTGTAGTCGTTATTAGTTGCAATAAGAATATTTGAAAAATTATAAGGAGATTTTCTTTTTAACAAAGAAAGCTGTTTTTTGCTTATAACATCATACGGCGGGCAAGTAAACGCAGAAAGATTTTTGAAAAAAGAAGGATTGTAGTGTGTAGCCCGGAAGGGCCTTATTATATCTGCCATTAAATTTTAAAGATTTTACTGATTGTCCCGTTTTGAGATCCTTCGTCGCTTCGCTCCTCAGGATGAGTCACTGATAATAAAAAACCTTAAGGGCTCAATTATTTTTTATTGCAGTTTTTGCTATTCGGGCAATCACAGGATTTATTTTTTTTGTAATCCGTAGCATAGAAACCGCTGCCCTTAAAAATCAGGCCGCTGCCTGCGCTTATCTTTTTTTTGCTTATAGCTTTGCATTTCGGGCATTCTATCTTTTTCTGCTCGCTTATTTTATGAAAAGCCTCAAAATGATGGCCGCATTTTGTACATTCGTAATCATACGTAGGCATAACAAAAACCTCCCTGATATTATATACACAAAGCTATAAGTTGCAAGTTTCTAAACACAAATTCTCGCGAATCCAACGCGAATGGTCGCGAATAGTTTTGTTTACATTTGTTTTCCATTCGCGTGTATTCGCGTTTATACCTTAATCAAACTATCAAGGTTTAAATTCGCGAATATTCGCGATCAGATTTCACCGCGCTCTTTTGCTATTTCAAGTAAAACGTTTCTCTCGTTTGCGGATACCCTTTTTGGTATTTCTATTTCAACCTCAACCAGCTCATCGCCCAATCTTTTTGTACGTAAATTAGCTATTCCTTTCCCCTTGAGCCTGAAAACTGCGTTTGGTTGAGTGCCGGTGGGAATATTCATCTTAACATTCCCCGATAAAGTCGGCACCTCAATCTCTGCGCCAAGCATGGCCTTAAAGACGTTTATTTTTACCTTGCATCTTACATCATCGCCTTGCCTCTGGAAAAGAATATGCGGTTTTACTACTATATGCAGGTACAAATCACCGTATCCGGCACCGGCGAAATTTCCTTCACCTTTTAAGCGAAGCACGGAACCATCATCAACACCCTGCGGTATTGTTACTTTGACTTGTTTTTTAACCTTTATTCTGCCCTGGCCTGAACATTTTGAACAGCGATTTTTAAACGTTGCCCCTTCTCCTTGACAATCAGGGCAAGTTTGCGAAAAACTTAAAGGCCCCATTCTGCTGGAAACTACCCCTCTGCCGCGGCACGTTGAACAAGTTTCTTTTTTTGAACCAGGCTGGACACCGCTTCCGTTACACTGCGAACAATTTTCGTAGTGATAGAAAGAAATTTCCTTCTCTGCTCCGAAAGCAGCCTCTTCAAGCGCCACCGACATTTCTAACTGGACATCTTCGCCATGGCGCCTGCGGCCCTGTCCCTGACGGCTGGATGCCCCAAAAACATCAAAGCCAAGGTCAGAAAAAAATTCTTCAAAAATACTGCCAAAATCTCCTTGTCCTGCACCCTGACGGCCTCTAAAAATATCTGAGAAATCAGCTCCCTTAAAAATATCATCAGTAGAATAACGCGAATCAACACCGGCGTGGCCATACTGGTCATAAAGCTGCTTTTTACTGGGGTCACTTAAGACCGCGTAAGCCTCGGAAAGTTCTTTAAACTTTTCTTCAGCTTCCTTCTTTTTTTCGGGAGCAACTCTATCAGGATGATATTGCATAACAAGCTGCCGATATGCCCGTTTTATATCCTCAACAGAAGCAGTTTTTTTAACGCCTAAGATTTCGTAGTAGTCTCTTTTTTGTGTACTCATTGTTTCAGTTATCAGCTGTCAGCTTTCAGCTATCAGCCACCCTTTACGGGCGCCCCTTAGGGGGGGCTGAGAGCTGACGACTGATGGCTGATAGCTATTTCTTATCTTCTTCCTTAAAGTCCGCGTCGATAATATCCTCTTTCTTCTCCGGCTCTGGAGCTTCCTGGGTTGGCCCGGCCTGAGGGCCAGCCTGTGGGCCTGCCTCACTCTTAGCCTTTCCTTGTTCTTGCTGTTTTTGAGATGCATTCTTATAGATTTCTTCAGCAAGCTTATGTGCTACTTTGGTCAAATCTTCCATACCTTTCTTAATCATATTTACGTTTTTATCTTTGACTGCTGTTTTTAAATCATTAATCTTTGCTTCAATGTCGGCACGCTCAGCTTGCGAAATTTTGTCACCATAATCTTTTAATGATTTTTCTGTGGCGTAAATCAGCTGGTCTGCCTGGTTTACTGTTTCTACTTCTTCTTTCTTTTTCGCATCTTCAGCTGCAAATTTCTCGGCATCATGGACCATTTTATCTATTTCTTCCTTGGAAAGTTTCTTGGGAGCGGTAATACGTATGGACTGCTCTTTACCCGTGCCTAAATCTTTAGCTGAAACATGTACGATTCCGTTTGCGTCTATATCGAAAGCAACTTCAACCTGAGGCACTCCACGGGGTGCTGCAGGAATACCAACCAAATCAAACCTGCCAAGCTCGACATTGCCTTCGGCATCAGCCATAGTCCTTTCTCCCTGTATTACGCGTATGGTAACCGCGGTCTGGTTATCGGCAGCTGTTGAAAAAATCTGGGATTTTCTTGTAGGTATAGTTGTATTTCTTTCTATAAGCTTGGTATTTACTCCTCCTAAGGTTTCAATACCCAAAGAAAGGGGTGTTACGTCTAAAAGCAACACATCTTTTACATCGCCCTTGATAATCGCTGCCTGCACTGCTGCTCCCAAGGCAACGCATTCCATGGGGTCTACCCCGCGTTCAATTTTTTTACCGAAATAATCTTCTACGAATTTCTGAACTATAGGCATTCTTGTGGGGCCGCCTACCATAATAATCTTATCTATCGCAGTTTTATCGCTAAAAGTTACTCCTTCTTTTTCGAAAGCAGCTTTTGCGTCGCGAAGCGCCTGCTCGAGCGGCCCGCGGCAGCGCTCTACAATAGAACCTACCAATTCCTCGATTTTCGCGCGGTTAATTGACATTGTACGGCGTTTTGGCCCGCTGCTATCTGCGGTTATAAAGGGAAGGTTTATGTCCGTTGTAAGAGTGCTTGAAAGCTCTACCTTTGCTTTTTCGGCAGCTTCGCGCACTCTTTGCGTTGCCATTTTGTCATTACGCAAATCAATGCCTGTTTCACGTTTGAATTGATTAACAATATAATCAATTATGACATTATCCATATCTGTTCCGCCAAGCTGTGTATCTCCGCTTGTTGCCATTACTTTAAATCCACCCTCTTTCCACATCTCCATGACGGTGACATCAAGAGTTCCGCCGCCAAAGTCAAAAACCAGGATTTTTAATTCCTTTCCTGCTTTTTCAAGCCCGTAAGCAAGGCAGGCGGCTGTTGGCTCATTGATAATTCTAAGCACCTTAAGCCCTGCTATTTCGCCTGCGTCTTTTGTGGCGGTTCTTTGGTTATCGTCAAAATATGCCGGGCAAGTTATAACCACCTCTTCAACTTTATCGCCAAGATAAGCTTCTGCGTCCTGTTTAATTTTTTGTAAAATAAACGCAGATATCTGCTGAGGCGTATATTCTTTGCCGAATACCTTAAATTTATAATCTGTTCCCATTTTGCGTTTTGCCGCAAAAATAGTTCCTTCAGGATTTATAGCAGCCTGGCGCCTTGCGGGTTCACCCACAAGTTTCTGTCCGTCTTTTGTAAATGCAACAAAAGAAGGAAAAGCTTTTCCGCTGGCAACTCCCGCTCCTTCTGCTGACGGAAGAATTACAGGGCGATCCCCCTCCATTACTGCTGCCGCTGAATTAGAAGTTCCTAAATCTATACCAATTACTCTCGCCATATCAACCTCCTCGTTTCACTCGTCGGTTAGTTTACAGACGACAGATGACAGAAAACAGAGATCAGTTTTTTTTATCCTCTGGGCTTTGCTCTTCCTCTTCTGTTTTCTGTTCTCTGTTATCTGTACTCTGCCCTCTGTTCTCTGTACTCTGTTTTTTAATCCCTACAATTACCCTTGAAGGACGTAATACTTTATCTTCAAGCATATAACCTTTTTGAATTTCTTCTAAAACCATAGGTTTATCTGTTGAGTCGTCAACTTCTTTAGTTGCCACTATTTCATGTAAATGCGGGTCAAAAAACCTGCCAATACTTTCTATAGGTGTAAGGCCTCTTTTTTTAAGAAGATTTACAAAATTATTATAAGCCATTTCAAGGCCTTTTATAATTTCTTCTATATTGCCGTGCTCTTTTACCATTTTTAATGCCTGCTCTGACTCATCAAGCACTATTAAAAGGTCTCTAATCAGCGACGATGTAGAGAATTTTATTAAGTCTTCTTTTTCCCTGTCCCAGCGCTTTCTGGCATTAGCAAAATCCGCACAGATCCGCGTATATTTTCCCCAAAGAGCATCATAGTCTTCTTTTTTTTCTTTACCTGAGCCTACCGGAAAGCAAAGCTCTTCTTTCTTCTCTTCTTTAGCTAATTCTTCTTTGTTGTTTTTATTATTTTTTGCTTTACCGTCGTTCACCCCGCCCTTCCTCCTTGTATTTTAGATTTATTGTTTTTACCCCAACCCTTGTTTTTCGTAAGATTTATTATATTTTTCAAAAACCATAATGCGCCTTAGAAGGGCGGGGTTCATAACTTATCTTCGATAATTGCTTCAAGCTGATATTTAATGGATTGCAAGCAGGAAACAGCTCTTACATAATCCATCCTCATCGGGCCAAGCAATGCCAGTGAATAGGAAACCTTTTTTTCTCCGGAACCAGACACAACCAGCGAACAATCCGATATTTCGTCAAAACCTATTTCATCGCCCACCAAAATTTTTACCTGCTCATCAAAATAGTTAAGTAGCAACTCCTGTATTTGATTTAATCTTACCTCAAGAGCATAAAAAACGCTCTTAAGCCGCACGATGTTTTCGAATTCCGGCTGCTCAAGAATAAAACGCGCGCCCCTAAAAAATAACTTATGCCCTTCGCCAGAGACTGCCAAAAATGAAGCATAACCGCTTTTTAGCGCCAAAGTATCCAGCGCACTATTAATAACCTGGCTGCTATCGGAAATTGTATTATAAAATTCCAGCTCTATCGGGTAATTATTTACCATCTTTTCTTTCTTAAGACATTCTACGTACTGTTTAAAACCCTTTGTTGTGGGGACTCTCCCTGATGATGTGTGGATATGAGAAAGAAACCCTTTTTTCTCCAGAGTCTCCATTACGTTTCTTATTGTAGCTGAAGAATAAGGAAGCTTATATTTTTCGCAAAGATGGGTAGAGCTTATCGGCTTAGTTTCCTTTATATAGGCCTCAACCACTAAATTTAGAATTTCGGATTCTCTTCCCCGCGTATCTACAACTTTAGCCATAATGTCTTTTTTTATGCTGTTTACGTTAAACTATCAGGTAACTTTGACTTTGGCACTCTTGAGTTAAGAGTGCCAAAGATATTAACATACAAACATATAAGCGTCAAGAATAATGGATAAGTTATAATTCAGGCGGATTTTTCCTCCGTAAGTGCTTTTCTACCTTGTATTTTAGCTTATCAAGCTGTTTGCTTAGTGCAGAAAATGTACTGTTTATCGCGCTGGAAGCTCTTTTATCTTTTTCGCCGGCACGTAAAACATGCTGAGGCAAATATATATGGGCGCTGCAGGTATATTCTTCTCTGTGCTGGCTTTTTTCAATATGCACCGCCACGTGTATTGGGTCATCCTTACGAAACATCTGCACTCGTCTTTCTATCTTTTCAAGATCTTTATCTAATACATTATCAAGAAACTCACTCTTTTCCAAATTCTTGAAAGAAACGTCAACACGCATGATTATCCTCCTTTGCTGAATTCGTAACACGTATCAGGTATCACGTAACACGTATGTACAATAAACGTATTACTTCCACTTCAAGTGGACTCGCCTAAATATTTTTGTATGGTGGCGAGGTTACGTGCGGCGCGATACGTTTATTTCTCTTTATTAAAAACAATTTGCCTATTTTTCACGTCTATCATAATCTTATCGTTCTCCTTAAAGCTACCCTGTATAATTTTTGAGCTCAACTGGTCAATCATAAGTTTTTGCATAACCCTTTTTAACGGACGAGCTCCATATTCAGGGCTAAACCCGCGATCTGCCAAGAATTCGCGGGCTGATTGCGTTAATTCTATCTCTATTTTTTTATCTTTCAACCTTTCTTTTAAAACATTCATTTGTATATCAACTATTTTCTTTATTCCGTCTAAATTGAGCCTGTTAAAAATTATTATTTCATCCAGCCGGTTTATAAATTCCGGCCGGAAATATTTTTTAACTTCAAGTTTCAGTTTTTCTTCCAATCCTTTTACGCTTACGGATAAATCATTAAAATATTCGCTTCCGATGTTGGAAGTAAGAATAATCACGGTATTTTTGAAATTTACAACACGCCCCTGCGAGTCAGTAAGCCGGCCTTCATCAAGAATTTGCAGTAAAATATTAAAAACATCCGGATGCGCTTTTTCAATTTCATCAAAAAGAATTACAGAATAAGGCCTGCGTCTTACCTGCTCACTAAGTTGCCCGCCCTCTTCGTATCCGACATAACCCGGAGGCGCACCGATTAGGCGTGAGACTGAAAACTTCTCCATATATTCACTCATATCTATGCGTATAAGATTATGCTCACTGTTAAATAAAAACCAGGCAAGGGTTTTGGCAAGCTCGGTCTTGCCTACACCCGTAGGGCCTAAGAATAAAAATGAACCAAGCGGCCGGTTTGGGTCGGAAAGCCCGGAACGCGCCCTTCTTATACAATTAGAAATAAGCTCAATTGCGTTATCCTGTCCGACAACTTTCTTTTTAAGCTCTTCCTCCATCTTGATGAGTTTTGTAACTTCCTCTTCCATAAGGCTGGTTACAGGTATGCCTGTCCACCGGCTGACAACTTCCGCGATATCTTCCTCATCAACTTCTTCTTTAAGCATTTTTTCTTTTTTCTGAAATGCCGCAAGCTGCGCGTTTAAGCCTTCCAATTCCTGTGTTAGCTTTGGAATTTTACCATACCTTATTTCCGCAACCTTATCCAGCAAGGCCTGTTTCTGGAATTCTGACGATTTAAGCTTTAAATCTTCTATTTCTTCCTTGATGTTTCTTATTTTCGTAATCAATTCTTTTTCTTTGCGCCAATGCTCACGAAGAGCATTAAGTTCTTTATTCAGGCTTTCTATTTCCTTTTCAACTTTCTTAAGCTTATCTATGACTGCTTCTTCCTTTTCTTTCATTAGCGCCTGTTTTTCAATTTCCAACTCCATTATTCGCCTTTCAAGCTTATCTATTTCTTCAGGCTTGCTATCTATTTCAATACGTAACTTAGAAGCAGCTTCGTCGATTAAATCTATTGCTTTATCCGGTAAAAATCTTTCGGTTATGTAGCGGCTTGACAAAACACTGGCTGCAACAAGAGCAGAATCTTTCAGGCGTATTCCGTGATGAACTTCATATTTTTCTTTTAGGCCGCGCAAAATCGAAATAGTCTGTTCAACAGTGGGTTCCCCAACGTAGACCTGTTGAAACCTTCTCTCAAGCGCTGCGTCTTTTTCTATATACTTTCTATACTCATCAAGAGTGGTTGCGCCGATACAACGTAACGCCCCTTTCGCAAGGGCAGGTTTTAACATATTCGCGGCACTCAATGCTCCTTCAGCCTGGCCCGCGCCTGTCAGCGTATGCAGCTCATCGATAAAAAGTATTATTTCTCCGTCTTTCTGTTCTATTTCCTTTAAAACAGCTTTAAGGCGCTCTTCAAATTCACCGCGAAACTTAGTGCCCGCAACCAGGCTTCCTAAATCAAGAGCAATTATTCTTTTATCCTTAAGCCCTTCCGGAACATCACCGGAACTTATCCTCTGCGCAAGGCCTTCGACTATTGCGGTTTTACCGACCCCGGGATCGCCGATTAAAACAGGATTATTTTTCGTACGGCGGGAAAGAACCTGCATAACCCTTCTTATTTCTTCGTCGCGCCCGATTACCGGGTCAAGTTTGCCTTTTTTAACCAACTCGGTTAAATCTCTTCCAAATTTTTCTAATGCCCTGTAAGTTTCTTCGGCAGAAGGCGATTGCGCAGTCATACCGGCACGTAATTCTTTTATGATATGCAGGATATCATCCAGAGAAATACCTTGTTTATTAAGGTAATTGGATAAAAGCGTGTTTTTTTCCCTGGATATTCCTAAAAGCAAGGTTTCGGAACTGACATATTCATCGCCAAAATCTCTTGAATAGCTTTCAGCATAATTCAGGATTCCGGCAATTCTTTGCGAAGCATAAACATCTTTTGCGGTTTTTGTGTATACTTTCGGTTGAGAGATGAGGAACTCTTTTACTTTTGAATTTAAATCATTTACATCTATGGCTAATCTTAAAAATATCTGCGCACAGATTCCTTCCGGTTCGCCGAGTAATGAATAAAGAACGTGCTCGGGCAGTATAGACTGGTGGCCATAACCCTTTGCCAGGTTTATGGCATTTGTAATTGCTTCCTGCGCTTTCAAGGTAAATTTATCCAAATTCATATTTTTACACCACCAACATATAGTTTAATACCTTAGATTACAGATATGCAAGAGGCAGATTTCGTAAAGTATTGATTTATTTTAAGAAATTTTTTAGCACTCAACACACAACTCTGCTAAATAAAAATCAAAAAAAATCAGACTTCCCTTCTCATCTCTAAAATAATCTTAACGCCTTTTATATTTACGCCCTCGTCATCGATAAGGTGTTTTACGATTTTCAGCCGTTTCATATCCTCGTAAGAAAGCAGTTTTTTCTTCTTGGCTTTGCCGCGAGGTTTTACTATGCCTTCCTTTAGTATTTCATGCAGCGTCCAATAATGTAGGTGCAATAGCTCGCACGCTATATTAAAAGGAAATACCGGCTCCTCCGGCGATATATCGATATCAAATTGTTTGTTTAATTCTTCCCAATTCATGGTTTACTTAGTTAATTGAATTGCTTTTTGCTTAACCCTATAAATACAAAAAGCCCAATAACCAATTAATATATAACATATTATTTGAAAAATGTCAAACTTTTTATTAATAATTTTCAAACTATTTCTTAACGATTTTCAAACTATTTTTACCTCAATTCCTCTACCCTCAAGGTAAACAAGGTTATTTTTATTCATGCGCAGCAGGTATACTGCTTTATCTTCCTCATAGTTGACTTTTAATACCTCACAATTAGTGTGTATATAATCTTTAAATTCCATCATGCTAAACGGCAATTTTACAACTGCCTCAACCAAATCAGAAAAAACCAGGTCATAAATAGCCTTTTTCAGGTTATCAAGGTTTAAGCTGCGAAGGGCAGAGATAAATATCGCATCAGCATATTTACTCTGTAGCATTTCTAAGTCTTCCGGCGATAGCTTATCAATCTTATTAAACACCAGAAGTATAGTTTTTGTGTCAATGTTTAATTCTTTTAAAACAGAATTTACCGATTCTATAAGCCTCATTAAGTCAGGGCTTGATGCATCGATAACGTGCAAAAGCACATTCGCAAACTTAAGCTCTTCAAGCGTTGCTTTAAATGCTTCAATAAGCTTAAGGGGCAGCTTATAGATAAACCCTACGGTATCAGTAAGAATTACCTTTGAGTTTTCATGAACGTAAATTGAACGGCTCACAGTATCCAATGTAGTAAAAAGAGTTTGGGAAATTTTCTCGTTGCTTTGGCTAAGCGCATTAAAAAGAGTGGTTTTGCCGGCAGAGGTATAGCCGACCAGAGAACAAACCACTGCTTTTTCTTTTTCTCTTTTTTTGCGGGTTACATCGCGATGAGAGCTTACCTCTTTAAGATCGTGTTTAAGGCGGGTAATCCGGTCGGTAATTCTGCGCCGGTCGATTTCAAGTTTCTTTTCACCTGGCCCACGGGTGCCAATGCCGCCCCCAAGCCGGGATAGCATAATACCTTTACCTTTAAGCCGCGGAAGCAGATATTCGAGCTGAGCGAGTTCAACCTGTAAGAATCCTTCCTGCGTATGCGCATGTTTTGCAAAAATATCCAATATAAGTTGTGTGCGGTCAATAGTTTTTACACCCAAAGCTTCCTCTAAATTTCTTTGTTGAGTGAAACTTAAATTATTATTAAAAATTACCACATCAACTTTTTCTTCCTCGGCAGCTGCCGCCAGTTCCTCTGCTTTTCCTTTACCTATATATAAAGCAGGAGTTATTTGCCTTAGCTTGACAGCTATAAGCCGGGAAACCTCAATTCCGGTAGAGGTAACAAGGTTTCTAAATTCCTCAGCCAAGACATCCTGCGGCCATCTTTCCTGGTGAGCCGCTGTCATTATCAATAACGCTTTTTCGATTTTTGTGGTTTCGTACATTTTAGTTATTCTTGTTTAAGTTACGAAAGTTACGCGGGTTACGGATGTTACGAAGGTTACAATAATTTAACACATTGATATTATAACAGAAAGGGTTAGTTTGGTAAGAAGTTTTTAGCTATAAAGTTAATAAGTTGCTATATTTATAGGCTAGTAAAATAAAAACCAACGTCCGCCTACGAGATGAGACTTGGTTGCAAACCTCATTCCACCTACGCGGTGAAAAATGGTTAAACCCACTAACTTATCAACTTAACAACCTAATAACCTATCAACCACCTGTTTCGGCGTCAAATCATCCCTATCTATCCAATCAATCCTCTTATCCGCCCTAAACCAAGTAAGCTGGCGCTTGGCGAAATTACGGGTATTTTTTTTCATCAGCTCTTTAGCCTGTTCTATATTATATTCCCCTTTCAGGTATCCAGAAATCTCTTTTATGCCGATTATTTTTTCGGAAGTTGAGCTTAACTTAAGCTTAAGCAAACTTTCCACTTCACGAACAGCACCGCCTTCAAACATCACATCAACGCGCTTGTTTATCCTTTCATAAAGCTTTTCTCTTTGGAAATTCAAACCAAACATTTTTATCGGTAAATTACCCCAAAGACCTTTTGCTTCCTGCTTTTTTTGCGATAAAGGCACACCGGTTAAACGGTAAACCTCAAGCGCTCTGATAATCCTTCTTAAATCATTAACTCTTTCCGCAGTTTGCGGGTCAACCTTTCTTAATTCTTCATGTAAATATTCTTTGCCGAATTTATGCGCTTGGGTTTCAAGTTTTTTGCGTAGCTCTTTATCTTCGCCTACGCCGCCAAAAATTCCATCCAGTAAAGCCTTAATATACAGGCCGCTACCTCCGCAAACAACTATAGGACATGTTCGTGCGAATATGTCTTGTATAATTTTTACGGCAGCATTAAAATAATCAAATACGCTGTAACTTTGCGTGGCAGAAATAATGTTTACAAAATGATGCGGGACTTCTTTGAGCATATATTCCGGGGGCTTTGAAGTAATAATTGATACTTCCTTGTAAAAAAGCATTGAATCAGCGGAGACTATTTCCGCATTAATTCTTTTGGCAAACTGGTGTGCTATTTCGGTTTTTCCTGTTGCGGTTGGACCGATTATAAAAATGATTTCATTCATATGATTTTGTATCAAGTAACAGATACCACGTAACACGTTTTAAACGTGATACTTGATACGTGTTACCTGTTACAAAAATTTACGGAAATATCCGTGCCGGATACCCTTGCTTAACCAGCCTTCCCCACGTTCTTTCTGCTTCTTTTCTGTCTTTGAATTTACCCACTCTTACCTTGTATAATACATAGTTTTCATTCTTATCCTCAAGAATATAGACGTCATATTTTTCATCCAAATCATTCTTGAGGTTAATGGCATTTTTGCTGTTGCTGAAGGCTCCAACCTGTATGGTAAAAAAATCTTCCTGTTTTTTGAGAGTATCTGCAAGAAGCAGTTCGTTACTTAGCGGGTATTTCTCTTTTAGAAGATTAATATATCTTTTTTTGTCTTCCCATCTTCCCTCTTTTGCGGCTATCTGGCTAAGCCTTAAATAAGCTAACGGCAGATAATTCGAAGCAGTTAATTTTTTTTCTATACTCTCATAAAACGGACGCGCCTTCGATGAATCTCCTTCAAGAAAATATGTATCCGCCATTTTTAACACGCCTTGCTCATAGAATTTTGACCTAGGGTAATTGCTGGTAAGCAGAATCAGGTATTCGCGCGCCTGAGGGTAGTTTCCAATTTTTGTATAAACCAGGCCCAAAAAATACAAAACTTCGTCATTCTGCGTTAAAGACTTTGCTTTCTGCAGTGCCTCTTCGTAATCATTATTAAGATAATCCTTATAGGCTTCATCCAGAGAGGCAGCATAAAGAGATAGACAAAGGACAATAGACCAAAGACCAAAGACGAAAGACATTTTAAAAATATTTTTATGCATTGGATATTTTCTTTTGTAATTCCAAAAGCTCCGCGTGCCTTTTCTCTTTAACTCTCTGCGGCACATCATCTTTTAATTTCTGCGCATGCGTTCCGGGACGTGGAGAATATTTGAATATATAAGCGCCCATAAACCTTACTTTTTCCAGAATGTCTTTAGTATGCAGGAAATCTTCTTCTGTTTCCGTTGGGAAACCAACTATAATATCTGTTCCAATGGTGCCACCGACTATTGTTTTATAGTCGTCTACTAGCGCGAGATATTCCTTCTTGGTATAACCTCTATGCATAAGGCGTAAGATTTTATCAGAACCGGACTGATATGGCAAATGTAAATACTTTCTAATCTTTTTTGATTTAGCCATTAGTTTAAATAATTCTTTTGTGGTGTTTTTAGGGTGTGGTGTAAGAAAATCAATTTCCTCAACCCCGTCAAGCTCTTCAACCATTTTCAACAAATCAACGAAATTTACACCCTGCTTATCGCGATAATCATTAACATTTTGCCCAAGCAAAGTAATCTTTTTAATCCCCAGGGAAACATTTCTTTTAACTTCCGCAATAATATCCTTTGGCTTTCGCAAACGTAACTCCCCACGAACGCTCGGCACAACGCAATAAGAGCAATAGTTGGAACATCCTGTAGAAATTACGACTTGCGCATAGCCTGGTTTTACGCGGTAAGAAGCATTATAAAAATCCTCTTCCCTTTCTTTATCCTCCAAATCGATTATTCTTATATTTTCTTTCTTTATTTTTTCTATATACGCGGGAATTTTATGTAATTTTGCCGGCGATACAATCAAATTCACGTGCGGCATTCGTTCAAATATCTCTTTGCCGCTGTTAGCTGCCATACAGCCGATTAGACCGATTATCTTACAGCTGTCAGCCCTCAGCTTCCGGCTTTCAGCTTTATTTTTCTTGCTGGCTGATGACTGACGACTGAAAGCTGACAGCTTTTTATATGAGCCTAATATTGACCTAACACGATGCTCGGCATGCGCACGAACGGCGCAGGTATTAAGCAAAATCACATCCGCGTCTTTTGGATTATCTGCGCTCTTGTATCCCTTCTCCAAAAATAATCCAAGCAGAGCTTCGCTGTCCCTGACGTTCATTTGACAACCGAATGTGCGTATGCAGACTTTTTTTCCGGAATTTGAATTTTGCATAGATTTTTCCTGTCTAAAATATTTGCGCGCGCTTCAGAAAATATAA
>Ga0265297_10000780_pt1 | contig 87609 bp, 94 predicted proteins | sample Munlanlwell13791_FD_192502 | JGI IMG/M metagenome (GOLD analysis project Ga0265297, IMG submission 192502) | Leachate microbial communities from a municipal landfill in Southern Ontario, Canada - Leachate well 137-91 | ecosystem: Engineered > Solid waste > Landfill > Unclassified | place...
CCGGCCGGAACAATAATCTTTGCATTATGACGTAAAGAGTTTTCAACCGTTTGAAGCTTTCTAAGTAATTGGGCGTTGCCTACAAAATACTGTTCAGCAGCCTCATTGACTAATTTAATAGCCAGCGCCTCGCCCTCGGCCTTCAAAATATTAGCCTGCTTTATTCCTTCAGCCTTTTTAATTTCCGCCCTCTTATCGCCGTCCGCTACCGTCTCTTTGGCGGTCGCATAATCAACGGCGGCAATTTTTTCATTTTCCGCTTTTACAACCTTATTCATTGTTTCTTGCACATCCTTAGGCGGATCAATTTCTTTAAGCTCGGTGCGGACAATATCAATCCCCCATTTTTTTGTTTCTTGGGAAAGCGTAGTTAAGAGCGCGCTGTTTATCCTGTTGCGTTCGCTGTTTGCCGATTTGAGGGTTAAGGTGCCGATTATATTGCGCAACGTGGTCCTCGCCAAGTTAACGATTTGAAGCTCGTAATTATTTACATTATAAATGGAATTTTTTACATTTTCCTCATCTTCCCGAATTCTGAAATAAACTTGCGCGTCCACTCGGGCATTTAAATTATCATTTGTTATAATTTCCTGGGGTTCGGCGTCCACCATCTGTTCGGTGATGTTAACTTTTGTCATACGGTCGATTATGGGGATGATAAAATTGAACCCCATATTCGCGAATCTTTTATATTTCCCGAGCCGTTCAACTAATCCGCGTTCCGTTGGGCGAACTATCCTGATGCCCGCAAAAAATACAACCAATAAAAAACAAACAATAAATATTAACCAAAAACTTGTTGCCGCGCTTAAACCGAACATATTATTAAAGTTAATTATAATTAATCGTATTTTACCATTAATATAGCCTTCTGTCCAGGCGCATTAGTGGCGAAAATGGCCGCGGCCGCCTGATTTGCGGCTTCCGTTGCGGCGCGATGCGCCCTGAAATCTCTTTCGCGGTCCCCCGCCGTTTTGCGAGCCAAAAGCGGAAGGGCGAGGATCCCTGTTAAATGAGATGCTATGGAACTTTCCGCTGGAAGATCTTTTTTGTCCGCTTCCGCCGGCTCGTCCGGGACGGTATGAGCTGCCGGGAACGATGGTTGCGCCGGCATGGCTTTTTATCGGGAGTGTTTTTTTAATAAGCCGCTCAATCATTAAAATATCCCTATGTTGCTCCGGCATAGCAAAACTAATCGCCTTGCCGGCCTGTCCGGCGCGGGCGGTACGGCCGATGCGGTGCACGTAATCTTCCGTTTGTTCGGGCAGATCAAAGTTAACCACAAGAGCAATATCTTTTACATCAATGCCTCTTGCCGCAATGTCGGTTGCCACCATAACGCGATATTTGCCCCGTTTAAAGCCATCCAGAGAGTCCCTGCGTTGTCCCAGGGATCTGTTTGAATGAATCTCTGTCGCCGTAAAACCGGCATCGCGGAGAGCGTGAGCGACGTGTTTTGCGCTGTGTTTTGTGCGTGTAAATACCAAAACCGGTCCCGGGCTTTCGCCGATAAGTTTTGTAAGAAGAGAAATTTTTGCCGATTTTGCAACGACAATTATTTCCTGCTCTACCCGTTCCGCAGTCGCGCCGGAAGGAGCGACTTCAATACGAAATGGCAGGGTCATATATTCCGCCGCCAAAGATGAAACCGCCGGAGGCATAGTCGCGGAAAAAAGTAATGTCTGCCGTTCTTTCGGCATCTTTTTCATAATTTCTTTTATCTGGGGAAGAAATCCGATATCAAACATACGATCCGCTTCATCCAAAACCAGTATATTAAAATTTTCCAGCCGCACATTCCCCTGCTTTACAATATCAAGAAGCCTTCCGGGAGTTGCAATTATAACTTCCGGCCGGTTTCTTAATGACCGAAGCTGCCGGCCCATTGGTTCTCCGCCGATCAAAACCGTAGTATATATGCCAAGCGGCCCGCCGAGTTTTCTTAAAATTTCATCAACCTGTATCGCAAGCTCGCGCGTAGGCACGACAACTAACCCGCGTTTTTTTAAAGATATAACGCGTTGGATCATTGGAATGCCAAAACCCAAAGTCTTGCCGGTGCCGGTTTGCGCAATTCCAATAATGTCCTTGCCTTCCAAGCCGGTCGGAATTACTTTATTTTGGATGGGAGTCGGAGTTATCCATCCGTTTCTATCAAGCGTCCTTAAAATGTTTTCGCCGATACCCAAATTTTTAAACTGGGCATCTTCTACGGACGCCAATATATTTTGTGTCATGTAATTGTATTTATGTGACCCGAGCCGCGGGACTGTTACCAGCCCCTCAAGTCACCTTACATGACAAGAGATTCGAAGCACTTTCTCATTATTAGCTAATAATGAGAATGATTTATATTTGGCTATAATAACACATTCTCTAGAAATGTCAATGTTTGGAAGTTTACTAATGAGCCGGCAGAACTAATTATATCTTAAAGCATCTTGACAAAAAGCAAATTTTATGGTAATATTCTTTCATCAAAATAAGGGGGTAAGGAGCATGTTCAAACAAAAATGCAATAGTTTTAATCCGCAAAAGCGACATCCCGAAAGCCGGCCTGGTGAGATATGGGTTACCAACGTTGGCAGCTGGGAAGAGTTTCAGGATATCAGATGGCAAACCAAGCGTCCCGGAGTTGTCGCTTTCGACAAACAGGGGCGCCCCATCCCGGGAATTCCGATATTCGCCGAAGAGAGCGAACTCGCCCGGGCCAAGACATAGGGTTCTAGAGTTCCTTTACTATTTGAAAGAGGGCTTGAGCTTCAAGAGCCCTCTTTTTTTATACAAAATTACCCATTCATCTTCTCCTACTCTCTAAAATGTGCTATAATGCCTTTCCTAATAATTAATTAAAAAAAACATATGTTTAGAGTTTATCATTTTGAAATCCCCGCCGGCGATACAGAAAAAACAGCGGAATTTTACCGTAAAGTTTTTGGCTGGGATATTAAAAAATGGGAAAACGAAGCCGGTGTTGATTATCAATTGGTTATGACCGGCGAAATGGATGCGCCAGGCGGCATAAACGGCGGAATAATGAAAAGACGGGGTCCAAAGGCAAAGGACAACGACACCGAAACAGCCTTTGTGTGCACAATTCAGGTGCCCTCTGCGGAAGAATATTCAAAAAAGGTTGAGGATGCGGGCGGCAAAATAACCGCCCCAAAGATGGGCGTGCCCGGTGTGGGTTGGCTTGTGTATGCTAAAGATATTGACGGAAATACTTTTGGGATGTTGCAGGAGGATAAGGAGGCGGTGTAACCCATCCTCCACCCCTTGACTTTTTTAAAATTTTTGCTATAATGCCCCCCACAATTAGAGCGGCTTTCCAAAGCCGAGTTATAATTAATTATTATTAACTCAATTAAGTGCTTAATTAAGTTAATAATTACTTGTAAAAATATGACAGCTAAAAAGACCCCGTCCGCAGCTGAACTCCAAAAATATTTAAAAGGAGTTAGCTATCCGGCTTCCAAACAAGAACTTGTTTCCGCAGCGCAGTCAAACGAGGCTCCTCAAGAAGTTATGGACCATATCAATATGCTTCCGGAAAAAGATTACGGCGGTCCGCAAGAAGTTGAGATGGCTTTTGGCGAAATGTCAGAAGAATAAAAAACATTGCACACCAAAAATCCCCGAGCACTCGGGGATTTTTTTAAACCCAAAAAACGCCGGAAGATTAAACCGGGCATTAAAATGTTGTTATTCTTCTCTCTTATAGATGCCCATAAGCTTAGCTTTATCAATAACGTGCCCATCAATCGCTTTTTCAAGCACTGCCCTATCCGCATCATCTTCGTTTAAATCAAGCTTTATATCTAAGGCATATAGCTCAAAATAATAACGATGTTCCGAGCCGGCAGGCGGACACGGCCCCCGATAGCCCTTTTCACCCGACCCATTTTTTCCTTGCCCGGCTCCCAAGGGAACGCTATTCTCTGTAATAATTTTTGTATCCGGATCAAGGTTCCATAATAACCAATGGGTAAAACCGCCTTCCCGGGGAGCATCGGGATCGTGCATAATTATGGCGAGGGTTGCGGCGCCTTTAGGGACTTCTAAAAATTGCAGGGTCGGATTAATATCTTCTCCTTCGCAGGAATATCGCCTGGGAATTAAACCGTTGTTTTCAAAATTCGGACTCATAATTTTCATATTTTTTAAAAATTAATAATAAAAATTCTTTTATAACCGGGCGGAATATACCATAGAAAAAACACAAGGTCAAGAAGATTAATTGTTTTTTAAAAAATCGGCAGGTATAATTAAATTAGAGGATTAATTTAAAATATGGAAAAAATAGACAAAAGCATATATATCAAAAAGGTTGGGAAGATGGGAAAAATATCAATTTGGACAGTCAATGGAGAAAAAGTCAGAAAAAATCTAGACGAAGAGTTTACAAACTTTGGGCAGCACTTTAGATTTAAGGTTATTCCCGAGTATGAATTTTGGCTTGATCGCGAAGCGCAACCCAATGAAAGGCGTTTTTTTGTTAATCATCTCTTAACTGAATGGAAATTAATGAAGAACGGGATGACTTTTTCCAAAGCTATTGATATAGCTGACGCCAAAGAAGAACAAGAGCGCAAGAGAACCAGGGATTTAAAACGGATACTGACTGCGCATGGCGCGCCCTCCTCCAAAAAAGTCCATTCCAAACTCTTGTGCAAAATGAAAAAGATTTCCATTTGGCTCATTAACGGCCGGCTTGTCAGAAGCGATTTTGATATAGATTTTACCGAAGGCGGCCACGATTTGGTTTATAATTTTGTTCCCAAGAACGAAGTTTGGCTTGATGATGATATAATCTCCGAAGAACGCCCTTACGTTCTTTTGCATGAACTTTTTGAACGTTCCCTGATGGCAAAAGGCCTTTCTTACCATCAGGCACACAGAAGAGCCAGTAAACTGGAATGGGGATCGAGACACGATGAAAAAAAATTAATAAAAAGCTTAGCCTTACTGGGCTGGAAAAAACCCATAAAGACTATCACAAAATAATTTCTTATAACAAAAAACCTCCGAGGAGGTTTTTTGTTATGGTTGACATAGGACAGGCTATTTGGTATACTTCGGCAAAATTTATAATTTTATAAAAAGTATGCCAAAAGAATCACCCGCCAAAAAACTTTATCGTTCAAAAACAAACCGCATCATCTTTGGAATATGCGGAGGACTCGGGGAATATTTTAAAATGGATCCTTTAATTTTCAGGATACTCTTTATATTGCTCGGATTGCTGCAAGGAATAGGAATTTTATTATATTTGATATTAGCATTTGTTATTCCCGGGGGAACGGATAATACTGCGGGGGAAGAACAGGATAAAGACTTTGTGGAAAAAATTTCTAAAAATGCGCGCGGTTTAGCTGATGAAGTTACGGATAAAAATTCGTGGCTTTCCAGTCCTCGGAATATGCTTGGGCTTATCATCCTCATAATAGGGCTTATGCTCCTCACACAATCTCTTTTTCCGGGAGTGTTTGTCGGAACCTTTATTGCCATTATTCTCCCCCTGGCCATCATTATTGTGGGCGCCGCCTTTATAATTAAAAAAAAATAATATGGATGAAAATTTAAAAAAAACCGAACAACAGTTAGACAGCGAATCTATGAAGGGCGCAAAAAACAGAAGATTGATTCTTGGGATATTGCTTGTTATAGGCGGATTATTTTATTTAAGCATCGGTTTGGGAATTTTTCCGGAAAGCTGGAACATAAACGCTTGGCGATTTTGGCCTTTAATCGTGGTGTTTGCCGGATTGGGGATGATTTCCGCCAAACATTGGTTCTCCATAATAATTGGCATCATAACAGCCGTAATTATTATAGGATTGGCGGCTTTGGCTATTTTCTACAATGTCTCCAAATAAATTAAAATTGCCGCTAGAGCGGCAATTTTAATCATCTTTTTCTAATCGTATCTTTTATGGCGCCCTTGGCCCTGTCGTAAACTTCCCTCAAGTTATTGAGCGCCGTGCGCGCGCCTTCTTTTACCTCATCGCTTGCATTCTTTCCCGAAGCGGCAAGCTGGGAAAAAGCGTCATCCGCGTCATTTTCGCGCTGTTGCAATTCTATTTTAAATTTCTTCCAATTTCTTTTCGCATCCTCACTCGCCCCGCCGATGCGCTCATCAATTTCGGCAATAAACGCATTTAAACTCTTTTTTAATTCTGAAAATTTTTTATCCATATAAATTAAATCTTTTATTTAATTTAAGATGCGTCAGCCGACCTTTTATTTTTTCCAGAGGATAATATCAAAAAAATACCATAACGTCAATAAGCCGGATTATATAAAGATAGATTGACAAAAGCGAAAAATTATGATATACTGTTCTGAAAATTTAGGAGGAATGGATGCTATAAGAATGAAAAGGCCCCGTCTGCCCGCGACGCATTAGGGCCTTTTGTTATCTTTAGCTAAATTCATCCGTTCATTTTTAAATATATGACGCCTGCTCCAAAAAGAAAAATCTTAACAATAGGCCATTCCAATCTGGATTTTAAAAATTTTTTATTACTGCTTCGAAAAAACGGCATCAGGCGCATTGCCGACGTAAGATCAATGCCAAATTCAAAAACATATCCCCATTTCGGGCAAAAGGCTCTCTCCAATCTCCTTAAAAAATCCGGTATAGAATATTTCCACATCAAGGAATTGGGCGGATACAGAAAACCTAAAAAAAATTCTTCCAACCTCGGCTGGGAAAATATATCTTTCCGCGGATACGCCGATTATATGGAATCGCCGGAATTTGAAAGTGGCTTAAATCAATTGGAAGAAATAGCCAAAGAAAAACCGACTGCGATAATGTGCGCCGAGGCAAAGCCGATGTACTGCCATAGAATTCTTATATCAGATGCGCTTTCGGTTAGAAAATGGAAAATCTACCACATTAAAAACGGAGGGAAGCCGCTTCTGCATAAACCCACTCCTTTTTTGAGGGTTCGCCGGGGAAAAATAATTTATCCGTACATTAAAGCTTAAATATGCCAATCAGTATGAACATTGAAGAAAAAATTAAAAATTATCAACGGGCAAAAGAGCTTGTTAACCCGCAGGCTTTTATTAATGCCGATAAAATATCTATTTTTGATTTAACCGGAAAGAAGGTGGTTCTTTTGGACTTTTGGACATATAGCTGCATAAATTGTTTAAGGTCAATTCCCTACCTCAATCTGTGGTATCAAAAGTATAAAGACCGCGGACTGGAAATAATTGGCGTCCACACGCCGGAATTTCAGTTTGAAAAAGATTACGCAAATGTAAAATTGGCCGTGGATAAATTTAGTATTCAATACCCTGTTGTTTTAGACAGCGAATTTGGCACCTGGAACGCCTATGGAAATAGATACTGGCCCGGAAAGTACCTGATTGACATCGACGGGTTTATACCCTACGAGCACCACGGCGAAGGCGACTACGAAAAAGTGGAAGAAAAAATTCAAGAATTGTTAAATGAAAGATTGGAACGGTTGGGATTTAAAGAAAAAATAACCGAGCCCTTATCAAATCCGGATATGGAAAAAATCAATTTTTTGGAAATAAAAACTCCGGAAATTTATTTTGGAGCCAATCAAAATTTTAATTTGGCAAACGGCGAGCACCAGATGGTTGGCCCGCAAACTTTGCCGGAACCGCAAGAAATAAAATTGAACGGACTATATCTCTCCGGGGATTGGAATATCTCCTCCGAATACGCCGAAAATGTAAATCCTAACGCAAAAATCTCATTATACTATCACGCTAAGAATGTTTATTTTGTAGGAGGTTCAAAAAACGGGGCGAAAATAAAAATTCTTTTGGATAAAAAAGAACCGGACGCGCTGGCGGGAAAAGATATTGCCAAAGACGGCCAAGCCATAATCAAAGAAGAAAAATTATACGAATTAATAAAAAATAATAATTACGGCGAGCATCTGATAGAAATAATCGTAGAGAATCCCGGACTTGAGGCTTTTACCTTTACTTTTGGATAATTTTGATGTTATTATCATTAGATATGGAAGAATCAGCCTTAGATATTATTTCAAAAGAACCAAAATACAGGATAAACCAACTGCACCAGGCTTGGTTTAATGCCGACATAAATGGATACGATGACATCTCAACCTTTCCTTTGGAGTTACGGGAAAAATTAAAGGCGTTTCCTTGGCTCACCATGAAAGCGAAAAAGATGGAAATAAGCAGAAAGGACGGCACAATAAAAGCGCTTTTAGAGTTGAGCGACGGCTTATTTATAGAATCGGTTTTGATGGGGCGAGAAAAAAAAGGCAAAGAAAACGAGTTGCGCCACACCATCTGCATTTCCTCTCAAGTAGGCTGCGCAATGGGATGTGTTTTTTGCGCAACCGGGCGGTTGGGGTTTAGGAGAAATCTTAAGACCGAAGAAATTATAGATCAATGCAGATTTTGGCAAAATTATTTATTTAAAGAATCAAAAGCATCCGTAGACAATATTGTGATAATGGGGCAAGGCGAACCTTTTTTAAATTATGAAAATATCAAAGACGCCATAAACATTGTTTTAAAGAATACTTCTATCGGCCCCAGCAAAATAACTCTTTCAACCGTCGGCAATAAAATTGGCATGGAAAAAATATTGGGAGACAAAGAATTTCCGCCAATTCGCATCGCCATATCCCTGCATAGCGCAGTAGAAGAAACAAGAAAAATAATTGTCCCGTCCCATCAAGAAAAATTTTTAACTTGGCTCCCGGAGTGGTCAAAAAAATACCATAAAATTTTTGGCAGCAGAGCGCATTTTATTTCTTTAGAATATGTTATGCTCGCCGGAATAAATGATGACGAGAAACATTTAAAAGCTTTGATAAAATTGGCTTCAAAACTCGGCAATATGAGAATAAATTTAATACCCTGGAACGAGCTTCCATTTGAAGGCTTAAAGGGTTCTCCGGAAGAAACCATAAAAAATTGGCAGAAAAAAATAACGGACAAAGGATTTATTTGCACCGTTAGGCATTCGCAGGGCATAGACATTTCCGCAGCGTGCGGACAGCTGGCAAATAAAGTCAAATAATAAAAGTTCCCGCGATGGGAACTTTTTTATCCTTCTCCTTTTTCCTGCCAATTTTCTTCAAATAAATAAGCGAACTCCTCCGCACGGCCATCGCAATTATCTCCATAAATAATTGCCATATCTATTTTTTTTCCGTCTCCGGTTTCTGCCTTCAATAATCCGCCCGAATTTTCTTCGAGCAAAGCGTCTATTCTTTTGGAATGCCTTTCTCCAATTTCAGTTCCCTTACTGCAAACTAGATAAATTTCATCACCAACCCTTATATACCTCAAAAACCTGCAACGAGGCATTTTGTGGTTGCCGACGCCGCAAACCCTGTGCCTATACTCCAGTGGCAACCCTCTGACATCTTCTAATTTAAGTCTTCTCGCATACTCCAGCAGTTTATCAAGCTTTGCCACAATTTTTCCTCCTCTATACTTAATATAAACACCCTCAAAACCGATGTCAATAGAAAATCTATCCTTGACATTAGATTATAGGCGTGATATTATTGCACAAATTTAAAAAATAATCGTATGAAAACTAAAAAAATATTATTATTTTTAGTCGTGCTGGGAATCGCAGGGTACTTTTGGGCAAGAAAAAAAGGATATCTGAAGAAAGGTTTAGATGATGAGTACGATGAGGAAAAAGACGACTCTGAAGAAATAATCCTGAAAGAAGAAGACTCGCGCGGACCCTATTAAAAAAGTCTCCTTTTAGGAGACCGTGATGCTTACCATAGGCTGTATTCAAAAACTAACCCGATCAAGCCATTCTTGCGACTGACGCTCATTTCTTTCCAATGATTTTCTATCGCGGCGGTGCACAAACAGCTATAAAAAATTTCCCACTCTTCTTCAGTAATTTCCATAATACCCTTTACTTCAAACTTCAGCTCAATTCTTAGTCCGTGCTCCAGCTTCCTGCATTTTTCTGCCATTCGATTAATAGCCATTCCAATAATCTCATTGGCTGTCACCTTGAGATGAGACGGCAATTTTTCAAAAAGAACTTCAGCCGGAGATAGAAATCTCGCCATATCCGGATGATGTTTTAATTTTTCTCCCATTTTTCCTCCTTGTTGTCTAACTCTACAGGTTATAATAAAAAAGTCAAGGGCTTAACACCCGGTGAAGCGCCAGATGTTTTTCCGATAAAAAAATCCCGGATTACGGGATATTTACTGCATAAAAGGGAGCCACCACGGAAAAGTAATATTCATCAAGGCTTTTTCAGAGCCGATATAAACAGAAAGGATAACGCTTGCATTCCACATACCATGCAGAAGTGCCGACCAAAACCAAGATCTATTGCAAGCCAGAAAAGCGTAGCAAAGGAACATCCCTCCGACGCCCTGGATCATAATGTGGATCGGCCCGCCATGGCCAAGACCAAAAATAATTGAGCTAAATACGCAATAATCCCAAATTGGGACTTTACCGAACTTGTTTACCACATCGGGTTGCAAAAAGGATTCTTTTACGCGCTTGCGCCATTTCTTCCAAAGCATAAAGCATCGAAAAACAAGTTCTTCCCAAAAAGGAGCCAAGAAAACAGCGAAAAATACTGATGCGCCCAAATTATTTTTTAGCGCCTCGTGCATCGTTCCGTACAGGCTATAATTGCCTTTAATCCATCCCCAAAAAGCATATTTTTGAATTTTTTCCTGTCCAAAGATGCCGTTCAAAAAAAACAAAATCAAAAAGAAACAAAGCCAATCCAGTAAAAAGAGGGCGAAGATAATCGCTATTTTTTCTTTAAAGGTTTTCTTTCTTTCAAAATCCGTAAGATAATTTTTAACTCCCACCCAATTGACGACTTTGCGCACGGCCATCTCCTTGTCAATGAGCCATATTCATATCTTACACTATACAAAAAACAGCGCAAATGCGCTGTTTTTATTCTTGTTTACTAACTTAATAGTCACGAAGCTTTTCTATTCCCTTTTTGGCTTTAATCCTGTCTAACGCCTTTGCTTCAATCTGCCTTATGCGTTCGCGGGTTACATCAAATTCTCGCCCCACTTCTTCTAATGTATGGGTAACACCGTCAACCAAACCGAACCGCATTTCCAATATCTTCTGTTCGCGAGGGGTTAAATCCGAAATAAGATTCTTTACATAATCACGCAACAACTGCCTTGCGGCGGCCTTGTCCGGCGAAATATTTTTAACATCTTCAATAAAGTCTTCAAGTTTTGAATCCTCTTCGTCCTCACCAACCGAAGTCTCCAATGAAACTGTATCTTGAGAAATTTTTAAAATATGTCTGACCTTATCCAGATCTTCATTCATTTCTGCGGCAATTTCTTCCGGCGTCGGTTCACGCCCCAACTCCTGAATCAATACGCGGCTCACCTGCTGCAATCTGTTGATAGTTTCAACCATATGGACAGGAATACGAATTGTACGTGATTGGTCGGCTAACGCGCGGGTAATAGCTTGCCTTATCCACCAGGTTGCGTAAGTTGAAAATTTAAACCCTTTTCTGTATTCAAACTTTTTTACCGCTCTGAAAAGTCCGATATTTCCTTCTTGAATCAAATCCAAAAGCGACATATTCTTTCCAACAAATTTTTTAGCAATAGAAATTACTAATCTCAAATTGGCTTCAATAAGGCGCTTTTCAGCTTCTTTGTCATCTCTTTCTTTTCTTTTTGCCAAAGAAATCTCTTCTTCAGGCGTCAAAAGCGGAATCTTTCCTATTTCTTTTAAATACATTTGTATCGAATCCGGTGTTAAAAGGGCCATATCAACAGCTACGCTCTTTTTATCTTTTTTCTCCTCGCGCCTAAACTTGCCCAGTATTTCTTTATCTTCATCACGCCTGCCCAAAAAGCCTTCACGATGCTCAATCAAAGTAGCGCCTATTCCATCCAATCTATTTAAAAAATCATCATAAACATAAACGTAATCTTCTATAAAAGGAAACATTGTCATTATTTCAAACTCTGTAACAAAACCTCTATTTTTTGCTTTTTGCAACAATAAATCAACCTGCTCCGGAGAGGGCGGTTCTGTTTTCTGATAACGCTCTTTTATTTGAGCCTTTTTTGAATCTTTTTTTGGCGCCTCTTTTTTTGGTAATACCTTTTTTGGCAATGAGGGTTTTGGCGCTTTTTTTTGAGGCTTCTTGGGTGCAACTTTTTTCTTAACTTTTTTTTCAATTTTCCTCGCCATGTTAGTTTAGACCGCAAGGCCTAGTTTAAATGTTTAAATTTATTGATTAATTCTTCAATTTTATCTTTATTTCCCTCTTTTTCCGCCAAAAGCATCTCTTGCTCTAATATTTTCCTCTGTTTCTTTAGAAAATTATTTTTTAAAAAATCTACCATCATTTTTAACTCCCCTTCCAGCTCATCTTCCTCTAAATTTACATAATTTTTATCTCTTAGAAGGACCAATTGCTCTAAAATAAGCGATTTATTGCCAATACTATAAAGCCAGCCTTCAAAACCGGTCAACGTAAAAGGCCTGGCATTATTATAATAGAAAATTAAATTTTTGTAAAATTCCGCAAGTTCAGGGGTTTCCAGCATCTCCGGCAAGACCCATTTAAAGCTTTTGGAAAATTTATTTAAATCAGTAAAAATTAAGGATAAATATTTTGAATCCAGGCTTTCACTTTTTATATTATTTTGCTTTCGGGGAAGCGTATTCGCTTCATTTGAATAACCGGCATTTTCTTTTTTTGGCTGTTTTGCCATCTCGCGCAAATCTCCTTCCGCAACCCCCGTCCTTTCTCCAAGCTTTTTTATCCACAGCGCCCTTTCAACCGAATTTTTTATTTTTCCTATCTCGGACAAAATGAGCTGGCAAAATCTGGCATTCTCATGCGGATCGCCCATATTAAATTTTACAATATTGGCTTCCATATAAAATTCTATTATATGCTTGGGAGAAGATAAGGCTTTTTTCCAAAGTTCGGGTGATTTTTTCACCAGTTCGTCAGGATCTTTCGCAACCGGTTCCCCTGATTCATTTTTTGGCATTTCTAAAACTTTAACATTAAAGCCAGCCGCGAGCGCCAAATCAATACCCCGTAAAGCGGCCGCCAGCCCGGCGCTGTCCGAGTCAAAACTCATTATTAAATTTTCAGTATGCCTTTTTAAAATGTTAAGCTGTTCCAAAGTCAAAGCCGTTCCCGAGGTGGCGATGCTATTTTTAAATCCGGCTTGGTGCAAGGCGATTACGTCCATATTTCCCTCAACCACCACCGCAAAATTTTCTTTTTTTATATCTTGCTTGGCGAAATTAAGCCCGTAAAGAATTTCCGATTTTTTATAGACCATGGTTTCGGGAGTATTTATATATTTTCCCATTTTCCCATCGTCAAACTCCGGCAGGACTCTGGCGGTAAACCCCACTGCAGTTCCATAATGGTTAAATATCGGAAACATAATGCGGCCGCGAAAACGATCGTAAAATCTTCCGTCCTTTTCTATCGCTAATCCCGCATAAGCAATATCTTTTAAAGCAACGCCGCCGGACTGCAATTTTTTAATCAGCCCATCCCAGCCCTGCGGTGAAAAGCCGATTCTAAATTGTTTAGCCGTTTCCGGAAGGAGCTGGCGTTTTTTAATATACTCTAAAGCCGACGGAGATTTTTGGAGCTCGGCTGAATAAAAGCTTGCCGCAGCATCAAGGATATCTGTTAATTTAGTTTTTTGCGAATTTGCGGCGGGATCTTGTTTCTTCAAAACAACACCAGCTTTTTTGGCTAAAATACGCAGTGCCTCGGTGAAGTCTATGCCCTCTATTTTCATCACAAAGCTAAATATATCCCCTCCTTCATTGCAACCAAAACAATGCCAGATTTGTTTTTCGTCCGAAATCATAAAAGACGGGGATTTTTCTGAATGAAAAGGACAGAGCGCCTTCCAGTTGGCGCCCGCTTTTTTTACTTCTATGTATTCGCGAATCAAATCAACGATATTAATTCGCGATTTTATTTGCTCAAGATTATCCATGAGAATGAATACTCCTGCCAAGATTTGGCTTACTGCCTTGTGAGGTCCCAGCTTACTTTGATTTTTCTTTCTGTGCCATCGTCCATTTTTTTAGTAATTTCTTTACTGCCGGTTAAATTTCCGGTTAAAGAATCAGGCACGAGGATAAATTTTTCCGCCATCACTTCATTCAAAGTACTTATGCTTTCTTCATCTAATGCATTCGCCTTATCTCCATACTCCTTGCCATAAATGCAAGTGTTGTTTCTTTTAATATACTCTGACGCTTTGTCTGTTCTTCCCCAAACAGCCGGAATTTTTAACTCATAACCGCCATCATCCATTGGAATAAGCCGCAAAGCGCTTTCCTGCAGTTTATCGTCGCCTATTTTTGTATATGTTTTAGTTTCAGCTCCGCGGCTGCATCCCAAAAGGCTATAAGTATAACCTCCATCCGCCACAACAAATTCTGTTGCGTAAGAATTTTCTTTTAATGTAAAAGTTGCCTGGAGAGTACCCTGCTCATTTTTATTTTGCAATTTATCAGTCCACTCATATTTAAAACTGCCGCTCCACTCATTGCATCCTTCACGCATAGCAAAAACCTGAATATCATCTTTTAAATTTGCGGTTTGCGAATTATTATTAATTGTCAAAACTATATCTTTAATATTCTCGTCTCTTTTATCAAGGCAAAATATCTTTTTTCCGAGATGAGACCAATCCTCTTCCCTTGGCTTTTGCCCCTTGGCGGTGATTAATGCCTTTATCTCAAATTCGGTGCTGGAAACGTCAGGTAGCCTGAATTCTATTTTCTTCAAAAACCAACCCGCCTTATGAAAATATAATTTTTGGCTTGTTCCGGGCCCCAAAATCATACTGGAAGTTCTATGGAAAACCTTGCTTTTCGAAGGAATGGAGATATCAATAACACTCCCACTCCCCCGTGAAGTCAAAAAAATGGCTATAATTACAGAAATAGCCACTAAAACAAAAACGCCTACTATATAATAAAGTTTATTTTTCATAACAGCGTCCGTATCAAATATATTGCAGGTTTACCTCCTTTTTACCTGTAAATACTATATTATCATCCACCCGATTTTTTTTCAACCCCGCTTATATTTTACTAATTTTTTCATTTATTTTTTAAATTGTCCGTTTATTGTGGCTATGATTTTGAACAGACTTGCGCTTGATATGATATTGACAGATATCCACCTTGCCGGGCTTCTCCTGCTTCTTTTCCAAAAAGAAAAGAACTAAAAATCCCGCAAATGCCGTAATTCCAACAAAACAAAAAGCCAGTTGAAACCCCAAAAATTCCGCTACCGCCGCTCCCACCGCAGCAGTTATCGCCGAACCTATGCCGACCAATGTTGAATACAAACTCCACTCAAAACTCTCGTGCCCTTTGTCTAAATGCGCGCTCCAAAGTCCCAGCCAAGCCGGAAATGCCAAACCACTGCCAAAACCATGTATAACTTCCGCGGCATATACATAATTTATATGATCGGCCATCATATAAAGAAAAGGATTTATTACTATCATTCCATAGCCGATTTTCAGCCAAAGCATTTTATTGTCATGAGCGTCTATAAAACGGGAAAACGGCAGCTGCACCAAACTCTTAACTATGATAAAGATGGTTGTTGCCAAGCCGGCGGCAAAAATAGTTCCTCCTTTTATATCGCCATTTATAAAAATGGCGACAATCGGCGCGACCAATCCAAAACCGGTAAAATAAAAAACGTCAGACGCCATTAAAAATTTGAGTGTGCGATTCATGGCCATAAAATTTAAAATTTAAATTTTAATTTAAAGAGATTATATACAGCCGCAAACACGAATATAATCTGTAATGATATAAAAAGAATGTCGCCAATAAAAATGCTGTAAACCGTAAGAAAAACTCCTCCAACAATATATAAAATATCCTGGCTAACTCTCTTTTTTAAAATTATGCCGGCGCTAATTAAAATTAATCCGGCAATCCCAAATGCTTTAAAAATATAAAGCATAATTTATTTTTTCACTTTGCTAAAAATATAAATGTAGAGAATCTCAACCAAACCTAAAGTATTTAAAAACATCAGCACCACAAACCACCATTCGTGGTGATTGCGCGCCGATTTCCAAAGCGCCACGCCTTTCCATGGCAATGTCCACAGCAAAGCTAAAATCGGCACCCAAGGATTTTGAACAAAAAAAGAATTTAACGCTTCTCCCATATTTTATTTTTTATAAAACTTAAAAAATTATTTCCACTTTTTATTATATACTACTTTATAATTTCAAGAAAGTTATTATTTTTTTAAAAAAAATCAAAAAAATCAAGCATTAAATTTTGGCTTAATTTAAATAAAAAAAATAATATTTAATCATTTTTACCTAAAATTAGGTAAAAATCCTTGCCAAGGGCGTTTTTTTATGATATTCTTATTTGTAAGAGCCACTCGCGGAGAGTTGTTCTTAAAGGTCGTTTACAATCAAAAAATTAACCCGTACGCCTATGATGCTATTTTTTGTAGGTATATTGGAGATGTTAATTGTAACTATATGGACAAAAGTAGTCACCAAATCCAAAGTTTTAGCTAGCGGTGTTGTCACCGTTATCAACGTAATGATTTGGTACTATGTGGTTCAAACAATCGTTGATAATATCAGTGATTGGAAAATAGCTCTTATGTACGCCTTGGGCTGCGCCATCGGCACGGCCGGAAGCACCTATTTCTACCAAATCGTAGAAAAAAAGAAAAGAGCCGAAAAAAGAGCTGCTAGACAAAAACAAATTTTGTCCAACGGGTTACAAACAATCAAAAATTAACCAAATATATGATTGAAGATACTCCTTCGAGTACATAAAACCACCTTCCGTAAAAACAGGAAGGTGGTTTTGTTTTAGGGAAATTTTTGTTTTATGCTCTTGCCGAATACTCGCAAGTATCAGTATTTACCAGTATTTCTTCTCCTTCTTTTATAAAAATCGGAGCCTGAACTTTTAAACCGTTTTCCAAAACAACTTCTTTTGTAACATTTCCGGCCGAGCTATCGCCTTTTACCGCCGGCGGCGCTTCTATAACTTTATATTTTACCTTTTTAGGAATTTGAGTTGAAACTGCTCTGCCTTCATACAATCCTACCATTACCTCCAAGCCATCCTTCAAATATTTGGCATCATCTCCGATAAAATCTTCATTAATTTCTATCTGTTCATAGTTTTTCATATCCATAAAAACATGCATTGAGCCGCTTTTATATAAGTACTGCATATTTTGAAATTGGACATCAACGATTTCTACGTTTTCGCCGACTTTATAGGTATTCTCAATAGCTTTGCCGGTAGCCAAGCTTTTCATTTTTGCGCGCACAAAAGCTGCGCCCTTCCCCGGGTTTACATGTTGAAAATCAGTAACAGTAAACAGATCGTTGTTTTGGCGGATTACGACGCCTCTTTTTATTTCAGATGTTTGAGCCATAGGATTAAAAATTCAAATATTATATATTTTAGTATAATTTCAAAATACCTTTTCTAAAATTTTTTGTCAATCATATCCGCGGCGGATTGGAAGATAACCTCATTTATATCTTTTGCGCCGGTAAAAAGCATTATCATCCTATCCACGCCAAGGGCAATACCGCCGGCCTGCGGAATTCCCGAGACTAAAGCGGCTATAAGCTCCCGGTCAACCGGGTATATTTCGCGGTCCAGCTCCTGCCGTTTTTTTCTATCTTCTTCCAGATTATTCTTTTGTTTTACAGCGTCAGTCAATTCGCCAAAAGCATTGGCGAGCTCCAGACCGCCAATATAGAGCTCAAAACGCAGAGCGTAACGGGAATCCTCGGCAGGCCGCGAAAGCGAACACATTGCCGCCGGATAATCATAGATAAAAATTGGTTTTTTAACGCCCAGAAACGGTTCTATTTTATTCAAAAATATTTTATAAAACAAATCCTCATACCTTCCATCCGTATCATATCCCAGCTTTCTGCAAAGCTCCCGCATTGTTTCCGACGTTAGATATTCATCGAGATTTATTCCGACAAATTTTTTCCAAACCTGTTTCATTGTTTTTCTCTCCCATTTTCCGGCAAGCGGAACAGAATTTCCCCGCGCGGATAAATTTTCTATCCCAAGTTTTTTTCCTATATACTTAAAAAGTTTTTCCGTATCGTCCATTATTTCTTTCAAAGCCCCCGGCGCGCGATACCACTCTATCATCATAAATTCCGGATTATGCTGGCCGCCAAAACTTTCATAATTTCTAAAACATTTTGTCAGTTGAAAAATTTTTTCATATCCGGCCGCCAGCAATTTTTTCATCGCGAACTCCGGAGAGGTGTGGAGGTAAAATTTGTGTTCAACGTTGTCGGGCGTAAAAAATTTAACCGGCACCGGTGAAAGATACGGTTCTTGCGAAGGCGGGTAAACCGCCACCGGCGTATCAGTTTCCAAAAACCCCGCGCGCCAAAAAAACTCGCGCGTCAGGCGCAAAATCTCAATTCTTTTATTATATATTTCCTTCAAACGAGGATTGTTTTTTAAATCTTGCCAATCGGACATATTTTTTAATGCAAAGAACCCCTTTTGGGGGTTCTTTTTGAGACCTACACAGCTTGTTTAGCGCGCATTTGGCGCTTAGCGGAATTTTCATCAAGATAAATTTTTCTGATGCGGACATTTTCGGGGGTTACTTCCACCAATTCGTCATCGCTAATGTATTCCAAGGCATCTTCAAGACCCATGGTTTTTGGAGTATTAAAGTGTTCCATTCCCCCGTCGCCCTTTGAGCGCATATTGGAAAGCTGTTTTGCTTTGCAGATATTAACGCGCAAATCGCCTTGCCTTGAATTTTGGCCAACAACCTCGCCTTCATAAACATGCGTATCGGGGCCATAGAATAAAACGCCCCTCTCCTGAACATTAATAAGGCCATAAAGGCAAGATTTACCGGTTTCGTGCGCCACAAGAGAACCTTGTTCGCGTTCGCGCCAATTGCCCGGATCCGGAAGGTATTTTTCAAATACGGTATTCATTATTCCCAAACCGCGCGTATCGGTTAAAAATTCGCTTCTATATCCGAATAATCCGCGGGTCGGAATTATAAATTCCAAGAATACGATATTGTCAACCGTTTTCATCTCTTGAACCTCACCCTTGCGGCTACCTAATTTCTGCATTACCAATCCATAATAAGGTTCCGGAACTTCAATAAATATTCTTTCATAAGGCACCATTTTTTTGCCCTCTATTTCTTTAATAATCACCTGCGGCATTGAAATCTGAAACTCATATCCCTCGCGGCGCATTCTTTCTATTAGTATAGCCAAGTGCAGCTCGCCGCGTCCGGAGACAACCCACTTTCCGTCCGCGGTATCTTCCACGCGGAGCGCCATGTCGGTTTCAAGTTCTTTCATCAACCGTTCGCGAATCTGGCGGGAGGTGGTAAACTTTCCTTCCTTGCCGGCAAACGGCGAATCGTTAATCATAAAAATCATTTTAATGGTTGGCTCATCAATATTCAAAAGCGGCAAAGCTATCGGATTTACTGGGTCGGCAATCGTCTCGCCTATATTCACTTCCGGGATGCCCGCTAAAGCCGCTATATCACCTGCAACCACTTCCTTTGCTTCAATTCTTCCTAAACCGAAAAAGGTCATCAAGGACATTAAACGAAATTTTTCCTGCTTCCCTTCTCGATTAATATGCATTATTTCCTGCCCGGCGCGAACCGTGCCGTTATAAATTTTTCCAATGGCAATTCTTCCTTTAAAATTATCGCCGGTAATTGTGGTAACGAGCATCTGAAGCGAAGCCGCCGGATCTCCGGAAGGCGCGGGAATATTTTCCAATATGGATTCAAAAATAGGTTTTACGTCAACCATCTTAGAAAGATCCGCCTCCAATCCGGCTTTACCGGATTTTCCTGAAGCATAAATAACAGGAAAGTTTAAAGCCTGGTCATCGGCGCCAAGTTCTACAAACAATTCAAAAGTTTTATCCAAAACAAAATCCGGCCTGGCATCAGGCTTATCAATTTTATTTATTACTACTATAATTTTATGCCCCATTTCCAGCGCTTTTTTTAAAACAAATCTTGTTTGTGGCATCGGGCCTTCTTTAGCATCGACTAAAAGCAGGCAACCATCCGCCATATTCAAAACGCGCTCCACCTCGCCGCCAAAGTCGGCGTGGCCGGGGGTGTCGATAATATTTATTTTTGTCTCGCCATATTGCACTGAAGCATTTTTGGAAAAAATGGTAATTCCTCTTTCACGCTCCAAATCATTTGAGTCCATAATGCAAATCCTATCTTCCATCTCTTTTCCAAGAGCTGTTTTTGAGTAACGCAAAAGAGTATCAACTAAGGTTGTTTTTCCGTGATCAACATGGGCAATTATAGCGACATTTCTTATATTTATCATATTTAAGCGGTTCTATTAAAAAATTGCTGTCTTTGCAGCAAAATTTTGTTACAAATCAACACATATATTAAATCATAAAAGCCAGCTTCTGTCAACTATTGACTTTTTGTTTATTTTTGATATAGTCTCCGGAGCATAAAAACCCGTTCTTTGGAAAGTGGAGAGGAAAATGGATCCTACCAAGATGATAGCTATAATAAAAATTTATGTTAATCAAGAGCTAAAAGAAGCGGTTGCCATAGAATACGATTATCTAATACTCGAGCAACTAAAAGATTCCTTTGAAACTACTCTAAATGCCAGGCAAAAAAGCGGGGGGTCAAAAATTCGAGTCAGTAAAATTGAGCTCGCATCTAACTTCTCCAGCATGGTTGGGATCTTGGAGAGTTTTGGATTTAGGCGTACCCTAGCTACGACTATAAATATTTTTTTGGAAATTTAACCTCTCTTTTAAACCACTTGGCCAGTCAAGTGGTTTTTTTTATTCCGCGCTCCAGGAGCCGCAAGAAACTTCTATTATTCTTTTATCGGAAGCTGGAACCGATATTCCCGATTCATCCTGCTTCATTTCCATAAACATAGAGCTTGATATGCAAGCTATATCTTTTTTAACATAACCGCTCTGAGTGCCTCTGACTCCATCAGCCGCATTATTCAAGTCCTCCTCATAGCCGGACTTTGTAAAAAACTCAATAACTTTCTCATAATCAACTTTCAAAAAATTTTCACCGCTTATTTTATTGCCGCCCAAAATTTTTGCCTTAATGCCATCTCCCGATTTAGTCATCCAGTTAAAATTTGCATCAGCCGCATCCCCAAAAGCCAACCCGGTTTCTTTCTTTAAACGCGAAAGTTCATCTTCTGCCGATGGAGGTGGCGGGATAATTCTGCCCAAAAGTTCACTTTCATTATTAATATCTTCGAATTCACTAAAAGCCATCTCTACAAATCTCGCGCCGGCCACATAGGGCGCCACTTGCGGAGTATTGAAAATAAGAATTAATTTTTCACTATCAAATACAAAGAGTGAAAAATTTGTCGCTTTTGGCTCGGTTCCCTGCTTTACCATTTCCTTATCATAATAACCATCGGTAGCAAGTTGTTTTTTTAAGATAACCATTACATGTTCCGATAGAGATTTTAGATAACCGCTTTTTTGATTGAATAAATCGCTTAACACAATTTCTTTTCCATTTTTAAAATCATAGTTAAAAACAGTATAATAGGTATTGGGGTGCGCCATTCCGGCAATAAATTCAGAATGCTCAAATTTAAGGCTCACGGCATTTTCCGTAAATAAAACAGTTTCAAACCCGACGGACAGTGAGCTTGAGATAGAGAGTTCCGGTGCAGCTTCTTTGTCCGCTTCAGATTTAAAATTTACCACTTCCCCCTCAAATTTACCCTTTAAGAGCTTATTTAAGGTTTCTTCCGTGGTGGAACTCGCAAGATTTTTAAATTCCGGATAGTTTACATTAATCTCAACTCTGCCCGTTTCCCTGATTTCTACATTTTTAATTTCCGGTTTTACCGGCTCCGGTTCAGGCACCGGGGTTTCTTCTGACTTTACGACCGGAGCCGGCTCCGAGCCCGGAGACTTGATTGTGAAAATAACGGCCAAAGCTACAGCCAAGACTATTGCGGCGGAAATTATTACAATGATCTTCTTATTAAGTTTCATATCTCTTGAATTAATTATTATAAACATTTTATCAGAATACTCTATAAACGCAAAAGAGGGGATCTTCCCCCTCTTTTTTATGTTCCCAATTTGCTATTCTGTCATCATCTGAATTTTTCCGCATTTTGCGCCGGCAGAGGTTGCCAGATCTATAACATCATCGATTTTTGGCTCTTTGGTCTCCAATCTTGCCCCATTTTTAAGCCATACCGTAACATTCAAAGCGTGAGTTTGGCCGATTTTTTTCACTTGGCAAAAAGAAATTAATCTTTGCGCATCCGTCCAAGAAATATTTTCTCCATCAGAATAAATTTTTCCGCAATATTTATCCGGCGCGGGCGCGGAGGGGTTTCCGTGTTTTACCCATTCTCCATTTTTGCAAATCCAATCATCTTCACCGCTGAACAAACGTGTAATAAAAGCTCCTGCTAAAATAACTGCAAGCGTCAAAAAAATATATTTTAGATATTTCATAATAATTATTCCGTAGTCTTGCCGTCAAATTCCGGCGAGTCCGCTTCAGCATCTTCTTTTGTCGCCCGCACTACGCCATCTTTATGATGAGCGGGTGAATAAATCGTGTAAAGCTTTAAATCCGCGCTATCAGAAACATTTATAACATTGTGCTCTGCTCCTGCGGGAACTATTATTCCATCGCCATCAGCAACCTCATATTCATTTCCATCAATTATGACTTTGCCGTTCCCCTCCTCAAAACGAAAAAACTGGTCATTGTCAGGGTGTATCTCCATCCCGATTTCCTCACCGGGCCGGAGCGCCATTAAAACCAATTGGCTGTGTGGTCCGGAGTATAAGACTTTTCTAAAATCTGTATTCTCCGAGGTTAATCTTTCAATGTTGCCCTTATATCCTTTCATAAGAAAAATAATTAATTGTTAACTTTTTTATAGTAACACAAATTTCCTGATTTTTAAAGCTTAATATTTTTATTCTTGAAGAAGCACTCCTTGACAAACCAGATATTTATGATATACTTCTTTTTCTTATAATTAATTCATAAACAATCCTATGAAAAAAGCTTTGCTATTGCTTATAGCCGTAGCTACCATGGCATTAATTGCCCGGGCAGTTCCGGCAAAAGCTCAAACAACGCTTGTTTCTGGCGATCTGATAAAAATCGCTGGAAATTCCGCCGTCTATTACTATGGGGCGAGTGGCAAGCGGTATGTTTTTCCAAATGAAAAAACATATAAATCCTGGTATGCAAATTTCTCCGGAGTAAAAACAATCACCGCAACCGAACTGGCGGCAATTCAAATCGGCGGAAATGTTACTTATAGGCCAGGTGTAAAAATGATTAAAATACAAAGCGACCCCAAGGTTTACGCAATTTCAAAAGGCAGTACCTTGCGCTGGATACAAACAGAGGCCCTCGCGGTTTCGCTATACGGAAGCGATTGGAATAAAAAAATAGACGATTTATCGGACGCTTTTTTCACCAACTACAAAACAGGTTCAACCATCACCGCAGCGTCAAATTATAACCCGACTGACGAAATGAATGGCGCCACGACAATAAATATGGATTTGAGCCTAACCGGTTCCAGCTCATAATCGCAAAATTGTATAATAAAATCCGCCTCGGTGTGCAAGAGGCGGATTTTTAATTTTTAAAAAGCGCCTCGGATGGAGACGCTAACCTAAATACTTTTTACAAGCCCTGAAAGAAGGCTGCCCAGCTTTGCGCCGGCGCCCTTCGCGCGCTTTTGATTTTCCTCGTGCGAATGCTCTTCGCTCGCCGTGTTGGTGATAAAACTCACGGCATAAACCTGCGTGTCGGGATAAAGCGCCGCAACAGCGACTTCCGGCAAGATACTCATCATTGCCATAGAAGCTCCCGTGCGCTGCATTATGTCTTTGTCGTGCAAAACCCCCTCAAAATCCGGTCCGCAAACCATTGCTCCGGATCCCCAATGAGGAGTTAACCCGGCGTCCAAAGCGGCGTTAATAATTTTTATATTATTTTCTTTTTTGAGTTTTGCTTCGGGAGCGACAAATTCGCCGGGAAAAAGCGGCCGCGGCGGTGCAAATAGGGTTACAAATCCATTGTGTGCCACAACATCGCCAACCATAATGGAATCTAAAAGTGAACCCGCGGCGTTGGTAAAAATCAAATGTTTTGCTCCCATTTCAATGAGAATTTGAACCTGCAACCTAACCATCAGCATAGCTTCGGGGTAGAATATAGATTCGTTCACATGAATTCGGCCGGAAAGCATCACGCAAACCCTGCCTCCAAACCGCCCTAATATCAGCTCTCTCTTATGTCCCTCGATGCCGTCCATTTGCGCCAAAAAATCAAAGCCGGTCACCTTAGCAAGGCTTATTGAGCGGTAAACTTCTTGAAGTTTGTCCTTCAATACCTCACCCCAGCCGGTTCCCAAAATAATGCCAACTTCAGGACGAAGCAAGGAAGCGTGCGTTCCTGATCTTAAAAAAAATCGCGAAGCGTGTTGCGCCAAATAAAGAGCCTTTTGCTTGTTAATCATCATTTCCTCCTGGGCTAAAACTTAGCAAAGAAAAAATCCGGTGTCAACAGGGCGGACTGATTTGCAAACTAACTAAAATTTGATTTTTCAACATTATAAATTGCAGTAATTTCCGAACCGGACAAAGCGCGATTATAGACTCGCACGTTCGCGATTTTTCCTTCAAAGAAACTTTTTTTATCTCTTGAACCGATTGATAATGGGGCTCCACAATTTGTAATTTTTATTTCGGGGGAATAAACGTCGTTATCGCGCAAAGCACCATTTTTATAAATGTAAGTTTTCTTTCCGTCAACTTTTCCTACAACATGGATCCATTGCCCGACTTTAATGGCATCCTGAAAATAACTGCCTATACCCCAGCCTCCCTCCTTATTAAAGACATAAAAGCTAATGCGATTTGGGCGGTTTTCAGAATTTTCTTTGTTGTACATCCTGAATATCCACTCCTGGGCGCCGGATTTTCCCTTGCCCAACCAATGTACATAACCCGTGCCTTCCGATTTGGCAAATTGCAGCGTTGCCGGATTTATCCAGGCAGAAACCGTAAGACCCTTTGTCGCGCTAAAAATATCCTTATCAGAATACTGTTTAGAATCATCCTTTCCGTCAAGACTCATCACCCCGGCGGCTGAAAAATAATCTTTAACACTTTGCGTTTCCACTGAAGAGGAAACTTTATTTTTTACGGCCGGCGTTTCTATTTTTTTATTTTCAACAGGGACCGGTACGGGCGCTGGAACCAGATTTTCAGAGACGGTTGGAGTCGGAATTGGAGTTGCCTGCGTTTCCTGCTGCTTAGCATTTTGCGCCTGAATTTTTTTTGGCGTTTTAGAGATAGTCACTATCAGGCCCGTGACTAAAAACAAAATCATAAAGCCATATAAAAGCATTTCTTTTTTACTCATATAATTTCCTCCTGTTCTTAATTTTGTGCATAGGACAAGCATCAATTCTCACCCTACACAAATTTTCCGAAAGGTCAAGCCTATTTCTTCCACCTCACTATCGGATTTCCGACTTCCGATAGTAGAAAACTAAAAATTTTTGTAATTTAACACTATCGGAAGTCGGAAATCCGATAGTAAAAAAGCGCCTCTTCCGAGACGCTTTAAAAAAGTTGATTACGGGCTACGGATTGATTTGCGTTTTTTCAGCGGCGTAGATGGCATAGATCTCCGAAGCTAAAAGAGGCTTATTATAGATCCGGATTTTAGCCATTTTACCCTGAAAAAAACTATTGAATTCACGGGTACCGATACGAAGGGGCGCCGTACCGTTCCCTAAAGTAACATCGGGAACGTAGATCATCTCCTGTCGGACAATTCCGTCCTTAAAAATCTGTATCTTTCCACCTTCAATCTTTGCGGCAACGTGGATCCATTTATTAGCCTCCAAGAGATCTTGAAAAGATACGTTCGCCTCTTTAGTGCCATCTCTGTTAAAGACGGCAAAAACGATCCGGCTTGGCGTTTTGTCGGCGTTGTCCTCATTATAAATGCGGAAAGTCCATTCATATTCCCCAGGCTCGCCTTTCCCCATCCAATTTACGTATCCGACGCTTTCGCTTTTTGGAAATTGGAGCACCGCCGGCTGTATCCAGGCTAATATCGTCAATTCACCAGAAACGGCGCTAAACATATCGCTATCGGGGTATTGTCGATAATCCCCCATTCCATTAAAAGCTATTACTTCGTTTAGGAAAAAGAAACCTAGCGCCGCATCGGAGGCGGGTTTGCCGGAGTCGGCTGGGGTAGGCAGTCGAGAATCTACTCTGGGCGCAGCCATGTCCGTTTTTTGCGGACCTTCGTTTGATCTTGCATCCACCGCCCTCATATCATTTACCGCGACAGGGGTGGCATCATCCGAGCATCCGTAAGTTTGCAAAAGAGCGGATATCAAAACCACACAGTAAAAAAGCCTTCCCATTTCTTCCTCCTTTTGAGCCTCAAAAGGCTCTGTGAGAGGCAAATTATATATTAATTATTTAAAAAGTCAAGCGTAATAAACCTAAAAAGAGCCCAAGGGCTCTTTTTAGGTTTATATTTATTTTTTCTTACAACCTCTTCCGCATTTTATTTAAAGATCCCTCCGCGGGAGCATGGATGGCTTTTATTTTTACAGTTATTTCTTTTTTAGCCGGCTTAAACACCCCCGGATCTAAAGGTTTTTGCCCTTCAAGTTCTTGTGCCGCTTCCCCTTCAATAGCTTTTAAAATATCAAATTTTTCCATAATTAAGTTTAATTAATTATATTTTACAGCTTTTGAGATAGAGTTGGCAATTTAGTTTGAAATCTTGACAGGAGCAAACGCATCAGCCGGACGGATTTGGATAGATCCCGCAGTTATGCTTCCGTCTTGATTTGCAGTTCCGGTTACCATAATTTGTTCACCGGTTTTTAAATCTTCCAATGTTCCGCTTACTGTTTTAGTAACCGGAGTTTTATCGGTATAAAAAATTATTTTTGTACCGTTTTCGCCCATTTTTAAAGTTAAACTGGTTTGGTCTTTTGACATTATTTCTCCATTTGTAAAATTACCGCCGCGCGCTGTTCCGCTGCCAGTCGGCCGACCGCTCTGTACAAAACCGGATTGAAAGTCCCCTTCGGAAAATTTAGGAAAACCCGATCCTCTTTTACTTTTGGCAAATACCATCCCCCCATAAAACGCTCCGCCAGCAACGGCAAGAAGCACAATGACGCACAATATCGCTTTCTTTTTGATCATATGTCTATTTTAATTTTAATTATTTATTCATATCTTAAAGCTTCGATAGGATTTAAACTAGCCGCGCGCCGCGCGGGATAATATCCAAAAACAATACCAATTACAGCCGACACGCTAAAAGCCAAAACTACCGAAGAAATAGAAACCTTTGTCGCTATGCTCGCAAACTGATGGACACAAAAAGATATGAGCCATCCCAAAATAGTTCCAAATAATCCTCCTAAAAAAGTAAGCATAATCGATTCTGTTAAAAACTGAATGTTTATATCGCCGGATTTTGCGCCTATAGCCTTACGTAGCCCAATTTCTCGCGTCCTTTCCGTAACCGTGGTTAACATCATATTCATAATGCCAATGCCGCCCACCAAAAGAGAAATGGCCGCAACAGAACCAAGGAGAATAGTAAAAGTATTGGTAACTGATGATGCGGTAGCAACGATATCCGCTTGATTTAAAGTACTAAAATCGGCTGATTCAGAATTGGAAATATTATGCCTTTCTAAAAGAAGGCTTGTAATTTCTTCTTGCAAAGCCGTCATCTGAGATTGGCTTTCCGCTTGAACATTAATCGTACTCACTCTGCTGCTTCCGGCTAAAAATTGTTGTGCCGTTGTTATCGGAATAAAAATCATATCATCTTGGCTACCAAAGCCTGTTCCACCTTTTTCTTTTGTAACGCCGATTACTTTAAACTCTATTTTTTTTATACGAATTGTCTGCCCGACAGCATCTGCGCCCTCGCCAAAAAGATCATCCCTTGCCGTCGGCCCCAACACAGCAACTTTTGATAGGCTCTTTATGTTTTGATCAGAAATAAAAGAGCCTTCAGCCACTTCCACATTTTTTACTGCCGGATAATTTTCCGTTACGCCATCAACAGAAGTATTGGTATTGGCGCCCTTAGCCGTTATTTGGTAACGGCCGGATAGTTCCGGAGCAACGGCTTTTGCCAAAGAAACACTCTCTGCTATGGCATCCGCATCAGCTTGCGTTAAAGTCTGTGCCGACCCTCTGCCTTGAGAGACTTGCATTCCCGCGCCTCTTTGCATCCCGGGCATAACCATTATTAAATTAGAGCCTAGCGATTGAATACTGGACTCAATGGAGCTTTGGCTGCCCTGACCTATAGCAATCATCGCTATTACTGATGCAATTCCAATAACTATGCCCAAGATAGTAAGTCCCGAACGGGCTTTATTGGCAATTAAAGCCGAATAAGTCTCTTCAAATAAATCGTCTGTTTTCATAAATAAATAAGTTATGTGTGTTTATTGTGCTTCTTATCCTCAACAATCATCCCGTCACGGATTGTTATGATGCGGTCGGCATGCTCAGCCACATCTCGTTCGTGCGTTATAAGTATAACTGTCCGATTTTGTTTTTTGTTCAAGTCTCCAAAAGTTTTTAGAACAATCTCGCCAGTTTTGGTGTCCAAATTGCCTGTCGGTTCATCGGCAAGAATAAGAGAGGGATTATTAACAAGCGCTCGCGCAATAGCCACTCTTTGCATTTGTCCGCCGGATAATTGGTTCGAAAGATGGCTAAAATGCGCTTCATCTAATCCTGCATTCAATAAAGCCATTCTAGCTTTTTCCTCCCTCGCCTCTTTCGGAACGTCGGCATAAATTAATGGCAGCATTACATTCCTTAAAACTGTCGCGCGAGGCAATAAATTAAAAGATTGGAATACAAAACCGATTTTATTTTTTCTAATATCCGCTAATTCATCGTCAGAAAACTCCGAAACATCCTTTCCATCTAAAAGATAGTTCCCAGAAGTCGGCGTATCCAAAGCGCCTAAAATATGCATTAGCGTTGACTTGCCCGAACCGGAAGGGCCAATAATAGCAACAAACTCGCCTTCTTTTATCTGAAAGGAAACCCCTTTCAGAACTGCAATATCTCCAGCGGTAGTATTATAAGTTTTAATAATATTTTTGCATTCAATCATAAATTTTTGTTTAAAACGGAGGGGCGCCGCCACCGGTGGTTTGTATCCTGGTTGCGCTCGTGCCCGTTTTAGTTCCTCCCATCTGCAATAAGCTTGTTCCGGAAGAAGATGATTTAGACGCAGAACTATTACTTATAGTTCTTGTTATAATTTTATCGCCCTCGTTCAAACCGTTTACAATCTCCGTATAAGAATCATTAGCTAATCCGATTTCTACAACCTGCTGTTTCGGAGAGGAGTTGGAAATAACACCGGCAGATGCGGCGGTTTCGGGGGCGTCTTCCAGAGTTTCAACATAATAAATATCTCCCAAAGATTTTATTGCCGAGTTGGCAATCATCAATACATCTTGTTTTACATCGGTAATTATCGAAGCCGAGACACTCATACCCGGCTTAATGCGCTCGTCCTGCGTATCAAAAATAATCTTTACATCATAGGTTACAACTCCCTGTGAAACAGTCCCCAAAGAATCAACTTCCGCAACTTCGCCGGTAATATTCAAGTCCGAAACGGCATCAAAGGTTAAATTAACTTTTTGTTCAGCCTTAACCTTTGCAATATCCACTTCATTCAAAGAAATTCCAGCTACTCTTTGTTTGGTAATAATCGTCGCAATTGCTCCGCCCGATGACAAAGAATCGCCTTTTTTGGCGCTGACACTTGTAATAACGCCATCAAAAGGAGCTCGAATATAATAATCTGCCAAATTTTCACGGGCGGCAGCCAAAGCATCTTCTTTCTGTTGAACTGCAATTCTTTTCGCCCTAATAGTGAGATTATCAGTACCGGCTTTAAGCTTGGCATTCGACAGTTCTTTTTCCGCGATAGATCTTTCGGTTTTTACTATCGTATTTTGATTGTCAGTAACTGTTTTTTTAATTGAAGAAAGGCTGGAAATTATACTGTTAATCTTGCTCGTATTTGTTTTAATTAACGATTGATGCGTTGCCGCAAGCGCAGGAACATTTTTTTCGTGCAGAGTTAGAGTATCTTTTACGAAAGAAATAAAATTATCAGCATCCTTTATCGCTGACGCTATCTTTTTAGAAGTCTCATAAGTTTCATTAAGCAAACTTGTTATAATCGCGGCATCCGAATTGCGGTTGGCAGCCTTATAATTTTTAAAATTTTCATCATAAGCGGTTCTCGCTGCAGAATAGCTCGAAGCCGCTATATTTTTATACGTCGGAGTGTTTATGGGGTCATAAATACCCGCCATATCGCTATAAGCGTCAATGTTATCCTGGCTGATATTTATATTATTTCCATAAAAAATATTTTCCATATCCGTCATTAATCCGGGCAAATCAAAAAAAGCATTTACCACCGCATTAAAGCTATCCTCTTGAGATTTGCTTAAACTTTCTTTCGCCGACTCCAGTGACTCTTTAAGTTGAAGCAAAGAATTTTCCGCTTGAAGCAACGACAACTCATCTATTGGCTCCAAAGCTTCTTCCAAATCCAATTTTGCCGTTTCCAAAGCGGTTTCCGCATCACGCACGCTTTTTTGAGCAGAAGAGCTGTCTACTTGAACTAAAAGAGTTCCGGATTTTACCTCCTGGCCATTCTTGATATTGGCATAAACGACATCTCCACTTACCTTTGATTTAATATCTATTTGATTGGATGCGGATATCTGTCCGCTTCCGGAAACGGAAGTTGTAAGAGTTCCTTTTGTTGCCGCCGCCAACACATAGCGGGTCGCTGTTCCGGTTTTTGCGAACGTCTTGTATCCGAAATAACCGCCGGTTAATAAAAGAAAAATCATCAACCCCAATATAATCTTATGGTGTTTTGCGCTTTTTAAAATTTTTTTAATCATATAATTTATTTTATTGGCGGTCCGGGAGGAAGGGCGGGTAAAACCCTCACGAGCTTTGCTTCAATTTGCCCCGCCCTGTTTGGCTCGCCTATAATAACGACTTCTTCATTAATTTTTAAATCGCTTGTCTTTATTTTATCCTTGAAACGAACAATAGTTGTTTCACGGTTTACTAAAATAACTTTCTCCGCATTGTCATGGCCGCTGACCACAAAGCTCTCCTTGTCCACTTTAATTACCCGTCCGATTATCCCGTTCGCCTCAATAAAATCGTGGCCGGCAAAGTCCTTAAAAAACCCGCCCCGCGGCCCGGCAAAATTATTATGGTAGTTCTCACTCCATCTATATGAAAAATTAGCTTTTCTGAAGCCTAAGAACATTCCGATTCTTAGAACAAACATTAAAATTAAAAAAGCCGCTATCCCGTAAAGGACCCCCTTAAAAGCTCTTGATTGGAATAATTTGTTGTAATCCATATTCTTTATTATTTTTTAAGCCCGGCGCAAAACAAATTTTGCATCGCGCACCAAAAATTTAAGCGAACCCAAAGATACAAATACTGCAGTTAAAAATACCGCGCTTCCGGCAAAAGGCAATGTCTCCAAAAGCGCCCAAATGAAATTTCTCCAATATAAGGAAACGATTTCAAAATCGGAAAAAATTAAGGAAAAAAATTGAATAAAACCGGATTCCGACAATCCTTCGCGCAACATATTAAACGCGGGAAAGATGGCAGCCAATGAACCGGCGAAAATAAAAGAAAATAAAACAAATCTGCGCCGTTTCGCGAGTTTTTCTTCGGTCTTAATCCGGCTTAAGACTTTATTGAGAAGCCCATCCGGCAATTTTGAAAAATTTTGTTCCATACTGATAATACGAAAAGAGGATGCATTTTGGTGCATCCTCTTTTTAATTGCTCTAAATTTACTTTAAAATCTTTTTTAAATTTAACAGCGCGCGCCTACACCTGCTTTTTACGGTATTTACCGGTTTATTTAATATTTCGGACATTTCTCTAAAAGAGTATTCATTATTATACCGCAAGGAAAGCGTTTTTTGGTCAGTTAATGATAGTTTTTCCATTGCAGAAGCAATAAGTCCGGATTTTTCCTTATCTTCAAAAATTTCATTCAGCAAAGGCCCGGGGTCAGCAATTGTATCCACTATGGCATTTGCGCCTTCATCATTTTCAAATTCCGAAAACGGAATATTTTTTTTCTTTCTTAAAAAATCTATTGAGGTATTTTTCGCAATGGAAAAAATCCAGGTCTTAAAACTCTTTTTACTATCAAACTTTTTTAAATTTTTCCAAACTTTTACAAACACATCTTGCGTCAGATCCTCAGCGTCGGGCTTATTCCCTACAAAATATAAAATAAAGTGATATATCGGTTTAATATATTTCTTAACCAAAATCTCCAGCGATTTTTCATCGCCCCTCAAATAAGCATCTATAATCTGTTTATCAATTATTTTATTTTCCACATTTTTAATCAATTTGAGCGAAAAGAACAACATAATTTTTTCCGTATGCCTTCGCGCATTTTGGGCAGGTGGTGTAAGAAAAATATATTTTTCTTAACTTTTTATTTTTACTTTTTACATATCCCTCCATTTCTTTTGCCCATTTTCCAACATTTTGATACGGCCCTTCAAAGACCTTAGATAAAAACGTGCCAGAAATTTTGGCCATCTGCGCCTTCGGAACATCTTTTGATACATCTATATAAATATCAGCGCCCCAGAGTGACTTTTCATCCGTCAGCATCAATTGATAGAGGGCATTGGCTCCAGCCTTTTCAATCAGCTCTATATTCTTCTTAATTTTGGAGCCCATATTCAAAGGCATATGCAAAAAACTTGTTATATGATCTTTTACAAATATTTTATCCCGCCATATAATTTCTTTTTCCTGCCAAGGCGTGGGATTAAACGGTTCGCAACAACCGGTTGATTTCATATTTTTTATGTAATTTATTTTAAACAGGGCGGAGAGAGAGGGATTTGAACCCTCGAGGGCTTTCACCCTACACGCTTTCCAAGCGTGCGCCATCGGCCACTAGGCGACCTCTCCACTCTGTCTAAAAATCTCAGTATCCCTATATTAACACAAAATCTTGATTCAATCAAGATTTTGTGTGGAAAAAATTATGTTTTCACTCTATTTATCATTCTCTAATCTGCCAGTCCAAAGATTTTTATATGCGCCCATCGACTTCAAGCCATCCAGCCTAAATACATACGACCCGTCCTTTTCTATCGTGCCGACAGTCTGCCACAATTCCTTAAAATTTTGGTAAGCGTCAAGATCCCCGGAAAGAAGTATCGTTGGAACGTATTGTATTTTATAATTGCTTAAAAACTTTTTCCCTTCAGTTGACGATATATCTATCGTTGAGCTCGCTGATGGTCTCATTATTAAGTTATTAAGAGCTATATCATGAAGATAAACGTCATAGCATTTATCGCAAGCTTTGTCCGTTAAATACGTAATATTAAATCTGCCCTGAATCGTTTTATCTTCAAGGCCATAAAACGGTGGAAATTTATTGGCGTAAACAAAAGTTTTTTTATCGCTAAAGGCAACGCTCGCCTCGTCAAAAAGCTCCAATAATTTTGCTTTTTCAATATCGCCTTGCAAGATAAAAGTCGGAAGAGTTGTAATTTTATATGTCTTAATCAAAAGTTCCGCGTTTGGGCTACCGGCGGCATATTCTTTTTTATGAGAGTACTTTATCCCCAGAGTCTGCTCTATAAAATCCGTCACCTGATAAATATCAAAACAATCGGCGCAGTCTTGGGGTTTTATTACGATTAAGCGCATTTTTTGCGGCCTGGCATCCAATATGCCTTTACCCGCTTTAATTGCCTGCGGCATCAATAATATCAAACCGGCCAGAAGCCCGGCTACTCCCAAAAGCGCGAGACCCAAAGTGTATTTATTTAGATAACCATCCTCTTTATAAAAAAAATTATACATAGAAAAGCAAAATTACAATCCGATGCGAATATGCGCAATTTGCATATCCTTACAATCGTAATTAGCCGTTTATTTGCAAAGGGTTCCGGCTTTTAAAGCATAAGCGATGAGGCCGAGTTCGGCCGCCTCCAAGATTACGGCCAAAACCGCAATTGCAAGCAAAATATTTATTATAACCCTTTTATTCAATTTTATTTCAATTGTTTTTGCCATATTTTTTATTTTTACCTTTTGCTATTAATAAATAATATAAAAATTTGATTAATAACAATAAAAACGCCGATTAGAAGCAGCATTATAATGCTGGCCTTTTCAGAATGAAAAAAATTTTTCATAAATTTAATTTTTAATTTCTTTTTCTTGATTGCTTAACTCCTTCTCTTCCTCGGATTTGTCTTCTGTCTCGCCCTCATCATTTTCCGCTACTCCAAAAAAACCCTGCATTGTCTCGCCTTTTTCATTCGTTTCCGCATATGAGTTATTTCCCAACATCTCTTCATCAAAACCGATATCATTACCTTGCGCATCAGCTTTTTTTTCCGCCTCCTTCTTTGTCAGAGATTTTCCTAATATTTTATCCAAGAAACCCATATCTTTTATTTTTAATAATTAAAAACAAAGCTATGCCTATCATTACTATGCTACCATATTGGCTTGGAACCAGTCCAGCGGCCTTAGCTTCCCCCACCCGTAAAAAATCCAAAAAAAAGCGGCCGATGCCATACAAAAACAAAAAACTTTCCAAATAATTTTCTTTGCCTCCTTTAAAAAATAAATATAAAAATAGAAGCAAATTAAAAATCATCAAGAGAAAACCCAGATCAAAACGGGGACCATCCGGATAAGCTACTGAAAAAATACTGATAGTTGTCTTTATTCCGGGATGGTCGTTTATCAAAAAACATCCGATCCTTGCTATAGCCAAACCTAGCGGCAATGCCAAAGCTATTTTATCCAGCAATGCCCTTAACTTTATTTTTTTAACAAAAGAATAAATAAAAATCGCAACCGTTCCCCCAATAAAACCGCCAAATGAAGACATCCCGCCCTGCCAGATTTTTAGAATATCCCTAAAAGGGGCCTCTCCGTAAAACGCTATAAAAAAAAGGCGCGCGCCCAGTATCGATCCCAGCAAAACATATAAAAGCAAATCAATAATCCTGTCCTTCTCTTGCGGATATTTTTTTATTAGAAAAAACACTGCCGCCAAAAACCCCAAAGATACAAAAAATCCCCACGTATAAATTTTTATGGGACCAAGAGCTAAATATTGAAAATTAACATAAGGAAGCATATTAAAATTTACCGTCTAAGCCAAATCAAATCTTCACCCTTTATTAAAAAATTTATTTCTGCAAAACTCCCAAAATCTTTAACCCTTCTTTAAATATCGCCAGCGCTTTTTCAGCTTCTTTTTTATTTATATCGCTGTCCCTTTCGTGCACCAGATTATTTCTTATAATATGAGCTTCCCACACCTTGCTCATTTTAGGATATTTATGGACAGAAAATCTTAAACGCTCCCCCATTGTTTCTCCGCGCATATGAGCTTCTTTTAACGCAGAATCCATCAGTTTATCCGCCTCTATTATCGCCAACTTCCATGATAGGTTGGAATTACTTTTCATTAATTCTTCGATTTCAGACCATTTTTCTTTGGTTTCTTTATATCCTTCCCGATCTTCCCCTCCTTTTGACTTTACGAAGAAAAAAATTATCAAAAATAAAGCTATTGAGAAAGTTGCGATAATAATAGGCATACTCTTTACAAAATTATAAAAATATGTTAGATTCTCTCTTAATGGAGGTAAAAATGTCGCGACTGGGCCTCTTGTTGGCAATCATTGCCTTATTCCAAGCGTTTGTCCTTTTAACAATTTCAATATATTTCGTAATCTGTCCCGATCGCGAACACTATGCACTACTAGCCTTAGGGCTGGCGATTCTCCTGGGAATTTGGGGTTGTCGCGCATTCAGACGTTACTATAATCATCTCTTCACAGAAAAATTGAAAAAGATACAATGACAACTATCCGTTCCGAAAGGAACGGATTTTTTTAAACGTATAATTTTTTAGCCACCTGAAGAAGCGTATTTTCGTCAAAAATTTTTCCCATCACCTGGAGTCCAACAGGCAAGCCTTCAATTTGCCCTGCGGGAACAGATATTGCCGGAATTCCGGCGATATTGGCGCTTACGGTATAGATATCCGCAAGGTACATTTTTAGAGGATCGTCTATTTTTTCTCCAATCCGCCAAGCTGTAAATGGCGAGGTGGGAGTAATAATGCAATCGACTTCGCTTAAAACTTTTTCAAATTCTTGCTTTATAATAGCTCTTACCGCAGCGGCTTTTTTATAATAAGCATCATAATACCCGGAAGAAAGCGCATAGCTTCCTATCATAATGCGGCGGCGGGCTTCGTCTCCAAAACCTCCTGCTCGGGATTTATTATAAACATCCAATAAGTTAGAGGTCGTCGTCTCCTTATCTTTATAAGCGGAATATCCATAACGGATTCCGTCATAGCGCGCCAAATTAGACGACACCTCCGACGGCATAATTACATAATAAACAGCAAGGCCGTAATCCGTATGCGGCAAAGAAACTTCTTTTATCTCCGCTCCCAAACCCTTTAAAATATTAACCTTACCCAAAATAATTTCCCTTATATCCGCATCCAATTCTTTTGAAAAATATTCTTTTGGCAAACCGATTTTTAATTTTGAAAAATCAAAGTCTTCTGAAAATTCAACCGGCTTTTCCTCCGATGTGCTATCAATTTCATCTCTGCCAGCGATTGCTTTTAAAATAATTTTGGCATCATCAACGGTTTTGGCAAACGGGCCAATTTGATCCAAGGATGAAGCCATTGCCATTAAACCATAGCGTGATACTCGGCCGTAAGAAGGCTTTAATCCGGCGATGCCGCACAAAGCAGCCGGTTGCCTGATTGAGCCGCCGGTATCCGAGCCTAGCGCCCCCAAGCACATATCCGCCGCCACAGCCGCAGCCGATCCGCCGGAAGACCCGCCGGGAACTCTTTTTTTATCAACCGGATTTTTTGTCGGCCCAAAATAAGAATTTTCAGTTGACGAACCCATAGCAAACTCATCCATATTGGTTTTTCCAAGAATAATCGCTCCGGCCGCTTTTAACTTTTTTATTACGGTTGCATCGTACGTCGCAACATAATCTTCCAAGATTTTTGATCCCGAAGTGCATTTTTTTCCTTTTATTAAAATATTATCTTTTATCGCTAAAGGAATTCCTTCAAGGTCGCCAATTTCTTCTCCCCGCGCTATTTTTTCATCAATTTTTTTTGCATCTTCAAGAGCTTCCTTTTCAAAAACCGAAAGAAAAGCATTCAACTCGCTATTTTTTTCTTTGATGGCCGTAAGGCAGTCTTTAACCAAGTCTTCCGCAGTAAAATCTTTATTTACCAAACCCTTGTGCGCCTCTGCGATTGTCAGTTCATTTAAATTCATAAGAATTACTTTTTAAATATGCCAATAGTCTTTAACTGGTCGCCTTCTTTATCAGGCATATTATCCAAAATCAGCCGGCGTTCATCTTCTTCGCATAGTTTCGCATTATCTTCACGCCAAACATTTTTAAGTTCGGTGGCATAAGAATCGGGACTTATCCCAGAAGTATCCACCTCCTGTAATTTATTAACGTAACCCAAAATATCGGATAATTGATGCTGATATTTTTCTATTTCCGCCTCTTTTAGCTCCAACCGAGCCAAAAGCGCAATTTTTTGCACTTCTTCTTTGGTTAGTTTCATAATGTTTAATATATTATAGGAAGCTAGCCCAACTTTCAAGAGCCACTTAATATCTTCAGAAATTCTTTTTCTTCTATAATTTTAACTCCCAGCTTTTTGGCCTTCTCCAGCTTCGATCCGGATTCTGCGCCAGAGACAACATAATCCGTATTTTTGGAAACTGAAGAAGAAACATCGCCGCCTAAACTCCGGATTTTATCTTTAGCTTCATCACGCGTCATTGACTCCAAAGCGCCGGTTAAAACAAAAGTTTTCCCCGCTAACGGCTGATGTCGGCTTATGGGCGCTTCCTCTATTATTACCCCATTTCTTACCAAATCATCAATTAATTTTTGGTTCTTAGGATCGGAAAAATATTGTTCAATAGACTTCGCTACGACTTCCCCAACATCCCCGACACGCAAAAAATTATCCTGCTTAGCTTGCCTAATCCTTTCAATACTGCCAAAATGGCGCGCCAAAGAGTTTCCCATCTCCTCCCCTACATGCGGAATTCCCAAGGCATAAATAAATTTTGCCAAGGCCACGTTCCTGGCTTTTTCTATGGCCTTAATTAAATTATCGGCTGATTTTTTCGCAAACCTTTCCAACTGCAATAAATCGTCTTTTTTGATAGAAAACAAATCAGCCGGTGTCGTTACAAGCTTTGCATCCATCAGCTGTTCAACGATTTTTTCACCTAAGCCTGCTATGTTAAAAGCTTTCTTTGAAACAAAATGAATCACCCGCCCCAACTCCACTGCGTAGCAATTTTTATTGGCACAGTATAAAATCGCTCCTTTTTCTCCGCTCACCTGCCGGTACTCCACGGGGCTGCCGCAATTTGGACATTTTTTGGGAATAGAAACTGTTTTTTCTCCTCCCGTGCGAAGCCGCGTCAGAACTTCTTTTATTTTTGGAATAACATCGCCGGCTTTTTCCACTATTACAGTATCTCCGATTTTTAAATCCAAACGTTTTATTTCATCGGGATTATGAAGCGTGGCGTGTGTTACGGTGGTACCGCCGATCTGTGCCGGCTCCATAGTGGCGACCGGGGTAATCGCGCCCGTGCGGCCGACATTCCAATCAACGGTTAAAACTTTTGTCGTCGCTTCCTCGCCCGGATATTTATAGGCAATCACACCGCGAGGCGTTTTTCCGACGACACCTAGTTTTTTAAATAAAAAAATATCATTTACATTTACAACATTGCCGTCAAACCAATAATCCTGCTTCTCGCGGACCTTCCCTATTTTTTTATGAAAATCCTCCACCTCCTCTAAGTTTTTACAATAAATATTATGAGGATTTGTTTTGATGCCCAATATTTTTAAAATCTCATGGGATTCTTCGTGTGTCCTTTGTCCGAAATCCGTAATTAAATCATACCCATAAAAATCCAGGTGCCGGCCGGCGGTAATTTTTGGATCTAACTGGCGGATTGAACCCGCAGCCGCATTTCTGGGATTAGCAAACGGCTGTTCGCCTTTTTTCTTTTGTTCGCGGTTCAATTCTTCCCAAACTCCTTTTCTCATAAATGCTTCGCCCCGAACTTCTATTCTGCCGCGGCCGGATATTTTTTTGCAAAATTTTTCCTCATTAATATCTTTATATTTTTTAAGAAAAGCTCCAATCTCTTTTTCTGAAGGCGCGCGCAAACGCAAAGGAATAGCGTCTATTGTTTTTAAATTTTGCGTAACATCTTCGCCGATTTTTCCATCCCCGCGAGTCGCGCCGGCAAAAAATATGCCGTCTTGGTAAATTAAAGACATTGCAAGCCCATCCATTTTTATTTCCGCATAATAATCAAACCGGCTTCCCGGAGAAAGTTTTTTAATTCGCGCTTCCCAGTCCTGCATTTCGGAGAAACTAAAAACATCTTCAATGGAAAGCATCGGGACTTCGTGCGCCACTTTTTTAAATTTTTCCAAAGCCTTCCCCCCGACTCTTTGTGTTGGCGAGTCAGAGGTTATTAAATCAGGAAACTGCCGCTCTAATGTATACAACTCGTGCTTTAAAGAATCCAATGCCGCGTCAGAAATCTCTATTTTATCCAAGACATGGTAAAGATAGCGATGGCGGTCAATCTCGTCTCTCAATTTTTCTATTCTTTTTTTTGCTTCTTCTTTATTCATAAAAAAATTAAACAACATTCAGCTTATATTATGTTTAAGTACCAATTTATTATCTTATTCCCCCAAAAAATAGCCACAGCGCCGCCAATAGCCAAAAACGTGCCAAAAGCAATTTCGCTCTTAAGCGCGGCTTTCTTGCTTAAAAGCAAATACAAACCCGCAAAAGCTCCCAAAATATAGGCCATAAATATAGCCAGCAATATCCCCGGAAAACCCACGCCTGCGCCCAAAAGCGCGCCTAAACGGATATCGCCGTCGCCAATCCATTTCCCGCGCGATAAAAGATACTGCAAGAGGAAAAAACCTCCGCCAATCGCAACCGCCAATAGCAGATTTAAAATTTTAAAACCCAACAGCGCGTTTATAACAAACAAAACAATTGTTACGGGAATACTTATTATATCCGGCAAGATTCTGTACTTTAAGTCGTATAAAAATAAAAAAAGCAGTGAACCTAAAAAAATCCAATCGCGTAAAACCAAAATAAAATAATTTCTCGCCAAGAATAATTCATTCCAATAAAATAAAACCGGCAAAATAAAAAGGATTCCCGCAATTATTTCCACAAAAAAATCTCCTCTGTCTATCGGCGCCCCGCACTTACGGCATTTTCCTCGCAGAACCAAGAACGAAATAATAGGAATCAAATCAAATATAGTTAACCGGTATCGGCAAAAAACGCATTCGGATCTGCCCTTGGCAATCGGCTGGCGGTTAGCCATTCTATACACGGATGCGGCAATAAAACTGCCTATGGCAGCCCCAAAAAAGAAAACGAATATTATCAATAAAATTGAATAAAACATAAAAAATCCTCCTTATATTTTACCTCAATTTCATCGAAAAAACAAAAGACAGCCTGCTTTCGCAAAACTGTCTTTTTTTAAAGCGTTAGTTCAAACCGCTTGGGGTTGCCGTGTGGGCGCCCGCTTCTAAGCCTCCGGTAGTCCCTTCTAATGTAAAGCCGATAGAATAGGTACTGCCATCAGCGCTTGTATAGGTATAAGTATTTCCGGTTGGCGGAGTCGGCGCGGACGGCACTTGACCCATATAAGTTGTGCCGGTGCATTCCGTGGCAAAACCATTCGTACCCAAGCAGGTATGGGTGGCATCACCAAGAGTAATAGCGGTAGCCGCTGTCGGGTAACCGTTATTATCCGCAAAATAAAGCTCAAGGGCGGTAGAAACCTGTTTAACGTCAGAAACGCGTTTAGCGTCTCTTGATTTCTGCCTGGCGTTATTCAACGCAACAACCGCTAATGTGGACAAAAGCCCAATTATAGCTATTACTACCAAGAGCTCTATCAATGTAAAGCCTTTTGCTTTTTTCATTTTAGTTTTTTTATAATTCTTCTTTGAAAAAAATTTCATAGAAGAAACCTAGGTATAGGCCTCGCGGCCTATTTTTTGTTAACAAAAAATATCGACCTTTGTTAATTTATTAATTTAATTATACTACAAAATCTCCTCCGGCGTTAGATATCCCTCATTGAGAGGCCTATGGCTACTGAAAAGTACGGTCCAATCTTATCCAAAACCGGGCGCAAATCGTCAGGATAAATAATCCTGGCCCAAGGATCGCCAACAAAAACCCTCAAACCGCTCGCCTGCCTTAAAACTTCCGGCATACCCAAAATATGAGCGGAACCGCCCGTTAAAACCAATTTCTCTATTTGCGAATGGTTATATTGCTCGGTATGCAGGTTTTGGCAATATTTAACCTCATTGACAATAGGTTCCAATACTTCTTGAAGCAAATTTTCCACGCCCTCCAATTTTGCGAGGCTTAAATTTCTTTTAACCTCCTCCGCTTTTTTTAAGTCTATTTTCATTTTTGAAGACAAAACCGCCGTTATATCTTGTCCGCCAGCTTTAACGGTCCTGTGGATAACCGGCACACCTTCTTTAATAACTAAAACATTGGTTTTTACAGCTCCGATATCAACGATTATAGACGGCGCCTGATCTTTTCCCAAAAGAGAACGCACCATCGCCAAAGCTTCTGTCTCCAAACTCAATAATTCAAGCCCGGCAATTTTAAAAATCTGCACGTAATTGTTTATCATTTTCTTCGACGCGGCAGTTACGGAAAATTTTATTATTTTTTCTTCAGGGGACGCGCTCATTTTTTTCCAATCCAAAACCAAATCCTCCGTCGGAATCGGAGACAATTTTTGCGCTTTGCTCCTTATCATTTCTTCCAATTGTTTTTCGGATCCTTCGGGAAAAGTAAAAATAGTGCTAAAAACAGAAGACATTGGCAAACCGGTGATAGCCCTCTTTGTCGATACTCCGGCTTCTTTACATAAATCAGCCAACTCTTTTCCTCTTTTTTCCGGAGAAAAAACATCCTCATCGGAAATGTCGGCCTGGTGTTCGGTATATCCGTAAGTAACTAAACGCGCCCGCCCATTGTCATTGGCAATTTCTACTATCTTAACGCTTGAAGCGCCTATATCAACACCCAAAAAATTTGAGTCTTTTGCCATATATATCTATTATATCACAAAAACTGAAGAATTATTTATCCTTAAACCAAAATATATCTATCGCAAAAAAAATTATTGAAATTGATAAAAGCGAAATTATTTTCCAAATGCTCGGCAAAAAAATACTTATGGCGCCCAATATGGCGGCGAGTCCCCAATAAATATAAACAACATACTGCGGTCCCCAGCCTTTATCTACCAAAAGAAAATGCAAGTGAAGCCGGTCGCCGGAAAAAAATGGCTTCTTTTTTATAAATACACGCTTAACTATAACCGCCGCCAGATCTATCAAGGGCGCAGCCAGAACCATAAGCGTCACCGCAATTTTAGCCCCTGTCATAATAGCCAGGCTGCCCAATAAAAATCCCGCAAAAAGGCTTCCGCCTTCTCCTAAAAATAATTTTGCCGGATGGGCGTTTAAAAATAAAAATCCGGCAAAAACCCCGGCCGCAATAAGAGCAAGATAAGGCAACCCGCCCTCCTTAAAATCAGAAAGGGTGCTGAATAGAAATATTGAAAGCGCGCCTAAAGATGTCACTCCCGAAACAAGCCCGTCTAACCCGTCTAAAATTTTTGTAGTGTAAGTTATCACCGAAAGCCAAACAAAACTTAGTATTAAAGAAATCCATAACCCAAGATGCACCACTCCGCCAAAAGGATTGGTAATTAAATTTATTCTGATTCCGCCGTAAACTGCCAAAATTACCGCTATTAACGGAAAAATAATTTGGATTTTTGGCGGCAAATTATACTTATCATCAAAAAAACCTCCGATCATTAAAACCGTTCCCGAAATAAAAAGCCAAAATAATGGCCGGAAAAGATTTTCCGGTAAAATTTTTAAATACAGCAAAGAAAAAGATATGCCAAAAAATGACAAATACAGCGCCAGCCCACCCAACAGCGGAACAGGATGTTTGTGCAATTTTCTGGGATGCTCCGGCAAATCAACTATCTTCAAAAAAGAAGCAAAATATTTTACAACAACACTCAAAACCCCACCGGTAATAATAGAAATGCCGAGAACGATCGGATAAGTCATACAATGGTAAATAATTTTAATTTAATTATATCCTGATTTCCAATTCTTTTCCATCGTAAAAAAATTAAATTATTGTTTAAACGCTTAATCTAAAAAATATGGTATAATTATGAAAGAAATTAATTCTTTTTTATGCTCAACAAAAAACCTTTCTATAAATACCACGAACCGGTAAACTACCGCGACACCTGGAGAATTTTTAAAATTATGTCCGAGTTTGTGGAGGGATACCAATTTCTAGCGCAGTTTAAAGGAGAAGTGACTATTTTCGGCTCGGCCCGGATAAAATCAAGCAATAAATTTTACCAGCTAGCCCGTGAAACCGCCTATCTTTTGGGAAAAAAGAAACATTCGATAATTACCGGCGGCGGACCGGGCATTATGGAGGCCGCGAATCGAGGAGCTTTTGAGGCTGGGAGCGAATCCGTTGGTTTGAATATCCAGCTTCCCGCAGAACAAGTTTTAAACAAATTCGTTAAAAAATCATTGGGTTTCCATTATTTCTTTACCAGAAAAACGATGCTCACGGCGCCGGCGCAAGCTTTCTTATATTATCCGGGCGGCTTTGGCACCCTGGATGAATTTTTTGAAGTAATGGATATGATTGAGCTTCAAAAAATGCCAGCGGTGCCTGTCGGAATAGTAGATACAACCTTTTGGTCTCCCCTCGTAAAATTCTTGGAGCAATCTTCAATAAAAGAAATTGGCTCTTTAAATTATGAAAAATTAAAACTTTTTCAAATCACAAATAACCCAAAGGAAGCTTTGGATCTTATAGAAAAGAGTAAAGAGCGCCCGTATTTTTCAGAATTTGCGCCGGAAAATATTTCAACCGGCGAGTCAGCCAACTGGCGTATTTTTCGCATTATGGCGGAGCTTGTTGAGGGTTTCGAGTTTGTGGCCAAATTAAAGGACGACATAACTTTTCTTGGAACAAATAGCGCGACAGAAGACTCGCCCTACTATCAAATGGCCTACGATTTGGCATATAAACTGGGCAAGCAAAAATATACAATAGTTTCCGGAGGCGGCCCGGGAATTATGGAGGCTGCCAATCACGGAGCATCGGATGCTTCCGCCCCGTCCATTGGATTTGCTTTAAAATTCGATGAAGAAAAACGGCTGAATAAATACGTAAAAGAAGCCCTAAGCTTTTATTTTCCATTCACTAGAAAATTAATTTTAACCGCTCCGTCATTAGCCTTTGTAGCTTTTCCGGGCGGCTTTGGAACACTCCACCAGGTATTTGAGATTTTAACCTTGATGCAAACCGGAAAAATGGGGCGGATGCCGATTATTCTTTTCGGAAGAAAATTTTGGGAACCGCTTGATAAATTTATAAAAGAAGAACTTTTGCGAAAATTTAAGACCGTGGATACGCAAGATATTCATCTTTACCATATAGTTGACAAAGTTGAAGATGCGATTAAAATCATAAAACAAGTGCCCAGAGGCATAAAAAACCATAGTGAGAATAAATTTTCTTCGCTTATCGGAAAAATTAACGAAGGAATAAGAAAATAATTTAATGTTTGATTTCAAAATATTAAAAAAAATCGGCCGCGCCCGCACTGCCGAATATTTAACTCCGCACGGCGTTTTAACAACGCCGGCTTTTATTCCCGTAGCCACAAAAGCTACTGTAAAAACCCTGGACTCGGACGATGTGCGAAAAATTGGATTTAACAGCGTTTTAGCAAACACCTATCATTTGATGTTGGAACCGGGCTCCGGATTAGTGAAAAAAATGGGCGGCCTGCATAAGTTTATGGATTGGCAAGGGCCGATCTTTACCGATAGTGGCGGCTATCAGGTTTTCAGTTTAGGCAAAGGCATCACTCACAATACCGGTAAAATTAGAAAAAATAACCTTACTATCGGATTTCCGACTTCCGATAGTAAAAAATCTTTAATTAAAATTACTGATAATGGCGTGGAGTTTCGTTCGCATATAGATGGCAGGAAGATTTTTTTGCGCCCCGAGGACTCTATAAAAATCCAGGAAGAGCTTGGCGCGGATATTATTTTTGCCTTTGATGAATGCACATCACCTTATGATGAAAAAAAATATGTAGAAAAATCCTTAGAACGCACCCATAGCTGGGCTAAGCATTCACTTCTAGCCCACAAAAGGAAAGACCAGGCTTTGTTTGGCATTGTCCAGGGCGGCGACTGGAGAGATCTGCGTGAGGAATCTGGAAAATTTATTTCCGCCCTAAATTTTCACGGCTTTGGAATAGGCGGATCTTTTGGAAAAAAAGAAATGCGCGAAGTCTTAGACTGGACGATTCCCCTTCTGCCGGAAGAAAAACCTCGCCATATGCTGGGCATTGGAGTAATTGAAGATATTTTTGATGCGGTAGAACGCGGCATAGATACTCTTGATTGCGTGGAACCCACGCGGTTAGGGCGGCACGGAACTCTTCTTTCCTCGTCAGGAAGAATGCGAATATTAAACGGTTCCTATAAAACCGATAAAAAACCAATTGAAAAAAATTGCTCTTGCTTGCTTTGCAAAAAATACTCGCGCGCCTACCTGCACCATTTGTTTAAAGCGGATGAAATTTTGGGAATGCGCCTCGCGACAATTCATAATCTTACCTTTATGAACGGGCTGATGGCCGATATTAGAAAAAATATAAATAATGGAAAATTTAAAGAATTTAAGAAAAAATTTTTAAAAAAATTTATTTAAGCCTTGACAAATACTCTAAAATGAGGTAGTATTCTATTAACCAAAAACGGAGGCAAGGAGAATGAGCGGATGACCACGAAGCTCAAGCGACAAGTTATTGCAAAGTCTCTCTGACACCGGCGACGCCGGCCTTCTTCCCGCCAGTTCTTGGCACACCCTACCACTCTTGGTAGGGATTTTTATTTAAATTTAGCTAAAATATTAACTATTTTACTCTACCTACTTGACAAAATATCCGGAATGTGCTATTATATTTGCACGAAAGGTGAAAGGAGGCGAGGTCGTGGAACACGCGGCCAGGTCCGGACATGCTAACAAGGAGAAAAAGAGGACCTGGTGCACAAACCCCCAACCGGTAAAATGGAAAAGGAGCATGGAGCAGAAAAGCTTCATGAGGGCAAGGCTCAAGACCTTGCACCTCAACCCGCCCAACAACAACTGACAACCGAGCAGGCCGACCGCCAGCTCAAACGAGGAAAGGATGCCAAAAAAGCACGTTCGGAATGGCAAAAGCGCAAACGCGGCCGTCCGGAAGTAGCGGAGAAGGAGCAATCGCTCTGAGCGCTGAAACACAAAAAACCGCGCCTTTTCGCACCCGCCCGATAGAAAGGAACGTCAGGTGCGCCCCCGGACAAATCCTCCGTTTCAGTAACGCGAGTTCAATCCAAACCCGCCAAAACGACATACAAACCGCCGCACACACACGACGAAGCGCGGCAAACCACCAAAGGAAAGGAGCACAAGGATGCGTCTCCGGACAAATCCTCCGTTCGACTAGGCGGGGAATATAACCCAAAAAAACCGCCGGCCAACGAGAAGGTTTTCTACCCGCACCAAAGATATCCCACCCCGTACCTTCACATAGTCCTTTAAACGCCCGTCTGCAATTAAATTTTGCAGTAAGCAGTAAAAAAACCGCAGACGGAGCAGCGCATCGCAGCGTTCGCAACACACAACCGCGAACGCCCCACTAACACACAACAAAGCCCGCCCCGGACACCGGAAGCGGGCTTTTTTCATTCAATTAAACTATCGGATTTCCGACTTCCGATAGTAATGGGTTTTACATTACGTATAAAAACAAATTTGGGTAATCGGCAACGCGATCCACGCGCGCCGGAACCATTCCTTCAATCGGCCAGACGTAAGTTATTATTTTACTCCCTTTTTTCATTTGGCGGCGTAAAATTTCACCCATTTTATTATGGGCGCTCTGCGATAAAAACATATATACTGCGTCAACGGTATGATAATCGGCGGTATAAAAATTTTTAAACTTTACCTCAAATCCTCTGCGAAAAATTTTACAAAAATAATAATTCAGGATAGATATTTCAAAACCGACCGCCTTCGCCCCCGCCTCCGCCGCAGCTTTTGGAATTCGCCCATCACCGCAACCCAAATCATAAAATAAATCCCCGCGTTTCAATTCCGCCAAAGTTAAAAAACGGTCCACGTCCTTTTTACGCGTTGGAACATACGGAGCGGCAATATAGCCGGCAATGCCGGCGGAAAAAAGCAAAATACTTAATACTAATAAAATATAAGGCATCATAGATATAAACAATATACCATAAATACTAAATGGCGCTCCAATAGTAAGCGAATGTAATCGCCACAAAAATTACTACGAAAGCCGCAATTATAACGTAAATGGCGGCTGAAGTGTTGTTAGACATAATTATTTTTCATTATCCTCTGACGCCATTTGGCGTAACTCCTCTTCGGTCATAGATTCATATAACTCCTTCGCATCTCCCTTAAGACGGGATTCCGGACGCTTCCCTTGTTTTACCAAGAGAGCGGAAGCGGCCGCCCGCCTGGATTCGCTCAACTCGGGATTAACTTTTTGTTTTGATAATTTTGAAGCCATATCTTTAAATTATTCAACAAAAAGGACAGAGAGAAGCGAGGTGATTACCGAAAGGATGATGCTAAAAAGAAGCGCCCACCAAAAATTTCTTACATTAAATCCCGGGACAATTGCCGAGACTAATAAGACAAAAAGAGCATTTATAACAAACGAAAAAATACCGAGAGTTAAAATATTAAGCGGCAACGTCAAAAGGGATATAATCGGTTTAATGAACATATTTATGATTCCCAGGAGCAAGGCTACTATCAGGGCGACTGTAAAACCGGAGATTGTGACGCCAGGGAGAATATAAGCTGTAACTAAAGTTGAGAGGGTGACAATAAGCCAGTTTATCAAAATATTCATACAAAAATATTGAATTTTAATGATCCAGCTTGTCTTTGGGGCTGGCACTATATCATATTTTTTTTTCTTTGTCAAACCCAGGACAATATTGACAGCAATAACCAAAAAACATATTATTAATTTATATAATCTAAAAAATATGAACAATCCCCTGCCTCTTTTGCCCTTAATGAAGATTTTAGAAATTTCGGCTGCAATATTAATTACCGCGATCTTTATTTTAAAAATAAAAAAAACAATCCTTCGGAAGAAAGATTATTTTTTGCTTATACTAATTTCTGTAATTTTAACTTTCTTTTCCGCTTTTGCGATTAATACCGACTATAGCGGCACGGGTTTGCGCACGCAGTTTGGCTGGCCGCATTCGTTCTATACTATTTGGAAATCTATGGAAAATGACGAAATTATTAAGGGCTTCTCCATGGGACCATTTTTTTCTTATTTATTTTCAAACCTCTTTTTTTATTTTTCAATACTTTTTTTGTTTTTTACTACTCTAACTCCCAAAAAAAATAAAAAATCCGCGCCTGCTGGCGCGGATCAATTTAGTCGCAAAAGCCCTTAAGCATATCCGGAGGGAAATTATAATTTTCCTTTATATTTTTACAATCAATACTGCCGTTTCCTTCATAAACTAAAGTCCAAAGGCTTCCTTCTTTTGCGGCCAAAAAAATGCCACCCGGAGCACCCGGTGCAAAAGAGATGCTGCCCGCCATATAATCGGCAGTTTTTTTGGTTGCAGTAACAGTAACTTCAGAGATGAGTTTATCGTATTTCCGGGCAAGCTGATATTGGATTTCCTGTTCCGGAGACGAATAGCAGGACTCTTCCCATATCCTTAGGCATTTATTTTTAGGCTGGCACCACATATAGCCCGCAGAACCGATGCACCCATGTTCATCCCTGTCCCCGCCTACAATATTATTATTTTCTATGCCCTTAATTTCGTTTTTTGGAATTAAAAACTTAAAACCATAAACGGCCGCGCTCAAGGCTACAAGCGCCACGAGCCCGGCTATAAACAATTTTTTGTTCATATATTTTATCAATTCTTATATCATTATACGAAATTTTATAAAAAAGGTAACAAAAAAAGCCAAAATCGACTTTTTTTATTTTTTCTTCAGCCCTCGGGGACAGGGATTCGAACCCCGATTAATGGCTTCAAAGGCCACTGTCCTACCATTAGACGATCCCCGAGGGCTGAAGAAAATTAAACGAAAGCGTTTTCTGCATCCACTTCTTCCTCGCTATCCGGAACAGTAACTTCAAGGGAGGTGTCAAGCTCTGCAATAACCGCAACTTCCCTATTATATACGGTTTTTACAATCTCTGTCAATACGGAATGATTCTTTGGGTCTTCCAGTTTTTCTTTATGCAATTTATATTTTATAGCTAAAGTCAAATTCTTTCCGTCAAAGGCGGCCGGTTTTGATAGTTTAAGAATAAAAGGCAAAGAATGGTTGTAAGATTGTATCTTTTCCAAAACTTCACTCCATTTTTCCATTATTTCCGAAAGGTCCCCGGAAACTATGGCGCATTTTTTAAAATCTCCGGAAGTGGCGGGGGGAACGGAATTTGTATTCCCGTTCTGCATTCTGCGTTCCGCATTTTGCGGTTCTTTAGGATCGCCGCAAAGCTCGGCTATAGCAAGCTCTAAAGATAAAGACGGGATATCCAGGCTCTTCAAATCAGACCGGCGGGCAATTAGAATATCAATAATTCTTGCAATCTCCGCGATCGTGGAATTTTCCGCAATTTTTACCAGAATCTTCTTGGCATTATCAAAAAGCTGGGCATCCATTTCGCCTGTTATTTTTACATAAAGCAATTTTCGCGCTAGTTCAATAACGTTGTCTGAAAAATATTTAAAGTCTATCCCTTTTTCATCTAAATTCTGAACCAAAAGCATTGCTTTTTTTCCGTCTTGCGAAGCCAAGTAATTCAAAAATGCCAAAGCCTCGCCAAAGTCATTCCTGGGCAAAACCAAATCCGCGTCATCTTCTTTTATTTCTTTGATCCCCAGGCTCAAAACTTGGCCAAAAAGGCTTTCCGCGTCCCTTAGTCCCCCTTCGGCGAGATGCGCTATCCTTTCCAAAACCTTCTCTTCGGTTTTTACGCCCTCGGTTTTTGATAAAAGTTCTAAGCGCCCAATAATTTCTTTAGCTGTAAGTTTTTTAAAATCAAATCGCTGGCAGCGGGAAATAATAGTCGCCGGAACTTTATGAAGCTCGGTTGTCGCCAGAATAAAAATAATGTGCGCGGGGGGCTCCTCCAGAGTCTTTAAAAGCGCGTTAAAAGCCGCGCCGGAGAGCATATGCACCTCATCTATTATAAAAATTTTATATTTCGCCCCTGTCGGCAAAAATCTGGCATTTTCTATAATTTTATCGCGGACATTATCAACACCGGTGTGGGAAGCGGCATCAATTTCTATGATATTTAAAGAATTGCCGAGATTTGCGGCTTTGCAATTTTCGCATTGGTTACAGGGTTCGGAGTCCGTCCGCTCAGCACAATTCAAAGACTTCGCCAAAAGGCGGGCGACCGTTGTTTTTCCTATACCCCTGGGGCCGGTGAACAAATAGCTATGGACCACTCTGCCGGTAGCTATTTCATTCTGGAGAGTCCTGATTATATGCTCCTGGGCGATAATTTCCGACCAGGCCTTAGGGCGATACTTTCTGTATAAAGCTTGAGACATAAATTTAAAACTAAAAAGGAGAAATTCCTCCTTTTTAGTTTATATGAAAATTTTTTATTGCGCCAGCCCTACTCCTCCCCTTCTTTTATAACGTTTTCCACGGCAGCCCACTTGGAAATGCCATCTTGCGGAACTAAAATAGCGACTTTATTTCCCGCTTCACCCTTGAAGTAGGTAATGCTCGCCTTGAGGACGCGCCACTTATTAGTGTCCACAACCACCCAAAATTCATCTTTTTCCGCATCAATCGCAAGCTCGCCAACCAAGCGCTTTCTTGGAATCGGACCGATTTGTTTGTAAACGAAGCCACCGTTTGAAGTAATGGTCAACTTTAAAATATCTCCCTCTACTAATTTTGATTTGGAAGCGTAATTTGGCGGTATGTCATAAGTCTTTCCATCGCCTCCGACCATCTTGTCTCCGGCGAACACACCTTCCACAATCCTCGCCCCATCAGAGCTCGCACCATCCACGTTGTCTTCTATTTTTACTCCGCGAACACCCTCCAAACCGCCCAAAATATTAATGGCATTTTCTAAATTATCCTTCATATCTTTCAAGATGCCCAAAAGTATTTGCTGCTTGTCCAGAGAATCATTATTTCTTTGTTCGTCATTTTTTTGCATATTTTTATTTTTTATATTTTTGTTCTCTTTTTTATTTCTAATTCAACCAATCTTCTATCGCGGCCATATTTTAATCTTGCAAGTTGTTTTATCTTGTCGCCCAAGCTGGAATTCCCGACCGGAATCGGCAAAGTTTGCATATTAAACGGCCTTGAAGCCGTATTGTCAATTAAAAGCTTAATGTAAGCGTTTCTAGCTTCTACGTTTATCAGGTCGCGGGAATTGAATATTGGCGCAAATTCTTTTTCTAAAAATTCCGCATCTTCTACGCCAATCCTAAAAGAAATAATGGTGCCGGCATTCCCGAAAACCGCATCACGGATAGAGGTGTCGCCGGACCTTACCAGCTGAGCAATGTACTGATGGGCGACAATCAAGCCCAATCCGTATTTTCTTGCCTCCGACAAGATAACCCCGATTGAAGGTGTAATATAATTTTGAAACTCGTCAATGTAGAGATAAAAAGGATTGCGTTCTTTTTCCGGCAAATCAGCCCTTGAAAGGGCCGCGGCCAAAATCTTTCCTACGATAACTAAGCCCAAAAGATAAGAGTTCAGTTCGCCTATTTTTCCTTTGCTCAAGTTTACAATGATAATTTTCTTTGAATCCATCGCTTCGCGGAAGTTTAGAGCGCTTTTCTGCTGGCCGATAATCGGACGCATCGTGTCATTGGAAATAAATTGATTCAACTTTGAGGTGATATAAGGAACCATATTGGCCAATGCCGCTTCCCCGCCCGCTTTTTCAGCTTCTTTTGTCCAAAAATCATAAACAAGTTGGTCTTTGCATTTGGATAATTTATATTTTCTAAAATCTGAATCAGCTAAAACTTTTGATATTTCCATTAAGGTTGAACCGGATTCCGGATCCGCCATAATAAGAAGCATCGCGTTTCTAATATATTGCTCAAACATCGGGCCACCCGTCTCTTTGAGGTTATACAATTTATCCAAAATATTTATCATTTCATTTATAACAAAAGTTTTCTGTTCCGGATATTTTGCATCATATTCAAGCAAATTCAAGCCCATGGGACGTGAAAGATCTGCGGGATTAAAATAAATCAAATCTTCCGCGCGTTCTTTGGGAATTTGCGCAATCAGCTCGTCCGCAAAATCGCCGTGCGGATCAATAACGCACAAGCCATTTCCGGATTTTATGTCCTGGACGGCCATTCCTTGTTGCAAATAAGTTTTTCCCGTGCCAGAGCGGCCGATAATATATGTATGCCTCAGCCTATCAGAGTTTTTTATGCGAACAACCGCCTCTTTCCCCCGATAAACCGATTTGCCGAGAATTAAACCCTCCTGCTGTGGCAAATTGGTGGGTGGCGCAGCTTGCCTGGTTAATAGCCAAGCAATATTTGGCGTTTCAGTTTCCGGCAAAGGAAAATGAAAAACACTAGATAATTCTTCGCTATTTAAAAGGGCGGAATACTTTTGGTTAAAACTCCTGAAAATAAAATCACGGATGGTGCTTTTTATTGCCGGTATGCTTTTTAAAAAAGTGTTCCCGTATTGATACGAGCTATATTGGCTGAAAGCATTTATAATATTGGCCGCATAAGTCCTGGCTTCCGGTTCAGTTTTTGCGGAAGTAACAATCCTGATATTCGCCTCAACTCCAGCTTTACTGGCTTTTTCTTCCAAAGCTCTCACCATATCCTCCTCCAGCGGCGATAAACGATAATCTTTCTTATCTTCTTTTTTTACAACCCCGCCCTGCCTGAAGATGGACCAAATCTGCCCCCAAACTCCAATTTCGCCTAAAACCTGGGAGACTTTTTTGCCTTGTTGTATTTCTGAAGCGACATGCACTCCTTGTTTCCTCCACCCGTCGCCGCCCGGCCGCATAACTATCTGTATCGCCGCTCCGTCGCTCTTATCTATTTTTGATAAAACATTAGTGAGTGAATTCAACGGGTCGGATTCCAGTTTTTTATAAGTTTTTATAGGGAAAAAACTTGGCCGCCTAAATTTTAGATATCCCGCTTTAATAACGCCCTGAGGCGAAAAAATATTATAATCCTGGGTTTCATTTACTTGCGCCGAAGGAAATTGGGCATGAATCTGCTGGGTAAGATAATCGGCATATTGCCCCGGGGTGGCAACATAAAAATAAATCAACCCGTTTTTAACCACAATTTCAAAGGCAAAGATATCGTGCCGGCCATAAATCATTGAGTGTAGGCTCCACTCAGGCTTTAAACCGCCGATTGAAGCAAATAAATTCTCCATTACAGCGATATCTTCCTGCACCTCGGCAAGCGTTTTAGACCTGTCCGATTCACCTTTTTTCTCCGCCGCTTCTTTTGGCAAGAATACTGTAAAAATTTTAAGGCGCGATCCGAGGCGCATTTTGTGTTTTCTTCTCAAATTTGAGATAAAAATCACAACTGTGCCCACTATGACAAGAAAAATAAACGCCCAAAACATAATCACGCCCGCCAACGGCGTGGTAAAAAATTCTAGAGCCTTTGTTTGCAATAAAGCCAGAATATCCATATTATTTCTCTATTTCCTGCCCCTCTCTTTTGAGCTGCAGTATTTTATCGGTTTTTATTTTTGCTTCCTGCTCTAAAAAATAAATACTGATCTCCGGAAGCATTGCCAGCCATTTTTTTATCAATTCAAAAATATCATGAACTCGGACTTTTGCGTGAGTTAAAAGAATCTTTATTTTAAAGGCGACCTCCTCTCCCCTTTTTTTAAAAGCCAGCTGGCGAGCGGCGCTCAACTCTGAATAAACGCCTAAAATATTCTCGGATAAAATATTTTCAATAATTAAAAGCTCCTCATCTTTTTCCGGAATAGCGCTTGAGTCCTGCGGTAAAGCCGAAGTCGGCGCGTCCGCGCCTTCAAAAACAGCCTCCTCCTCCCGGACGGATTCTGCCATTTTAGGCATTACCTCTATTTTTTTATCCACAGGCGCCTCTCTCTCAAATTTTTCCATAGGCATACTTAATATAGGCTCAAAGCTTTATATATCAATTATACAATACAGACAAACAAAAATAAACAAGCAAATAAGTGAATTGCTGCTTTTTTTATGTTATAATATTTATACAATGTTTTATGAAAAATATTTACGAATTCAAAAACAAAAATTTAACCTGGATTAATGTTACGAAACCGGCAAAACCTCAAATTGATTTTTTGTCGGAAAAATATAATCTAAACCAAGAGGACGTTTTGGATGTGCTTCCGCCTATCCAACGCTCAAAAATAATTGAGCGCCCGGATTATATTTTTATGATTTTGCTGTTCCCGGTCTATGACAGAGAAGATGGAGACATTTACACCGAGGAGGTTGATTTCTTTATTACAAAAAATCGCCTGATAACAGTCCATAGCGAAAAAATTCCTTTTTTGAGTGATTTTTTTGGATCCTGCAAAAAAAATCCAAAGACTTCAAAGTGCTCCGGTGATATGGCAAATCTCTTGTATGAAATAATCAACGGGCTTTTAAACTATTGTTTCCCGATGTTGCGGCACCTAAATCTTGATCTGGAAGACGTTGAGCATAAATTATTTAAAGAATATGAAAAAAAATCCACAGTTGACCGAACTGTGCGGATTAAAACAAATATTTTTGATTTTCAAAGAATAATGCAGTCTCATGAGTATGTTTTAGGAAAATTAATAGAAATTGCGCCGCGTTTTTTTCCGGCAAAAAAGCTAGAAAATAATTTTATCCATTTAGCCGAATACGCAAGAGAAATAAACTTATCGCTCCAGACTTTTAAAGATACCGCTAACGCATTGCATGATGCGAATACCACGCTCGTAAACTATCGGGTAAACGAAATTGCCAAACTTTTATCCGTGTTTGCAGTTATCATCTTCCCCTTAACCCTTTTGTCAGCGATGTTTGGAATGAATACTTCTCACACCCCAATCATCGGAACCTCATTTGATTTTTGGAAGATAACGGGAATGATGGTTATGGGCACCGCCGTAATGCTTGCCTTCTTTAAATGGAGAAAATGGATTTAAAAAAATCACCTCTTGAGAGGTGATTTTTAATTTGCAATAAATTTTGGGCCGTTTTTTGTGTCCTCAATTTCAAATCCCAATTCTCCGATCCGTTTTCTTAATCTATCGGCTTCTTTCCAATTTTTATTTTTTCTGGCATCTTCCCTTTTTCTTGCAAGTTCCAAAATTTCTTTTGGAATTTTTATTTTTTTGTTTAAATATTTTTTAATATCCAACCCTAATACTTTGTCAAACTTTAGCAAGCTCGCCGATTTGGCTTCCGCGGGGCAATCGGATTTTAGCATTTCCCAAAGGGACGCCAAAGCTTCCGGCGTATTTAAATCATCAGAAATTGATTCTGAAAATTCTTTTTCATATTTTCCACATCCGCCTTTTGGTTTTGGCAATTGCCGGGCCTCTGCCCATATTTTTTTCAGGGCATTTCCGGCTCCGTCCAAAGCCTCCCAGGTAAAATTTAATTTGCTTCTATAATGAGCCTGCAAACAAAAATACCGGAAAGCTAATGCTAAAAATCCCTTTTTCTTAATATCATTGAGAGTATAAAAATTTTTTAGAGATTTGGACATCTTTTGCCCGTCTACCAGTAAATGCTCCCCATGAACCCAAAATTTTACAAATTTTTTGCCGGTAACAGCCTCTGATTGGGCAATTTCATTTTCATGATGAGGAAAAATTAAATCTACAGCTCCCGCATGTATATCTATCGTCGGGCCTAATAATTTATTTGCAATCGCCGAACACTCTATATGCCATCCCGGCCGGCCTTTTCCTAATTCGTTTTTCCAAAAAACCGGCCCATCCTTTTCAGTCCAAGCTTTCCAAAGCACAAAATCAGCGGGATTTTCTTTGTCGTATTCATCAACATCAACGGTGGCGCCGGTTTTTAATTCGCGATTCTCCAGCCCGGAAAGCCTGCCGTAATTTTTAAATTTTTTTATTTTAAAATAAAATGATCCGTCTTTTTCATAAGCTATTCCCTCCTTTTCCAGCTTTTTAATAATTTTTACCATCTCTTTAATATACAGTGTGGCTGGCGCGAACTTTTTCGGAAAAATAATATTTAATTCTTTTATATCTTCTTTGAAAGATTTTGTATATCGGCCGGTAAAAACATTAAGGGGCTCTTTTTGCTCCAAAGATTTTTTTATCGTTTTGTCATCAACATCTGTCAAATTCATTATATGGCGGACGCTGTATCCGTTAAAATCCAGAGTTCTCTTTAAAACATCCTCAAAAATAAAGGTCCTTAAATTGCCGATATGAGAAAAATCATAAACAGTTGGTCCACAGGTATAAAGCGCCACTTTATTGTTGTTTACGGGCTTAAACAGTTCTTTTTTTCTGGATAAAGTATTGTATAAATACATATTTATTGCCTTACCACGACGACGTATTCGCCTCTGGGCGTTGTTTTTTTTAATTCCAGGATAACTTCACTTATCTCTCCCCGATAAATCGTTTCAAACATCTTTGTAAGCTCCCGGCAAACCACAACCTCTCTTTCGCCTAAAATCTTTTCAAGTTCTTCCAAGGATTTTAAAATCCTGTATTTGGATTCATAAAAGACAACCGTGTGGGAAGAACCTTTTATTTCTTCCCAATATTTTTGCCGCCCTTTTTTGTGCGGCGGAAATCCTAAAAATAAAAATTTATCAGTTGGAAATCCGGAAATTGAAAGCGCGGATGCAACGGCTGATGCGCCAGGAATAGGGATAATCTTCATCTCCGGCAGGCTCTCTTTTAAATATTCAATCAATAATCCGCCGGGATCGGAAATCCCGGGAGTTCCAGCATCGGATACCAGAGCCAAATTCTTTCCTTGAACCAAAAGATCTTTAATCTCGGCCATTTTATACAATTTACTATGCTGGTGATAGCTAATGGTAGGTTTGTTAATATTATAATGCGAAAGCAAATTCTTTGTAACCCTGGTGTCTTCACAGAGCACAAAATCAACGGATTTCAATACTTCCAAGGCGCGAAAAGTTACGTCTTCCAAATTTCCGATTGGGGTGGCAACTATATAAAGCATATGATTTATCCGATATTTTTAACTTCAATATTTTTTATTATTTTTTTTACCCATTTCTTCGTTTCTAAAATCTTCTCTTCTTTAATTATATCATCTATTCTTGACTTTGTTGCCGGATTTTTGGGGGTAAATATGCTGCAGCAATCGTCGTGATGTTCCACGGAAACCCCATAAGTGCCGATTTTTTTTGCCAAAGAAATAATTTCTTCTTTATCAAAACCAATTAGCGGCCTTAATATTGGGACATCAATACCCGCCCCGACTGAGGCTAAATTTTCTATTGTCTGCGACGCAACTTGCCCTAGGTTGTCGCCGGAAACCAAAGCTTTAGCTCCCGTGTTTTTAGCGATCTCCAAACCTATTTTATACATCAGCCTCCTATAAAGTATAATCCTGTATTTAGGATTTGCTTTTTTAACAACTTCCTTTTGAAAATCAATAATCGGCACGAGATAAAGAACGCTTCCTCGCCTGCGCTGATTTAAAATTTTTACCAGTTCTTCAGCCTTTTCAATTGAAGCTTTATCGGTATAAGGATAACTATGAAAATGCACAAACTCCAAGTCCGCCCCGCGCCGCATCATTAAATAAGAGGCCACAGGAGAATCAATTCCTCCAGAAATAAGAGAAAGCATCTTTCCCGAACCACCAAAAGGCAATCCCCCGGAGCCCTTAATCTTTTCGGAATAAATAAAAGTTTTATTTTTTAAAACTTCCAGATTGATTGTAATATCCGGATTTTTAACATCAACCGCGAGCTTGCTTTTTTTAACCACATAAGCGCCAACTTCGCGCGAAATAGCTATCGAATCTAAGGGAAACTCCTTATATCCTCTTTTAGTTTCAACCTTAAAAGTTTTTCCTTTGGCTTCTTTGGCTATTTTTAAAGCGCCTTCCTTCATTTTATCTAAAGCCGTTTCTACCTGCATTGCCGGCGAGTACGAACTGATGCCCGGAATCTTTGCGGCTTTTTCCAGAGCCTCACCTATATTCTTTTCACTTATTTCTACCAAAATTCTTCCGGGAAGCCGGCTTACGCTCGTGACGGAGAGTCCCCTAAAAGCGTTTTTTATATTTTCCCGCAACTTTTTCTCGAAAAATATCCTATTTTTACCTTTCAGGGCTATTTCATTGTAGTGGATAATAATATTATTCATGGTCTAATTGTAGCCTTTTAAAGGCAAAAAATCAATATGAAATATAAAAACAGCCCCGAAATTTCGGGGCTGTTTAGTTTTAATTCTGTAGATTATTTATTTTCTTTTTAACCTCTTGATTATCAGGATTTAATTTCTGAACTCTCTTGTAAAGCTCTAACGCTTCAGACGCCCTCCCCTTTCTTTCATAAAGAACCCCCAAAGACCATAATGCATCGGAATAATTTGGGTTTAAAGAAAGCGCAAGAAGGAATAGCTGCTCGGCGCGAACCAAATCGTCTTGTTTTGCGCGGTTATAGTATAAGCGCCCCAGGTTAAAGATAAGAGTCGGATCATTAGGTGAAAGAGCCGCGCCTACACTCATATGTTCAATGGATTCATTTACCTTAGCTTCCAATTCATCCAATTGCGAAAGCGTTGAATACCCCAAAACATAGTTAGACTTTAAAGCTATGGCTTTTTCCAAAGCATCGCGCCCGCCCTTAAAATCTTTTTGCATAACCTTAGCTTTCCCCAACTCCAAATAAAGGCGCGGGTTAGTCTTTTCCAATGAAATTGCTTTCTCTAAAGCGGAAATTACGAAACTATTGGCATTAGAGGATAGCGGCCGCGCAGTCGCATACATGCTTGATAAAAAATCCCAGGCAGCCGCATCGTTCGGAGCCAAACGAGTAGCTTCACGGGCCTGATTTACGGCGGAAGCGACTAAATTGGCAATTGACTGCTTGTCGGGATTATTTTTTTGAGATTCCACCGTTGCCATACCAATGTAAGAAGAAGCCAGGTCAAGATAATACTTTGAATAACTTGGGTTTAGCCCCACGGATTTAAACATAGCTGAGGCGGCTTTGGTGTGGTTTCCGACCGTACTGTACTTTGCGGCCTGGGCTTTATAAACTTCTCCGGCGTAAAAACGCCCCAAAAATATAAGAAGAACAGTAATAAAAGCAAACACCAAAATATAGATAAAAGACGAAACGAGCGTGTATTGCGGCATTGTTTTTAATGAAAGCTCAAAATTATTGCCTTCTTTTTTTGCAAAATCCGAGCCCACTAAGAAAGCCAAGGCCAAAAGCCCGAAGAATAACACCCAGTGCACTGTGGTAAAAGTTATTAAAAACATGGATATAAATACCGTAAGCCACCCTGTAAGCAAGCCGGCAAATAAAGTGTGCGATTCTATATCGCCCCGCTCATCTGACAAGTGCATCAAATCTGATATTTTTTCAAACGACTTTTTCTTTGTTTTTACGCTTCTGATAAACCACATTACGAATAACATTCCTACCGCCACCAAAAATAGAGCAACCCAGGCTATAACACCCAAAAGCCCCGTAGTTGCCAAGACGTCCAAGGCCGAGCTATATGGTTTGCTAAATCTTAAAGACCAGGCGAAATTGCTATTAAATATCTCCGGTCTATAAGCGGAAAAATCATATACAAACGTCGCCGGGCCGGAACCAAATAAAAATCTTCTTAAATCCTCGCTCAAAGCCGAAGCTGATATCTTCCATGAGATTCCCGGAGAAAGGGCAACCTCGGTCGGCAAATCAGCCGTTAACATTTTTGGGGTTCCCAAAAAAATAAACAATATCGCCAGCACAAGAATCCCAAAGCTTACCGATATCCAGGGAACATAGATTTCTTCAATCCTTGATAAAGCAAAAACCAGCAATAAAAATATGGCGATAACCGATATAAGCCACACGCTTTTAAATCCCAATATTACTATGGAGGCAAGGATTACCATTACTCCCAACGCTCCCAAAATATTTTTCTTGTTCCAAAAAGAATGCTTTTTGGCTATTATCACAGAAAGCAAGGTAACTAACGCGACAACTTCAAAATAACCAAAATGAGTAGGCAAATCCGAAGTCAATGTCCAGCGCGGAAACGATAAGCTCTCGAGAGGAATAATTCCAAACGCCTGGCTTATGAAATAAAGAGCGCTTACAGCCGCTGATATTATAAAAGCTAATAAAATTCTTCCAACCTGTTTCAAAGTATGGACATTATTCAAAATCAAAAAGTAAAAAAGAATATAAAAAACAAAAGAAACAAAAGAACTGGATAAAATACTGAAATCGCCCCAAAAACTTAAATATCTATTTTTCGAAAGAATCGTAGCGATAAGCATTGTAAAAACCACTAAAAGTAACGGCAGGTCAAGCGGCGTGCGCCTAATGACCAATTTCTTTTCCGCAATGCCCTTTATAATCCAGGCTATAAGCGCAATGGTGACAAAAAAGTATAACAAAAACTGCTTATTAAACTCAACGGCATCCGAGGTAAAAGGAAGAAAAAATATCGGAATAGCCGCTATTACCCCGTAGATACAAACAGCTATCAGTCTATCAAAAAAATGCACTGCTTTTGACATAAATTTTAATTAATTTATCTTGAATTTATATTAAATATTATACACAATCCCCTTTATCGGAGCAATACCTAAAAAAATAAACAATGGTCTTAGCGGCCATTGTTTATTTTAAAAAAATTAATTAAGCCTATTTTTTTCTTTTTTTATGCGAAATCTTGCTCTCTAAAAAATAAATTACTATCCTTTTTACGGCCTCAGCAATCAATCCCAAGTGTGAAGCTCCGGACTCAATTTTCTCTTTTATTGAAGCAATTGCTTTTTCTACGCTTAAATATTTACTCCTGGCGTCTTTCACTAACTTACTTACATTTCTTAAAATTGAAATAAAATAAAATAAAAGCCACGACAAAAAAATCGTAAGCCACAAAATGCAAAAAGCGAGAATAAGATATAAAATATCTTTTGATGATTCAAACATACCCTCCTTATTTTAAGTTTCAATTATTAATTTAATTATATCACATTCTAATATCGGCTCCAAATTTATTCTTGAGCATCGAAACGATTTTATTCCAAGCATCCTCAGTTTCCTTTGCCTCCAGAGTCTTTTCATCGGACCTGAACAGCATATGAAGCGCTATGCTTTTTTTGCCGGGCGCTACGCCTTTACCCTCATAAAGATCAAAAACTTCCACTCCTTTTACCAAGACATCGGCAGCATAAACCGATCTTTCAATATCGCCATATTCTTCTTTTGAGTCTACGATAAAAGAAATATCACGTTTTATCCCCGGGTATTCGGGAATGGAAACGTAAGAATGATGAGGTTTTGCATATTTTAATAAAAGATCAAAATCAAAATAGAAAAAACCAACCTCGGCTCCAATGCCAAAATTTTTTACAGCTACCGGATGAATCTCCCCATAAGACCCGAGGTATTCGTCTTTCATATAAATATCGCATGACCTTGCCGGATGCATATTTTTATCATCCGTTTCCTTAAGCCGATAACCAAAAATTCCGAATCTTTCCAAAATTGTCTCCATAAACCCTTTTGCCTCATAGAATAACTCGCCTTTTGGAGATTTGCCATAATTTAATCCGGCAAAATGCAACTCTTCCTTCGGTAACTCGCCTTTCTTTCTCGGTTGGTATACGCGAGAGAGCTCAAAAATTTTAGCTGATGAAAAATTATTTTCATTCTGCGCAACGGCTGACAAGAGTCCGGGTAAAAGACAGGTTCGCATAAATTCCAAATCCGAAGACAGTGGATTGGCAATTTTTATCCCTTCTTTTTCTCCCGCCGCCTCCATCATTTTCTTGCTAATCATTCCATAAGATAAAATTTCATTATATCCCGCAGCCGTGGAAATTTCTCTTGCTATTTTCTCTAAAATAAAATTATCCTTCCCTTCAATTTTTGGAGGCGATCCAGGAGGCAATTCTGACGGTAGTCGATGATAGCCGTAAACGCGGGCGATTTCTTCTATCAAATCTTCTTCGATCTCAATATCGTTTTCACGCCAATACGGCGGCTTGGCCTTTATCTCTCCGCCTTTTATGCCAACGGAAAAACCCAAACGCGTTAAAATATCAGCCATTTCTTCAGCTTCCAAATTAACCCCCATTATGCTGTTTGCCTTATCAACCGAAAGCGTAACTGTTTTTGGCTTGAAATCCTTAGAACGCAAATCAAAAACTTTGCTGGCGATTTTTCCTCCAGCCAACTGGATAACAAGTTCGGCCGCGCGCGCCAAAGCCGCGCCTGTCGCTTCCGTCGAAAGCCCCTTTTCAAAAAGGCCGGACGATTCGCTTCGCAAATTTAAAGCGCGTGAAGTTTTACGAACCGAGACGGGGTCAAATGTCGCAGACTCCAGCATAATGGTATGCGTGCCGTTTGTCACACCCGTCGCTTCTCCACCCTTTACACCAGCTATGGCTACCGGCTTTTTTTCATCGGCAATGACCAGCATTTCTTCTTTTAATTTATAATCCAAACCATCCAGGGCTTTTATCTTTTCACTCTTTTTAGCTTTTCGGACAATAATGCTCTTACCCTCTAATTTTTCATAATCAAAAGCATGGAGGGGCTGTCCCATTTCCCATAAAACAAAATTCGTAATATCAACGATATTGTTTATTGAACGGGCGCCGGCAGCGGCAAGCTTTTGTTTCAACCACCAAGGAGATTCTTTGACTTTTACGCCCTCTATTACAACCCCTTGATATCTGTAACATAAGCCTGTTTCGTCATTTTTTATCTTAATTTTTAAACCGCCGTCTTTCCCTTTTAATGGAGATATTTTTGGCGGCAAGAAAGGAGATTTTAAAATCGTCCCGGCTTCACGGGCAATCCCCGTCAACGACATCATATCCGGCCTATTGGTGGTGACTTCAATATCCAAAACCTCATCTTTTAAGTTCAGAGCTTCGGCTAGAAGCGTGCCGGGTTTTGCATCCAATCCTGACAAATCTAAAATTTCTTTCTCATCTTTTTTAGGAAACTGTTCGCCTAACCCGATTTCTTCAGCCGCGCATATCATACCTTCGCTTTTTACCCCGCGGATTTCGGTCGGTTTTAGTTCTACAAGTTCGCCCTCTCCATGCCACTTTACTTTAGCGCCCGACAAAGCTACCGCAACCTTCATTCCGCCTAAAAGATTTGAACCGCCGCAAACGATCTCCAATCTCTTTTTTCCTAAATCGGTATCCACAATCCGCAATTTATCAGCGTTCGGATGTTTTGTTATATTTAAAATTTTGCCGACAACAATATTCTTAAGATCCGATCCTTGGTGATGAATGCGTTCTACCGACGGACCGCACAAAGAAACGCGTGAAGCAAACTCTTCCGGCGAAATGTCGGTTTTTAAATATTCTTTTAACCAGTTATAAGAGACAAGGATATTCATATTAAATATTATCCCGGTTGTATTCATCAACCAGTTTATAAAGTTCTTCCGCGCTCTCGCAGTTTTTAGCTTGTTCTCTTGCGTATTCAAAAACTTTTTTCGCGTATTCTGTGTTTCTTGAAAGCGGTATTATTTGACTAGCCGGATTTAAATCCGGAAAATATATTTCATAATTATTATTAGGATCAGAATATGGCCTGTTTATCTTGAACTTTATACCATTTATTTCAGCGCCATCTTTGTAATTTTCATTTTTCTCTTTGGACTTTGGCGCTTCTAATACCATAGTCTGATGAATATTATCTCGGCAATATTCATCAACCAGCTTATAAAGCTCCTCAGCATCTTTGCAGTCTTCAGCTTGTTCTTGGGCGTATTCAAAAACTTTTTTCGCATCATCCATACTCTTTGAGAACCGTATCACCTGATCATGACCCTTACCCGACAAACCTGGAAAATATATTTCATAATCATTCTTGGGATCAGAATACGGTCTGCCCACCTGGAACTTTATACCATTTACTTCATCTTCGTAATTTTCATTTTTTTCACTGGTCTTTGGCATTTCGAACGACATATTTAATCGTATTAATTTAATTTTTATAAAAATATTCCTTTAACTTTAATAAACTCCGGGGCTATTTTATTGGGGATTAAAATTTCCGGATAACGAAACTTTTCGGTTTTTTCTTCCAAACTCAATCTTTGGTAATCCGATAAACGCATCGCGCCGGCCCAATACTTTTTTTCGCAACCGCTAACCTCTCCTCGTTTCTCAAAACAAATCCTTGCTACTATAAAATGTCCCGCATCAACAACAAGCGCGCTCTCCGGATCAATTTTTACTTCAAGAATTAAATTGCCATTTCCCAAATGCGGCGTAAAATAATAATCGTCATGCGCATAAACTGAATTTAAACGACTAAATCCTTGCGGCGCAATTTCATCAAAAATTTTATCTACTTTATAATTCAATGTACTTTTATAATCCTTATTATTTTTTTCATAAACCGTAAGCGTAGGCAAAAGACCTTCTCTCGCAATTCCATCCAGGCAATGCTCGTGGGTAAAATGATAAACACTGGCAAAATCTCGGGGGGTGTTAAAAATTTCATCCCTGAATAACGGATTTCCGGCAAATCTCCCCCGTAATTCTTTCAGAATCTCTTCTTTTAACATAATCCGCCCCGCAACAATTAGAATTGCCTTATAAATCTTAAATCATTTTTGTACATTATTCTAATATCATCTATTTTTATTCCCTGCTTCATCATAAATGTCCGTTCCACGCCCCAGCCAAAAGCAAAACCATTCCATTCCTTAGGGTCAATACCGCCGGCGCGCAAAACATTCGGATGGACCATCCCCGCACCTCCCAACTCCAGCCAGCCCTCTTTGCAGACACGGCACTTTCCGCCATCCGAGAGCTTTCCCGTTCCTCCGCAAACATCACAAGAAATATCAATCTCGAAAGACGGCTCGGTAAATCTAAAGTGAAACGGGCGTAAGCGCGTTTTTCGCTCAGGCCCAAAAAAATTTTTCGCAAAATAGTCCAACGTTCCTTTTAGGTGCGATATGGAAACATTTTTATCAATCAACAATCCTTCAAACTGATGGAACATTGGCACATGTGTAATATCGGATTGGCGGCGATAAGTTTTTGAAATATTTATCATTCTAATCGGGAGCTCGCCCCTTTCCATTTCATGAATTTGCCCATTTGACGTATGCGGAGTTAAAACAATTTTTCCTTTCTTTCCTTCAGGCAAATCCAAGAAAAAAGTTTCCCATTCATCGCGCGCCGGATGGTCTTTTGGCATATTCAATGCTTCAAACGCATTCCAGTCCCAGTCAATTTCCGGATAACGGCGAAGCACAAAACCCAAACGAATAAAAATAGATGAAATCTCTTGTATTGCCTGGGTAGTTAAATGCAGATGCCCCAATTCGGGTTTCTTTCCCGGCAAACTTCTGTCAATCCACTCTTGTTTTGCCAAATTTCTTAATCGTTCCTTTTCAATTTCAGCCCGCACACCTTCCAGCATTTTTTCTATTTCTTGTTTTATTTCATTTGCCAGCCGCCCAACCTCTTTTCTTTCTTCCGGCGATAACCCGGGCAAATCTTTTACCAATTCATTATACTTCCCCTTACGGCCAAAATACTTAACTTCAAAATCCCGGAGGATATCTTCGTTATTTATTTTTTTGATTTCAGTTTCAGCTTCTGACTTAAAATTCTTCAATTTTTCCTTCATAAAATTACTTTTCTTGCTTTTTCCCCTCGCGTCTAACAGCCATCTGTAATTTTAGGCTTAATTTTGACAACTCGTCATTTATCATCCCTAAATAATGATGCCTGTCATCATCAATTTCTGTCTCCTTCATATTATTTACCACCGTTCCCATTTCGTGAACTTTTTTTAAGAGCTCATTTAATTCACCTGGATTCATTTTTTCCAAGTCTTTCAATCTCATAGCATCCATCTGCCAATAGATATCCTGCATAACAATCGGTATTTTATCTTCTAAGTTCCTGCCCGCAACATGAAAATTTTCCTTATCCGCCTCACTCATCGGAATCGGAAGTTCTCTTAATTCCATATTTATGATTTTAATTCTTTTAATTTTTTTGTCACGATACCCAAAAAAGCCGCGCGGGAATCGTTTGAAAGCCCCGCTTTTAGCTCCGAACACTGTTTGGTTAGATCGTCTATTTTTACAATAACTTCTTGGCTTAAACCGCTTACTCTTATTACTTCCCTTAAGGAAACCATACCAAGATAAACCTCACGGTCAGCGGCAGTTATTTCTTCAAAATTTATTTTAGCCAATACAAGATCGTCTCGGTCTTCGGGTTCTATTTCGTCATCCCAAGCGGCTAAAACCATATCCGGTTCATCCACTCCGGTTCCTTCGGTATCGGTATCCATCTCCTCGGGATGTTCATCGTCTCTTAAATTTTCTATATCATCCCCCATGATTTCCTCTACTTCTTCAGGAGAAAAATTTCCATCTTCAGAAACATCCCGATCTATTTCTTCATCCGGAATTTCTTCGGGTGTATTTAAATTTTTATCATCTTCTGCCATAGATTATTTTATTATATTCTGCCAAAGGTTGGAAAATTTATCTCCAAATTTTATAAAATCCCTATAAGTAATGACCACAACCAATAGCATTAAAAATAAAAATCCAATATTATGGATTGCCGCTTCCAGCCTTTGGCTCATTGGGCGGCGGCGAATTTTTTCTATTATTAAAAATAATATCCTGCCTCCGTCCAAAGCCGGAAACGGCAAAATATTTACAACGCCCAAGTTAACGGATAAAAGGGCGGTAAACTGCAAAAGATAAATCAAGCCAAGCCTTGCCACCCTGCCTGTTAAAACCGCAATCCCAATAGGGCCGGATAAATCCACAGAAGCGCCTTTCCCAATAAATAAATCCTTAATAAGTGTTCCAAGCGCTATAAAAATTTCTTTTATAAAAAATAAAGTTTCCGTGGTTCCGCGCCAAAGCGCCAAGTGCCAGGGATAAGAAACCACCCCCGTCTCAACAAGCCCTATACCTATACCGCCATATCCGGTCTCTTTTAATATAGAGGGAACCGCCTTTAAATTTAAAGTGTCATCTTGGCGTTTTATTGTATAATTTATTTCTTTTCCAACTTGGCTGGTGGCATAAGCCTGCAATTCTTTAAAATCCAATTCTCTCCCATCCACAGCGACTATTTCGTCTCCGGCCTGCATTCCTGCTGTCGCCGCGGGAGACTGTTTGGTAACCGAAACAATCTGAAGCGCCCTATCTTTTATATTGGCGCCGTTCATCTCTCCCTCAATTGCCTGAGGCATTCCTATTCCATAACCAATTGCCATTATAATGATGGCTAGAATAAAGTTCATCATTACGCCTGCGCCTAAAATTATCGCCCGTTTCCAAACCGGTTTTGAAGCAAAACTTTCCGGATCGCTCTTTCCCTCCCCATCTTCTCCTTTAATCCTTACAAAACCTCCGAGCGGAATCCAATTTAAAGAATAAATAGTGTTTTTTATTTCCGGTGTTTTTCTGAATACCAGCTTCATCTTTCCCTCGTGGTTTTTATAGACACCGATTGCGCGCGGCGGAAAGCCAAAACCAAATTCTTCCACCTTAGCGCCTAATTTTTTCGCAGAAATAAAATGGCCAAATTCATGGACAAAAACTAAAAGACCCAAAATAATCGCGAATACTAGAATAGTAGTAAGCATAAAATAGCCTAAATTATACTATTTAATTTTAGCACAAGCCAAAAAAAAATAAAACTTTAAATAAAAATAGACGCAAGCGGCGTCTATTATACATATTTAAAAAAATAAGTCCAGCGCTATGGAAGAAGCGCGAATTCAGCCACTTCCTCTATGTGCTCGGCCAAAACGATATGCAAATCCCTTCTTACTTCCTCCGGAATTTCAACGAGATTTGCTTCGTTGCGCTTAGGGATAACAACATGTTTATACCCGGCTTGGTGCGCGGCAAGAAGCTTTTCCTTTAGCCCGCCAATCGCGCCAATAGTCCCATTTTCCCTAAGGAAAATCTCACCGGTCATAGCCATATCCGGACGCACCCGTTTTCCCGAAAGAAGGGATATGAGGGCAATCGTCATCGCTCCTCCGGCTGAAGGGCCGTCCTTGGAGACTGCGCCCTCAGGAACGTGCAGGTGAATGTCATATTTCTCTTTAACGTCAGAAGTATCTATGCCGTGTTTTGCCAAATAGCGTCTGGCACAAGTAAAAGCAACCTCCACCGACTCGCTCATAGACGGGCCCATGTGACCCGTATATTGAAGCTCGCCAAAAGCGCCCTTCTTCTTCATCTTACAACTCTCAATAATTAAGGTTTCTCCGCCAACAGGAGTCCATACCAATCCGGTAATAATTCCCGGATCATCCACGTCAACTCTGCCGGTAGGCTCTGTTTTGATGGGACCCAATATCTTGAGTAATTCATCGGGGCAAATAGTCTTTTTATAGGATTCGCCTTGCGCAATATTGATAGCGCGGCTCCTTAGGACATCGGCGATCGTCCGCTTCAAAGTTCTGACACCCGACTCTTGAGTATAAAAAACAATTATGTCCTCAAGGGTCTTATCATTAACCCTAATATCGCAAGAGGATAAACCATTTTCCTCCAGTTGCTCCGGCAAAAGATGCCTTTTGGCAATCTCCAGCTTTTCTCGCCTGGTATAGCCCGGAAAATCAATAAATTCCATCCTATCACGTAGGGTTGGAAGAATATTCTCCTTATAATTGGATGTGCAGATAAAAATAACTTGCGAGAGGTCAACTTCTACACCCGGCCCGAAATAATGGTCGGAAAAAGAATTATTCTGCTCCGGGTCCAAAACTTCCAAAAGCGCGCCCGAGGGATCGCCTCGCAAACTCGCCTTAATTTTATCCACCTCATCCAAATCAATCACAGGATTCTTAACGCCAACGGAAATCATTGCTTTGATGATGCATCCGGGAAAAGCACCAATGTAAGTTCGGCGGTGGCCTCTAACCTTGGCTTCATCATCAATTCCACCCAGACTGATTCGGAAAAACTTTCGCCCCAAAGCTCTGGCTATGGACTTGGCAATAGAAGTTTTTCCCGTTCCGGGAGGGCCGTCTAAACAGATAATTGCGCCCTTTTTATTCGGATTAAGCTTTCGCACAGCCAAATACTCAATAATCCGCTTCTTAACCTTTTCCAATCCGTAATGGTCTTCATCCAAGATACGTCGGGCGTTTATAAGGTCGTAATTATCTTCCGTGGACTTATTCCAAGGATAATCGCAAATGTGATCCAAAAAATTCCGGGTTACTTCCGCTTGGACATTCTCAGAACGCGTATCGGATAATTCACGCAAAGCTCTGTCGGCAACTTCTTGCGCGCTTGGCGGCAAACAAGCTTCTTCAACCCGTTTTCTCAATCTCTCCACTATATCGCCTTCATCTCCAGAATCCGCCTCTTGAAATTCTTTCAGTTCTTCCTGAACCGCCTTCAACCGCTGGCGAAGCATATACTCGCGCTGTTGCTTGCCCGCAGTTTCGCTGACTTTTTGGTTCAAATCGGTTTCTAATTGCCTTCTTGCCAGTTCTTTATCCATCCTATCAAGAACAACTTGCCAACGCCTTGAAACGCTAAGTTCGCAAAATAAATCTTGCAATTCCCGTTTCGTGAGAGAATCGGGAATAATGGTGTTGAATCTGGCGATTATCCAGTCAACAGCGGAAACGGAATCTTTTTGATCGACGCAACCGTCAAACCAGTATTTTTCGCTACAACCGTAACGAACGAGATTTTTCACCTTCACCTGAAAATCAACCCACAACCTCCGAAGAACCAAGGGTTCTAATCCATACTGGCTGACCACAGAAAATTTTGCCAAAAAATACGGCTCGTACGCTAAAAACTCCGTAAAGCTTATTTTTTGCAAGCTCTGAATCTGCACAACCATCCGATTTTCCGAATAGACCCGACAAGACATAATTCTGGCTTCCATCGCCAGGCCTGAATAATAATTCCGCAAAGAAGAAACTACCTCTTCTCTGGTGTTAACGCTTTCACCGTCATTCAAGACCACAGCAATATTCCCCACAAAAACATCGGCGTCATTTTCCCGTTGCAAAGATTTTCCATTTGCGAGCGCCCTAATAGCATTAATGCTTTTTGTATCACGCAATTCAATGGTAAAAATATTTTTAAGCGGAACGAAATAAGTCCTGACAAAAACAATAGGCAAGAACCGTAACTTTTCCATTTTTGTCCCCTTTGGGTTTTTGTTAAAGTTCGGGTACCCCCTATATCCATATCAACATATTCTATTTAAAAAATCAATAATATATAATTATAAAGAGAATAATTAAAATATTTAAATAATTTTAGCAAAATGGACAAGAATTATCTAAAAAGCAACCACATAACGGAAGTTGACCTTTTGGCGACAAAAAATGCCTTACTTTACACAAAAATCCTAATGGATAGTTCTCTTGAACCAGAACGGCAAAAATTTGGCGAGGCACTCTTAGACGAACTGTCCGACGCGGCAAAGATTGATATTATTAAATTAAAAATTTCCCCCGCCCGCCAATTCCATAAAAAATTAAAAACATCCGCCGGTTGGCGGATAGTTTCTAAACAATACGGATATTATAGGCCCGATTCTAGGTATATTTATATCTATAATCGTACTGCGATACAAGGAAAAACATTAGCGGCAAAAACATTTTTAGACACCCTGCTTCATGAATGGCTGCATCATTATGATTATAAAAAGTTAGGCCTAAATTCAATACACTCTTCGGGATTTTATAAAAGGCTGAATAATTTAAAAAATAAACTGGGTTTCTAATTATCTCCGTAAGCTCCCTGAACTTTTTCCACTACCCTCTCCCACTTATAATTATCCTCAATTCTTTTTCTATTATTTTCTCCCATCTTCCTTGCTAAATCATCATTTAAAATGACAGTTTTTATTTTTTCCGCGAGATCAATGGGGTTTCCCGGTTCAGCTAAATATCCTGTTTCATTTTCTAAAATCAAAGTCCGGACACCCGCCAGATTGGATGCGATAACCGGTTTTGCGCAAGCGCCAGCCTCAAGCAAGACTAAACCAAACGCTTCGCCTTTGTTTATTGAAGGTAAAACAAAAACATCAGCCAAGTTATAATAATCGCAAAGTTCCGCGTTTGAGACTCCTCCGGCAAAAATTACATTCCTTGCGATATTAAACGATTCAGCCATATTCTGGTAATCATGTTTCAATTCGCCCTCTCCTATCACTATGAGCTTAAAATTTTCATTTCCGGAATCAGCGATATGTTTTAAAGCCCGCAAAAGGATATCCAAGCCCTTAAAATAATGAGCGGCGTCAAGCCCCCCCACAAATAAAATAATTTTGTCTTTGGGGGTTATGAAATATTTTTCCAAAAGATTTTTATCTTTGGCCTTAGAAAAAAATCTGGCCGTATCCACGCCAAAAGGAATTTCAGAAAATTTTTTCTTATGTTTTTTAAAATATGCTCCAATGTCAGAATTTTCCGCGTAATCAAAAGATGAAACTACAATGGTATTGGCGCGTGAAAGGGCTAACGGCAAAATAATTTTTTTATAAAGAAAGAATACCAATCCCTTTATTCCCGTTCCTATCAAATCCATATGATAGGTTAAAACGAGTTTCTTTTTCGGATGAAAAAATAAATAAAAAAGCGCCGGCAAAGTACCTCCCAAAAAAGGCAGATGCAAATGGATAACGCCGTAAGCTTTTAATTTCCCAAAAAGCTGTGGAATTATCGCCGCATTCCCAAATTGAAAAACCGGCTCAATTCTTCGCACTTTAAACCCCTCGTTGTACTCCGAAACTATATTCTGGTAATTAGGCGTAAAAACCGTTACATCAGCTCCGTTCATTGCCAAATATTTTGATAATTCAAAAACCGAGTTTCCTATGCCGCCGCGATAAGGCGGAAAAGTGCAAACTACTTCAGCTATCTTCATAATAGATTATTTTATCACAGATTGAGGCTAATTTCTAATTTAAGCGGCTGAATTTTTGCGAATTTTTAAATGGCGCCAGATATATAAAATAACGAGAATTACAACTGCGGCTGCCATCGCTAAATCAAAATTATGAAGTTTTTCGCGGATTAACTCCCAATGACTGCCCATTTTTACACCAAGCCAAGCGAATAAAAAACTCCACGGCAGAGCTCCGGCGGCAGTGTAAAAAGAAAATCTCTTAACATCCATCTTTGCAATACCCGCGGGGAAAGAAATATAAGTCCTTATGACCGGCAAAAGGCGCCCGAAAAAAACCGTTGCTTCCCCATACTTTATAAACCATCTGTCAGCTAAATCCAGGTCGTGCCCGGAAATCAAAAAGTATTTCCCATATTTCTCAAAAACCGGACGGCCGCCTTTTTTTCCTATCCAATATGCCAAAAGAGAACCTCCGAGGTTTCCCAGAGTTCCCAAGATAACGATTTGCCAAAAACCCAACTCGCCCGACACGACCAAAAATCCGGAAAAAGGCATTATCACTTCAGATGGCATGGGAATTCCGCAGCTTTCCACAAACATTAATCCAAAAACACCAAAATAACCCGTAATCCCGATCGCCCAAACAACAGTGTTAGCCAAAAAATTTATTAAATCAGTAATCATATAAATAGCTTAACCAACTTCCAATAAAAATTAAAAATCGGATTGGCAATTTTTGTAAGAATTGGATTATCCATATCTTGGAACAATATTTTTCCGACAAAATATTTTACAATTTTTCCATCACTGACTCTCCTAATAGATTGAGCCTTCTTCCGAGATTCAATCAAAGCGCGCCAATTCTTTATCTCCAAAAAATATTCATAAACCCGCAGTTTTTCCCGCCAAAAACCCGAAAAAAAAGAAAAGAAAAATAACCCGATTTCCATTGCCAAAAGCGCCGGGGAAATTAAAACCAACATTCCGGCGGAATAATTTTTAAAAATAGTTATAAACCGATTGCGCTCCATCCAATAAAACTTCTTAATTGATTTTGAAAATTCATACTTATGGTAAATAACGGATTCCGGAGCTAAAATATTTTTATAGCCGGCGAGTCGCAAGCGCCAGCCCAAATCCAAATCTTCGTGATACATAAAATAACTATCATCAAAAAAACCCGTATCTTTTAAAGCCCGCATATCAAACATTATCCCCGCGCCGGAACCGTAAGCAATATTTAATTCCCGATCATTCTTTCTCCAGGCCGCCAAATATTTTTCGATTTTTTCCTTGCTCCAAAAATAACCGTAGCAATAGCCGAAGCCGAGATAATGGATAGCGTTTCCCAATGTGTTCGCCTTGCCTTCTTTATTATAAAGAAATATCAATGATTGCGCCGAGGCAACGCCTTCTTCCATTTTCTCCAATGCTTTTTCCAAAAAATCAGGGGCGACTTCCGTATCCTGGTTCAAAAGATAAGCGTAATCAAAGTGGTTTTCCGCCAAATACTTTAAACCGATATTGTTCCCCGTCGCAAAGCCGGAATTTTTATCAACTTTCATTATTGTTAAATTCGGAAAATCGTTTTTAAATTTTTCTTTCGCATAATCAGCGCTTCCGTCGGAGGAGGCATTATCTATAAAAACAATGCTCCAATTTCCATATTTAACTTTCCGTAAAGAAAAAAATAAGCCGTCAAGATAGGGGCGACTATTATAACTTACGATAATTACTCCGATTTTGGGCATAGAGGGATCTATTTTCCTTTCTTAGCTATCTCCTCGATTATTTTTGAAATATTTTTTTCCATTCTCTCCTGCCTTGCGAAAATTCTGAATATCATATAGAAAACAAAAATCAATGAAGCGTAAACAACTAAGTCGGCACCGCGACCGACTCCTAAATAGTTAGCCAAAAAAACCGTAATCTGAGGCAATAGTACCACCACTCCGATAGCGACCCATAAAGACGACCAAAATAAAAATTCTCGGCGGCTCACGATATTCGATCTAAATTTTCTGATTGTTTGGAGCTCGATTAAAATAATAGCGATAATCAAAATGTATTGTATTAGCATATTATTTGAACATCAAATCAAATATAATTTTTAAAGCGCCGGAAATTTTTTGCCCTTTGCGAATTGAATAATCGGTATATTTTACCGTAACCGGGACTTCTTTAAATTTTAAACCCAACCTCGCAATCTCGTGAATTATGTCCGAAGCATGCGCCATCCTGTCCTGGCGTATTTTTATTTTCATCCCCGCTTTGGCGGATATTGCTCTAAAACCGTTATGGACATCGGTTAATTTCAGCCCGGTAATGGCGCGCGTAAAAAATATCGCCAACTTCAAAATCCAATTTTTTAAAAAAGGAACTTTATTTTTTCCTAAAAATCTTGAACCTAAAGTTATATCGCACTCCCCATCTCTTATTGGTTTTATCATTTTTTCTATTTCCGAAGGCTCAAACTGGCCATCTGCGTCAAAAGTTACTATTATCTCTGCGCCCTTCAGGATAGCATAATTTATTCCGGTTCTTAAAGCCGCTCCCTGGCCGCGATTTATAATATGCCGCAAGGCTACAGCGCCGGCTTTCTCGGCTTCTTCAAAAGTATTATCAGCCGACCCGTCGTCAACCGCCACTACATTAGGATATAAACTCTTAACACTCCGGATAGTTTCCGCGATTATTTTTGATTCATTATAGGCCGGTATAATAACAAATAAATTCATAATCCCAATACCTAATCTCTAAATAATTCAAATTATTAAACGCTGTAATTTTAGCACAAAATTGCGTTTAGGTCAAGGATAACTCTGAACCTTTGGCTATACCGCCAGGAGCTCTTTATGGGCTAAGGTAAAATCAATTGTTTTTTTAAGGCCGTCTTCAAGCCGCACCAGAGGCATCCACCCCAACTCTTCTTTTGCTTTTTTAATATTCGGCAATGTCAATTGAGTTATAAATGGCAGTTCTTTTTCATGGACAATTTTTGATTTTGAACCGGTCATTTTTATTATTTTTTCGGCAATGCTTACAATTTTTAAATCAACATCCGAGCCAAAATTTACGGGACCGATGTCGGTTTTAGCATCCATTAGTTTTTCTAAGCCGTCTATCACGTCAGAAACATAAATAAGGGATGAGCTGAAATTTTTATCTCCATAAATCACTAGGCTCTTGTCCTGAGTGGCATCCACAATAAAATCCGGCACCATCTCACCATCAAAAAGGCGCTGTCTTGGCCCATAAGTTCTAAAAACGCGGGCTATTTTGTAATCTGTCTTATAATATTGATGATAGGTTGCAACCATAGATTCGGCAAAACGCTTACCCTCGTCATAACAGCCGCGAGGAGAAAGATGGTCAACCGCTCCCTCCTCATCTTCCTTGACTTTTCCGCCCATTTTATCCCGCCCTCCGTAAACTACGGAGGATGACAGGTGCACAAATTTTGATTTATATTTTACAACCAGGTCAAGGATATTTTTCATTGCCAAAGAATTAGCGTCCAACGTGGCTATTTTAAGATCATCAAAATTTTTCGCGGAAGTAGGGCAAGCTAAGTTAAAAATAGCGTAAAAACCCTTAACATTGACCTGAAATTTTATGAGCTCGGAAACTTTTTCCAAATCAAATGGTTTTGACAAATCTTGCCTTACAAATTCAAAATTTGGAAATTGCACCAGATGATTTATATTTTGTTCGCTGCCGGTTGAAAAATTATCCAGGCAGACAACATTATATTTCTTAAGCAAACGTTCACAAAGGTGCGAACCGATAAATCCGGCGCCGCCGGCAATCAAAATATTTTCTTTAGCCATATATTTTTATTGCTCATAGTTTAGCACAGCTAATCCAATAAGCTTTTTATTTTCTAGTAATTATATAAGCGTTTAATGATTTTTTAAAAGATTTTCCAAATGGATAAAACGATGCCTCGATATTAAAGGAGCTGTCCCAGATTTTTATTTCTCCGCCCAATCCGTTGGAGGCGGTGATAATCTCATCCACTCCATCGCCATCCTTATCGCCGGAAGAAATATTGGCACCAAAACTTTTTCCATAGGCTAAAATGCCGGGAGTTAAAAGTCGGCCAGTATAATCATAAGTCCTAATACCCGAATCGCCGGATCTTTTACTTGCTATGATTTCCATCCATCCGGACGAAGAAAAGTTACCTGTAGCAATATTTATTCCTCCAATAAAACTCTTTCCATAAGGCGCAAATTCGCCAATCGCTTCTCCAAAAGAATTCAATATTTTTATTTTTCCCTGTATTCCTGCAGGTGTGGAAGCAATGATTTCATCTATTCCGTCATTATTCACATCACCCAAAGCTAAACCAATCGCGCCCTTTATTGTGTCTGTAAAAATTTTTATGTCTTCTTTTAAAAATTCTCCGCGTTCATTAAAAATACGGGCAACAGGTTTTGAATTCCCGCCTTCCACGGCAATTATTTCATTTTTTCCATCCCCGTCAATGTCGCCTATGGCTGTCAGGACGCCGTTGCGTTTCTTCTTATCAAAAGCAAAAAATTGATACTCAAGCTCACCGCTTAGATTGAAAATTCTGATATGCGGGCCTCCGCCCATCCCGGCTCCGGCTACAATTTCAGCCATCCCGTCATTATCTATATCGCCTATTGATAAGTTAACTTCTACGGGCGACCCCGGAGAAAAGGCTAAGAATTCTTTTTTTACGTCGCCTTTGCTGCCTAATAACCAAATTTTTGATTGTTTTGATTGTTTTGCGGAAACAACATATTTAATTTCCGATTCCGTTTCCGATTCCATTGAAATAGCCGGCGCCAAGACCGCCTTCAATACATTTAACCGTCCCGTTCCGAGCTTTCCTAAATAATAAGGGTTCGCCCCATCGATATTATCGGTAGAATTTTTTATAGTTTCTATTAATTGTTTATTTTTATAATTTGGATGGAGAGCCTTAATCAAAACTGCCGCTCCAACAACTTGAGGTGTTGCAACAGATGTTCCGCTAAAAGCTCCTCCAAAATATTTGGCAAATTCCGGATTAGAGGAATCTTGGAAAAAAGTGCTATACAACTTTGTTCCCGGAGCGGAAATATCTACACAACCGGCTCCGTAGTTGGAAAAAGAAGCCCTGGTATCCTCTTTGTCAACCGCCGCCACGCCCAAAACCCAATTTTCTCCATTCGGACTGTCATGGCAAACCGGATAAGATTTTGAGATATCTAAGTCACTCCCAAATTCTGATTTGCTTTCATTTCCTGCGGCCGCAACTAAAAGTATCCCCGCATCATAAGCAGCCTTTATTTTCGCTTCCAAAGAAGGCGACTGGGCGATGCCCACAAAACTCATATTTATGATATCCGCCTTTTTATCAATAGCATACTGGATCGCCGCTTCAACTAAAGCCGTATCCGACTCACCCATTTCATTAAAAACTTTTAACGGCATTATCTTTGCTTGCCAGGCCACCCCCGCGCCGGCGAAAGCATTATTGCCTTCAGCGGCAATAACTCCGGCAACCGCCGTCCCATGATGAACGGCTATATTTGTATATTTATTTTTTAAATTCGGTTCGGGAATATTATTTCTCTCTATAAAATTCCAGCCATGAACGTCGTCAATGTAGCCGTTATTGTCATCATCTGCGCCGTTATTTGGAATCTCTCCTGCATTTATCCAAATATTGTTTATTAAATCGGGGTGATTTAGGTCTACGCCAGTATCTATTACGGCAACAACAATATCCTTATTGCCCTGAGTTTTTTCCCATGCATCCGGAGCTTTTATTTTATCCAAATGCCACTGTTCGCCAACATCAGTATCGCTTACCGCCAAACCGGCCAGATAAAATTTGTATTCCTGCGCTTTTAATGGAGCAGCCGGAATAAAATTACCAAAAATAAAAAAAGCTAAAACCCCAAAAATAATTTTCTTTGACTTTTTTTGCAACATTTTAAAAAGATTACTTGCTATTTATTTTGCCTTCAAGCTCTTTTACGAGAGCCGCATAACCAGGGGATGCTGGGAAGGCCTGTGCCAGCATTTTGTAATATTTCAAAGCTTCCGGATAGTCGCCAACCGTATTTAAATACGAGGCATAATTTAAAACTAAATTGGCCCCGCCCACAACATTTTTTATACCCATTTCATAAATTGCCCTCACCTCTTTGTCGCTCTTCTTCATGTAGTTATAATATAAGTCCGCCAAATTTATATAAATACTTTGTTCACCCGGATCAATTTCGTTTGCAACTTTAAGATCCGATTCGGCTTTTTTATATTCTTTTAACTGGATATAGACATTCGCCTGGTTTACAAAAGGCAAATAAGCCTTCATTCCCCATTTTTTTATAACTTTGTCATAAATTTCAGCCGATCTCTCCAAATATTTTTCGCTTTCAGTTACCTCGCCTATCCCCTTCCAGTTAAAAGCGAGGCTCATATAGGCATCGTAATTATTTTTGTCTTTCTTTAAATCCATTTGCCTTTGTTTGATAAGCGCATACGCCTCTTTGGTTTGAGGGTCGGACGATAAATACCTATCTTCCTTAATATATTGCCCATATTTAAAACCACCTATAGATAGGGCGGCTAACGCCAGTATAACGGCTAAAATTAAATATTTTTTCATATTTTTTCAGTTAATTCCCTCCGCCTTGATTTTTTATATAAAATAAGGTAATATGAAATTAATTATCAGGCGATATCTATGTTTATTCTGACAAGAATTAAGCAGATAATACTGCTTTTCGGCGACATAATCCTGCTGTTTTTCTCCCTTTATATTACCTTATACATAAGGTACAGTCAAACTTATATAAGGGAAAATTGGCAAGACCATTTTTATCCTTTTGCAATCCTATATTTTGTCTGGGTGCTTATTTTTTATTCCCAAAATTTATACAATTTAAATTATACAAAAAACAATATTCGCTTCTTCAGGACGTTTATGGAGAGCTTTGTTATAAACATATTAACAGCGTCGTTCTTCTTTTATTTTACGCCATTTTTCGGGATTGCGCCAAAGACCAATCTCTTTTTGACCGCCGGCATTGCCGGGTTATTTTTAGTGGCCTGGCGTTTTTTTTATAACATAATAATGGCTAAATACATTTTTAAAAATAAAATCGCCTTTTTAGGGTATTCAAAAGAAGTGGAAGAGCTTTTGGCCGCTTTTAAAAACGAACCGCAACTGGGCTATGAGTGCGTTTGCGTGGTTGACGAAGAAGAAAAAAATATATACCCGGGAGTAAGGCGCATTTCCTTGGTGGACTTTATGCAAAACATCGGGGAGCTAAAGATTGACACCATAGCCATTCATTATGGAAAAAGTATTGACAGAAATATTAATAATGAGCTTTACAGGCTTATATTCTCCGATATCACCTTTATAAACTCCCTTAAATTATATGAAGAAATAACAGCCAAACTCCCGATTGAAACTTTATCGGAAGGCTGGTTTTTGGATAATTTGCAAGAATCGGAAAAAAAGGTTTACGACAGAATCAAGATAGCTATTGATTATTTGTTGGCAGGAGCGTTGGGAATAATATTGCTGGCTATATTCTTGCCCGTAGCCCTTTTAACTTTAATTACAAGCGGACGTCCGATTTTTTACACACAAACAAGAATCGGAAAAAATGGCAAAGAATTTAAAATACACAAATTTAGGACGATGATAAAAAATGCAGAAGACGGCCGAGCGCAATTTGCCCAAAAAAATGACAGCCGAGTAACGAGTTTCGGAAAATTTTTAAGGCAAACAAGAATAGATGAATTGCCGCAAGTTCTAAATATTCTCCGCGGAGAAATGAGTTTTATAGGGCCAAGGCCGGAGAGACCCGAATTTGTCAGCGAACTCGCCATTAAAGCTCCGTTCTATCCTCTGCGCCATTTGGCAAAACCAGGATTAACCGGCTGGGCGCAAATAAATTATAATTACGCCGGAAGCATCGAAGAAAATCTTAAAAAACTCCAATACGATATTTATTATATAAAAAACAGATCATTCCTTTTGGACATGACAATTCTCCTTAAAACCTTTAATATCATTTTTAGATTTAAGGGAATGTAAAAAAATCACGCGACTCGCGTGATTTTTTTATACTCCGTAAAATTCTTTTGTAAGCTTAAGCCCTTCTTCCAAATTTATTTTCGGCTCCCAGTTCAAAAATTCTTTTGCTTTCAGATAATCCGCCTGGGTAAAACGGACATCGCCCGGACGTTCAGGCACAAATACAGAATCGCCACCAATCATTTCTACCAGCTCGTTCACAGAATGCGGAATGCCATTTCCAATATTAAATACTTCTCCTTTCCCAAGTTTTTGAGAATTCATCGCCAAAATATTGGCGGCGGCTATATCGGAAACGTACGTATAATCACGAAAATATTCGCCGTCTCCACAAACAGTCATTGGCCGGCCTTCTTTTTTTTGTTTTAAAAATTTTCCGATAACCAGAGCGTACGCTCCCTCTGGATCAAAATATGGGCCATAAACATTAAAATACCTAAGGCAAGCTGTTTCTATGCCATACAAATCGGAAAATAACCGGCAATAACGCTCTCCGATATATTTATGCAAAGCATATGGGCTGATAGGCGAAGGAGAGAAATCTTCTTTGACGGGATAAACCTCTTGATTGCCGTATATGGATGAAGATGAGGAAAAAATAACTCTTTTAATTTTATGGTCGCGGGCGGCAATCAAGACGTTTAAAGTTCCGGTGACATTGGTTTCATGGGTGGTTGCGGGATGCTCTACGGAAAAACTTACGCGTGGCAGGGCGGCTAAATGAAAAATTCCATCAAACCCCTTTTCACAAACTTTATTCAAATCTTCAGGCTTTCTGATATCACCTTTAACATATGCGGCGCCCGCCTGAATCCGCTCTTCTTTTTTTCCGCCGGAATAATTATCAAGAACCACAACCTCGTGGCCTTGCGACAAAAGCTCTTTAACCAAACTGGTTCCAATAAATCCGGCGCCGCCGGTAACTAAAAATTTTCCCATATCTATAATATGCCGCTCGCGCGACATATTATTACTTTTAGATTTTACGGTTTTTCTTTAAGCCCTTGCTTAGTTATAAGCTCGTTATTAATATCTTCAACCGTTTTAAGAAGTTTTAAATCCACTCCCAACCTATTTCCTAATTGGATAAAGGCGCGAGTGTCTTTCGGCAAGCACTTACCGCCGTATCCGCGATAACCTTTATGAAACACCTGCAAATGGGAAGGGCCCACTCTTTTGTCAGCTGAAGCGCACTCGGCTATCAAATCGTAATCAGCGTTTAATTTTTCACAAACATCATAAACCTGGTTGGCGAAAATGACTTTGGTGGAAAACCAAGTATTATTAAAATACTTCACTAATTCCGCAACCTTGGCGGGGACGATTCGCTCAAACGGCGCCAACGGCAAGATAAGCATTACATCTTTAGCGACATTGAAACTTTTTTCTGTATATCCGACAATCTGCCTATCCGGATAGCACATATCCTGGTCAGCGGTTGATTCGGTTAAGAATTCCGGATTGAACAAAATTTTATGGTTGGGAAACTCAGTTTGTATCGCTTCAGTTGAGCCGGGCAAAATGGTTGATTTTAAAACAATAATCTTTTCTCCATTTATGATGGAAAGCGCCTGGCGGACATAAGACAAATCAAAACCGCCCTTTGCCTCATCATAGGGAGTTGGCACGCAAACAAAAATTATTTCCGCTTTATTTATTTCTTCTTTGGAATCCAAGCCTCTCGGCGGATCGTAAAGAATTGGCTTTATTCCTTTTGACTCAAAATAACGAGCTGTCGCCCCTCCCACCATACCGACGCCCATAATGCCTATTTTGTATTCTTTCATATGGGTATAAATAATTATAAAATAAATCCATCAACTTTTTTCTTAGCTTCCGAATCCGGCACCTGCACCAGCGGATGTTTCATATAATAGGAAGAAACATCAATATAGCCGCCAATCCTTCTTTCCAAAGCGATTTTTGCGCAGCGCACGCAGTCAATTACTACGCCCGCAGAGTTAGCCTTATCATCAACTTCCAAACGTAATTCAATGTTAAATGGAATATCGGCAAACATATTACCCTCAATTCTTATAAAGCAAAGTTTTGTATTGCCTAAAAAAGGAATAAAATCCGAAGGGCCGACATAGACATTTTCCGCAGGTATTTTTTCATCAACTTGGCTTATAACCGCTTCGGTCTTGCTGACTTTTTTAGAAATAAGACGTTCCTGCTCTTTCATATTCAAGAAATCGGTATTGCCGCCAACATTTAATTGATAAGTTTTTTTAATTTTTGTGCCCCTATCGTTGCAGAGCCTGGATAACACGCGGTGGACAATCGTCGCGCCTACTTGGCCTTTTATGTCATCACCGATTATGGGAATATTTTTTTCTTTAAATCTTTTTTCCCATTCCGGATTAGAAGCTATAAACACTGGGATGCAATTTATAAAAGCGCAGCCCGTTTCAAGAGCGATATCAGCCCAAAACTCAGTAGCTTTTTGGCTGCCAACCGGCAAATAATTAATTAAAATCTCTGTGCCGGTTCTTTTTATCTCTTCTATTATTTTTGGCCTAAGTTCTGATTCGGAAGTAGGATTTTCTTTTGGAATTACTTTATTGGCGACATAAATACCAATACCGTCGGAAACCGGCGCTTCACAAACGACCGGTCCGCCTGAAGGCAGTTCCCGCCAGCGGACGAGGTTCGGCTCGGAATAGACCGCCTCATTTAAAGTTTTGCCGATTTTATTAGCCGCAACATCAAAAGCGGAAACAAATTCCAAATCAGAAAATGAATAGCCTCCCATCTCCTGGTGCATCAAACCGATAACTTTTTTATCGGGATTATTCTTATAAAACTCAATGCCTTGGATCAAACCGGAAAAACAATTGCCAACGCCGATTATTCCGATTTTTATTTTTTTATTTTCCATATATTTAAATAAATTTCAATCCTTTATTTTTAAAATTTTTGTAATCATTCCTACCAGGTAGCGAAAAGTAGCTGGCCGGATATTTTTCTTCCGCAATCTCCCTTTTTCCGGTTTTTAAATTATCCAAAGCTTTGAAAAACAGATCCGCCATATCTTCATAAATCATCCCATAAATCTCAAATACGCTTTTTGATTTTAACACACCATAATCCTTCTGTAAAATTATTTCCCCCTTATCTATTTCGCGCGTAACCGTATGAATAGTTGCGCCCACGTGGACATTATTTTCTGAGTTTAACGCCCAAAATATCGGCCAAAGCCCCCTGTATGCGGGCAAGAGAGCGCTATGCTTATTTAAAATAACCTTTGCCGCTTCAATCAAGGGCGCTTTTACTATATAACCAAAAGAAATTAAAATAACATCAATCTGGTTTTCCTTTACTAATTCAACGACCTCGGGGCTGTTTGGGTTATCCTTATAAAAATAAGGGATTTTATTTTTTTTCGCCAGATCGCGAAAACTGGAATATTTTTTCTTTTTTTTATTAAGCCTGCGCCATAAAGTCTTTATCCCAAACATCAAAAAATCAAAAAAACCGAAAATTTTTAAATATTCAAAATAAATTTCAACCCCTTTTTTATTTTTTAAAGTATCGGGAAAAACAAAAATGCCGGCAATCTGGCATTTCCCCGCGCTTCTTTCTACAAAATCGCACCAAGCGCCAAATAAAAAATCATAATCTTCCGCCGTAAAAATGGATATTTTAAACATAGACTAAATTAAATAATCAATGGCAATATCCTTATTATTCAACAAGTCGTCATAATAGCAAAGGGCCTGCAAAGCAAACATTGTGCACCAAGAATTTATATGATTTAATTTTTCGCCATTATCGTGAAATCCATAATAAAAACCTCCGCTCTCTTTTTCCTGAAAATTTAAAAGGCGGGAAGCTAGGCTCTTTATCTTTTCCTGATAATCATCGCCTATCAAACCTTTTTGCAAGCAAAAAGAAGAAAGCCGCAGGAGCTGGCTTAAGGCATCCGTTCTTTCATACAGATTGAAGCTTCCGCCCATAAAAAGATAATTTAATATTCCGCCGTCTTTAACATTACTTAATGCCCATATAATTCCCGAAACGGCTGCGGAAATATATTTTTCATTGTTCAATTTTCGGCCAACAAAAAGCAAGCCTTCGCACGAGTAAAGATGAGGATGAAGGTGAGTTCCTCCGCCTTCAAAAAAAGTTACAAATCTTCCGTCTTTTTCCTGGAATTTCAACGCCGCATCGCAGAGGCTTTCCGCGCTTTTTAAATATTTTATATCTCCCGACATCTCATAAAGCAATGAAAGGCCCATTGCCGTCTTTGCGTGAAAAGATCCGGATTGAGTTGACCACTTTTTGTATTCAGAGACCAGTCCTCGGGCGCTGTCATAATAAGCGAAAAGGGAGCCGTCCGGCTTTTGACACTTATCCACCAAAAACTTTCCGATTTTTATAGCTCCATCCAAAAATCTTTTATCTTTTGAAAATTTATAAAGACTCAAAAGCCCGAAGAGCGCCATTCCGGAATCAAAAGTATAAAGCTGTCCGGATTCAAAAGAATAATCAGCAGCTTCTTTATCATCATCCAGATAATAACGCGTCCTAACTCCGCCTAATTCATGAAAAGCATTATCCAAGAGCCATTCGCCGGCTAAAACGGCTCTTTCTAAAAATAACGAATCCCCTGTTCTGTCATATAAAAAAGACAAAGTGGTTTTTCCATAGCCGGTAATTTCTGAATAAATATATTTATAATTTTTTTTATCCAAATCAAACCAGCTGTTAAAGCCGCCGTGCTTTTTTTTATCCTCCGAAATATTTTGGATACCCGAATGGAGAATCCATTTTATAGCGCCAGAAATAGCTTCTTGTAATGCCATAATTATTTTACCCAGTTGGCCCTCGCCCACTCAATATTTTTCTTAATGCCTTCATCAATTGAAATTGTCGGCTCCCATCCGAAAAGATTTTTCGCTTTGCCGTAATCGCAAAGAAGCTTTCCGACCTCCGATGTGCGCGCCGGCAAAAATTGTATTTCCGAATTTGAACCGGAATATTCTTTTATTTTTCTTGCTATGTCTATTATCTTTACGTCTTTTCCGGTTCCAAAATTAACCGCCTGACCGATAGCTTTTTTATCGGTTCCCATAATCATAAAAGCTCGCACCATATCATCAACATATACAAGATCGCGGGTCTGTTCTCCGTTGCCGTAAACCGTCATCGGCTTTTCTTCCAAGGCTAATCTTATAAATTTCGGAATTACGTCGTATGTATGCCTCGGACCATAGGTGTTAAACGGCCTGATAATAGCTATCGGCAGCTTATAAGTATTCCAATAAGCAAAACCAAACCTGTCCGCTGCGGCTTTTGAAGCTCCGTAAGGCGAGGACGGATTCATCGGGTGGTCTTCACTTATCGAGCCCGTGCAAGTCCCGTAAATTTCGCTCGAAGAGGTAATGACCACCTGTTCCAAGCCGTCTATAGCCATCGCCGCGTGAAAAACATTTAATGTTCCGTCAAGATTAGTCTCCTTAACTTCAATGGGATGCTCAAAAGAATTTGGCACATAGGCATCCGCTGCCAAATGAAAAATAATCTGCGGTTTATTTTGGCTGATAAGCTGTATCGCATCGCGGCTGGCAATATCGCCGGTAATTATATTTTTTAGCTTTTTCTCAAGATGGGCAATATTTTTTAAAGTATATTTCGTGGTGCCATTTACAGAACTGCCGCGGACATAGACCGAAACTTCAGCTCCGGCGTTCACCAGCGCCTCAGTCAGATGCGAACCCATAAATCCGTCAGCCCCGGTAACTAAAACTTTTTTATTACGCAAATCTATATTCATATTTATTTGGATATAATTTTAATTTTAAAATCTGCACTATCCTTTCTGCGGCCTTGCCGTCGCCAAAAGGGTTTTCCCAATTTATTTCTTTTGTTAAAAGCTGTTTAACCGCAAAATCCACGGAAGACGCATTGAGTCCTGATAAAATATTCATCCCCAATTCCACCGCTTCCGGCCGTTCGGTATTTTCTCTTATAATCACACAAGGCACTCGCAAGACGCAAGATTCTTCCTGAATTCCTCCGGAATCCGTAATTATTAACTGGGCATTGGCTTCCAATTTTATGAAATCAAAATACGACAGCGGCTCCGTGATAATTATTTCCGGCGGCAGCGACATCTGAAAAGCATCTAACATTTTTCTCGTCCTTGGATGCAAAGGAAAAACCAATTTATAGTCTCCATATTTGCTTTTTAACATTTCTAGGACGCGGAGAAGCTCCTCTAACTTGTGCTTATCATCAACATTTTCCGGCCGATGCGCAGTTATTAAAAAATATTTCTTATAATCAACGCTTAAAAGCCTTAAAATATTCGAACGGCTGTCGCTCATTGCCTTATGTTCCAAAATAGCATCAACTATGGTATTTCCAACATGGTTAATTTTTTCCGCCCTATATCCTTCTTCAATCAAATTATTAAAAGATATCTTTGTCGGCGTAAAAAGGAAATCAGAAATGTGGTCGGTGGCAACGCGGTTTGTTTCTTCTATCATCCTCGTATCATTGCTTCTTATTCCGGCCTCATGGTGCGCTATTTTTATTCCTAATTTATTGGCAGCTAAAGCGGCTGCGAGAACTGTCGTGGTATCGCCCTGCAAAACAACAGCGGCGGGATTTTCTTTTTTAAAAATTTCGGTCATTCCTTTAACCATCATTCCCACCTGCTTGCGGTGCGGCTGATTTCCGATTCCTAAGTTATATTTTGGCTGAGGGAGCTCAAGCTCTTCAAAAAAAGCCCGATCCATATTCTGTGAATAATGCTGGCCGCTGTGCAAAATAAAAAATGGGACGCCTTCTTTTTCACAGGCTCTAACCACGGGGGCCATTTTAATTATTTCGGGCCTTGTGCCCACAA
>Ga0265297_10000781_pt1 | contig 87576 bp, 104 predicted proteins | sample Munlanlwell13791_FD_192502 | JGI IMG/M metagenome (GOLD analysis project Ga0265297, IMG submission 192502) | Leachate microbial communities from a municipal landfill in Southern Ontario, Canada - Leachate well 137-91 | ecosystem: Engineered > Solid waste > Landfill > Unclassified | place...
GGTTGAGTGATTTAAGGCTCGGATTCTCATGACTATAGTTTAGCACGCCTCTGCGAGCCGTGCTAAACAAGGAGTCATTCATCCCCGCACTCGCTGGGTGCTCGTGCGGGGTTTCCTGACCTTTTAATAAAAGCGCTTAAAAATATAAGCGCTTTTTTATTATCAATAATATTTATATTGCCGCGGCGGTGCTATTCCGGGCTTGGCGTCTCTACCAGCTTCCCGAGGAGCCGCCGCCGCCCGAGGAGCCGCCGCCGAAACCGCCGAAACCGCCGCCTGAGGAGCCGCCGCCGAAACCGCCCGGTCCGCCGAAAAACCAGAAACTGCTCCGCCGGCCGATCCGTGATTTAGGCTGAGGCAGGAGGCGGGAAACCAGGAAATCGAAAAACAATCCGAGTCCGCCGACTAAAGCCGGCAGGATGATCAGCAACAATAAGGTGCGGAAAAAAATCAGAGCGATAAGCAATCCTAAACCGACGCCGATGACGCCGCCCTCCCACCACTTCCGGCTCTTGGCCAGATAACGCCATAAAGCCGCCAGAAGATTAAGCAGGACAAAACCCAGGAAGAATATGGCGTCAAAACTTAATTTGCCTAAACCGCCGCCGGACGAGGATTCGACCTCCGCCTGATATTCTCCCCGTGTCGCCGCGATTATTTGGTCGGTGGCCCGATCTATCCCGCCGTAATAATCGCCGGATTGGAAAGCCGGGCGCATGGTCTTGGTAATGATCTGATTGGCCGTCGCGTCCGGCAAAGCGCCCTCCAGGCCGTAGCCGGGTTCGATGCGCATCTTCCGGTCGTTTAGCGCCACCAACAACAGAATGCCGTTGTCTTTTTTGGCCTTACCGATCTGCCAGTCGGCAAACAGCTTATTCGCGAAATTTTCTATGGTATCCCCTTCCAAACTCTTAATAGTCACGACCGATACCTCGTTACTGGAGCTGGCATCAAATTGCGATAACTTATTTTCCAACGCGTTTTTCTGCTCCGCGCTCAACAGGCCGGCATAATCATTAACAAAACCGCCCGGTTGGCCGGGATTATAATAAGCCCCGACCGTCCGAGCGGCCAACAAGAATAAAATGCCTAATAAGATTGCCGCTAATCGCCGCAACATGGCCGTCAGCGTTATTTGTTCAGCTGCAGATCGACCGTCGGCGCGGTAGCCGCGGTATCAGCCGCCTGGAAATAGGTCTTTTCCGAGAAACCGTACATTCCGGCCAGCATATTCATCGGGAAACGCTTGGTCAGGACGTTGAAATTCTTGACTTCTTCGTTGAAACGGCCGCGTTCGACATTGATCCGGTTTTCCGTGCCTTCCAACTGAGCCATCAGGGTCTGCACCGTATCGACTGACTTGAGTTGTGGATAATTTTCCATGATGACCAATAAGCGTCCGAGCGCGCCTTCCACTTGGGAGGCGGCCGCGGCCTTATCGTTTACGGTCTGAGCGCCGCTGTAATTCTCGCGCGCTTTGGCCAGATCGCCGAAGACCTGCTGTTCCTGGCTCATGGCCCCTTTGACGGCGGCGACCAGATTAGGAATCAGGTCGAAACGCCTTTGGTACTGGGTCTCTACCTGCGCCCATTGGTTATCTACGGCTTCATTCGCCGTAACCAGGCTATTGTAAGAGCTCCAGAACCAGGCGCCGATAAGGACGACGGCAACCAGGACGATAATGATGACTAAGGAAGTTTTTTTCATATTTTTGTTAATTATTATACGGCTCATTATAGCATAAAAAACTATATTTGCCTAATGTTTGGCCTTGAACCAACGATCGAGCCAGGTGATAAATTCGGCGCCGGTGCGCTGTCCCGGCCGTAAACGTTTCAAAGCCCATAGATCGGACTTGTCTTGCAAAGCGCCCGGATTGACCGAGACCGCGGCCAGATAACCGCTCGAGGAAGCGAGGCCTTCATCGATCTCATTGAAATAGCCGTAAGGATAAGCGAGGGTCGTTACCGGCCGACCGCTGATCTTAGCCAGCTCCTCCCGGCTATACCTGATTTCAAAGTCCGCGTCTTTTAATTTCTTGGCTCTGAGATCCGGGTGGTTGAAAGTATGGGAACCGATTTCCACCAGTCCGCTCTCGGCCATTTCCCTAACCTGCTGTCTGGTCAGATAACCGGGCGTATCCAGGCGGTTGATGATCACATAGAGCGTGCCTTTTAGGCTATAGGCCTTGAGACGCGGGAAAGCCTGGGTATAGAAGTCTTCATAACCGTCGTCAAAACTCAGAGCCAGAGAGCAGCTGGGCAGTGTTGAGTCATTATGGATAGCCGAGGCCAATTCGGATATGAATAAAGTATTATATTTATGCTGGCTGATAAGTCTCAACTGATCCTCGAAAATAGCCGGCGGCACATACAGGCCCGGCAAAGCGGTCGTGGCCGGCGCGGTCTCGATATAGTGGTACATCAGTATCGGCACATTCCAAATGGTGGCGGCGCGCCCGGACCCGGGAGCGCAAAAAAGACTGGCAGCGGCAGCTAAGAAACTGATGGCTAAATATTTAAATCCGGGCTTCATAAATAGCGGAAACTGATCAGATTTCGGTGATTAACCTGATTCTTATTCCCTTTTTGCCTTGACGCGTTCGTTTTCCGTCAGATACTGCTTGCGCAGCCTGATGCCCTTGGGCGTGATTTCCAGATATTCGTCGTCGTTCATGATGCTCAATCCGGTTTCCAAGCTTAATTCCAGCGGCGGAGTCAGCAGTATGGCTTCATCCGAACCCGAGGCGCGGACATTGGTCAGCTGCTTGCCTTTTATCGGGTTAACGGTCATTTCATTGCCTTTAGCCACGTTGCCGATAACCATGCCTTCATAAACCTCGGTATTCGGCTTGATATATAAGACGCCGCGGTCCTGTAGATTCCACAAGGAATAAGCCAGCGCCTTGCCGGAAATCATGGAAACCATGGAGCCGAGACGGTTCCGTTCGATCTCGCCGGCATAGGGCTTGAACCCGACGAAGTGCGTGCAGAGGATGCCTTCACCGCGGGTATCGACGATGAATTCGTTACGATAGCCCAGGAGGCCGCGGGTCGGAATCTCGAAAACCAGGCGGGACTGGCCGTTATGCGTCTTTAAATCCTTGAGCTGGCCGCGCCGCTTGGAAACTTTCTCCATGATGACGCCGGTCATGGCTTCCGGCACGTCGATAGTGATCTCTTCGAACGGTTCTAGCTTTTGTCCGTTCTCTTCCTTGATGATGACTTGCGGCTGCGACACTTGCAGCTCATAGCCTTCGCGCCGCAGGTTTTCCAACAGTATAGCAATATGCAATTCGCCGCGGCCGTACACTTTATAAAAACTAGGGTCAGCAAAATCTATGCGCAGGCCGACGTTCACTTCCAATTCCTTACGCAAACGCTCACCGATCTGCCGGTTGGTCACGAATTTCCCTTCCCGGCCGGCAAAGGGCGAATTATTGACCAGGAAATTCAAAGAAATGGTCGGCTCGTCAATCTTAATAGCCGGCAGCGGCCCTTGTTCAGCCGCCTCCGCGATAGTTTCGCCGATATAGATATCCGGCAGACCGGCGACCATGACGATATCGCCGGCGACCGCTTCGCTGATCTCTTCCCGGCTCAACCCTTTGAAAGTGAATAGCTTGGTCGTCTTGCGCGCCCGGGTTTCACCGTTTAAATTTTCCACATAGACCGGGCTGGCGGCTTTTATCTTGCCCTCGTAAATCCGGCAAATAGCCAGACGGCCCAGAAAATTATCATAAGCCAGGTTGAAGGGCTGGGCCAAAAGCTGCCGGCTCTCCGCTTCCGGACTGGAAGCGACCGGCACGTGTTCTAAAATCAAGTCTAAGAGCGGATCCAGATTAGCCGACTCATCAGCCAATTGCCGCTTGGCAATGCCTTGCTTGGAAGCGGCATAAATGACCGGAAAGTCCAACTGTTCATCGTTAGCGCCAAGATCCAGGAATAATTCGTAGACCAGCTCATTGACCGCTTCCGGACGGGCGGCCGGCTTATCAATCTTATTGATTACCACTATCGGCTTCAGCCCCAATTCCAGGGATTTTTTCAAAACGAATTTAGTCTGCGGCATCGGGCCCTCCTGGGCGTCAACTAAAAGCAGCACGCAATCTATGGAACGCAGAATGCGCTCCACTTCCGAACTGAAATCGGCGTGGCCGGGCGTGTCGACAATATTGATCTTGGTATCACGATAAAAGACCGAAGTATTCTTGGAATAGATCGTGATGCCCCGCTCTTTCTCCAAATCATTGGAGTCCATGCTGACCGAATCGTCGGTCATCCCCGTCTGGCGCATCAAGGCATCGGTGAGCGTGGTCTTGCCGTGGTCGACGTGGGCGATAATGGCGATGTTTCTGATTTCCATAACTAGCAACGCTAAAATGATTAAGTTTCGGTAATAAAAAAATTACGCAATTTGACGTAATTTTTGATTAAGTCAGCTATATAATAACGCTTTTTTGAGCAATAGTCAATGGCTGAACTAAGATTAAATAAAAAACCCGCGCTTTAGGCACGGGTTGTATTGGCACGGATTATTCCGGAAGCTGGTCAGACGGATTTCCTGTCTGATAGCACCCAATAATTTCGCTGAATGTTTTTATGGTTGATAAATATAGACAAATGGCCTGATCGTAGCTGTAGGTCAGGCGGAAAGAATTCGTGGCGGCTACTACTCTTTGTGATAAAGTAGTCTGTCCTTGCTGCCCCTTCAAGATTTCCACGAAACCATCATAATCTTCTGGATCACTAAGCGTCATCACCCGGAGACAGTTCTTGGCCGCGGCGCGCAAAGCGCTTGGCCCGCCGATATCGATATTGCCCCGGGCGGTTTCGAAAGTGCTGCTCGGGTCATCAATCGCTTTTCTAAAGGGGTAGAAATTTATGACCACCAAATCCATAGATACGGCCGCTTCTCTTTGCAGGTCGCGCTGGTGAGCCTCACAGTAGGTTTCCGTGAGATAACCGAGAAAAAGTTTGTGGTGCAGAGTTTTTACTAAACCGCCTTCAGTTTCCGGCTGGCCGGTGTATTGGCTGATTTCAACCAATTGGTTAGCGGCTGATAGTGGCAATAAGTCATTAATCGCTTTATAAGTATTACCGCTGGCATAGATTTTGACTCCCGGGCAATAGCTGAGCAGCCCGTTGATCAAAATGTCTAACTTGTCCTTGTTAGACACGGAAATGACCACATGTCTTATTGGGACGAGATCATCGATTTTTGTTACTGGTCTAATCATGTTTTACTCCTGAATTGATTTATTTTTTCGTAACGCCTGATAACTTCCTCGCCGTATTTTTCCAGCAGATCAAACACCCGGTCATTGAACTCTAGCCTGGTCTGAAGATCTATTTTAGCGTCTTTAACGGCTATCTTCTGAATCAGTTCTTCATAGTTACCGGGATTGGTCACTACCAGGACATTGGCGTAGGCTCGCACGCTTAGCCAGAGCAGATTTATGCCGTCATAATCGATGTGTTCGGAAAAATCGGCCGGATTACCTTCTTCTGGCAAAGGCCTCAAATCCGCAACGACTAAATCGGGGCGCAGCGTATCGCTTTCTTGATCAAAGAGAATTAGCATTCTCTCCAGATCAGCCCCGACGGCTTTACAGGTTGCTTCATAGTATTGGCTCAACACATAGATCTTTGCGCCCGGGCAATACCTGAGCAGACCGGAGACTAGTTCGCGCAGATTACTGGTGTCCGTCATGGCAATCAAGACTGTTTCTATGCTGATTAAGTTTTGAATTTCCATGTTTAACTCCTATCATGTTATTAATGTGTTTACTTTTTTCATCATGCCTTCTAATTGGTCGCGGAGGAAATTCATTGATTCATAAGCGTTCAAGAGGCGGCAACGAGCACTTAAAGCACCGTTATTACCACGTAATCTGTCAATCAGGCCCTTATATACATCAAGCCCCGGACTGACCAGAATTAAGGTGCGCTGCCAGTTTGTAGCCATAGTCATAATTAGATTAAACCGCTTGTCGTCAATCTCGGCTGGCTGAGACAAAAACTTTTCCAAGTCATGGCTTAACGGACAGGGATCAATAATCGCCAGGTCAATGTCGTCATCAAGCGGCTCGAACCTCATATTATGCAATTCGCCGCCCTTGATCTGTCCCGGCTTATCGACCAGGATGTCATGGATGACCTGATAAGTTTCTCCATCGGCGTAAACCTTGACGCCGGGGCAAGTTTCCAGTAATCCGAAAACCAGAATGCGCAGTTTATTGGGATTATTATCCGCTAAAGATATAACGATCTTCTTTACTGGGGTTAATTCGTCAACATCGATTTCTTTCATTGCTTCCTTCCTTGTTAGTTTATTGATAATCAAATGTTCCATAACTGGTGTTTAGCACTACGCTATTTTTATCCTGACTACTAGCCCCGACAGCACAGACGCCGAGTTCATACACGGGAACCATAGTTTCTGCGGAAACTTCTTCCAGAACTTCTTGCAACAGTGGATCGTCGGGAGCGATGATATCAATACCGACGCCGCAATTGAAAGTTTTATACATATTATCCCAGCTTTCGCCGGACTCTGACTGGATCAAGCGGAAAATTGCCGGAGCCGGAGGCATGTTTTTCATATACATGATGCCGCCGTTACCAACGTGCTTGATTTTGGTGGCGCCGCCCCCGGTATTAATGCTGATGCCGTGGATCAGGTCAGCTACCCTACACCCACGAGCCGAAATTTTTTCAAAAATCCGGTTAATCAGGATTGGCCATTGCCGGGTCGGTGACATCAAGGCTTCGCTGACTGACATGCCTAAGGGCTCTGGCTGATCATCGACTTTATAGCGTCCGACGTAGAATTCGCCTGCACGTTTCAAGTCTGGAAAATCTTTGTCATAAATGGCTGACATTAAACAGGAACGCAGCAGAGTTAAGCCGTTGGACATGATTCCTGAATTGTCGGCATTTTCCCAAATCGCTCGGCCGTCGCTGGCAAAGCCCCAGATCTTATCACCGAGACAAACATTACCCTTAATCACGTGCCCGGCTTTAGCATAAGCGGTTAAGGTCATGTCAAAAGTCGAGGAACGGACTTGATCGGGCAGATCTGCAGTTTCGCCGCCCATAAAATGCAATTCAAATCCTTCGGCCTCATAAAACTCCTTTAATTCCAGCCAACGCGCGGACAGACTGTCCATCAATAACTGCTTGAATTCAGGGGCGAGACTGGAATTAATTAATTGCGTGACTATCCAGGGTCCGTAAACAAAACCGCTGGCGGCAATGTCCGAACCGTTCATAGCTAAGGCATCATCAAGCGCATAGCCAAGCGTATTTTCACCCGTGACCGCCAAGTGGAGCAGACGCTGGACCATCTTGCTGCCGTCACCGTCCTGGTGTTGGGTCACCACCTTGCGGAAAGCGCCCAGGCCGAGATACTTCAGGATATTATTGGTTGTGCGTGATCCAGGATCATAGATAATATTGACGAATGACCCTGGAAAATCATTTTCAATAATTCCCTTGAAGCTGGCCCGGACATTTCCCTTGTCCGAATCAACTCCCAGTTTTGCATACTTACTAGTGTCTTTGGTGCTCATGATTACTCCTAAAATGTGACTAAATATGGTTTATTGGTTGATTTCATTATTCAATTGTCAAAGAATCTATAAAAGAACCTTTTATTCTACTATTTTATAGTGAATTTGTCAAAATACCTCACTATTGACGTATTTATATAAATTTGTTATATTAATATGTTCAGTTCTTTATAAAATTAGCGACCAGTCGGGACCCGAGCCTTGGAGTAAAAAATACTAAGAGGCCCGGGAGTAGAAAACTCGGGCTGTTTAATTATTAAACCTATGTTTAAGACATTAAACGGTTTCCTGGCAATAATCGTTCTGATTATTGTCTTGAAATGGGCGCTTCCCCCGGAGGCAGTCGAACTGGCGGGCCAGATCTTAGTCAAGGTATTAACCTTGATCAGAGATTTGCTCCAACAGGTCAATATGCCTCAATAACAATTTTAAAAAGAACTCTTTTCCAAGAGTTCTTTTAATTTATAAAATGTCGGCAATTAAAGTTAATCCGCCGGGCAAAGCCTGGGCAAGCACCAATAAATTGACGCAAAACGCCTTTTAACGATAAAATCTTAATAAACACCTATGATCAATCCCCGCTTTTTATTTCTTGGTCTCGGCTTATCGGCCATCGCCATCATCTATCTGATCATCTGGGCGCTCATGAAATCAGGACCGAAGGCCTACCGTTTTATTAAATCCCTGGCCTTTTCTTTATGGCCAGCCTTGCGCCAGAACGAATATATCGCCGAATTCATCTACCAGCAACCCCGGCTGAACCATTTCATCAAGAAACGCTCTAGCCGCCAATCCTTCGTGGGCCTGCCGCTCACTATCCTGGGTCTGGCCTTTTTATATGTACTATTCGCCTTCCTGGGGCTGGTAGAAGATTTTATCACTTCCGACCAGATTGTCGCCATCGACTCTCGGCTGAACAATTTCCTGTTGCTTTTCCGCTCCGAGCATTATGTTAAGATCTTCCTGGCTATTACTACGCTCGGACGCGCCAGAGTCATTATCAGCTTGTTGCTGGCCGCCAGTCTGCTCTTCTGGCTATGGCGCAAAAGAGCCTATATCCTGCCGGCCTGGTTGAGCTTGGGCGGAGCCAGCTTGCTTAATTTCCTTAGCAAATGGGCTTTCCACCGGCCGCGGCCGGCGTTTCCGGTCTATATTGAATCCAATTTTTCTTTTCCGAGCGGCCATGCCACCGTCGCTGTTGCAGCCTACGGCTTCCTGACTTATTGTTTGTTAAGAAATACTAAAAAATTGCCGAATCGCGCTTTAGTCTTCCTGGCTGGTTTACTGATTATCGCGGCTATTGGTTTTTCCCGACTATATCTCGGCGTACATTATTTGAGCGATGTCCTGGCCGGCTATCTTTTAGGCGCTCTTTGGCTGACCATGGGCATCAGCCTAACTGAATGGCAGCTGGACCGGCAAAAGCGCCAAGAGACGGAGGCTGCGCCTAATTAAAAACCCGGTCTTTTGGATCGGGTTTATTGTAAAATTTTGAGAGATTCACCGGAAACTGGCACATAAACAATTGGCCTCCCACTCTTCTGCGCTATTATCCGGTGCAGCCCTGTAAATCATTTCTGCCAGCATGACATCTCTAAGCTCTTTAGCTCGCCGGCACAAAAATGTAAATGCCTTACTTTTTAGGGCGCCGGCTCGACGGGATTTATAAACTTTTAAAACGAAATAAAATGTCCCGTAAGGGTGCACGATGACAAAACAATTCACCAGAAAGAAAAAAAATTTTTTCAAGTGACCTCCGCTTTTAATGTTTTAGATGTTAATTAATTAGCGCTAAACAAATATCGCAAAGATAGCCTAAGCCGACTCTGTGGTATCTTAAAACGAACAATTTGCGCTCCGCTTCTTTACGAGCGATGCCTTTTTCGGGAAAGGAAAAATAAATCGCTTCAATTTCCGAAATAGTATTAACCATGTTGAGCTGCCATAAAGAATATTTATCCCAGGCAACCAGTATGTTTCTTTCTTCTTCGCCGCCGATAGTAGCGGCCAGATAAGCCTGTTTGTAGGCTTCAGCGTTTGGCAAATTGATTTCTTGAATCATTTTTACCTCTATTGTTAATTTACGAAATAATGACTTATTTTATAAAAAAATAATAACATAACTTTATAGTTATGTCAATGATATAAAAATCCTAAATATTCAAACAATTTACACGTCTTTTTTTATTTCCCGTACCTTCTCTGCCGCCGGCCGTATTCCCTGATCGCGGCAGCCAGATCCCGGCCGCTAAAATCCGGCCAATGTTTTTTTACGAAATATAGCTCGCTATAAACCGACTGCCAGGTCAGGAAACCGGACAAACGCTGTTCGCCGGAAGTCCTGATGATCAGATCCGGGTCGGGCCAGCCGGCCGAGTCCAGATTCCGGCTGATCAACTCCTCGGTAATCTTGGCCGGTGATATTTTTCGGGCCGCCAGTTTCCGCATCGCGCGAATGATTTCGTCGCGGCCGCCGTAGCTCAAGCAGATATTCAGGACGCCGCGTTGATTATTTTTCGTGGCCTGTTCCACGCGCTGCATGGCCGTTTGCAAGGAGCGGTCAAAATCCTGCCGCCGGCCGAAAAAATTCAGCCGTATTCCCTGGCGGGCCAGATCGGCTGTGCCGGTACCGACGAACAGCCTGAACAATTTTAAAAGATAAGCGACTTCCGATTTCTGTCGGCGCCAATTTTCAGTGGAAAAGGCATAGACAGTCAAAACTTTCACGCCCTGCTCAAAGGCGGCGACGGCAATCTCCTTGACCTTATCGTAACCGCGGCGATGTCCCTCCAGAGTCGGCAAACCGTGCGCCCGAGCCCAGCGACGATTGCCGTCTAAGATAATACCGATGTGAATAGGCGTTTTCAGTTGGCTGGCTTTGTTAGGTGTCATATGTAATAGCCGATCTTATTGGTAGCGACGACGGCCGACAATGCCGCCGGTTTTACGAAGACAAAGCTTTCAGATCCTCTCTGACCGCGGCAGCTAATAATTCCGGGCTGGCGAATTTTTTGACCTCGCGCAATTTACGGCCGACCGTCACCTGCACTTCCTGGCCATAGATATCTTCATGAAAATCCTGGATCAAGATTTCCAAAGATGGCGGCTCGTTAAAAACATCCTTGAAGCCGAAATGCAGCAAGCCACGATAATTTTCGCCCTTGACCACGATATCCGCCAGATAAATGCCGTGCGGCATGTCCAGGTCGGTCTTGTCCAGATTGGCCGTCGGGAATCCTAGTTCCCGGCCCCGGCCCTGGCCGCGGATGACCCGGGCCGTAAAAGCGATCTTCGGCTTATCCAGATAGGAAACCTGGAAGAAGGCCCACAGCAGAACCAAGGCGGCGACGATCTGTACCGGCGTCAGATAATTGTGATTGAAAACATAGTCCATGATCAAGGCGGAAAATGGCCAGAACAATTCCAGGATGGTGGAAGCGGAAGCGGATACCCGGCGCAAGCCGAAATAATAGACGAACATGGCCCCGGCGCCGCTCGTGAACAGGATCAAAACGAAGAAACGCCAATGCATGGGCGTAATCTGGCTGAAACGGAAGACATCGCTGTTTAATAGGATAAGAACCAACCCCATGACCGCGGTGACACCGAAGCGCAAAGCGGCCACGGCCCTATAGTCCAAGTGGTTGGCGATGCGCTTGCCGAACACCGTGGAGGAGCCGAAAGCGAAGGCGGCCAGGAAGGAAAACAACGCCGCGTTATGCCACCAATTAATCTCAAAAATATTCAGTCCGGTCTTGGCAAAAGCGATAAAATAGCTAGCGACGATGGCGATCGCGGTCCAGGCATAGAAACGCTTCGGCAATTTTTCGCCCAAGATAATACGCGCCAATAACAGAGCGAAAATCGGTTGAAGTTTCTGCAGAATCACGACCGTCGCGAAAGTAGTCTCGCCGTCAAAAGCAGCGAAGAACGCCTTGGTAATCATGATTGTTCCGATAAGTCCACCAAACAAGCTGATCCAAATAATCGCGCCCCAGCTTTTGCGGCTTAGCGCTTTGATCTTATTCCAATAGATAAAAATAAACGGCGACAAGACTAAGAATCCAAGGGCATGTTCGACAAACACGACCAAAGGAGCCGGCAGGATATAAAAGCGAGGACGGATGAACAGGCCGTCGATGCTCCACAACAAGGCGGCCAACATGATGGCCAAACTACCTAATACCGTATATCTGCTCCGGTTGGCAAATAATTTTTTCATGGTTTTATAATTAATTTCCACTGTCAGACATCGATGAACAAAACAGCCCGCCGGGCGGGCTGTAATTTGCCGCCATCTGCGGCTATTTCCTTTTCGGCTTCTTATTTGCGCTCGCCTGGACGACTCGCTGCCAATTCTGCTTGCCGATAGAGTAGCCGAGGATAAGGCCGATAACCAGCAAAGCGAATTTGACTAGCGGCGACAGGTAAGAATTCACGCCCAGGAAACGATAGGCCTGCGGCACCAGGCCCTGAGCCAGGATCTGCCTGATATACAAGGCTTCAAGCAGACTCTGGAAAATGGCGACCGGCACCAGCGTTAAAAAAATAAAAAACAGGAAGTAGTTAAGCTTATCGATCTTCAGGTTTTGGAGCATACTTTAATTTTTAAGTTTTGCCCTTTTTTTGAATTATAACAAAGATTAGATTAAAGCTCAACTTTATTTTGACAAATTGCCCTGATTATATTAATATAGAGCATTACTTTAAAAACATCGTTCTTAAAACCAGGCCATTACCGTGGCCGCATTACGGAGGATATTATGAATACCATTTCAACCAAAAACGGCACTATCACCATCAACGGCGACCTCTACCGCCGATTATTCAGCGAAGCGCAAATCATGTCTAGAGTTGGCGCGCTGGCAGCAGAGATCAAAAAAGATTATATATCCGAGGAGCGAACGCCGATATTATTATTAGTACTAACCGGCGGATTATACTTTGGATAGATCTATCCAAAGCTTTGTCAGATATCGGATTAAATCACCACCTGGACACCGTGGGGCTTAAACGGTATAGCGCCGATGAAAAAGGCGGCGCCGTAGAATTGCTGAGCCGGCCGCACGCCGATTTGGGCGACCGCGATGTCATCGTGGTAGAAGACGTGGTCGATAACGGCGCGACCATGAATTTCTTGCATGACTACCTGTCATATCTGCCCATCAAACCACGCTCCGTAAAATACTGCTTCCTGGGCATCAAGAATAATCACGGTCCGTTGAAATTTTCCACCAACTATCTGGGTTTCGATATCGAACCAGCCTGGATCGTCGGATACGGTTTAGATTCCGGGCAAAGCTACCGCGGTTTAAGAGATATTTACCAAAAAATTGAAAACCCGGAAGCATAAATTTCGCTCGCAAAACCTCGTCTTTACAGGCGGGGTTTTTAATTTTTACTAAATACAGCTCAACCGGTTATTTTATATATTTCAAAGGATCCAACCAATCCGCTAAGTCCGCCCGGTCGGCAACATAGCCGCGCAAATTTATACTAGGCCCTTGATGAATGCCGAGGTGCAGGTGTTTGCGCTCGCCGTCAGTTTCCTGGCTATACCCCTGCCCTAGGATGGCAATCTGATCGCCGGATTCCAAAGTATCGTTAAGCTTGTGGCTGATCGAGGAAAGTTTTAGGTGGCCGTAAAGCACGGTAACACTTGCCCCATCCAATTGGCATCGTTCCACGGCGACGCCGCCGTAACCATTAACATAATTCTTATAAACCAAGAAACCGCTACAAACCGCATGGATTGGCACTTCGTCATCATCTTCTCCGGTAAAAATTTCAAAATCCGCTCCCGTGTGATAGCCATAAAACTTTTCCGGACTGACGGGCGAATCTTGCGGCGAAACTTTTAAGCCAAACGGTTTTTTGGTTACCCGCTTTGGCGCATCACTTAGCGGCCAACTTAAAGAAGCGGCGGCCGGAGTAACTTGACTAGCGGGAATTATCTGGCTCATTGTCGTTTGTCCGTCGGCCGACACTGGCCGGTTTGGCGCTCCCGCGAGATTCGAAGCAATGTCAGGAGCTTGATTACCGGACGGCGCCTTAGTGTGATTAAAAAATAATAATCCCCAGGCTGCTAACATCAGGATTATTATGATTAATCCGAATATCAAATCCTTATTTTTCATAAAGCTGTCCACGGCCAGCAGCCCTAGCGGCCAACAGTCCGCCCGCAACCGTATCCCCAGAACAGCCGAAATATGACCAATCTGGCTTTGCCATGTTAATCATTTATAGTCTATAAATTTAATAACAATATCCAGTTATTGTTCAGGCGCTAGCGATTACTTCGACCAGAGGTGCCGAGGGCTGATTTTTTATAGCGCCAACTAAGGAGGTAAAGCAGCCCGACAATCGCCGACGGCAAGGAGATGGCGGCATACCAGCTCCAAGGCCGTCCCCAGCCGACCATCACGATGTAGAAAACGGCGAAACCGAAGAAGATGACCGCGCCGACGAGGTCATACTTCCAGGCTACTAAGACGGCCGCCAGCAGAATAAGCATGGGGATCAGGTGGATTAAAAACGGCAGAACGGCGCTCCAACCGCTATACTCCGTAAAAACGTCCAGCGCAAACAAGGACAAAAACAACACGAAGCCCAGGCTGAGAATCCGGGGCAGCCAATAAATAGCTTTATGGCTGATTTTTTGGTCCATAGGTTTTTATGTTAAATATTAAGCAGCTTATTAACATTATACCAAATATAACACCGGAAGACGATTGCTGCGCCATCAGGCCCAAGTATTAAAAAAGAAGGGCGTTTGAATTCCCTTCTTGGTTTCGTTAAAAAATATTAAATGTCGCCGAGCATTTCGACATAATCTGTCAGCCTGGCTTTGCCGCCAGCGACGATTTCCGGGGGCCAACCTAGCTGCTTGATTTTGGTCTTAGTATTTTCACTTAAGCTGTCATACCAAGCACTATCCCCAGACTGTCCGCCGAGTTGTTGCTGTTCTTTATCGATTTGATCGATAAATTGCTTTGTTTCTACTTTGTTCATTTTGATCTCCTACGCTTTGATTATAATTTAGTTTTTTATACCTTTTTCATCAACAAAATAGCGCTATTTCTATACCGGTCAACCCAATTATCAAGATAGGCGAAATCATGACCGGCTAATTCACGGACGACCTGCTTAACCTGGTATTTCTTTGACCTAAAGACTTCGATGCCGCCGTAATGCAAGACAATGAAACCGGTTTTTGGTTCATAACTCCATTTGGCCCGGCGATAATCGATCTGGCTGCTTTTTACTATTTGATTGACGGCGAAATTCAAATAATAAGGGTTAGCGCGGTACTTCTTAAAGGTTCGCGCAATATGATTCCTCAGCTGGAAACCAAGCAACAGCTTATCTCCCGGCCGGGTATTGCTCTGAAAAACCTTAAAGATTTCTGCTTGGTCACGAGAATTTCCAATCGTGTTCCCGACGCAGATATGAATGCTGTGCTTGGTCTGACCGAGATCCAGACGGGATCGATCCAAATTCTGAAATATATCGCAAATCAGATTGGCGCTAATATTTTTTCGCGGATATTCGATCTGCTTAGCTGCCAGTTTGCCGGCAAAAATATCCAGGAAGTCCTGACTGACATCAATGGCATTAAGTTTGACCGGCGACCGCGATTCGATCTGCCAGCGCACCAATTCCATCTCGGTTTCGGCCGTACCGATACCGTAGTAGACTTGGGTGTGATTGGCAATCTGCGGATAAATGGACAACCGATATTGCTCCAGGATAGCCAACTCGTTATTCCCGCACTTATAATGTACGGGGTTACAGAAAGCTACCATCAACCAGTCGCGGGGATTACGATACCACTGTTCGCCTTGTAATTCATGGCGACTCAATTGGTCATTCAGCCTTTGATTTAATATTTCTTCCTTTTTGCGGCTAGCATAGGCTAGCGGCGCCAAAGCGATGACCGGCTGCGGTTTCAGGTATTCGCCAACTTTCCGGCTCTTGATGACCAGCCTGGTTTTAACTGGCACGGTTCGCGTGTCGTCAAAGCGATCAAGCCCGGATCTCATTTTTATGGAATCAGGATCAGAACCTGATGGGAAGGCATATTCCATCATATCCTTGGCTATTATTTTCCCGTGCCGCACCAAATAAGTGCCTAATGGACTGGATTCGATCACTTCACCGTCGCCCAATATATAGTGAAGATATGGACCGGAATATAATTCGGAATAATTCACCGTATCAATGGAGAATAAGCTGAGCAAGAAAACGAAAAAAACAAATAAGGCTTTAATGGCCCGTACTGCCTGAGTTTTGAACTTTTTCATTTTGACCTCTTTCGGTTTATTGATTGTTAAAATACTTTTTTAGTTTCCTATTAATTTACAATATTAATGATTTTATGTCAATAATAATTAAAATAAAAAGGCGGGCATCAAAGATACGCCGCCTTATTTGTTGTCCTGTAGATACAAGATTAACGAGTGGCCCCGGTTATATTGTTCCATTCCGATTTGCCGTTCTTACAACGACACCAACCAGTAAACCGACCTCCTTCACATTCGTATTCGTAACGACCAATTGTTACCCAGTAGTACATGGGTCCTCCTCCTTGATTATACGACTTTGTTAAAGAAATTAGTTAACTTTACTAAATCTACTGTTATATTGCTAACATTATTTGATAATAACATATAAAATATATTATGTCAATTAAACTAATTTTATATTGTATTGACAACAATCAACTTATATGATATAGTAACCAGTTACTCATGTTCTTAAAAAATTAAATAACAATAAACAAAAAACGGAGGAACCCGTGAAAATATTATTAGCTTTCGTTAAAGTGGCGGTGGTTTTCCTGTTTATCTGGAACACCGGCATTTTCTCTTATTTGACGCGGGGCATCTCTAAACAGGAAGTTTATGACCCCGCAACTACTCAAAAAATCCGGACTTTCTGTGTCCAACGGTATCAGGCGGCCAAAGCTCAGATAGATGCCGGCGGTACTTACTCGCTAGCTGAATACTTCACTGATCTGTCAGCCATCAAGAAACTACAGGACAGCCTGCATTGCCATGGCGGCTTCAATTGCGGCTATGGCGGTATTAATGAGTTGTGGGCGCTGTCCTTTGCTCAAAGCAAAGATCTCAGCCGGGAAGAAATCGACGCGGCTAGAGAAAAGTACCTGACTTATCAGCCAGAATCATTAAAAAGCGATCCGGCATTTTCGTGGCTCAAGCTCTTGATGACTATTCTCCATGGACTGACGACCTTGTATCTTAAGAATCTTCCCTGGGCGCTCTTAATGATGTTAATTTGGCTTAAAGAAGAAAACGCGGAACAAAACAAGCAGCTCCGTTTGAGAAGTCCACTAAGTTTCTTGATTAGCCTGATTCTCTACCCCATATTTTTCACCGTCGTCTTCATCCAAAAGTTCAAAAGTATCGGGCGCGGTTTTCTGGCAGCGGCGAGCATCCAGCAGACCAAAGAGAAATTCTTCAGCCTGTTGTCGCCGGATGAACTAACAGCGATCAGGCAATTTGCCAAAAGCAATATCAAGTTGCAGACTTTCCGGCAGAGTTTAGTCGCGGAAGGCTTAGTAAGCAGACGATCATTCGCTCTGGCTTCCCTATCACTAATCTTGTGCCTGTTTATCATTAATAATAGCCAGGCGAGCCAAAACACAAAAATTCCGACCAAAGCCCCGACCATTACCGTACTTGATGTCGGAAGCGGCAACTTAGACAAGCCGCCGAATCTTAATGATGAGGTACCAGCTCAAAGTTTTGCTGTTTTAACGGCAACGCCGCAGTACTTTGTTAAAGAAATTGGTAGAATCTATGAACAGAGGATAATGTCTCTGTCAACGCGAATACGAAAAATAGAACATATTCCTATACTCCGGTTAGTAAACCAGTCAATCAACTATTTACTAACCAAAAAGGGAAAGGAAAATGAAAACTATTATTTCAATATTGATAGCATTAGCTATATTTACCAGTAACTCTCTAGCACAAACTGATTCCGCCATCACCGCCAGCAAATATTTAGGCGTCTTATATACCGGTACCTACGATCAGGACACCAACCTCAAGAATAATGTCAGCCTCAGGCTGGGAAGCGACGCGGTCCTGCCGATAATGGATCAATTGAACCTGAACGTCAGGGGCGGCTACGAAACCGGAACGGGCGGCAATTCAGCCTTCGGCAAATTCTATCTGGAATGGTCACCGGAATTTCTGAAATGCTATTTAGGCTACGCTCCCAGACCGATTACCCTGGTTTTCAAGCCAGCGCCGCTTAGCGCCGACGGACAGCTAGGGCGTTCCGCTTTAAAGCCTATCCCTGGATCCAATCTAGGCGCCTATGCAGCCAAAGAGATCATTCCCGGGAAATTAAGCCTGATGGCCGGTTCATATTTCCTGGCACCGTCTAAATCAGTAGAATGGGACGGGTCAATAAAGTACAAGCCGGGAGCCATAGAATTCCTATTGAGCGGCTATACCAGCCGAATCAATAGAGGCTTGGCCGTTGGATTCAAAACCGCGGCAATCTCGGTAACCGGGTTCACGACCAGTGATTCGCTCTGGACGGCTTGGCTCAATGTCAAGACCAAGGTGCTCAATCCTTATGTCAGCATCACTTATAACCGCAACCGACATAAGTATGGGCAGATAGAACTGGGCTGGGATAAGATCTTTTCCCTGCCCTACGGTGGAGCCAAGGTAAGAGCGGGTATGAGCTATGAATGTCAAGCTAAACTCCTTAATACTTTTGTACAAATGTTCTTATAAACCAAAGGCGTTCCCAAAAATCGGAACGCCTTTTTTATTTCTTCCAAGTTATCCTCTGGCCGAGCAGCCGGACCAGGTCCGACTACCTGTTGACGATAAATTCCACTAGGGCGAAAATCAGCCAGAAAGCCAGGAGGCCGCCCGCCTCCCGCCGGCTGATCGTCCGGCCGGAGCGCATGAAGCGGAACAGGACGAACGAAGCGACCACCATGAACAGGCCGGTAACATAAATGATCTTCGGCGGGAAATAGAAAGGATTGATCAGGGCCAGCAGGCCGACCACGATGGTAGCGTCCGCCAGCACGGTCCCCAGGATGTCTCCGACCGCCAGCGAATCATCCCGCTTCCTGACGGATTTCAGGGAAAAGAAAAACTCCGGCATGGTCGTACCCAGGCCGACTACCAGCATGCCGATCAGGATCGGGCTGATGCTGAAGTAATTGGCGATAAAAGTAGCGGAAACGACTGTAAAATGGGCGCCGATGAGCAGGACAGCCATGCTGAACAGGAGCAGCCAGAAATTTTTCCCGCGGCTTCCGTCGCCGTCTAAAGGCACGGTGCCGTCCGTTCCCTCTCTTAGCGCCAGATAATAGAAAATGCCGCCGGCCAGAATAAGCACCAAGCCCTCCAGACGGGAAAAATGGCCGTTGAAGCCGAGTATCAGGGGCAGCAATAGGATGAGCGGATAAACGACATGGTTCTTCAGGATCTTGCTTTCGATTTTCAAGCCCCGGCCGGCCAGCAGGATGATGACGGCAAAAACCAGGGTCAGATCCGCGATATTGGATCCGAACAGCATGCCTAGACCGAATGAGGGAATGCCTTTAACGGCGGCGTTCAAGGAAATGAAGGTTTCCGGCAGAATGGAAATCACCGCGACGATGATGAAGCCGACCGTGTATTTAGACAGCCGGTAGCTTTCGGCCAGCCGCGCGGCATAGCGCGTGGCTAAAGTTGCGCCCTTGATTACCAGGAAGAGCGCGAGGGCAAAAATGAATAAATTATTGAGCAAGGTCTGAGCCATATATATGCGTCTATTTTAACAAAAATACCCATTTTGGCAAAATTCGCTTCCTGGGGGCAGACTTTTGCCTCAGACAAAATAAAAAATGGCCGCCTTGAATGGGCAGCCATTAATTTCTAAGAACTTAGGCCAGAGCCAGTAAAACACAGAATAGAGCGACGGTAATCACCGTCTCGCTCCGACTGGCCTGCTTACGGTAAATCAGATGCCAGGCGGTCAAAATAAAGAGGATGACGGCAATGGCGACCATAGATTGTTGGAATAAATTGCCGGTGAATCTTAGTAAAGACAGCATCATCGCTCCCACGATCAGTAGCAGGCTGCCAGCTATTTGAAGGACTTTATCCGTTCCCAGCACCATCGGCAAGGTCACCCGTCGGCCGTTATTGGCAATGATGTCTTTGACGTCCTTAATCATCTCCCGCGAGAGATGGGCTAGGGCGGCGATAGCCAGCGCCCAAGGAACCAAAGGATGGGTAAAACTCCCCGCTTGCCAGCCAATCGCAACCGGCGTAGCGCAGACCAGGCTCATCGTCAGATTTTTCGTTAACCAATGGGATGATAGTTTAGCTGAATAAGCGGCGACGGCAATGGTGTTGAACAACGCGATATACACGCATTGTTTGGGTAGCCACTGGACCGCGATAAAGACAGAGGCGCAAAAAATTACCAGACCGGCCAGCATCACCACCTGGGGGTCTTTGAATTTCAACCGTTCGGATTTGCGGGCATACATCCAATTCGCCCCGCCGTAATGGTAGAAACTGGCGCCGACAGTGCTAAGCGCCATGGTCAGGGCGGCAGCGAGCGACGAACGGAAATCTGCCCCGCAGGCTTGGGAAACTATCCAGGCGGCCAGACCACCGGAAATGGGCAGGACCGGCCTGATAAGCTTATACGTAAGGTACCACATGGGTTACTCCTGGTTTATTTAAGAAATAATGAATTTTGATTTTAAATAACTATTAAGACAACGAATTATTCTAGCATATACCGAAGAATCGTCAAATGGCGATGGGCTAATCCTAGCGCCCGCCGATCCGGCCCAGATGCGTGTCTTTGAACCCGCTCTCCAATTTCAAACCGTAACCCAGAGCCCGGTCCAGACCGATATGGCCCAGCCAAATAAGCGCTAAGCGCACGGCGGTATCTGAAGCGGCGATCACCCCCCAGGCTAAAAGCAGGCTCGGCAGCAGGTAGCTATGCCCGATATTATAAACCAGCGCCCCGATCTTATTGTTGATGAGATAGCCGGCCATAAAGAGGTCCGCGGCCAGCAGCAAAAGCACGAACCATAGAAGATTGAACCCGAGCGCCCAATAGACAAGCGCCGAAATCAGGAATATTCCCAATCCCTCTATTCTCTCGTAACGAACGATGGTCGGCATATATTTATTATCCGTTATTTATTATCTATTATTTCTCGGCTAGCGAAACTAGGCCCGCTAGTCAACAAAGTTTTCCGTTTCATCGAATTGGCCGGTAATAGAGCTGTTCCCCGCCGCCCGTTTCAGGATCACCTGCGGTTCACCGCGATAGGTTATATCAGCGTTATCGGCCGCGGCCGCTTCCAGCCTGTCCTTCACCCAGATCTCAGCGTCGGCAAAATCCCCGGCATCGACTTTCACCTGATCGGCCGCGAAGTTATAGCCGTCAAACTGGCTGTGGCCCTGCAGGCTGACTTCTAAATTCTGGGCGCTGCCCGCTAAATCGGCATCACTAAAGATATCGAGCGCTAACTTCACGGACTGAGCCGAGAGATCGTCGGCCGAGAGGTCGGCCGAGCCGTCCATTTGGATATCCAGTTTGCCGGCCGAGCCGCTTAATCGTAATTCGCTGCCCACGCCGCTCAGGCTGGCGCTTAAATCCTGACCTAACAATTCCAGCCGGGCGCTCGCGGTTTCACCTAGACTGACATAAAGCGGCTGATCAAAGCCTTGCAGCTCGGCCGAGGAACGATTGACGCCGACGAAGGAGTCTAGGCGGGGCATGACGATCTCGCCGCTGATCCGCCGGTCGAAGCAGAAGACGCAGATGCCCCGGTTTTCCCGCGGCCGCTGGCTTATTTGCAATTGGCCGTCCTCGATCTTGAAAGACAGGCGGCTCAGGTCCTCCGGCCGGCCGGACAGATTGATCGCGAAGGCATCCCCTTTGACCACCCGGATATCCTCCTGGCCGCTCAAATACAGCTTATTAAAATCCTGGTAGCCAAAACTCTGGCTGATTGTCTGCTGCCGGTTGATCTCTTCCACCCTGGTCTTGACCAAAGGCAGAAAGTTAACGGCCGCGACCGTGAAAACAGCGATAGCCGCCATCCAGACGCCGATCAGAATGCCGGAACCGACCAAATTTAAAGAATTTTTCCGCCGAATAGCGGTCAGGCCCAGAGCGGATAAAAAGATAAGCGGCAGAGCGCAAACCAGATATAAAGAAATCACGCTGACGTAATAATTGGGCTGGCTGGCGATTTCTGCCAGAGGCAGATCCGAGACCAGATACGGCGAATTGATATTAAAAATCATTAAGGCCGCGGCAATGCTCAGGCCCAGGATCCCGAATAGCGAGGCGATCAGAAAGACCGTCCCGATCAGGACGCTGATTACCGGCAACAGGAAACTTCCGGACCGCTTCAGGAAGAGAAAAATCGCTTCTATGACCCGGACCGGAAAATTCAGCACCCGGCGCAAAGTGCCGTTGCGGCGCAGCTGGCCGATCGCTTCCCGCCCCTCCGCCTCGATCAGCTTGGATTTTTCCTTTACGGCTTGCTGGATTTCCGCCAGATTGACCGGCTTGCCGCGCATCTCTAATTTTTGGGTGCTGGTGGTCGCTTTCGGCATAGCGATCCAGAAGACGATGTAAGCGAGGATGCCGAGGCCGTTCGCCAGAGTCAGGATGACGAAAACCAGACGGACAAAGACCGGATCAATGCCGAAATAGGCGGCGATGCCGGAAGCGACGCCGGCGATGATCACGTCATCCGTATCGCGGTACAAGCGGCGCCGGGCGCCCGACGTTTCGGCCACGGTTCGAGCCGGTTCAGCCGCCTCTTCTTCCGAATCGGTTATTTCCTCTACCGTCCCCATGACCCTAATGACCTCTTCCACGTCCGCCAGGGTAATGATCTGTTTCGCGTCCTTGAGCTGACGGCTGAATTTTTCCGCGATGCTGGATTCTATGTCGGCCATAATTTCCGCTTCTTCTTCCGGCGCGACGTAATGCTGCTTGATGGAATCCAGATAGCCCTGCAAGCGCTGATAAGCCGCTTCTTCCAGGCTGAAAGCCAGGCCGCCGAGGGTGATGTTGATACTTTTTTGCATATGATCTAATTATTTAAACTTCTTAACCAGCGAGTTAATCGATTTATCCAGCGACCGCCAGGTGAGCGTCAGCTGTTTCAGGGTCTCTTTGCCCTTAGGCGTCAGAGAATAATACTTGCGCGGCGGCCCGCTCGGCGATTCTTCCCAATCATAGGACAAAAGGCTGGAGTTCTTCAGGCGGGTCAGGAGCGGATAGACCGTTCCCTCCACGACCAAGAGGTCGGCTTCCCGCAAAGCGCCCAAAATATCCGAACAGTAGACCTTGCCCCGCGAAATAATGAGCAGGATGCAAAATTCCAAGGTGCCCTTGCGCATCTGCGCCCGGGTGTTTTCCGTATCGATTTGATGCTGGCTAGTCATAGTTATCCACAACAGTTAATAAGCTATTTTTATTATAACACCTAATACTATGTAATACAAGGTAGCTGAGGAAAAATGGCCAGCGACCGGAATCGGCCACCGGCGGCGCCCAGGCGATCCGGCTTATTTAAAAACCCCGGAATAAATTCCAGGGTTTACTGACGGGACAAATTTGAAAGACCTTTTAAGAGGACGGCTCGGCGTTGTTATTGGCGATCAGAGCCCAAACTTCCTCCTCATAACCTGCTTGCACCAATGCCAGATTCTTACAATGACGGGAGTAAATCGGGGTACGGGATTCGATATACTGTTCAGGAATAGAGTCGAATTCCCTGGTGTGTCCCATCCAAATGGCGATGTTTTTACGGTCGTTGCCAAAATAAGAAGAATCAACCAGCTTCAGGATCATTCTGGACCCATGAATCTTTTTGCAATTATAAATCGCGAAATTAGTCCTTTCAATAAGTAGATCAGCCGTCACGATATCACCAGGTTCGACATCGCTTTCCCTGGATACCAGGTGATACTTCTGGTTGTACATCTTACTGGCCAGGACATAACCGTCTCCCCGACCGTAAGTCACTTCACGAATTTCAATCATCAAGACCTCCGTAGTAAGTTTATCCCTCGGTTAGTTATCATTGTCTCGGCTATGAGGGACCAAGTTTGCCGATTTTTTTAAAAGAAAAGTAATAAAAAATAATACCACGAGGATATTATTTTTGTCAATTCCTTAGCGAATATAGCCTTTACTTCAAGATAAATTTGAATAACATTATTTAATGATAAGGCTTTTTAGAATCTGCTCAAAAATAGGGGCATTGTCTTCCCATTTGCTTGCTAAGCTATTAAAATTAAAAATCCAAATATCGTCGCCGCGGCCTGTTACGGCCACGGTCAAGATTTTAAAGTCCGCATTATTTTGCCTGACATAGGCTTCTGTCGCCAAGGCCGCCTGGCCGTTTATGGTCACGCTATTTTCGTTATCAAACACGATGCCGGCCACGGATTTCTTTATCTCGTTTTTCAAGTTGTCAAAATATTCATTCAATGTGCCGCCTGATACCTTATCCCGGCCGACTGATAAATACGTTCTGAAATCATTGAACGGCGCTTCGTTGATATTGATATAAATTGACTGCCCGTCTCCCGCTGTAGCCGCCTGCCAACCCGCCGGCAAAGTCAGACTATAATCTGAAGTCTTTATTTCCATCGGTTTATCCGTCTGCTGATCCGCCCCTGTCTGTGGCTGCCCACCGAGCTCTTTTTTATAGACAGCCACGATCTGATCACAAGAGACGTCGGAAATACGATCTCGGCGATTAAATTGGATCACTTTGTAGACCAAACCCTGGGACGAATCTTCAATTTTATCTATCGCCCCCAATCTGATAACGCCGCCACTTTTAAAAGCGATGATTTGATTGATTGCTAGGTCATCTAAAACAAAACATTTATCAAAGATAACGGTCTGCCCGCTCTTGAAATTCGGCTCCATTGAATCGCCCGCGACTCTGAGAGGATAGGAACAGGCCAAGGTCGACACCTTATTATCATCCCCCAAGATACCCATAATATACCTAGCGGGCATGAAACGAAAAGCCAAGAACAATAAAACCAGCAAGGCGATGATAATTGATAAGATGACATAGACCTTTTTCATATAGTTGATTTTATGAATAAATGTCTCTTTATATTATATCAAAAAAACCATTAAAATAAAAAAATAGCAAAATAATATTCTTCTTAAGTAAAAGAAAAAACGAGTTCTTCACTCGCTTTTTCTAGAGCTCCCGGGGTGGGATTCGAACCCACGACCAATTGGTTACACTTATCCTCATGTTTCCATGCGGGGTGGACTATATCATCATCCGCTGAATACGGATGCGGGGCGCTTCGGGCCGCCCTATGGGCGGACCTACTCCCTTTCGGGATAGTCTCTGAACCTTCTCTATAATAGAGCTTGGCTGCTGATTACCATATCCTTTCAGATTTAGGCTTCCAGCAATTCACCTCGTTTTCACCCTCTGATTGCTCAAAGGGGCTGCGTTTATGTTCACAGCCAACTGCGCTACCGCTGCGCTACCCGGGAATATTAAGTTGTTTTTCGGGTTGGCGCTCCTGGCGCCCGGTCCCAAAAATAAAATATTTCAAACGAAATATTTACTAATATGATAGCAAATACCGGAGTTATGTCAATAAGCCTATCAGCCGCCCGGCCAGCCAGCTAAGAGCCAGGACCAGGAGGGCGATGCTCAGGTGTTCGGCGATCATATTGAACGGCTTTTTTCCGTTTACTTTGGCAATATAATAATTCAGGAGCACTAGAATTAAGATGCCCCAGCCGACGGCAACCACCAAGGCCCAGGGCATCGGCAACGCTAGTACCGGCACCAGAAAACTCAGGCCGAAAACCAGCTTGGCAACGAAAGTATAACCGGTCGCTTTCCAGATCTCCTGGTGGCTGAAGTTCCCTTCTGATTCCTTGACCAAGTGGACGCCCAGGGAATCGGAAAACGCGTCGGCAATTGCTATCGTCATGATGCCAGCGGCCACGGCCAAGCGCGATCCGGTACCGGTCTCCAAGCCGATGATCAGCCCCAGGGTCGTGATGCTCGCCGAAGTCAGACCGAAGCTGATGCCGACTTTTTCTGCTTTATCCATTTTATTGTGATTTAGCTATTTTCTTAACCCAGCCCACACCGGCATCCAGCTCCAATAAATCCCCGTCCTGAAAAATCTTGGTGGCCGCCTTAGTGGCGATCAGGCAGGGCTTATTCATTTCCCGGGCAACGATGGCGGCATGACAAATGATACCGCCCTCATCGGTTACTATAGCCGCCGCTTTTTTAAGCGCGGGCATAAAATTGGCCGTGGTCATAGGCGAAACAATGATATCTCCTACCTTGACCTTGGCCAAGTCATTAGTGGTATATAGCAATTTAGCCGGACCGATGACCTTGCCAGGACAAGCGGTTTGGCCTGTTAAGACTCCACCGGAACCTTCTACAGCCTCCTCTATAAACCGATAGCCGGTCTGCTCAGCATACTCCTCCAACGTCTGGATCCGGCTATACCCGTCAGAGACACAGACGTAGTGTTCATAGCGCTGCTGCATTTCCGCGACGCTCGGCATCCGGTCTAAATCATTGATACAGACGGCGTTGACGTAATCCTTGATTTGCGGGAACAGTTTCCGCACGGTGTTGACAAAGACTTTATTGGAAGAGGAAAAATAGTGGTCGCCGTCTCGCAAAGCATAGGCGCGCTGCTTGACTGCGCCCTTGACCCGATTCTCGTAGGAAATATAGAGGATGAACAGGTCGCCAGCCATATTGTCCCGGACCGCGGTAATAAAATCCTTGAGATCTCTCAGGCTGTCTAATACGCCGCGCTGCCAGACTTTCTCGAGCGGCTCTTTCTTATCTACAAAACGCTGCAGAAAATGCAGCGCTGCTTGCGGCTGAGCCTGGCTGAACTTGGCAAACTGGTCCTTGATATATTTTACCGACTCATCGTTCTCCCAGATTTCACAGGAACCGTGGTACAGGTAATCGACGACCGAGGGACGAAAGGGATTCTTAGGCACGATTTCGCTTAGCCCTTCTTCCATGCTTATCGGCCACAGCTGCTGCAGGATCATTATTGTATCCCGCGTGAAATTCTTATGAAAAGTAAAGGGCTGGGCCATAGGTTTTGATGACTAGTAGTCCCTCAGTTTCTCCAAGCCCTTGAACTTGCGGATCTTCTCCAGGGCCTTGGACTCTATCTGCCGGATGCGTTCGCGAGTGACTTCAAATTCCTGACCGACTTCTTCCAGAGTATGGGCCACGCCGTCAACCAGCCCGAAGCGCATTTCCAGAATCTTCTGTTCGCGCGGCGAGAGCTGGGATACGATGTTTTTGACGTAATCACGGAGCAGCTGCAAAGCGGCCGCCCGATCCGGGGTGACATTCTTCACGTCTTCGATGAAGTCCTCCAGGGTGGAGTCTTCGCCGTCATCGCCGATGGTGGTCTCCAGAGAAATGGTATCCTGGGAAATCTTCATAATGTACCTGACTTTCTCCAAAGGCTCGCCCATTTCCGAAGCGATTTCCTCGGCTAATGGTTCGCGGCCGAGTTCCTGGATCAGGTTACGCTGGACTTGCTGGAACTTGTTGATGTTTTCCACCATGTGGACCGGAATGCGGATGGTGCGGGATTGATCGGCTAAGGCGCGCGTAATGGCCTGGCGGATCCACCAGGTGGCATAGGTTGAAAACTTAAAGCCCTTGCGGTATTCGAATTTCTCTACCGCCCTGAACAAGCCGATATTCCCTTCCTGAATAAGGTCCAGGAGGCTCATGCCCTTGGCGCCGGCGAATTTCTTGGCAATGGAAACGACCAGGCGCAGATTGGCCTCGATGATTTTCTTTTCCGCTTCCTTATCACCCTTTTCCTTGCGCTTGGCCAGCTCCACTTCTTCTTCGCTGCTTAACAGCGGCACTTTGCCGATCTCTTTCAAGTACATCTGGATGGAATCGGCGCTGAGTTTCGAGAGATCGATATTCAGGGCGGCCTGATGCGCCGCGGCCTTGCCGGTTAAAGGCGGTTCCTGGGCTTTCTTTTCGGCGGTATCCAGGATGCGGCCGGAGTCTTCCATGATGCGCACGCCGCTACGCTGCAGCTCGCCCAAAAAGACGTCAAAGTCATAGACGTATTCTTCCACTTCCGGAAAAAGATATAATAGTTCGGTCTCGGTAATGAAACCGCGCAGGCGCCCCTTATCAATCAGTTTTTTCATCTGCTCTTCCGTCGGTCTCGCGACCTGATGCTCTTCGCGGCTGTGCTTGATTTTAGGCTTGGAGTTATGATGCGGCTTCTTGGATTTATTTTTGCTATTTTTAGCCAATTTATTTCCAAGCGGCCTCTTGGCTTTAGTGGTCGTATGCTTGGCCTTGGTCGCGGTCTTCTTGGTTTTTTTAACGGCTTTCTTAGCCATAGTGATAAGTTATAAAGTCATTAAATCTTTTAATTCGCCCATCAGCTTGTTCAATTCTTCGCTGTTCCCGGTTTTCTCGGCTTGGGCAATAGACTTTTGCAGTTTCTGGATCTTTTTCTGCCGGCCGTATTTCTTTAATTCGCCGATGATACCGACGATTTCGGCCTTGGCCTGCGCCGGCTCGAAATTATAAAAATCCTTTTCACCTAAAAGGATGAGCTTATCCAATAATTTTTCATCCCCCGCCCCTTGCTCTTCCAGATACAGCCGGAAATTATCATAGTCCAAAGAGGCAGTCTTATTATAGTAGATTATAAAACCCTTGTAAAACCGGGAAAAATCATGGCTCAGGTAATCCGGCTCCAGGTTGCTCACCCCGTAATTGACGAATTCCGGAAACTTGACGAGGAGGGACAGGAATAGTTCCGCCAATTTGTCTTCCCGGCTCAGTTGCGGCGCTACCGGAGCCGCGGCCTTAGCTACTACGCCGCTCGCCGGCCCGTTCTTCTTCATGAGCGCGCCCAGCTTCTCCCTCAATTCCTGCTCGTTGGCGCCGATTTCCTGGCTCAGCTTGGTCAGCCAATAACTGCGCTCGATGTTGTTATGGACATTGGCGAGCATCGCGAGCATCTGGCCCTCTATTTCCCGCCGGTCTTCGGTCTTATCCAGATCCAGTCCGGCGCTTACTTTATGGAAATAATACTCCAGCATGGGCTGCGCGCGTTCTACGGCCTCCTTGAAATCATCCGGATCGTTGCGCAGACATTCGTCCGGGTCCTTGCCCGAGGGCAAAGTGATCACTTTCAGGTTCATTTCCTGGGCCAGACATTCCTTGATGCCCCGGTCGGCGGCCATCTGTCCGGCTTTATCCATATCGAACAAGAGGGCGACGTTTTCCGTGAAACGCTTAATAAGTGTCACCTGCTCGGTGGTCAAGGCCGTACCCGAGGAAGCGACCACGTTCTGGAAACCATGCTGGTGGCAGCTGATTGCGTCCATCTGGCCTTCGACGACGATGGCCAGATCAGCCTCGCGGATAGCGCTCTTCGCCTTGTTCAGGCCGAATAAGACCCGGCTCTTGTCATAGACCTTGGTTTGGGGGCTATTGATGTACTTGCCCATCTTTTCCGTCTTTTCCTTTTCCGGATTGACCCGGGCGGTAAAAGCGATAATGTTATTGTTGCTGTCCCAGATCGGAAACATTATCCGGTCGCGAAAGCGGTCGTAATAACCGCGGCCGCCTTCTTTCTTGGTAATCAGTCCGGCGGCGAAGATCTCTTCATCCGTATACTTCTGGCCGCTTAATGGCCGCTGTTTCAAAAAGGAATATAATTTATCCCAGGCATCCGGGCTGTAGCCTAATTGCCAGTCCTTGATGATTTCCTCGCTCAGGCCGCGCCTGGTTAAGTATTCCCTGGCCTTGGCGCCCAGCGGTTCGCTAAGCACATGGGCATAGTATTTGCCGGCCAGCTCCAAAATATCCAGCAGACGGTTGCGCTCGGAATAATCGCGGCTATTTTCATAATGCAGGGTCACGCCGGCTTTCGGCGCCAGGAGGCGCAGGGCTTCCATAAAGCCCAGGCCTTCTTTTTCCATGACAAAACTGAAGACGTCTCCACCCCGGCCGCAGCCGAAACAATGCCAGATCTGCTTTTCCGGGGAAATCACGAAAGACGGCGTCTTCTCGTTATGGAACGGACACAAAGCCTGGAAGTTCGCGCCCACGGCCCGGACGGGCACGTATTCACGGATCACTTCCACGATGTCCAGTTTGGATTTGATGTCTTCGGCTTGGCCCATGTTGTCTAAACGAATAATTGATTGATCAACAGACTTTTTAATCTCTCTATTTCCCGCTCGACTACTTCCCCGTCGTATTCGGCGTTATGCCGGCTATAGCCCTCGTAGCCGGGGCGTTTCTGGTCCAGGTGCAGATTGAAAGTGATCTGCTCGTCGCCGCCGTCTTGAGGCGCGCTGGTAAAATAGACATGGAAACGGGGGTAAAAATCACGGCCCAGGCGGCGGGCGAAACTGGGCTGCCCGGCTTCCCGATCCGGGACCAAAGTATAGCCGGCCTGCCGGAGCCAGAGTTCCGGCGCGGCGCCTAATTGTTTCTTATTGACGATCAGTTTCATTTTCGCCGATTTTAAAAATAATGAATTTATAGACCAGGAAATTAACGACGGCCAGCACCAAGTTGACGATGATCTGGGCCAGGATGTACCAGGTCTGATACTTATTGACCAACAAATGCATGAACCAGCCGTTCAAGTACAGGCCGATGAGCGCGTTAATGATATATAAGAAGAGCTGGTGCAGGACTTTCTTCTGGCAATAATTGCGGAAGGTCCAGAATTTCTGCAAAGTGAAGCTGATCAGGAAAGCGCAGATAAAAGCCAGGCTGGTCGACAGGACGATGTCCAGACGAAATAAGCCGTGGAAGACGAAAAGCAGGACAATGTCGGCGCCCCCGGAAAAAGAACCGGCGATGAAGAATTTGATGATTGATTTCTGGGGTTCGATTATTTTAAATATTCTTGGAAACTTAGTGGAAAAATAAAGACGCAAACGGTCGTAAAGCTGACGGATATGGGACATAATTTAAAACGTGATTAAAATAGTTCTTACCTTTTCCAATTATAGCTGTTAAATACCCAATTAGCCAGGTACTTGCTCTCTCTGAAACGCTCGTTCTTGCCGTCCGAATTAAGGATGACGGCAATAACTTCCCGGCCGCTGGCGTCTTGGAGGCGGCCGACGAAACAGTAGCCGGCCTGATCGGTATAGCCGGTCTTGCCGCCCAGGACTTGCAGGCCTTTCGGCACCGGATCGAAAAGCAGATAATCCGTTGAGTCTATCTGCTTGTTCCGGCCGTCCTGGGTCGTGAATTCATAGGTGCTCTTGGTGGTCGCTTCCCTGATCTCGGGCGCCTTGAGCGCGGACTGAGCCAGGAGCGCCACTTCGCGCGCCGTCGACACGTCTTTATCGCTCAGGCCGATGGGATCGACGAAACTGGTGCGGGCTAAGCCTAAGGCTCTGGCCTTGGCGTTCATCCGGCTGACGAAATCCGCCTCGCTCAGGCCGGAGGCATGGACCAGCGCCAGCGTCGCCCCGTTATCGGAAGCGACCAGGCTGGTATAGAACAGGTCGCGCATCGTCACTTCTTCGCCGCGGAACAGATGCCATTTGCCGCCTTCCACTTCGTCGTCAGGCGTGATCTTATAGGTCTCTTCCCAGCCCGGATTATTCTCCAGGAAGACCAGGGCGGTCATCAGCTTGGTGATGCTGGCGATAGGCTGGACTTCGTCGGCGTTCCGGGCGAACAGGAAGAAACGGCCGTCAGCGGACAGGACCGCGCTGCGCGGCGCCCGGATTTCCGGTTGCGCCGCCGCCGGGCTGAGCGTAATCAGCCGGACGTCGGAATTGACGCGCGGCGCCAGACCGTTGAACCCGAACAGCAAAATCAATATTAGATTGGCTATGGCGTTCCAAAACATGGACTGATAGATTTATTTTTCGTCTTCGCCGGCCGAGAGGACCGATTCAATGCTTTCCGTCCGGTGCAACTTCTCGTAATCTGGCAAGGCGGCCACTTCGCTCAGGCCCAGGAAACGGACGAAATCATGAGTAACGGTATAATAATATTCGTTTTTGCTCTTTTCAAATTTCTCTTCGATCAGGCCGCGCAGGAGCAGATTGCGAATGATGAGCGCGCAATTGACGCCACGGATGCGATCCAGTTCCAGCTTGGCGATGGGGCCGCGGTAGGCGATTATCGTGAGCGCTTCCAGGCTGGGCTGGGACAGTTCGCCGCTGGTCTCGTCTTTCAGAAATTCCTTGATCAGGCCGGCATTAGCGCCGGCGGTCGTGAGCTGGTACTGGTTATTATTCTTGACCAGGGCCAGGCCGCGTTCGCCCGTCTCATATTCTTGAGACAGTTCGCCGAGCGCTTCCTCCACTTCCTTGGGCTTGGTCTGCGTAAGATTAGCCAGGTCCTTAGCCGAAAGCGGCTTGAGAGAAACGAATAACAAGGATTCTAATTGGGATTTTAGGGGCATATGTGATGTTGTTTAATCGGTCTTACGGCTAATATGGATCTCGCTGAACAATTCTTCCTGTTCGAAAAACAGCTCCTTCTGCTTGGCCAGCTCCAGGACGGCTAGGAAGCTGACGATGATTTCGGTTCTGGACTGGGCGGCGGCCAAAAGGCGGGAAAAGTTGACCTTGAGCTTATCCAAAAGCAGCTGCTTGATCTCGCTTATCCGGTCCTCGATATTGATTTTCGGTTCCAGGGTGGCTTCCGGCAATTTTTCTTCCTGCTCTTTTTCCAAGCGCGCCAATAGAGCCAGGAATTTCTCATGCATTATAGCCTGGGTCAGCTTGGCCGGCGGCGAAAAGACCGGCAGATTGAACTGGCTGCGCCGGCTCCTGGCGCCGACTAAGGGCGGCAGATAGAGCCAATGCTGGCCGCCGATGATCGCCTTGATGTTCTGGCTGGCCGTAACGAATTCCTTATACATCCTTAATTGGCGTTCCAGGTCGCTGATCTCTTCCTCTTCTTCGCCGGTATAGAGATACGGCAGCAGAGCCTTGGATTTGATGAACAGCAGCTTGGCGGCGATCACCAAAAAATCCGCCAGCTCCTCCGGATCGATGTCTTTGGCGGCGCGGATATAGGCCACGTATTCATCGGCGATCTTGGCTAGCGAGAATTCGGTGATATCCAGCTCTTCCTGTTCGATCAGGTTCAGGAGCAAGCCCAAAGGACCGGAAAATTTTTCAGTCTTTATTTCCAACATAGCTTAATCCAACAGCTTGGCTTTCGCCGGCAAGACGTACAGGTTGCCGGTCAAGCATTGGTAGCCGGCCCGATGGTTCTTGCCGTCCCCGACATAGGAAACCGGCATCCGGCCGTTATCGGTCGCGCTATCCAGACGGAAAGTCGCGCAAAATTCGAAGCTCTTATCACCCAGCTTATGATACGCTATCGGCGCCTTGGTCTCCGGATCGACCAGCATATCGCTGTTCAAGTAGATGTTGGCGTCGCCCTGAACCGCCGCCAGGTCATCCGGCAGCTTCTTATAGCGCTCATAATAGTTATTGACTACGGCTTCCAAATTGGAAATATTATTAGTGAGCGCCTGATCCAGACGCCGGGCCCGGGCGATTTTCGGCGGCTCCACGAAAAACCAGGCCGCGATAAAGACCGCCAGGACGACGACTAAAGACGCCCAGAAATAAATCGTCACGACCTTATCTTTCTTATCCGGATCATTGCGCTTGATCTCGTAGAAATAATACGAGAAAGCGGCGGCGGCGATGACAAAGATGGTGAGCGCCTTCAGGATGAAGCGGCTCGTCAGCTCCCCGCCCAGGAAGACGTTGATCGTGCCGATGAAGACTCCGAGTACGACCAGCGAGGAAATGAGCAGGATGAAATAGGTCAGCCAGCGGCGGATCGCCGAATCCTTTTCCAGTTCCCCGCGGCGCAGGCCGCGAGCGATTAGCCAGGACATGACATAGAAAATAGGCGCGGCGATGAACAGGGCGGAAATGGCGAATTTCAACTGGCTGTCGCTGCCGCTGTAACTGACCAGGACGTCGGCGACGGTCTGATTGATGATGCCGAAACAGATCATGCCGACCGCCTGGGCCGTGAAGACCAGGGCGACCAGGGACAGGAGATAATAAAACGCGTATTTGGCGTTGTGCTTGTTAGACATATGATTGTTTTCGTCGCGGGCCGCCAAGGCCAGAGCAATGACCATAACGGTCGCGACGGATATGAAAATAGCGAAAAAAATACTCATATTAGACGGTTAAAATTCCGCGTTCTTGGGCGTGCGCGGGAACGGAATCACGTCCCGGATATTGGCCATGCCGGACAAGTACATGATCAGGCGCTCAAAGCCCAGGCCGAATCCCGCATGCTTGACCGAGCCGTACTGGCACAGGTCCAGATACCAGGCATAGTCTTCTTTGTTCAGCTTGAGTTCGGCCATCCGTTGTTCAAGGTTCTCCAGGCGCTCTTCCCGCTGGCTGCCGCCGATGATTTCCCCCACGCCGGGGACGAGCAGGTCCATGGCCGCGACCGTTTTTCCGTCGTCATTGAGGCGCATATAGAAAGCCTTGATCTCTTTGGGGTAATTCGTAACGAAGACCGGTTTCTTGAAGACCTGATCGGTCAGGTAGCGTTCGTGTTCGGTCTGCAGGTCGATGCCCCACTTGACCGGATAGACGAATTTTTCACCGGATTTTTCCAGTCGCTCGATAGCCTCGGTATAAGTAATACGCCCGAATTCGGAATTCAGGATATTATCCAGACGATCCTTGATACCCGGATCGATGAACTTATTGAAGAATTCCATTTCTTCCGGCAATTCTTTCAGGACATGACTAATCAAATATTTAAGCATCTGCTCCGCCAGGTCCATGTCTTCGCGCAAGCCGGCGAAAGCCATTTCCGGCTCCATCATCCAGAATTCGGAAGCGTGGCGGGTGGTATTGGAATTTTCCGCCCGGAAGGTCGGACCGAAGGTATAGACCTTGTTCAGACCCATAGCCAGGGCTTCGGCGTTGAGCTGGCCGCTTACGGTCAGCCCCGCTTTCTGGCCGAAAAAATCTTCGGCGTAATTTATTTCTCCGGCTGGCGTCAGCGCCGGTTTTTTCAGGTCCAGAGTCGTCACCTGGAACATCTCGCCGGCACCTTCGCAGTCGCTGGTGGAAATTATAGGCGTATGGACATAGCTGAAACCGGCCTCATGAAAAAATTGATGGATCGCGAAACTGAGCTCGGAACGCAGGCGGAAGACCGCGGAAAAAGTATTGCTGCGGCCGCGCAAGTGGGCGATGGTGCGGAGGAATTCGAAACTGTGCTTCTTTTTCTGGAGCGGATAATCGGCTGGCGCCAGATTGACGATTTCTATAGTTTTGGCCTTGAGCTCGAAAGCCTGGCCGGCGGCCGGCGACTCAACCAGTTTCCCGCTGACCATTATTGACGAGCCGACGCTGGCTTTTTCCGCTTCGGTGAAGTTCGGCAAATCCGTGCCGAAGACTATCTGCAGGCCTTTGAAAAAAGTGCCGTCATTAATCTCAATAAAGCCGAAGTCCTTGGCGCTGCGCGCGGTCCTCACCCAGCCGGCGACGCTGATTTCTTTGTTCAAATGTTCAGTTGTGGAACGATATAAAGATTTGATGCTAGTGATTGGCATAAGGCGTTGCTTAAGTGATAGCGCCGAGCTTACTTTTTCTTCCGGACCGGCGCGATATAGAGTTCGTCTAATTGCTTAGGGCTGACTTCGCTCGGCGAATCGGTCATCAGGTCGCGGCCCTGGCCGTCTTTGGGGAAAGCATAGATATCGCGGATAGAATCCCAGTCATTCAAGACCATGAGGATCCGGTCGATGCCCGGGGCATTGCCGCCGTGCGGCGGCGCGCCATAGGAGAAAGCGTTGATCATCGCCCCGAACTTATGGTCTACTTCTTCCTTGGTGTAGCCGGCAATAGCGAAAGCTTTATACATGATTTCCGGATCATGGTTACGGATGGCGCCGCTCGACGCTTCAAAACCGTTAATCACCAGGTCATATTGATAGGCCAGAACCTCCAAGGGAGCCTGCTCCTCTAAGGCTTTCAACCCGCCTTGGGGCATGGAAAAAGGATTATGTCCGAAATCGATGCGGCCTTCTTCTATTTCCGAGTAATCGTACATCGGGAAATCTACGATCCAGAGCCAGGCCGCCAGATTATTGTCTTTCAGGTTCAAACGGTTGGCTACTTCGCTTCTAACCACGCCTAAGACCGCGCAGACCGTGCGCCAGCTGTCGGCGCCGAAAAAGACGATGTCGCCGTCCTGGGCAGCGCAAGCTTTGACAATAGCCTGCAATTTTTCCGGCGTCATAAATTTCACGATCGGCGAACTTAGCTCGTTATTCTTCAAGGTCAGATAGGCCAGACCCTTGGCGCCTTTCTGCTTGGCCAGTTCGGTCAGCTCGTCTATTTCCTTGCGGGTGAATTTCGCGCCGCCGTCTATTTTCAAGGCATGGACAACGCCGTTATTTTTCAGAGCGTCGGTAAAGACCGAGAAGCCGCAGTCTTGCGCTAATTCGGAAACATCCTTGATCTCCAGATCAAAGCGCAGATCCGGCTTATCCGTGCCATATTTATCCATGGCGTCGCGCCAGGATAGTTTTAAGAAACGGCCGTCCGGCGCCAGCTTGACAATCTTCTTCCGGCTGAATTTCTCGGTCAATTCTTTCATGAGCGGTTCCATGACCTGAAAAACGTCTTCCTGTTCCACGAAGCTCATTTCCATGTCCAGTTGGTAGAACTCGCCATAGTGACGGTCCATGCGCGGATCTTCGTCGCGGAAGCAGGGCGCTATTTGGAAATACTTGTCCACGCCGCCGACCATGAGCAACTGCTTGAACTGTTGCGGCGCCTGCGGCAAGGCATAGAACTTGCCGGGATACATGCGGGACGGCACCAGGAAGTCGCGCGCGCCTTCGGGCGAAGAATTAGCCAGGATCGGAGTCTGGACTTCCACGAAATCCAATTTATGGAAGTAGTCGCGGATATAAGCGATGAACTGGTCCTTGACGCGTAGCATTTCCTGGAGTTTGGGCCGGCGCAGATCAATGAAGCGGTATTTCAGGCGCAAGGCCTCGTTCGCTTCGGCGTTCTTTTCCTCGTTGATTTCAAAGGGCAGAGTCTTGGCCTGGCCCAGAATCTCAATTTCGGAAGCGATAACTTCTATTTCGCCGGTCGAAGTTTTCGGATTGACCATATCAGCCGGGCGGGCCTTGACCTCGCCGCTAACTTTTATCACCCATTCATCATGCAATTTACCGGCCGTAGCGATATCGGCCTGGCTGGTGGTCTCGTCGAACCTGACCTGGGTAAAGCCGTAGCGGTCGCGCAGGTCCACAAAAATCAGAGCGCCGTGGTTCCGGACACTGTTCACCCAGCCGGCCAAGACGACTTTTTGGCCAACTTTAGATTTATTTAATTCTCCGCAAGTGTGGGTTCTTAACATAGCTTTGTTAATAAAAAACTAACGAAAATACTCGTTTATTGAACCAATCTGTCTTATTTTGCTGTTAAAATTTTAACTGATTTTAAGGATTTAAGCAAGAAAAAAGGGCGGCTACAAGTTAAGATACTATTTCTATTGACATTATTTATAATATATGTTATTATATCCTAATGATCTTTAAAATCAGGGAATAAATAGGTTGGTGATTTCAGTTCCCTTACCGACCAAGGTGTCTGAAACCACTAACTTATTTATTTACCAACTAAACCAGGAAGAGCCATGAAAACCAGAATCATCACTTTCGTTCTTATCCTTATTACCATTTTATTAACTGCTTCGATTTCCAGCGCCCAAGAAGAATACAGCGGCCCGCTCGGACACGGCACCGGATATTATACCAAGACTGCCGATTCAACCGCGCACAAATATTATTTCACCTGGAAATCTTACACGAACTCGGATGGCTATATCCAGATCGAAATGGATGTGGCTATTAAGCAATCTGATGCGAACGTCATTAAAAAATTCCGCGATCAGATGAATCGTGACGGAGTCTGGGATGCAACGGTCACGCCCACCAATTCCACCACCTGGATCGGTACGTCTAATGACATTTTCTGTCTTGATCGCCTCAGCAAAAAATATTTTCACCTGGGTAAAGAACAGAAAGTAGCGGGCGGCGGCACCACAGCACCATTAATCTTCCACTACCGGACTTTAAAAAGGGATTATCTCGAAAGAATCAGCCGGGCTCTTAATAACCGACTAATCTTCTACGTTGCGGAATTGGGAGAAACAAAAGGATAAGCTTTCCGAGAATTTATCAAAAACCGTCGAATGCATTAAGCAAACGACGGTTTTTAAATTTAATGCTATTTTTACAAAAACGGCCAGATCGCTCTGGCCGTTTTACATTTTTAACAGTTACTTTTACTTTTTTAAATGCTTGCCGGCCGCCCTGATAATCAAATCCGGACTCAGATTAGAAGAGCCAATCAATTCCCCGTTATCGTCAACGTAATATCCACTATTCGGCGTCCAGGCTCGGTCGTAAGTGCCGCGGTTCTTGGCATATGATTCTCTCGCTTTTTTGTGGATAATCCGTTCCGTCTTGGCATTAGACCAGCGGACTGGATCGCCCAAGATGAGCATGACATCAGGAGTGCCTAAAGCGGCGGCATAGTGTCCCAAGCCAGTATCAGGAGTTAACACAACATCGGCCATAGACATTATCGCGTTGACATTCTCCACCGGCTCCTTGACTAAACTAACCCGACCGGTATCCTTAGCCAGTTTTTCCACCAGCGGATTATAGCGTTCTTGGCGCTGCTTATTCGGGTCTTCCATGAACAGTACCTTGGACTTGGGGTGTTCTTTCAAGATGCCCTTGATCGCTAGCGCCCATTTTGCCGGCTCATATTCCTTAGGCATGACGCCGGAGCCGGCCGAAACAACGATAATATTTTCATCATCGGCAACCTTATATTTCTTTTTCAATTCAGCGGAGATCTTATCGTGATCTTTGCCCTTCTCCAGATAGTGGTCCATCTTGTTGATATCCGGGAACAGTTTCTGGCCGAACATGACTTCGAAATTCCGCATAATCCGGGCTGGGATCGGATCGTATTTTTCCGTCAGGCCGCGGCGCTTAGGTATTTCTTCCTTGACCCAGCTTGACCAGTCAACCGACATCACGTGTGAAGGATCATCCGAATCGTTATCGTCCAGATTGAGCAGCCCATACTGCTCGAACTCTTTATGGGCATTAATGATGAATTTTTCTTTATGGTCATTGGCGAAAGCGGCGCGCAGGGGCCGGAAATTCTCCGCCTCATTCTCATTGCGCCGACCTAATTCTATCAGTTCGACTTTGCCTGGGAACTGGTCGACTAGGCATTGGAACAGTTTCATTCCAGTCTTCGATACCGCCAATTTGATCGGCTTGTCGAATTTATTTTCCTCCAAGTAACGCTCAACCGCTAAAACGATCGGGGTAGTCACGACTTCGTCGCCGATCGGGTCGTCCAAGAGTATCACTATTTCTTCCGCCCGTTCAATACCTTTAACAAGCGGTGACTCTTTATAGAACTCCGGCGGGAACGGCTTGTCGCCGACCTTCGCTTCGCTGAGGAAAATATTATCAATCTGGTTTTGCAGCCGGCCGATCTGCAAGCCGACATAATCTTCAGCGCTCAAAGGAGCGCCACTATTGCGCTGCTCATTGTAATGTCGGCAATCACCGGCTATTTTAGTTTTGTCTGCTTCGCTCAATTCGTCATAATTTACGTAGAATCTTAGCTGATCAAGCACGAAACCATATTTCTTATATTTCGGATCCTGCTTCAGAGTCTCTACCAATTTAAGGAATTTATCTCCCTGGTCGCGGTAATCCTGCAATTCCCGATTATCGCTCTTTAATTTGACGCTCGTATCGTAATTACTGTTATCCAGAGTAATAAACAATGGCTTACGCTTCTTGCCGGCATCCTGTTCAGGGGCGGCCTGAGTATCGGTGCTGAGAATTTTTTTCAAAGCCACCAAATCGACATTGCTCGGATTGCCGCGATACAGCTTCAGCTCCTGGCGGTCTTTCTTCAGGCTGCCGCTATAGCCGTAATAATCGCCATAATAGCCGGACGGAAATTCTATCGGCTCGGCCGCTTTCTGCTTCTCTAACGGCGTCCGCCAGCCGACCGGAATAAACGGCGGCCAGTCGGTATCGCGACCCACGTCCAGCAAAGTCGCCGTGCCTAAGTCGGGCGGCGTATTGACGACCTCGCTGGCATCGACGCCTTTCAGGCCTTCGCCCACCGCGGTGGCAAAGACATGGACATTCTCCGCGCCGTCCTTGCCCAGACCGGCGGAGACGGCCACTTCGGCAAATTTGGCTTTGAGCACGGCATGGCCGTCCTTCTCGCCGAATAATAATTTGCCCAGCTCGCTGCCTCGTTCCACGCTGATCTTGCCGGTCGTCGGATCGACCGGAATCTCAATTACCTGATGCTGCGTGCCGCTCGATAGCGAGAATAAAAACTTCATCTTCCCTTCCTTGATCAGCTCCGCGGCGTTCTCGCTCAGCTTGACGCCGTTAACGGTTTCAAACGAACCGTCCGGCGTCATCCGGATGGCCGCCATTTCATAGCTATTAGTCTGCAAATTGATGCCGCTCCCCTTATCGCCGGCCCAGGTTTCGCGCAGTTCGTTCAAATCCGCGCCGTGCCATTTGCCGTCCGCCCCCTGATACATCGGGGTATCGTTGGCATACCACAGGCCGCGACGCACTTCCTTGAACATTTCCGGATGCTTATTGACATAGTCTTCCGGCCCGATATGCGTTTCCGTAGTGACGCTATGGCCGGATTCGATCAGATACTGGCTATCGCTGACGCCGATATGCTCATTAGCTAAAATCTGCTTAGCTTCCTCGGTCAAGGAACCGTCCGGATTGACCTGCAAATGCTCGGCTAAAATTTCCGAACCGCGCACCAGATTGAATGAGCCGTCTGGATTAGGCAGCCAGCTGCAATTGGCCGGCATTTTGATCAAACCGTGCTCTACTGCTATTTCCTGCAGCTTGCCCGGATTGCTATGGCCGGTCAAAAAATTCTTTAAACTCTCTAAAGCCGTATCGCGGTCGCCGATCGCCCGGTTATTGCCCTTAATCAAGTTTTCTGCCAAACCTTCCTGCTTGTCACTGAGCAAAGCAAAACCTTCCTGCGCTACTAAACCGATAGTGAGGCCGGCGACGGTGCTCTGAGCCACCTTCTTAAAAACTTCCTTATTCCTATGCTTATTAAAAGCCTTGTCTTTAACGGCTAAACCGGTATCGGCATCGCCGATCAGATCATTGCGATATAAAGCTGTCAGATCTGCCAAGCGCTGCTCCCAGCCTTGATTAAGCCCGGCCGGCAGCTTGCTCAACTGCTGTTTGGCCTGCCACTTGGCCTGCAGCAGGGCCTGCCGTTCGGATTCGACATTAGCCAGGCCGGAATAGCTGATCAAATCTATTTTCCTTTCATTGGACAGGGCCAACCGGGCCTCGATTTCCGCCAGATTGTTCAGGGCTTTTTCCATTTCCTCGGCCGTTTCCGGCGCCTTGGCCAGGCTGGCGGTCAAATCCTCGTGCAAATTAGCGGCGCTCTTTTTCCGGTAGATAAAGCTGGCTTGAGAATCTAATTTTTCTTTTTCCTGCTGCAAACTCTTGAGATTCTTGTCTATCTTCTTAAGTTCTTTCTTATCGGTCGTCGTCTGCTTGGCATTTTCCAAGGCGCCGATCTCGTCAGCCAGGCGGTTCCTGTCCGCCTGGATATTTAAATCCTGGACGGCGGAACGCGCTTCCAGAGTCTGGCGCTCCCGCTTCTGCATCTGGCTTTCCTTGATGCCGGTATAGAGTCCGGAAACGCCGGCCGCGAGGCCCAAAGTGCCGATGGCGGCGGCTTTGGAGCGCAAGATACGTTGGGATACGAAAGCGCCGGCCGAATAGGCCAGTCCGACGCTGACAGCCAGCGTGGTCTCATTGACCAGGCTGCCTAATTTGGTCCGGCGCAGTTTCTCGACGGTTTTCTCCGCGATATTATAATGGGTTTCCGTCTTGACGCCTTCCTTGGCGCGGCCTAAGACCAGTTCGACGTCGAAATCGAAAGCGGCCAGCTTGGCCTGATGGTCGGCCGCCTGCTTGATATTATCCTTGATCTCCTTGACCTGTTCGGCAATGGCTAGAAAATTATCGACGTACATCTCGCTCTGCTTGATCGTCGTCTGGTCGCCGCTTTTTTCAATGGCGGCGAAAATCTGCCGCTTCTCGCCCTCGAAAGCGGCTTGGTCCAATTTGCCGTCGGCGTAATCATTGATGATGCGCTTCAAGTCGGTTTTTATCTTTTGCGTTTCCGGATTATCAGCCAAGCTTTCTTTCTTCTCGCCCAGATTTTCTTCGACTAATTCCTTGATATCGGAAGTAAAGCGGGACAAGATCGCCGTTTCGAAATTCTGCTGCATCGCCGCCTTATCGGCTGCGCTTGATTTCTCTCCGGCGTAGAGATTGCCGGTTTTTAAAATTTCCTGCTTGCTCTTGACCCGGGCTTGCTCATGCAGATACTGCTCGGCATAATTATATTTCCAAATCCGCTTGATCGCTCCCTTGAAGCCTTTGAGTTCCGCTTTCTCCGCGGTCATAGTCTCGGAAGCGGCGCGATGGGCCCGGCTGCGCAGGATCTCAGAGGTATCGACCACGCCGGCCTTAAATACCAGCTTCTTGGTCTGATCCAACTGGTTCAGGGAATCTTGCTTGGCCGTGTCCAAGCCAACGGCAGCATCACCAATCGCTGCCTCGGCGTCCGGTTGCTGCTTAGCCGGCAAATCCTTGGCTTCCACAGCGGGCGGCGTCAATTCCCGGCCTTTGATTGCGGCCGCCGTAGCGTTCAGCTGCTGTTCCACGGCCGCCGACTCGGTTTCGGAAACTGCCTGGTCCGGCCGTGATTTCTGTTCTTTAAGATTGAAAAATTTTTTTAAACCAGAATAAAATTTATCCATATATTTATAAAATCCGGCCTTAAATAAGCCGGATTATTCCTTACTGCTTCCTAAATCGCTTCTTAACTGCGCCAGCCGGTCCTGGTCGGCTGCTTGCAACAGCGCCGCCAACTTGGCGTCGCGCTTGGCTTCGATAACCGCCACGCGCCGCGAAAAATCCTGATAGATATCATTGATCAATCTGATTTTGTCCTGATCCGATAAAGGCATAATTAATCAAGATTTTTTTAACCTAAATAAGAAGCTCGAAACTCCATCAGCGCCTGGGCGACCAACTGCTCCAGGTCCGGAATGCTGGCCTTGATGAAAGACTGCAGCGCCTCGGCGTCAGGCTGTTCCATCAGCCGGTTGAACTCTTCCAATTTATCCGCCGGGATATTGTCGAAGATAGCCGCCTTGATCTTGTCTTCGGCCCGAGCGGCCAGGTCGGCTTTGGCCTGTTGGAGCGTTTCCGGCTCCAGATTAGCCAGCTTCTTCTCGGCCAATAGGCGATCGACGAACTGCTCGACGGCCGGAGAGAAATTTTGATTGCTCATATTAGTCAAATTAATTTTGCCCTTACGGGCGATAAATTTTGCTTATGATAGCTATATTGATTATAACATGTAGCGGTGAAAATCAGAAATTATAATCCAGGAAACGGCGGGCTAAATCGATTATCTCTTTATTCGTCTTTTTATCTATCCTGACCTTGGTTATTTCGGCCAAACTATACCCCAATATAAATCTGATCATTTTAACACAATTATCGGAAACTGTCAATAAATAATTACTATTAAAATCCGGCCGTTTCTGATCGGCCAGAAAGCAATCCGGACAGATTAAACCGCCTTTGAGCAAATGAAAATAATTAAGGCCCGGCTCAATGGGCTTATGGCAATCCAGACAGCGATATATTTCCGGCTGATAGCCTAATTCCACTAATAGGCGCCAGATGAAAAAAGATAAGAACAGGTCCCCCTGCTCCGCTCGGAAGCCGGCCAGGCATTCCAAGGCGTTGAGCCAATCCGCCAATAAAAAGAACAGGCATTCTTCCGCCTGGTTCTCGCCGACCCGTTGGTTCAGGATCCGCAAGGCTTGCCCGGCATAATATAATTTATTCAGATCATTCCTGATACCTTGATAAAATTTCCGGCCGCTGGCGCCGGCTAAGTAATCAAAGCCTTTGCCGGCCACGATCATGATATCGGACAAGGTGAGCGGCTCCAGGTGTCCCGCCAGCTTGGAGCCCGGCTTCTGCGTGCCGCGGGCGACCAGGCTGAGCTTGCCGGCTGATGGGCTATAAACCGTTACTAAGGAGTCGGCCTCGCGGTAAGGCTGGCGATTCAGGATAAGGGCGGCGGTAGTCCTGGTATTTTCCATATGATCTCCGGGAATTAATGCTCGTCCAGATAGTCTTGCAGGATAAGCGTCGCGGCGATCTCGTCGCGCTGGGCTTTCTCGGCCTCGCTGCCCTCCAGGGAATCGGCCGCCTGACTGGTCAGCCTCTCATCAGCCAGCTCCACCGGCCGGCCGCCACGCTCCCGCAGCTGGACCAGAAAATCCTGCCATAACGGATTATCGGCGGCGGCGCCGTTCATTTTTTTCGGCGCGCCGAGCACGATGACGTCTATTTCCTCTTCTTTCACGGCACTCAGCACTGCCGCCAGGGTGCTCACGGTCCTGAGCGGCAAAGCCAGGCTGACTTCGCTGTCCGCCGTAGCCAGGCCGATGCGTTTTTCGCCCCAGTCAATGCCGAGGTATTTTGTCACTTTCTCCATATGGCTTATTTGGTCAGGATCTCATTGCCCGACGCCGTGATCGCGACCGTATGTTCGAAATGCGCGCTCAAGGAACCGTCGGCGGTCAGGACGGTATAATCGTTATCGGCCATCTTGACCGCCCAGCCGCCGGCGTTGATCATGGGCTCGATGGCAATGACCAGCCCCGGTTCCAGGACGATATTTTCCGGCGATTTCTCGCTGATCTCAAAATTAAAGACGTCCGGCTGTTCATGGATGAAATAGCCCACGCCGTGGCCGACCAGGTCACGGACTACGCCGTAGCCGTGGCGTTCGGCGTGCCCCTGAATCGCTCGGGCGATATCATTCAAGGTATTGCCCGGCTGCGCCGCCTTAACGCCTAAAGCCAGACATTCCTGCGTTACTTTAAGCAGTTTCCGGGCCGACGCGCTGATGCTGCCGGCGCCGATAGTCAGGCAGGTGTCGGTAAAGAAGCCGCCGTGCTTGGAAAAAGGATTGAGCGGCGCTTTGAATTCCCGGCGCGCTTCCGGCGTAACCGGCCATTCCATGCCGATATCCAGGTCCACGATGTCTCCAGCGGCGATGGCGCGCGGCGGCAAGGCCGCGCCGTGGACGACCTCGTCGTTTAGGGAAACGCAAAGCGTCGAGGGAAAGAAGATATCGCCGCCCATGGGATAGTCCTTGAAAGCGGAACGGCCGCCCGCCTCGATGATCAGATGGTTGGCCAGATCTTCCAGGTAATCGGTGCGCACGCCGGGCTTGACCTCGGACGCTAGGCGCGCCAAAACCAAGGCCAGGCGACGGCCGCCTTCCCGAATAACGCGTATCTCGTCCGGCGTTTTCAAGCGGATCATACAATTTTAAATTTTAATCCCGGCCGCCTTGGCCTCCCGGTTGGTCTTGATCGACAGGAACAGAAAAATTCCCAAAAGGACGAACATATTGAGCGGCGACAGCCAGAATGGGAATTCCTGGCCGAAGCTTTCTAAAATCATCACAAAGCCCAGGGAGCCGATGGCATACATGGCGCCGTTCTTCAGGTAAGCGAATTTGGTAATCAGATCGATGCCGCGTATCGTCATCTCCCGCACGACCAGGGCGCCCAGCCCGTTGCCCAGGATGATCAAGGGGACGCTGATCGTGAAAGCGAAAGCGCCGATCACCCCGTCGATGGAAAAAGAAGCGTCCAAGACTTCCAGATAAAGAATCTTGCTCCAAGCGCTCATATTCGGATCCAGGAGCTGCTTTTCCTTCTCTTCGGAGTTCTTCTTGAAACCGTCGGTGATGAAGAAGGCGGAAACGCCGATAGTCGCCGCGAGCGCCAGGATCGGGTTCTGTTTCAGGGAAAAATAGACGATGAGCGTCGTCAAGACGGAAGCGAAAGCATAAAACCAGACTCCTTGGCGGTGGATGAAGCCCTCCACCAGGAAAGCGTATTTTTTCTCTTCCAAAAACAGCCAGGCCAAAAAGACGAAGAACAAATAGACGCCGCCGCCTAAGAGCAGGAGCGGTTTGGATTGCTCGATATAATGCGTGATTTCCGGGCTGCCGGAAAAAGTGGAGCTAACGACCTGCCAGAGGGATAAGCTGGGATTAGCCACCCAGACAATGGCGAAGGGTAAAAGCCCGCGCATCACGAAGACCGCGAACAAAAGACCCCAGAATAAAAAAATCTTCCGGTATTTCTCCGGCATGGTCTTGAGGATATGGGCGTTCACGACCGCATTATCCACGCTGCTAATAACTTCGAACAGGCACAAGCCGAGGATAACCACGGCGAAATTCCAAAACATAGTTTTATTTATTAAGCTTTAACGGACCGAGGCTGGAGCCGCGCCGGCCGCCCGGACCCAGATTGCCGCTGCTCTTCTGCAACCGGGCATAGGCGTCTTCCTGCAATTTCCGCGCCGTTTCTCCGCTGCCCAGGCGCTGCATCTTCTGATATTTCATGGCATCGGAAACGGCGGCGCCGCGATTGATCGGCGCGGTTTGCCGGAAAAAATTCGGATCGGCCTCGTGCGCGAAATTCGGCCGCCGGCCCGTAACCTTAGTTTCATCCAATTCCCTGTTAACCGCCGGCTTGACCGGCTCGGGCGAAGAAGCATCTTCCTTGCGGCCGCGGGCATAGTGATCCAACAATTCCTTGACTTTGTATTTATCCTGCTTGGTCAGGGATTTATCGCTCTTTATTATTTCCGACAGCGCGCTCTTGCGCTGCATCCGGTCCAAGCCGCCCTTCATCCGGATGATGCCGGCCCGCTTGCTGATGGCTTTATTGATCGCCTCGCGGTTGTTCCTGAGCATGCCGAATTCGCCTCCCTGATAGTGCGTCAACTTATTCAACTTGGCTTTGAAATTGCCGGCGCCGGTGCTGGTTTTAAAATTGATGCCGCCTTTCGGCAGGATATTCAAGCCCATATTAATAATCTTTGAAACTGTCCAATAATTTATTGATCTGTTCCAGATCTTCCGGCGACAGGCCGAGCTTGAAGCGATTCTGATACAGGCGGTATTTGTCTTTCCGAACCGTAGCATCCGAGGTCCTGATGCCGTGCCGCACTTTTTCCTGATACTCCTTGATCATATCCATGATCAAGGTCCGATTGGCGGCGCTCAGGTTCTTATAGCCGGGATTCAGGCGCATCATTTTCTCCATGCGCTGCGCCAGACGGTAATTGTTCTGGTCCGTGATATCCTTGGTTAGGTCTTGTAAATCCATATAGTTATTGATGATATTTGCTATTATACTACAAAAAAGCCGGCTGGGAAAGCCGGCTAGCTAAAATCAGCTAAAATATAAAGACTATAAACCGTCGTATTCCCGCATAGTCAGCTGTGACTCAATCTGTTTGACCGTCTCAATGACTACGGCCACGACGATGAGCAGGCTGGTGCCGCCTACCGACAAAGCGTCAATACCCGTGAAATAACGCATCACTAGCGGTAAGACGGCGATCAGGCCCAAAAATAAAGCGCCGACCAAAGTGATCCGATGAGTCGTCGAAGCCAGGTAATCGCTGGTTGTCTTGCCGGGTCGGATACCCGGGATGAAACCGCCTTGTTTCTGGAGATTTTCCGCCACCTGAGTCGGATGGAAAATCACTTCGGTATAAAAGTAAGTGAAGGCGAAGACCAGGATGAAGTAAACGACGCCATAGAACAGCTGGTTATTGAACAGGACAATAGTGCTCTCGGCCGCTCCAGCGATCCAGGCGGTCTTGGCGTGAATCAGGAACTGGGCGATCATCGACGGGAACAAGACTACGGAAATGGCAAAAATGATCGGAATGACGCCGGCCATATTGACCCGCAAGGGCAAATGCGTGCTGGTACCGCCGAAAGTCCGGTTGCCGCGAACCTGGCGAGCGTACTGCACCGGAATATTGCGCTGCCCTTCGTTGATGATAACGACGCCCACGACCGTGATCAGGCCGATCGCCACGAAACCGATCAGCATGAAAAGCTGGGTCTGATCAAAAGTGACGAACAGGCGCTGGATAGTCGTCGGCAGCGAGGCGACGATGCCGGCGAAGATGAGCAGCGAAATGCCGTTACCGACCTTCTTCTCGGTAATGAGCTCGCCCAGCCACATCAGGAAAATGGAGCCGGCCGTAATCGTTATCAGCATGACGCCGAAATCAAAGGGCGAAATTTCGCCCAGGATGCCGGCTGATCCCCGGCGCAAGAGGGTGATCATGCCGTAGGCCTGGAATAAGGCCAGCGGCACGGTCAACCACCGGGTCCATGAATTTATCTTTTGGCGGCCGGCTTCCTCCTTCTGCATTTCTTCGATGCTCGGCACGATCATGCCCAGGAGCTGGAAGATGATAGACGAGGTGATATAAGGAGCGACGCCCATCATGACTAAAGAAAAATTTTCCATGCCGCCGCCGGAAAACAGGTTCAACAAACCAAGAATCTGGTTGGAAGCGAACAGATTTTTCAAAGCCACGGTATTGACTCCCGGCACCGGAATATGGGCGACCAGGCGAAAAATTACCAGCATCACCAAGACGAAGAGGATATTGTTCCGCAAATCTTTGGCTTTCCAGATTTGTTCTAATTTATCGAACATAGGGTTGGCTTAATAGCGAGGATTATTTTAATTGTTCAGTCAGGCCGGCGCTCATCTTTATCTTCTCAAATTTGACCTTGACCGTCAATTTCTCCTTGCCCAGGATCTTGACCGGGCGCGCCAAGGAAGAAATCAATTTCTTGGCCAGGAGCGAAGCCGGGCTGACTATTTCCTCATCCTTGAAATTATGATTGATCGCCCGGACCGACACGACTTGGTTCTTCGGGCTGAGGGATTTGAAGCCGCGGGCCTTGGGAATCTGCAATAATTGCTTTTTCAGGCCCAGCCGCTTCAAGCCGGAGACGCCGGAACGGGACTTCTGCCCTTTCAAGCCGCGCGTGCTGTAAGTACCGTGGCCGGAAGCGTTGCCGCGGCCGACGCGTTTATTCGCCTTAGCGCGGCCTTTGGCCCGGGTGATGGAATTAAGTGATAACATATTTTTATTTTTCCTGGTTAACTTCTTTACTAGCTTCTTTCTTCGCCTCCTTGGCCCCGTCCTTCCCTTCTACCCGCCGCAACTGCTGCAAGGCCTCGATGGTGCAACGGGCGTTATTGATCTTATTCTTGGAACCCAGGGTCTTGCTGGTCACGTTCTTGACGCCGGCCAGTTCCAAGATCGCCCGGGTCACGCCGCCGGCGATAACGCCGCGGCCCTGCTTGGCCGGTTTCAGAATCAGACGCGCCGCGCCCATTTTATGGCTCAAGGCGTGCGGGATGGTCTCGTTGACCATGGGCACGTTGATCATAGTCTTCTTCGCTCGATTAACGGCCTTATTGACCGCCATGGTCACATCCGCGCCCTTGCCTAAGCCGACGCCGACATTGCCCTTCTGGTCGCCGATAGCGACGCAGGCCCGGAAATTCATCCGTTTGCCGCCGGCCATGACGCGCGTCACTCTGGCGACTTCCAGAATCCGCTGTTCGATATCGTCTTTCGGGCGCTCGCCGCGAGCTTGGCCCCGGCCGCCGCGCCCCCGGCCGCCTTCCCGGCCGCCGCGCTTGGGCGTGTTGCCGTAAACGTCCTGGGCCGCGGTCTTGGCCGCTCCCTGGGAAACGGCTGCCGCCTTATCTGCGCTGGTTACTTTTTTGTCTTCCATATGATATTTGCTATTTTACCAAAAGCCGCTTAATTAAAACTCCAGGCCGCCGGACCGGGCGCCTTCCGCCGCGGCCTTGACCCGGCCGTGATATTTATAAAATCCGCGATCGAATACCGCCTTGGTGATCTTTTTCTCGGCCGCTTTCCGGGCGAGCAGCTGGCCCAACTCCTGGCTTTTAGCCGTCGGTTTGCCGTCCGCCTTGACTTCTTTCAAAGAAGCGCTGGCCAGGGTCCGGCCGGTCGTATCGTCGATAAGCTGCAGGAATAAGCCGGAATTGGAACGATAAACGCTCAGGCGGGGTCGCTCTGCCGTGCCGGCGATCTTGGCGCGCACCCGGCCGTGGCGTCTTGCTTGCTGCCGATTTTTGGCTGTTATTTTATCCATATGATTACGCTGATAAACTATTACTTAGTCTTGGCCGCGGCTTTGCCGGCCTTGCGGCGGATAATCTCTTCGGCGTATTTGACGCCCTTGCCCTTGTACGGCTCCGGCTTGCGGATCTTCCTGATCTGCGCGGCGGTTTCGCCCAGGAGCTCCTTATCGGCGCTTTCCAGGGTAATGACATTGGCGGCCACGCTGGCCGTCACCCCTTTGGGCAGCGAAAAATCGACCGGATGGGAAAAACCGAGGTTCATATTCAACTTGCTGCCGGCGACCGCCGCCCGGTAACCGACGCCGTTGATTTCCAGTTTGCGGGTAAAGCCGGTGCTGACGCCGACGACGGCGTTGCGGATCAGGCTCCACATCAGCCCCCAGACCGCGCTCGCCTCCTTGGCGGCCTTATCGCGCGGGCTCACCATGATTTCGTTATTTTCTATTCTGACTTCCACTAACGGGTGGAGCGGCAGGCGCAGTTCGCCCTTCGGGCCCTTGAAGACCATTTCCGTTTCCCCGACGGTGGCTTGGGCGGGCGGGACTAATTTGATTGGCAGTTTTCCTAGACGTGACATATATGATGATGCTTAAAAGGTGATTTAGAATATCTCGCCGAGCACTTCGCCGCCGATGTGTTGCTTCTTCGCTTCCTTATTGGTCATCAGCCCTTTGGAAGTAGACAGGATGGCGATCCCGAAATTATGCAAAACCGTCGGGATCTCGTCCTTGCCGACATAAATCTTCAGGCCCGGCCGGCTCACCCGCTTGATCTCGGAGATCTGCGGTTTGCCGTTCTTCCGGTATTTCAGCTGGATTTGCAGTTCGTCAAAGCTGCTGTGCCGCCCTTTCAGGCCGCCGGTTTTGATCGAGACGGATTTGACCCAGCCCTCCTGCTCCAAAATCTTGGCGATTTCGTATTTCAATTTGCTGAGCGGCAAAACGACCTCCGTCTTCCTGACGACGGAAGCGTTTCTAATCCTGGTAAACATGTCTGCGATGGGATCCATCATATTTTTCTTGGTTGCTTAATTATATCTCTACCAGCTGGACTTCCGGATGCCCGGCAAATCGCCGTTGTCGGCGAGTTCGCGGAAGCAGATCCGACACAGCTTGAAATCACGCAGATAGCCGTGATTGCGGCCGCACCGCCAGCACCGGTGGATGGTCCGGGTGGAAAATTTCGGTTTTCTTGACGCTTTGACGATTAAAGCAGTTCTAGCCATATATTTAAATTATTTGCTGTCTTTTTTAAACGGGAAGCCTAAGGCGCGAAAGAGCTCCAATCCTCTTTCCCGGTCGCCGGCGTTAGTGGACAGACAGACTTCCAGGCCGTAATTATTGTCCGCTTCTTCCATCCGGATTTCCGGAAAAGCCGTATAGTCCTTGAAGCCGACCGTCAGGTTGCCGGTGCGATCAACCGATTTCTCGCTTAAGCCGCGAAAATCGCGAACCCGCGGGAAAGTGATATTGACCAGCTTATCGGTAAAATCATACATCCGCTGGCCGCGCAAGGTCACTTTAGCGCCGATGACCAGGCCTTCCCGGATCTTGAAGGCGGAAATCGATTGCTTGGCTTTGGTAAAAACCGGTTTCTGGCCGCTGATCTGCGCCAGGCCTTTTTCCACGCTGGCCAGGAATTCCTTCTCTTTCGGACGGCTGCCGAAACCGACGTTAATCACTACTTTGGTCAGCTTGGGCGCCAGCATCGCGTTCTGGAAACCGAATTTCTTTTCCAGCTGCGGGACGACCTCTTTTTTGTATTTTTCTCGTAATGTCATATGAGTGGCTTTATTCGATTACTTCCCGACATTTCCGGCAGACGCGGAATTTCTTGGCCGGCTGGCTATCGGTCTTGGGGCTCAGCTTGGCGCCGACCCGGGTCGCTTTGCCGCACTTCGGGCAGACCAGGGCCAGATTGGAAATATTGACGAAAGCCGGGAACTCGATGCGCTGTCCCTTCTCCCCTTCCTTGCGCGGCCGCAGATGCTTGATCAGCAAATTCAAGCCTTCCACGCTGGCGCGGCCTTCCCGCGGCAAAATCTGCAAAACCTTGCCGGTCTTCCCCTTATCCTTGCCGGCTAATATTTTTACCGTGTCGTTCTTCTTGATATACATATATTATATACTCTATTTTTTCCTCGCTTCCGTCATTTATAAAACTTCGGGCGCCAAAGAAGCGATCTTGACGAAACCGGCCCGACGCACTTCCCGCGCGACCGGCCCGAAAATACGGGTACCCTTCGGATCCTTCTTTTCCAGATCGACGATGATTACGCCGGCGTTATCGTCGAAACGGACATAGGAACCGTCCGGACGCCGGATTTCCTTGCGGGTCCGGACAATCACGGCTTTCACTACGTCGCCTTTCTTGACGGCCGCATGCGGCACCGCCGATTTGACGGCGGCCACGATGACGTCGCCCACCCGGCCGTAACGGCGCTTATAGCCGCCGAGCACCCGGATGCACTGCATTTCCTTGGCGCCGGAATTGTCGGCCACCTTCAAATAGGTTTGTACTTGCACCATATGTTTACTTGATTACGCGCCAGCGCTTATCCCGGCTTAAAGGCCGGCATTCGATGAACGACACCTTATCTCCGACATGATACTGGTTGTTTTCGTCATGAACCTTGTATTTCCGGCTGACCGCATAGCGCTTCTGGTATTTCGGATGCTTCTTGACGGCTTCCACCTTGACGACGATGGTCTTGTCGTTCTTAGCGCTCACCACCACGCCCTGGAATTTCCGGCTGATCACCGCGGCTGGAGCAACGGATTTTTTCTCTTTGCTGCTGGCCATATTATTTTTGCTTATTTAACAAAGTTAAGATTTGGGCGACCAAGACCCGGGCCGCCCGGATTTCCCGGACGTCCTTCAATTGTTTGTTGGCGTCTTTGAAGCGCAGCTCGCGCAATTTCTCCCGAGTCGCGGCTAATAATTTCTGCAATTCCGGCGCGCTCTTGGCCTTTAATTCTTGTTGGTCCATATGATTATTTATTCCTTGCTGATAAATTGGCATTTCACCGGCAGCTTATGGCCGGCCAGTTCCATGGCTCGCTTCGCGGTCTCCCGGTTCAAGCCTTCCATCTCGAACATGACCGTGCCGGGCTTAACGACCGCCACGTAATGGTCCACGGCGCCCTTGCCTTTGCCCATCGGGATTTCGCCGCCGTGCATCGTCACCGGCTTATCCGGAAAAATCCTGATCCAAATCTGGCCGCCTTTCTTGACATACTGGGTCATCACCCGGCGCGCCGCTTCAATCTGGCGGGAAGTCACCCAGCAAGCGGTCAGGCTCTTCAGGCCGTAGCTGCCGAAACTGATTTCCAGATTACGGCTGGCTTGGCCGCCCCGGCGCCGCTTCTGATCCTTTCTCCATTTGGTTTTCTTTGGCATTAACATATGATTTCACAAATCTCATTTTTTTATCCGATCCGACCCTATTCGGCGATCACTTCGCCTTTGGCCGCTTTTTCCTTGGCAAACACTTCTCCTTTATAAATCCAGACCTTGATGCCGATGGAACCGTAAGTGGTATGGGCCGCTCCCCGGGCATAGTCAATATCGGCCCGCAAGGTCGCGAGCGGCACTTTGCCCCAGACCAGCTTCTCGGTCCGGGCGATTTCCGCGCCGTTCAAGCGGCCGGAAATGACGATCTTGGCGCCTAAGGCCCCGGCCCGCTCGATTTTGCCCAAGGTCTGCTTCATCACTTTTCTAAACGGCATGCGCTTTTCGATATCCATGATCATGCTCTGGACGTTGACTTGGGCGCTCAGGTTCGGCCGGCTGCATTCCTTGATGTTCAGGTTGATTTCCCCTAAACGCAGGTTTTTCAAAAATCTAACGTGCAGTTTCTTCTTCAATTCCTCGGCGCCGTTGCCGCCCCGGCCGATGATGAGGCCCGGCTTGGCGGTCGTAATGTTCACCTCGACCTTGCTTAGGCTGCGGACGATCTCTACCTGATCAATGCCGGCTTCCTTGAATTCCTTGATCAAATATTTGCGGACGCCGATATCCTGGCGGATATTCTTGATATACTTGTCCCCCTTTTCGAACCAGACGGAAGGCCAAGTCTTGGTGATGCCCAGGCGGAGAATTTTTGGATTGACTTTTTTACCCATAGAGATGCAAAATTAGGAAATATTAAAATATTAACCGGCTTTCCGCTGGAACATCTTCCGCTTTTCCCCGGCCGCTTTCTTGCCAGCGGCTTTCGTTGCTTTGGGCGCGGCTTTGGCCATTACCTGTTCGCTTTCTTTGGCCAGTTTCTCCAGCTTGACCGGCTCGGCAACCTGGACGGCCTTCTTTTCTTTTTGGCCGCTGGCTTTGATTTCACCCAAGACCAGAGTCAAGTGGCAGCCGCGCTTGCGTATCGAAGTCGCCCGGCCGTGGGCGCGGGGCATCCAGCGCTTGAGAGTCACTCCTTCATCCGATCGGATTTCCTTGATATACAAATTGCCGCGTTCCAGGTTATAGGTATTTTCCGCGTTGGCCACAGCCGATTTTATCAGCTTGGCGACCGGTTGCGCCGCTAACTTGCCCATGAAGCGCAACTGGTCCAAGGCTGAGTCGACCGGCAGTTTGCGGACCACGTCGATAACCAGGCGCACTTTCTGCGACGACATCCTTAAATGTTTCAAACTGGCTTTTACTTCCATATGATCTTGCTTAAAAATTATTTCTTATCGGCCGCCTGCGCTTTAGCCATCTTGCCACCATGGCCCGGGAACTTGCGGGTCGGCGCAAATTCGCCCAAACGGTGCCCGACCATGTTCTCGACGATATAGACCGGCAGATGCGTCTTGCCGTTATGGACGCCCAGGGTACGGCCGACCATTTCCGGCGTTACCGTACAGGCGCGATCCCAGACCTTGATGACCGATTTGTCGCCCGCCGGCAATTTCTGGATCTTGCTGATAAGCCGGAGGTTGACGTAAGGGCCCTTTTTTAAACTTCTGGACATATGATTATTTCCTCTTAGTTCTGCGGTTAATTATTAAGCGGTCGCTGTGGCGTTTGCGTCTGGTCTTAACGCCGAGCGCCGGCTTGCCCCAGATGGTCTTCGGATGGCGCAAACCGATAGGCTGTTTGCCTTCGCCGCCGCCGTGCGGATGATCGACCGGATTCATGGCCGTGCCTCTGACCGTCGGCCGGATGCCTAAGTGGCGGCTGCGGCCAGCCTTGCCCAAGGAGACATGACGCCGGTCGGGATTGCTGGCCCGGCCGATAGTGCATAAGCATTCTTTCTTGACCTGGCGGATCTCGCCGGACGGCATCTTCAGCTGCGCATATTTACCTTCCACGCCCATGACATAGACTACGTTGCCGGCGCCGCGGGCGATCTTGGCGCCCTGGCCCGGTTCCAGCTCCACGCAGCTCACGGCCAAACCGGCCGGAATGAACTGCAGGGGTAAAGCATTCCCTTCCTTGATCTCAATAAGTTCCCGGGCGCTCATCACTTGGTCGCCGACTTTCAGATCGGCGGTCGCGATGATATATCTCTTTTCTCCGTCAGCGTAGTTCAACAAGGCCAGGCGGGCGCCGCGATTCGGATCATATTCGATCGCCGCGACCGTCGCCGGAATATTGTATTTATCCCGCTGGAAATCGACCAGGCGGACATAGCGCTTGGCGCCGCCGCCGCGATGCCGGACCGTTATCTGGCCGCTGGCGTTGCGGCCGCCGCGCTTCTTCTTGATAACGACCAGACGCTTCTCCGGCGTGAACTTGGTCAAGTCGGAAAAAGTGTCGAAAGTCGCTTCGCGCCGGCCGGGAGTATTCGCTTTTACTTTTTTAATGCCCATATGATGCCTTGAAATGTATTAATTAAACGCCTTCGTAAACCTTGATCGTCTCGCCCTTGGCCAGGGTCACTACCGCGACCTTGCTGTCGCTCCGGGAACCCTGGATGCGGCCGCGCGTTACCTGCTTGCCGCGGCGATTGATAATATTGACGCTCGTCGGCTTGACGCCGTAAAGGGCGCGGACGGCGGCGGCGATACTGATCTTGTTAGCGCCGGAAGCGACTAGGAAGGAATACTTATTATGCTCGACCTGATTAGTCGCCTTTTCCGTAATCACGGGCTGGCGCAGGACGGTCTGGAGGGACGGCTGGAACGCCGCCGGAGATTTTTGGCCGCTCTGAGCCGGGACGGACTCGCTATACAAGTCCTGCATACTGGCCGCGGCCGGCTTGGCCTTTTCCGGCTTAACGGCAGGCTTAGCAGTCGCCGTCTTAGCTTTCGCCGGCTGATCGGTTTTTTTGGAGCCGAATAAAGACATATATCTGGTGATTATTTATTATAGCGATCAGTGAGCAGGTTAACGCCCGCTTCCGTCAGCAATAGATTTTTATAATTTAAAATATCCAGCAGGTTCAGGTTCTCCAGGTTGATGACCTTGACGCCAGACAGGTTGCGGCCGGAATAACGGACCGCCTCGTTCTTGCCGGTATTGACGATCAGGATATCGCGGCGCTCGCTATTCAAAACTTTCTTTTCTAAAGCGCTCAGGATCTGATTAAAAGCCTTAGTCTTGTACTCGGATAACTGCAGTTGGTCCAGGACCAGCAAAGCGCTGGACGCCACTTTGTCGGACAAAGCCATAAACAGCGCTTTCTGCTTCATCTTCTGATTCAGTTTCTGCTTGAAATTGCGGTCTTTGGTCGGGCCGAAAGTGACGCCGCCGCCCCGCCAGAGCGGCGAACGGCTGGAACCGGCGCGAGCGCGGCCCGTGCCTTTCTGCTTCCAGGGCTTCTTGCCGCCGCCGGAAACTTCGCTCCTGTCCTTGGTATGAGCCAAGACCTGCCGGCTATTGGCCTGGCTGGCTACGACGGCCTGATGCAATAATTCATTATTCGGCTTGACGCCAAAAATCTTGACGGGCAGTTCCAGGTCTTTGACCGGTTCGGCGCTTTGATTATAGACTTTTATTTTCATATATTTGAGAACGGTGATATCGCGATTTAATTCTTGGCGTCTTCGGCCTTGGTTTCGGCCGCTGGTTGAGCGGTCTGGGGCGCAACTTCGGCAGCCGGCGTTTCCAATTCCGGCTTAACCTCCGCTGCCGGGGCTTCCTTGGCTTCGGCGGCTTGAGCCGCTACCGGCTGAGTATTGACGACCAGATCGCCCGCTCCCTTGACCATGACAAAACCGTTAATCGCGCCCGGAATAGCGCCGGCGATAAAGAGCAGATTCTTTTCCGCATCAATCGCGGCGATCTTCAGATTGGCAACCGTCACCCGGGAATTGCCCATGCGGCCGGCCATGCGCGTTCCTTTGAAGACGTGCGCCGGGCCTTTGGGGCCGATGGAGCCGGACATGCGTTCCTGATCTTTATTGCCGTGCGTCGCCCGGAAACCGCCGAAATTATGACGCTTGACTACGCCCTGGAAACCGCGGCCCTTGGAGGTGCCGGTCACCGCGACGACATCGCCGACCTGGAAAGTCGCGACCGAAACCTGGTCGCCGACCTTGAATTTAGACGCTTCCGGCGTCAGGAATTCCCGGACATAGGCCGCGGCCTTGAGGCCGGCTTTCTGATAATGGCCCTGTTGGGGCTTTTTGACGTTCTTGGCTTTCCGTTCGCCATAAGCCAGCTGGACCGCTTCATAACCGTCCTTAGCCTTATCCTTGACCTGAGTGATCATGCAAGGGCCGGCTAATACCGGCGTCACGGCGACCACCCGGTCGCCGGACCAGATCTGAGTCATGCTTAATTTTTTGCCGCTGATGAATTTCATATGATGTTCCTTTATAAAACAAAAACTGGCTTCTTGTAACCAGCTCAAAAAAACTAAGAATAAAAAATAAATCTTACCTATTTTTTATTTGTTTTTCCGCCTGCTGATTTACCTCCAATATTTAGCTGATTTTCGCTCAAACACTTTCTTTTGGCTCAGAGTTATTCAAGCGGCGAGCAGCTAATTTAAATTACCTGATAATGTTACTACATTTTTATCTCTACGTCAACCCCGGCCGGTAAGACCAAATTCGTCAAATCTTCGATGGTTTTTTGGGTCGGATCAATGATGTCGATCATCCGCTTATGGGTGCGCATCTCATACTGGTCACGGGCATCCTTATGCACGAAAGTCGAACGGTTAACCGTGTACTTGCGTTTTTCCGTGGGCAGCGGGATCGGACCGAAAAATTGCGCATCGCTGCGCTCGATGGTCTCGATAATGGTCTTGGTGGACTGATCGATGATCTTATGGTCAAAAGCCCGGATCTTGATCCTGATTCTCTGCTTGAAGTCTTTTTCTTCTTTTTTGGTTTCCGACATAATGAACTGGTTATTTTTCTATGAATTATTTTTTAATTATGAATTATTTTTTAATCCTAAATAATCACTACAAACCCGCCCTTCGCGGGAAGAGCGGGTCTAAGTGCTTACTTGATGATCTTGGTCACCGCGCCCGCGCCGACGGTCCGGCCGCCTTCACGGATGGTGAACTTCTGCTTGTCTTCCAAAGCGATAGGAGCAATCAGCTTGATCGTCAAATTGACGGTATCGCCTGGCATGACCATTTCCGTGCCGGCCGGCAAAGTGATGTCGCCGGTCACGTCGGTGGTCTTGAAATAGAATTGCGGCTTATAGCCGTTGAAGAACGGCTTGTGGCGGCCGCCTTCGTCCTTGCTTAGGACATAGACTTCAGCCGAGAATTCGGTGTGCGGAGTGACGGAGCCCGGTTTGCACAGGATCTGGCCGCGTTCGACCTCATTCTTCTTGGTGCCGCGGAGCAAAATGCCGGCGTTATCGCCCGCTTGCCCCTGGTCCAGAGACTTATTGAACATTTCGATGCCGGTTACGGTGGTTTTCTTGGTATCCATCAGGCCGACAATTTCTACTTCGTCGCCGACTTTAACCATGCCTCTTTCAATACGGCCGGTCACGACAGTGCCGCGGCCTTCAATAGAGAAGATATCTTCAATCGGCATCAAATACGGCTTGTCCACGTCGCGAACCGGTTCCGGAATATAGGTATCCAGGGTTTCCATCAGCTTCATGATCGGCTCGGCATCCGGACCGCTCGGGTTTTCCAAAGCTTTCAAAGCGGAACCGCGGATGATCGGGGTGGTCTCGCCCGGGAATTCATATTTCTTCAGCAGGTCGCGGACTTCCTCTTCGACCAGATCGATGAGCTCCTTATCCTCGACCATATCGCATTTGTTCAAGAAAACGACGATATACGGCACGCCGACCTGGCGGGCCAAGAGGATGTGCTCTCTGGTCTGCGGCATCGGGCCGTCGGTCGCGGCGACCACCAGAATCGCGCCGTCCATCTGAGCGGCGCCAGTGATCATGTTCTTGACATAATCGGCGTGGCCCGGACAATCAACGTGCGCGTAGTGGCGCTTGTCGGATTCATATTCGACGTGCGCGGTCGCGATGGTGATGCCTCTCGCCTTCTCTTCCGGCGCGGCATCGATTTCATTGACCCCCTTGTGAGACGCTTTCATGCCTTTGGCGGCGAAAACGGCTAACATCGCGGCGGTCAAAGTGGTTTTCCCATGGTCGACGTGGCCGATAGTACCGACGTTGACATGGGGCTTAGTGCGTTCGAATTTTTCTGCTGCCATGTTTTTGTTGTAAGGCCCCCGTAAACGGGGTTTCTTTCCTGAGAGGAGTCTAAAACGACCCTTAGGAAACCAGCCGAACTTAAATTAATTAATTATTAAAATTATGCTATTTCTTGCGCCTTGTCTTTAACCTGGGGCGGAATTTGCCAACCGTTTTTTGGCTTATTTTCCTCGCCCAAGAAAGACGAAACATCCCGATTTTTCCACATCGAGATCTCGCGATTTATCTTATCAGTTAAATCTTCTTCTGTCAAATTATCAGATTTGGCTGAAATTGGGGATAATTCCGCTGATGCCATGTCCTTCGCGGACGTAGCTGCCGGCTGGGCAGGAGCAACCGGATCATGGCCGGACTGCTTAGCCGCGTAGCTGGCAAAATCCATGATGACATAGGAATCATCCGGTTCTTGGCTGTCAAAAATAATGACCCGGTCGCCTGTCCGCTTGATGAGATCCAAGATTTTTTTCAACTGTTCGGGAAACATATCATTATTTACCTTGCTTTTCCTTAATCGTTTCTAAGATATTCTTCGGCACTTCGGCATAATGGGAAAATTCCATGACGTAATTGGCCCGACCCTGGCTCATGGAGCGCAACGAAGTGGCGTAGCCGAACATTTCGGCGAGCGGTACCTTGGCTTTCACCACCTTGATGTTGGACCGGTCGCTCATCTCTTCTATTTGGCCGCGCTTACTGCTTAAGTCGCCGATGATATTACCCATATAGTCTTCCGGGGTGGTCACTTCCACTTTCATGATCGGTTCCAAAAGGATCGGGCTGGCTTTCTGGCAAGCTTCCTTGAAAGCAAAAATAGCGGCCATCTTGAAGGCGATTTCCGAAGAGTCGACTTCGTGATAGGAGCCGTAGAAAACCGCGGCTTTGACATCGACCATGGGGTAGCCGGCCACCGTGCCGCTCAGCATGGCTTCCCGGACGCCTTTTTCAATCGCCGGAATATATTCGCGCGGAATGATGCCGCCTTTGATCTCGTCAGCGAACTCGAAGCCCTTGCCCTGCTCTTGCGGCTCGACGCGCAAGGAACAATGCCCGTATTGGCCGCGGCCGCCGGACTGCTTGACGTATTTATGCTCCGCTTCCGCGGTCTTGGTGATAGTTTCGCGATAAGAGACTTGTGGATTGCCGACATTGGCTTCCACGCCGAACTCCCGCCGCATGCGATCAACAATGATGTCCAGATGCAGCTCGCCCATGCCGGAAATCAGCACCTGGCCGGATTCCTCGTCGGATTCCACCCGGAAAGTCGGATCTTCTTCCGCCAGACGCTGCAGGGCCACGCCCATCTTTTCCTGGTCGGCCTTGGTCTTCGGCTCGACGGCGATCTTAATGACCGGTTCCGGGAAAATGATCGATTCCAGTAAAACCGGATTGTTCTCTTCGCAGAGCGTATTGCCGGTCGTGGTATTCTTCAGACCGATAACCGCGGCGATGTCGCCGGCATAGACTTCCTTGACTTCCTCGCGATGGTTGGCGTGCATGCGCACGATACGGCCGATCCGTTCCTTGCTGTCCTTGGAAGAGTTGATGATATAAGAGCCGGCGGTGAGCACGCCCTGATACACCCGGACGAAACATAATTTTCCGACAAAAGGATCGGTCGCGATTTTGAAGGCCAGGCCCACGAAGGGCTTGCTGTCATCGGCCTTAACTACCACCTTTTTCTCGGTGTCGCGGACATCGGTCGCTTCTACGTCCGGCAAATCCAGCGGCGACGGCAGATAGTCGTTGACCGCATCTAAGACCAGCTGGACGCCGATATTCTGCAAAGCGGTACCGCAGAACACCGGGTACAGCGCGTTAGCGATCACTCCCTTGCGGATGGCGGCTTTGAGCTCTTCCAGGCCGATTTCCTGTCCGCCCAAATATTTTTCCATGGTCTTCTCATCGCATTCTACGGCTTTTTCCACTAATTCGTTATGATATTGGTCAACCTTCGCCTGCAAGTCGGCCGGCACCGGAATCTCTTCGATATTGACGCCGTTATTGCCGGTGAATTGATAAGCCTTCTTGGTTAGAAGGTCGATGACGCCTTTCAAATCGCTTTCCGCGCCTATAGGCAGCTGCATGGCCACGGCTTTCGGATTGAGGCGGGTGCGGATGGAATTCAAGCTCATGTAAAAATCGGCGCCCATCTTATCCATCTTGTTGACGAAGCACAGGCGTGGCACTTGATATTTGTCCGCCTGACGCCAAACGGTTTCCGATTGCGGCTCGACACCGGCCTGGCCGTCGAATACGGCGACCGCGCCATCCAACACGCGCAACGAGCGTTCGACTTCAACGGTGAAATCAACGTGGCCGGGAGTATCGATGATATTGATCTTGTTATGCTTCCAAAAACAAGTGGTAGCGGCAGAGGTGATGGTAATGCCCCGCTCCTTCTCCTGCTCCATCCAGTCCATCTCGGCCGCGCCTTCGTGCACTTCGCCGATCTTATGCTTCTTGCCGGTATAAAAAAGAACCCGCTCGGTAAAAGTGGTCTTACCGGCATCGATGTGGGCCATGATCCCGATGTTCCTGATGTTTTCTAGCGCGTAATCTCGAGCCATAAATTGATGATATGATAATAGCTTAAAAATTATCCGGTTTACCTGGAGAAATGGGCGAAGGCCTTGTTCGCTTCCGCCATCTTATGGACCGCTTCCCGCTTCCGGGAGGCCGCGCCTTCGCCGTTAGAAGCGTCTAGGATTTCCAGAGCCAGCTTTTCCGCGCTAGAACGGCCTTTGCGTTCCAGGGCCGCGGCAATGATCCAGTTACAAGCCAGGAAATAGCGGCGTTCGCCGCGCACTTGGAACGGCACCTGGTAGTTGGCGCCGCCGACGCGCTTGCCCCGCACTTCCACGAGCGGCGAAACTTTCTTGATCGCCTTATTGAAAACGTGACGCGGATCCTGCTTGGTCTTATCTTTCAAGATTTCAAAAGCGCCGTAGACGATCTTCTCGGCCGCGCTCTTCTTGCCGCGTTCCATGACGTAGTTGATGAATTTGGCGATATTCTTGTCATTATATTTCGCGTCGCCTTCAATAGATCGCTTAGGAGCTGGTTTGCCTCTCATAAATATTTAGAGTTAATTTATTTTTTCGGTTTCTTGGCGCCGTAGCGGCTGCGGCCCTGGCGACGAGCCTCCACGCCGGCGGCATCAAAAACGCCGCGCACCACCTTATAGCGGACGCCCGGCAGATCCTTGGTCTTGCCGCCCTTGACCAGCACGATAGAGTGTTCCTGCAGATTATGCCCCATGCCCGGGATATAGGCGGTCACTTCCATGCCGTTACTCAAACGGACGCGAGCGATCTTGCGCAGAGCGGAATTCGGTTTCTTGGGGGTAGTCGTGGTCACCTTCAAGCAGACCCCTTGTTTAAAGGGCGCCCCCTGGGCCGTATCTTTTTTCTTGCGGTGCAGCGAATCCAAGCTAGTATGCAAAGCCAAGGCATTGCGCCGCTTGCCGATTGACTTCCGACCTCTTTTCACTAATTGATTAATTGTTGGCATATCAAGAATCTTGTCTGCTCTTGCTGGGAGGCGCCGATAAACCGGGCCTCGCTCGCTCAGTTGACAATAATATTATAAAAATCCTGATTATTCAGGATAGGTTTAAGCTACTGAAATTTTTACTAATTCAATTTAACAAAATCTAAAATATAAGTCAAGAACGGACAAATCAGGCGCCGACAATAATTTTAAACAAAAAATCAACTGCCGGGATGATCAATCCACCAGCTAACATCACGAGCAAAATGATCAGGACAAAGCCAAAACGGTCTACGGCCAGATAGCGCGCCCGTAGGTGCTCGGGCAAGAAAACCGCCAGGATCTTGGAGCCATCAAGAGGCGGGAGCGGCACCAAGTTAAAAACAGCTAATATTAAATTAATATAAATAATTACCGCCAGCAGGCCGGCGAAAGTCAGATTAAATATGGGAAAAAATCTTAAAAATAAACCAAAAAATACTGCAATAATCAGATTAGTCAAAGGGCCGGCGACAGCCACTTTGGCATCGCCATATTTACGATCTCGCAAATTATAGGGGTTATAAGGCACGGGCTTGGCCCAACCGAAAACAAAGGGCATCTGGGTTAAAACCATAAACAAGGGTAAAAAGAAAGAACCGAACCACTCCAGATGAGCCAGCGGATTCAAAGTCAGGCGGCCGGCATCCTTGGCCGTGGAGTCGCCCAAATGAAAAGCCGCCCAGCCGTGCATGTATTCATGAGCCACGGCCGAAAAAATCAAGACAATGATCTGGAAAGTGACGCTTAATTCTTGAGACATATACCAGAATTATACCATAGCTTGATTAATTTTAAAAATGCTGTTAAGATAAAACCGTTAATTTGACCATTATTCCCGCGAGCCGCGGGAATCTAATTTTAAAGACCAATAATATGGCGAAAAAATGCGATCTCTGCGGACGAAGCGCGACCAAAGGAGCCAGCCGTTCCCATTCCAAGATCAAAACCCTAAAAAGGCAGCATATCAACTTGCAGACCAAGGTCATAGACGGACAGAAAGTTAAACTCTGCACTTCCTGCCTGCGGACCATTGATAAGCCGAAACGAGTCAAGGCCAAACGGAAACCGGCGCTTAAGTCTGGTGAAAAGAAAGCAGCCAAGAAGAAAGTGGCCAAGAAGAAATAAGAAGATACTGATAGCGAACTATAAAAAATCACCTCTCAAACAGCGGTGATTTTTTTTAGAAAATAAACCAAGCCGGCCAGCAGTCCATAATACTCCGCTCCACACCACCAATTAAACCAGTCGACATTGACGGCTGCCAAACTCGGCGCGGCTAAGAGTCCGGAGACGACGAAGATGAATTTCAGCAACAGATAGGCCGGCAGGAACCAGAACGGGCTCAGCGCCGGCAGGATCGCCGACAGCAGCAAACCGCCGATTAGAGAAGCTAAGAGTGGCGGGAAGGTCCAGAGCACCAGGATATTGGCTAAGGGAGCGATCAAGGATAACTGATGGAAATTAATCAGGGCTACCGGCAGAATAGCCAGCTGGCAAGACATAGTCAGATTGGCCGTGTCCAACAGGGCGGTAATGATATTCTGTCGGCCCATCGGCCAGCCTAGCCCGGCCGTTAAGTGCCGGATCATTGCCCGGCCAAGCGGATAAAGATAGATGATGCCCAGGAGTGCCAGGAAGGACAATTGGAATCCGATATCGTCGCGCAAGAGCCGCGGATTGAACGCCAGCATCACGGCGGCCGAAAAAACCAAGGCCCTGATCAAGGAATTAGCCCGACCATAATAGACCGCCAAGAAAGCCAGGCCGCCCATGATGGCAGAGCGGACCGCGGAGGCGGCCAGGCCGGTAATGAGCGGATAGGCGATCAGGAAAATAAAGACCAGTCTAGTCGTCCAGCGCCGGCTGAAGCCGAGTGCTAGAAAAAAATTAATGATCATCGCGCTCAAAATAGTGATATGCGAACCGGAGATGGCGATGAGGTGGCTCAGTCCGACCCGAGCGAAGATATCCAGATCGCTCCGATTGACGGTCCGGCGATAGCCAAGCAAGATAGCGTCAGCCAGGCCGGCGGACGGCTCCGGCAAGCTGGCATCAATCATGCTTTTCAACCGCTGTTTACCATTAAGCAAGCGGCGATAGGCAGACTGCGGCCAGGTCAAACGGCCGACCGACCATTCTGCCCGCGGATAATACATCAGCGAATAAATATCGTAGCGGGACAAATAGCTGGCGTAATCAAAATCGTCAATGGCCGCGGGAGCCTGCAATGTCCCGGTGAGCCGCAAGAAATCGCCATAATCATAGGCCGGATACAAATTAGTCGTCACCAAGACCCGGCCGTTTTCCTGTCCGTTCACGCAAACAGTCAGGCGTCGGCTCTTATAATCAAGATCCGCCTCCTCGCAGACCCGGCCGGTCAAAGACAAACGCCGGCCGTTATAATAAGCGAGGCTGCGCTCGGTTATCTCCGGCTGGAAAGCGCCGGGGCGGAAACCGAGCAGGAAGATAATCAGGATAAACAACAAATTAAGATAAAAGAAAATCTTGGCCGGCCTCAGGCGCATAAAAATACCGTTAATGATAACGGTATTAGTATAACGGCAAAGTAATGACCAATTATTAAACTATAACCGGGCTTAATCTTAAAATTTTTAAATTGACAATAATTAAAATATATTTTAATATAAACAATCACCCGATTTCTTTAAAAAACATTCGGCTTCACCGAAATAAGCCCTTAATCATAGGCTCATTTCGGTGAAGCTAAATCATGGTTTCGCCCCAGTCTTCCCTTGCGGCAAAAGCCGGGGGACAAGCGCCATTCCGGTGGGCTGGAACTCCGTTATCCCTTAGCCGGGATTGAAAAAAGGGAGAATAAAATGTTGAAAGAATTAGTTTTAGCTACCAGAACAAGCCGGTTGGTGACGATTACCATACTGGCCAGCTTATGTTTTTTCTTATTTATTTCAAATATGTCGCTAATCGTAAAAATCTACACCAGCCCGCTTCATCCGACTAGCGACCAAATGACCAAGCTGGTTCTAATCCTGATAGCTTTATCGCTTGGCACTATTGTCTTAGCCTATCTGAGCTTATCGCTCTCCGCCGAGGAAAAGGCGGCGCGTGATAAGAGCAGCCGAGAACAAATCATTAATAATCTAAGAGAGGCCGTATCTGCGGCAATTACCGTTACGACCTTCGATATGGAGTTGTCAACGATAATTAGAAAATTTTCTGACTGCATCAGCCAATTTAAGCCAGAGGATCTTCCTGGCCTTTCAGCTAAAATTTTGCTGATCGGCGCGGCTAATAGCTTAGCGGTAATATATTATTGCCTTGACCTTAAGGATTACCAAAAGCAACAAATTATCTCTAAAAAACCGCAAAATTGGGATTATATACTAAGCGCCACCCAGGAAGAAATCAACAATATAGGCACAGCCAAAAAAGAACTGCAAGAGTCTTATGAACAGATTCATAACTTCGCTAGACGCCATATCAGCGTCGTTTCAGATACGGGTAAGAACAAATATACGCTCTATGCTGATGCGGCAGTATTGCTACTGTTAAAAGATAGAAGAAAAAAAATGAAAACAGGGGCCGTACCAATGAACAAATATTATTACCGATACAGCTGAAGCAAAATTGGTTAAAAATAAACCCTCCAAAAAACGGAGGGTTTTTCATAATCTAAAATCTTTTAATCATCGAATCGCAGCTATCTAGCCTTCAACCATCTCAAATACGCTTCCATGAATTGTTCTAAATCGCCGTCTAAGACCTTATCGACATCCGAGGTCTCGTAATTGCTGCGGTGGTCCTTGACCAAACGATTGCCATAGAGAAAATAAGACCGGATCTGTTTGCCCCACTCGGCTTTCTGCACTTCCCCTTTCAGTTTCCGCTCCTCCGCTTCTTTCTCGGCTAAGGCTAATTGGTAAAGCTTGGTGCGCAAAATCTTCAGGGCGTTTTCCTTGTTCTGGTGCTGAGAACGCTCCGTCTGGCAGGAAATCGTGATCCCCGTCGGCAAATGAACCAGGCGCACGGCCGAGTCGGTCGTATTGACGCTCTGGCCGCCCGGACCGCTGGACCGGAAAACATCTATCCGCAAATCCTCGTCCTTGATGACGATAGTGTCGCTGTCTTTGATTTCCGGGATAACCTCCACCAGCGCGAAAGAAGTGTGGCGCAAACCGTCGGCGTCGAAAGGTGAATTGCGCAACAAGCGATGCACGCCGTTCTCGCTCTTGAAATAACCATAAGCCCAGGCGCCGGCTACCCGGAAAACCACGCTCTTTAAACCAGCTTCGTTGCCGTAATTACGGTCTAGGATCTCGGTTTTCCAGCCCTGCCGTTCGCAAAAGCGCAAGAACATGCGCTCCAGCATTTGCGCCCAGTCCTGGGCGTCAACGCCGCCGGTGCCGGCATGAATGGCGACCAGGGCATTATCATGATCGTATTTTTCATCGAACAACGATAAGAATTCCAAATGGGAAAATCGCTGAGCCAGCTCTTCATATTTGCGGCCCAACTCTTCAGTCAGATCGCCGCTGCCTTCTTTCTGCGCCAATGCGGCGATTTCTTCGGTTTCCCGGATATTATGCTCCATCTCCGACCATTCCTTGATCTCGGCGGATAATTCTTCAGCTTGCCGGCCGATACTTACGGCTGCTTCCCGATCATGCCAAAAATCCGGCTCGGCCATCTTGAGCCGCAAGGCTTTTTCTTCGCCGGTTTTCCGTTCAATAGCTAAAAGCGCCTTAGTTTTCAGGAAGCGCTCGCGCAAATCTTCCAATTTTTCCAATAAAGTTTCCATACAGGCATTATAACAAAAAAACGCCCCGGTAAACAGGGCGTTTTCGTATAAAAACTAGCGCTTGCTCCATTGCGGACTCTTGCGAGCCTTGCGCAGACCAGGCTTCTTCCGTTCCACCTGGCGCGGGTCGCGGGTCAGGAAATCATTCACTTTCAGAGCTTCCTTGGTGGCCGGATCGCAGGCCAGAATCGCCCGGCTGATGCCTAAGCGGACCGCCCCGACCTGCCCCTGTTTGCCGCCGCCGCGGACGAGCACGGAAAAATTAAAATCGCGGCTATGGCCGGTCACTTTCAGCGGCTGGGCGACCAGGTTGGCACCCTCGCCGGCAAAATATTCGCTGGCCTTCTTGCCGTTAACCATTATAACTCCTTTGCCGTCTTCATATAAGCGGACGCGGGCAATCGCCTGCTTGCGGCGCCCGTTGGCCTGGATATATTTGCCGGCAAACTCCGCCGTTTCATTCTTAGCCCAATCCTTTTCCTCCTCCACCGGTTCGGTCGAGACGGCCGTCAAGATTTCCGCTACCGGCTTCTTGGCTTTCACCGCTTTGGTTTTTTTCTCTGCCATATGTTATTTGATGATTAATCGCTTGAGCTGGGCCGTCCGCAACTTGGTGGGCGGCAACATTTCCCGGACCGCCCGATACAGGACATCACCCGGATTCTTGGTGAAGACCTCGGACATCTTCTTGCTCTTCAAGCCGCCCAGATAACCGGAAAAATGATGATATTGCTTCTGGTCCAATTTCCGGCCGGTAAATTTCAATTTGGCGACATTAGCCACTTCAACGATATCGCCCAGGTCCAGGTGCGGGACGAATTCCGGTTTGTTCTTGCCGCGCAAGAGCCCGGCGATCTTGGTGGCCAAACGTCCGACCGGGCTGCCGGCCGCGTCTAGCTTATGCAGTTTTCTCTGGATATTTTTCATATTTTTAGACTAATTCGATCTGCACCATCTCCGCCCCGTCGCCGGCGCGCGTCCCCAGCTTGATGGTACGGGTATAGCCGCCCGCTCGATTCTTATAGCGCACACCCAGGACTTCCAGGGCCTTCTTGACGGCATTCTTCTGCAGCAATACCTTGATCAGGCCGCGCCGGGCATTCAGGTCGCCGGCTTTCGCCGCCGTTATCGAACGTTCCACCAGGGGGCGGACCGCCGTCGCCTTGGCTTTGGTCGTCTTCACTTTCTCATAGAGCAGGATGCTGGAGGCCAGGTTGCGCAGCATCAGTTCCCGCGGCCCTTTCTTCCGATCCAGGATCTTGTTTTTATTTCTGTGACGCATAAACTTGAGTGATCTTTATGGCAAATTATTTTTTCGTTTTCTTCTTGGTTTCCTTCTTTTCCTTCTTCTCTTTCTTTTCCTTCTTGTCTTCCGGCGCTTCGGCTGCCGTCTCGTCTGCCGGCGTTGCCTCATCTGCCGTATTCTCGGAAACCGGCTGTTCAATCGCCGACTCTTCTTCCGGCGCTTGGTTCAAGAAGGAACTGTACTGATCGACCAGAATCTTGACCGCTTCGTTAAAGGCCTCTTCCGGCGTGATTGTGCCGTCCGTCTTGACGTGCAGAATAAGCTTGTCCCAATTGGTCATCTTGCCGACGCGAGTATTTTCGATGCTGATACTGACCAGGATGACCGGCGAAAAAATCGAATCGATCTCAATGTAGCCGATTTCCCGATTTTCTCTCTTGGCGCCTTCGGCCAGCTTGTAGCCGCGGCCTTCCTTAACGACGATGTCCGCCTCCAGGCTGCCGGAATCATCCGTAATATGCGCCAAAACCAGCTCCGGATTCTTAATCGCGACCTGGGAATTCTTGGTGATATCGCCGGCCGTGACGGTCTTTTTCCCTTTGATTTTCAGTTCCAAATGGATCTCCTCTTCGGTAAAGACCTGTAAACGCAACTGCTTCAGATTGAGGATCATTTCCAAAACATCTTCTTTGACGTGCGGCACGGCCATGAATTCATGGCTCGCTCCCTTGATCTTGACGCCGATGACGGCCGCGCCGGGCAAGGAAGAAAGTAAAACGCGGCGCAAAGAATTGCCTAAGGTCATGCCGTAGCCCGGGAACAAGGGCTCGACCGTGATTATCCCCTCTTTCGGATCCGAGCCGCTCTTGAATTCGATTTTTTTGGGCAAAGCAATGTTTTGCATAAAATTTATTCGGCCCGCGGAACTGGTCGCGCGCGGCTGAATGCTTATTATTTCGAGTAATACTCAATGATGACCTGGACGTTCAGGTTCTGCGGCAAATCGTTTTCCGCCGGTTCATGGAGGACTTTCACGCTGGCATCGCTAGCGTCGAAATGGAGCCAGCTCGGGCGTTCCGCCTTCTTCAGCTGCTCTGCGTTATTTCTAAAATATGGCGAGCTCAGACTGCTCTTTTTCGGCTTGATGACCTGACCGGCCTTGACGGTGAAAGACGGAATATCGGTTTTGCGGTCGCTGACAGTGAAATGGCCGTGATTGACCAGCTGCCGGGCCGCGGCGCGGGAATTGGCCCAACCGGAACGATAAACGACGTTGTCTAAACGCATTTCGAGCGCCCGCAGGAAATTCTTGCCGGCGTCGCCGGATTTCTTGGCCGCTTTTTCAAAAATCAGATGGAATTGCTTTTCATATAAGCCATAGAACTTCTTGGCTTTCTGTTTTTCCGCCAACTGGGCGCCGTAATCGCTCAAACGCTTGCGGCCTTTCTGACCATGGAAACCAGGCGTGTAGTTGCGCTTGACGATAGCGCATTTCGGCGTATAGCAACGTTCTCCCTTGAGAAAGAGCTTTTCGCCGCTGCGGCGGCACTGTGCGCATTTGCTGTCGATACTTCTAGCCATAATGATATTATTTGCTTATTTTAGACGCGGCGGGGCTTTTTCGGCCGGCAACCGTTATGCGGCACCGGGGTCGTATCCTTGATGGCCACGACATTCAGACCGTTGGCGTTCAAGGCGCGGATCGCCGCTTCCCGGCCGGTGCCGACGCCGGAAACAAAAACGCTCACTTCTTCCAGGCCGTATTCCTCACGCGCTTTCTGAGCCGCTATTTTGGTGATGATCTGGGCGGCGTAAGGTGTCGCCTTCTTGGCGCCCTTAAAGCCGGCCAGACCGGCGCTCGCCCAGGCAATCACGTCGCCAGAGGTATCGGTCAGGGTGATCATGGTGTTATTATAGGTCGCCTGGATATAGGCGCGACCGACTTTGACCGTTCGGGCCGTCTTCTTCTTTTTTTTCTTGACCAGCTTCTTCTTGGCCCGGGCCGCCTTATTCTTTTCCAGCTTCTGCTTGATTTCTTCCGGCAATTCTTCGTTCGCGGAATCAAAAGAAAAATCCGAGCTTTCCTTCTCTTCCTTCTCTTCTTTGGCTTCCTGGGTGGCCGCTTCGGCCGCCACGACGACCGGGGTCGTCTCGATTTCCGATTTGCTAGCTGCTTTTACTTCTTCAGACATATGATATGTGTTTATTAGGTCTTCTGCAGGCCGGCCTTGCTCTTGCCGCTGCCCATGGTCACGCGCTTATTGCCGCGGACGGTCCGGCTATTAGTTTTGGTCCGCTGTCCGCGCACCGGCAAATGCTTGCCGTGACGCAGGCCGCGATAGCAGCCGATTTCCCTCAGACGCTTGATATTGCTCTGAACCTCCCGGCGCAAATCCCCTTCCACCGTGTATTTCTTCTCCACGATTTCCCGCAGGGCGTTCGCTTCCGCCTCTTTCAGGTCTTTGACCCGGATATCCTTATTGACTTTGGCGGCGGCCAGGATTTTGTTCGCCGTGGTGCGGCCGATACCGTGGATATAGGTGAGAGCGATCTCTATTCTTTTGTCATTCGGGATATTGACTCCCGCGATTCTTACTGCCATAGAATATTGATATTAAAAAATTACCCCTGTCTCTGCTTGTGCTTAGGGTTCTTGCAAATCACGTGCACCCGGCCGTTGCGTCGCACCACCTTGCAGTCCTTGCAGATTTTCTTGGCGCTGGCTCTTACTTTCATACCTTGAGTTATTGATAAAATTAATTAAAGATTACAGACGATAGGTGATCCGCCCCTTGGTCAGGTCGTAAGGGCTGATTTGCAGCTTGACTTTATCGCCGGGCAGCAGCCGGATCCTATTCATCCGCATCTTCCCCGACAAATGCGCCAAAATCTCATGCCCGCTTTCCAGGGCGACTTTGAAAGTCGCGGCCGGCATTAATTCCAGCACTTCCCCCTGCATTTCAATGAAGTCCTTGGCGTTAAGAGTGGCCAAACTGTCATTGTTTTGCTCTATAGCTTTTGACATTAACACAAAAAAATTTGATAAAGATAAACTGACTTTATCAAAATTTCTTAAAAATTATTTATTTTATTTTTTACAATAATCTTAATATGAATCTATTATAGAGATAAGGTTGCTATTTGTCAAGGGAGCAGGACCGCCTTGATTCTCCTCACGCCGGCGCTAGAAGCTTCTTCTTTCTGAATCTTGAAATTCCCTAATACTCCGGTATTTTTAACGTGCGGGCCGCCGCATATTTCCTGAGAAAAAACTCGCGGCAGGTCGGGCCGGCCATTTTCCAGAAGAGGAGCGGCCGTATAGACCGTTACTTTCTCGCCATATTTGGAGTCAAAAACGCCCATGGCGCCGCGTTCTTTCGCCTCATTAAGCGATAATTCCTCGCAAATAACCGGATAATCGGCCTTGATCGCCTGATTGACCAGATTCTCTACCTGTTGCAGTTGTTCGGCAGTCATTTTGGAGTCATGGGAAAAATCCAGACGCAGGCGCTCCGGCGTGATATTGCTTCCCTTCTGAAAAACCTGTCCGCCCAATACTTGGCGTAGCGCCGCCAGGAGCAGATGCGTCGCGGTGTGTAATTTCGTGGTTTCCTCGCCGGCATCAGCCAAACCGCCCTTGAACTTACCGGCGGCAGCGGTGCGGGAAAGGTCCTGGTGCTTGGCGAATTCTCGCTCAAAGCCGTCTTGATCAACGATCAAGCCCTTTTCTTTAGCCAATTCCTCGGTCATTTCCAAAGGAAAACCATAGCTTTGATAAAGCCGGAAAGCATCAACGCCGCTTATTTCCCGACCGGTGAATTTATTGAATTCCGTTAATCCCTTATCCAGCGTTCGAGTAAACTTATCTTCCTCCTGGTCTAAATTACTGAAAATCGCCTCTTGGTTGGCCGCCAACTCCGGATATACTTCGCGATAATCGCTAATGACGGCGGCGGCGATATCCTTGGTCCAATGCTCTTGCTTAATATCTATTTGCCAGCCATAGCGGATCGCCCGGCGGATCAATCGCCTGACTATATAACCCTGATCCGTATTGGAAGGAGATATTCCCTTATCGTCGCCGATAATGAAAGTGGCGGCCTTGAGATGATCGGCAATGATGCGCATCGCCTTCGTTATTTCAGGACTCTCGCCATACTGGTGGCCGCTTAATTTCTCTATCTCATCGATCAAGCCTTTGAACAGATCGGTCTGATAATCGTCGGGCAACCCATTAATCACGGCTAAAACGCGCTCCAGGCCTAAACCGGTATCCACATTTTTCTGCGCGAGCGGCTCATATCGGCCGGCCGCGTTCTTGTTATATTGCATGAAGACGTTATTCCAGATCTCGACCCATAGTTCATTGTCATCATTGAAGCTCCCCGGCACCTGGTCGGCCGCGCCGGCCCAATAGAAGATTTCCGTATCCGGACCGCAAGGTCCGGTCGTGCCGGCCGGCCCCCACCAATTGTTCTGCTTCGGCAATTTGGCGATCCGCTCGAGCGGCAGGCCGTTGTCCTTGAAAATCTTACTCCACAGATCATAAGCCTCCTGATCGAACGGCGCATCCGCGTCGCCAACAAAGACGGAAACGGCCAGGCGGTTCTTATCCAGATTCAGCCACTCCGGACTGGTCAAAAATTCCCAACTATAGCTGATGGACTCTTTTTTAAAATAATCCCCGAAAGACCAATTACCCATCATCTCGAAAAAAGTATGGTGTGTGGTGTCGCCGACCTCGTCGATATCGCCGGTCCGGATGCATTTCTGCGCGCTAGCCAGTCGGGTGCCGGCCGGATGCTTGGCGCCCAATAAATACGGCACGAGAGGATGCATGCCGGCGGTCGTGAACAGGACGGTCGGATCGTTTTCCGGAATCAAAGAAGCGCTGGAAACGACCTGATGGCCTTTGTCCTGGAAAAACTGCAGATATTTTTTTCGTAGTTGTGCGGAGCTTATTTTCATATGCTTATTCGGCTTAGGTCGCCATTAATGATGACCGGCTGCATGGCTTTGATCTCGTCACTATAGCTCAGTTCGGGAATCGGATTGAGCAGGAAGATCTGCTTATTCATAGTATACGCGAAGCCCATTTCCAGGAAGACATTGCCGCCGATGTAATTCTTGACGCCTCGCTTGTCGCCGTTTACGACCAGAATGGCATCGCTATCTTTTATCCGGTGATAGTAGCGTTTTATCAGGTCTTCGCCGACGGCCTGGCGGAAGCTGGCATCGCCTTCTTTCGCCTTGACCGCCAGGAAATCAGCTAAAGCGATTTCGCCGGCGATAATCTTCTGGGAAACGAACGGGATCTCCGTCTGATGGCCCATTTTTTCCAAAGCCTCTTTAATTTCTTTAATCTGCGGGGTCAGGTCCACGCTGGCGCAGATGACTATTTTCATATCCGACTATATTATATTAACTTCTTCTTCCAAATCAAGCCCGAACTTCTTCTTGACGGCGGCTTTCAGCTTCCGGACCAGTGCCATGGCCGATGGTGCGGTGGCTTTGCCGTGATTGACCAGGATCAAGGCCTGCTTCTGATACATGCTGACCGACCCCAGGCGCTTGCCTTTGAAACCGGCGCTTTCTATCAGCCAGGCCGCAGAAATCTTGACTCGCTTAGCCGGCAGGGGCCAATTCGGCAAATCTGGATATTTTTTCTGCAACTGCTTGAACTTCGCCAGGCTGATCTCCGGGTTCTTGAAGAAAGAGCCGGCGTTCGGCAAGACGCCGGGATTGGGCAGTTTCTTGGTCCGAATAGCGCCGATCGCCCGGACCACGTCCTTCAGGTCCGGTTCTTTTACTCCCTGTTCGGCTAATTCCGCCCGGATAGCGCCGTATTCCAATTTCAGAACCGGCCGACGACTTAATTTGACGACAACGGAATAAATAAAATACTTGCCTTTCAAGCGATTCTTAAAAACACTGTTCCGATAGCCGAAGCGGCAATCTGGCTTGGCAAATATTTTCTCGTGGCCGGTTTTGAGGTCAATGGCTTTGAGGTGGTAGAAAACATCCTTGATCTCCACGCCGTAAGCGCCGATATTCTGAACCGGCGCGGCGCCGACCGTACCATAGATCAAAAACAGGTTCTCCAAGCCGTATAATTTTTCCTTGATCGTAAAATTGACGAATTTCGTCCAGTTCTCGCCGGACTTCCCTTCCACTAAAATATAATCATCCGTCCGTTCCAAAACCGCCATGCCTTTGATCTCGTTCTTGATAACCAGGCCCTTGATCTTCTTGGAAATCAGGACATTGGAGCCGCCGCCTAAGGTCCAGATCGGCTGCTTGTTAGCTCTGGCCCAATCTATTGCTGCCAGTAGCTCCTCCCGGCTGCGGACAATGACAAAAAATTCGGCGGCGGCGCCGATTTTCAGGGTCGTATACTGCGCTAAGTCCACGTTTTTTTCTATCTTCAGCATGGCTTAATTATAAGGGAAAAGCGGAAAAAAGTCATTAATCAACCGCGCCCAGCGCTTGCAATTTCAGGAGTTTAGCATAAAGGCCGCCGTCTGTTTTGGCCAGCTCGATATGGCTGCCCTCTTCCGCCACTTGGCCGTTTTCCAGGACAATGATCTTATCCGACCGCTTAATGGTACTCAGGCGGTGAGCGATGATGATCATGGTCCGGTCGCGGCTGATTCTTTCTATCGCTTCCTGAATCAGTATTTCGCTCTGGCTGTCTAGATTGGAGGTCGCCTCATCGAAAATCAGGATACGGGGATTAGCCAGGATGGCCCGAGCGATGCCGACGCGCTGGCGCTGGCCGCCGGAAAGCTTGATGCCCCGTTCGCCGACCATGGTTTCATAACCCTGCTCCAGCTTATCAATAAACTCGGCGGCATTGGCAACGCGCGCCGCCGCTTCGATTTCTTTCCGGCTGGCGCCGGGTCGGGCATAGGCGATGTTTTCCGCCACGCTCAGGTCGAAGATCTCCACTTCCTGCGGCACGATGGCCAAAAATTTCCGGAAGCCGTGCAAATCATAATCACGCAAATCGCGGCCGTCCAATAAGACCCGGCCCTGCTGCGGATCATAATGCCGATAAATCAGGCGGGCGACCGTGGTCTTGCCGCCGCCCGACGGACCGACGAGCGCCGTGACGCAGCCGGAATTAATCTTGAAATCAAGCTTGCTCACTGCCGGCTGCTGGTTGCTGCCATAATAGAAAGAAACCTGATCGAATTTGATTTCTCCGACAATCGTTTCGGGCTTATAGGCCTTGGGCTTATTAATAATCTCGCTTTCCGCCTTGAACAAGGCCAATAGGCGGCTGACGCCTTCCCGCCCCTCTTCCATCCGGTCGTAGAAACGGGACAAGCGCAACAAGGAACTATAAGCCTTTTCGCTGAGCGTAAAAGCGAAAATCAGAGTGCCAATAGTCATGCTGCCCTGATAGACCAAATAGACTCCCAAAAATAACACGGAAAAACGGCCGAGGTTGGCCAGTGTATTCCGGCCTAAACCGACTTTCATCATCCAGCCCCATTGCTTGTCTTCATTCTCGCGGACATGGATTTTGATCTTGTCGAATTCGGAGAGCTCGCGCTTCTCCTGAACGAAAGACTGGACGGCATTGATATTGATAATGGCCTGGCCCATCTTGCCGCTGGCAATCTCATAGTCGCGGTAGATCTGTTTGCGAATCGGATACATCCGCTGATTGGCGAAGTAAGTGACGGCGACGTAAAGCGGCGCAATAACCAGGAAGGAGAGGCCGATGCGCCAATCCGCCCAGAACAGGGCGACGAGCGTCATCAGCATGCGGACCAAAGTCGGGCCGACTTCCCAGCAAAGATTGTTCAGGAATTCGGAAATCTTATCGATGCCCCGTTCGATGCGAACGATTTTGCTGCCGGTATTTTCCCGCTCGTGATAGCCCAGACTCAAACCGACCAGCTTGGCCTGGGCTTTGATGCCCAAATTATATTCGACGTCCACCAATAAGCGCAGGATTTTGCGGTCGCCGATATAGCCGGCCATGACGCTGACTTCTTCCGAAACGAAATACAGGGCGATGAGCAGCAAGAGTGGTTTCAGATTATCGAGGCTGAAGCCGTTCAAGCCGTCGATAACCAGTTTCAGGATATAAGGCGAAGCCAGGTCCAAGAGGGCGGAAACGATGATTACCAAACCGATTACCGAGAAATAGCGGCGAAAAGGCTTTAAAAAACGCCCCAACTCGGCCCAGAACATTTTCCAGGGGATGGTCTCCTTATCCTTTGTCTGATTAATATTGTCCGGCTTCTTTCCGGCCATAAAAATATAAAAAACGGTTATTAACTAAACCTCTGCTATAATATACGGTAAAATTAGCAAAATGTTACAATTTATTAAGTAATTTCTGCCCGATGCGGAAAACATCGCCGGCTCCCATCAGGACCAGAATGTGGCCGGATTTCAAATGGCGGCGCAAATAAGCGACGGCAGCGGGAATATCCGGAATATGCCTGACCGGCTGGACGCTGCGACGCGTCCGGTTGAATTCCCGCACCGCCTGAGCCAGCTGGCGGCTGGAAACTCCTCCCTGCTGTTCGCGAGCCGAGCCATAGATGTCCAGGATGATCAGTTCGTCCGTCGCGGCAAAGCTGCGCCGGAAATCGGAGAACAAAGCTTTGGTCCGGGTAAAGGTATGGGGATGGAAGACGGTAATCAGTCTTTTTCCGGGATAGCGAGAACGCAGGCCGTCTAAAGCGGCTTTGATTTCCGTCGGGTGGTGCGCGTAGTCATCCACGATGAGCGCGCCGCGATAGGAGCCGAGCGCCTGAGCCCGGCGCTCTATGCCCTTAAAGCCGGCCAAGTGCCGTTTGATGAGCGGCCAGGAAACGCCCAGGCGGCGAGCGGCGGCGATGACGGCCAAGGCATTAAGGATATTATGTTCTCCCCACAGGCCGATCTTGAATTCGCCTAACGGCCGACCCTGATAAGCGAGTTGGAAAGACTGGCCGCCCTTGGTTGTTTTCCGATCATAAGCCAGATAATCCGCGCCGTGGCCATAATCGCCGGTAACCAGGTCGTAACTGATGATCCGGCCGGCGCAATGCCGGCTGATTTGCCGGCTTAGAGCGTCGCGGCGATTGATAATCAAAAATCCGGCGGCGGGAATCTTTTTCAAGAAATCGGCGAAAACTTTAACATAAGCGGCCTTGGTCCGGAAAAAATCCGGATGGTCGTAATCGATGTTATTAAGTATGACGCCGCGCGGCCGGTAATATTGCAATTTGTTCTGGTATTCATCCGTCTCGGCGACTAGCTGGCGGGAGCGGCCGGTCAGGCTGCTGCCCCGGAACTGCGGCACGCGCGCACCGACCAGGACGTTGGGCCGCTGCCCGGCTCGCCACAAGACATAGCCGAGCCAGGCCGTGGTCGTGGTCTTGCCGTGGCTGCCGCAGACGGCGATGCCGTAATGTTGATTGAAAACTTCGCCCAAAGCGACGGCATAAGGCAGGACCGGAATATTTTTAAAACGCCGGGCTTCCTGGGCGATAAAACCCAGCTCAGGATTATTCCGTTCGTTGTAGGCCGAGGAATAAACGATGCGATCGATATCCGCCGGCATATTCTTCGCCGAAAACGGCGAATAGACTTTGATCCTGGCCGACCGCAAAACTGAGTCGGTCATGAATGTTTCCGCCGTATCCGATCCGGATACGCGATGGCCTTGCCGGGCTAAAAATTGCGCCAGCATAGTCATGCCGACGCCTTTGACACCGATGAAATAGATATCCTTCTTTCCAGCCGTCTGCTTAACCATAGATTGACAAAAATTTATAATTATGGAAATATTTATTGATATATTTTTCTTTCACAACCTTAGGAGTTAATATGAAATTCAAACTGATAGTTTTGTTCTTTTATCTGACCGCCCTGATGATCTTCCATTCCTGGTGCATGTGGAAATTCCAACTGATCGGATTCTGCTTCCCTTATGAAGTGCAAGGAGGCGACTTAAACATCATCGGCAGTTGGTTTGCGGCCCTGATTTTTTTCTTCATCGCCCTAGCGCTGATCAATCGTCCGGCAAAAACCTGGCAGATAACCGGCTGGCAAATCTCTAAAAACCTGAAATCTGATGCTTTGGTCATCTCTACGCTGGTCTTAATCGACTATATCCTGCACTATTTACTGCCAGATAACGGCAACCGCCGAATAATGATGCTGGTTATCACCATTTCTCTGCTGATTATGACCTACCACTTCATCCTTTCCACCGTCAATTCTCTAGCCTGGGGAATGGATCTGAAGAAAAGAACTGTTAAAATTACCAAGAGCTGAAAGACTTTTCAACCAAGGTAACCTTCCTAAATCACAGGGAGGTTTTTTATTTTATTATTTCCCAGATTAAGGCGGCGATGGTTTCCGCCGCGCCCGGTTTCATAATTTTACCGATGTTATTGGCTAAAGTCTGCCGCCGGGATTGATCACTTAAGGCTTGCCGCACTTCCGCCACCAATTTATCGGGCGTCAATTCCTCTTGCGGACAGACTATGGCCCCGCCGGCCCGGGCGAATACCGCGGCGTTATCCTCCTGATGTGAATGTGGGAGAGGAATAAGGATCGCTGCCTTGCGCAGGAAAGCCAGCTCGCTGAGCGTCGCCAGGCCGCAGCGGGAAATGACCAAGTCGGCCAGGGACATCAAGGCCAGGACCTCTTCGTTCGGCAAAAATTCCAACACCTGATAGCCGGCTCGCTTCGCTCCCGCAAGCGCCGCCTTCCCTTTTCCGGTCAGATGGACGATCTGGCAAAATTCGGTCAATTCGCCAGCGCCGACAGACACCAATCTATTGATGGCCGTCGCGCCGGTGCCGCCGCCGATAACCAAGACTAGCGGACGGACAGCGGACAAACCATAGCGTTCCTGAAGGACGCGCAGCTGATCCACGCCGGCCCGGAATTGCGTCCGGCCGACCGGGTTGCCGACCCAGATCGCCCCGGGCCCGTAGTCCAAAAGTGATTTTTCGAAAGTAACCGTCACCGCGCGGGCGAACGGCGCCATCAGCTTATTAGCCAGGCCCGGCCGGACATCCTGCTGGTGGATAAGGATCGGTATTTTCCGGCACGCCGCCGCCCAAACCAGCGGCACGCTCACGAAAGCCCCGGCGCTAATAAGCACATCAGGCCGGTATGCGGCCAGGAGGGAGAAGGATTTGAACCAGGCGGCGATGATTTTAAAAATATCCAGGAGGTTATGAACGGAAAAATAACGCCGCCATTTGCCGCCGATCAGGGTGGTAAACCGCATTTCCCCGCGCTCTCGGTTAAAAGCGGCGACCAGGTCTTTTTCCGGCCCGTTCTTAGTGCCGACGAAAATAAAGCGCCAGCGATGAGCTGAATCTGCCCGCGACAATTCTTCCGCCACGGCCAAGAGCGGAGTTACTGAGCCGCCGGTACCCCCGCCGCTGAACATGATCGTTTTGGTTGTTTCAACCTGTTCCGACATAAAAAATTAGCCGCGCAAACGCCTGACATCCTTGGTCTGGCGACTGATATTGATTAAGATACCCATAGCCAAAAGCGAGGATAGGGTAGCCGAGCCGCCGGCGGAAATGAAAGGCAGCGGCACGCCGGTCATCGGGATCAGGTTGATCATCCCGCCAATATTCAAGAAAGCCTGAACCGCCAGCCAAACGACAATGCCGACGGCCAGTGTGCCGCCGTACAAATCAGGCGCGCCGCGCGCCACCAAAAGGCCGCGGTAGAAGATGAATAAATATAGCAAAACCAACAGGGTACTAAAAATGAAGCCGGTTTCTTCCGCAATGACGGGAAATATCGAATCACCCCAAACTTCCGGCAGATACATGAATTTTTGCCGGCTCTGTCCCAGGCCGCGGCCGAACAAGCCGCCGGAACCGACGGCGATCAATGATTGGTTAACCTGATAGCATTTGCCTAAAGCGCTATAACTGGGATCCTGCAGGCACTTGAAGCGATCACTCTGGTAGGAAGATTTCCAACCGATGAGCGCGAATAAGGCCAAGGCCGCCAATAACAAAGCAATGACGATATGGCTGACTTTGCCGCCGCCCGAGAAAAATACCACCATGGAAGTGAAGGCGATGATGAATAAAGTACCCAAGTCCGGCTGCAGGATCATCAGCAGGCTGATTATTCCCAAAATTATCAAAAAAGGCAGGACGCCGCCGGTCAGACTGCCCAATTCTCCCTTTTTCGCCTCCAGCCAAGTCGCCAGATAGATCAAGAAGGAGATCTTGACCAATTCGGACGGCTGGAAAGACTGGCCGAAGACATTGATCCAGCTGCGGGCGGTGCCGTATTCATTGCGCAGGCCGGGAATAAAAACCAGCAACAGCAGGATAATGGAAAAAAACAGGAAAAATCCGGCGAATTTTTTCCACCAGTGATAATCGACGCGCATGGCCAGCCAGAAAATCGCCAAAGAAATAGCCAGGCTGAACAGTTGCCGCACCAGATAATGATAGGTGTTGCCGTAACGCGAAAAAGACACGACCGACGAGGCGCTGAAGAGCATGATCAGACCGAAAATAATTAAGACGGCCAAAGCCGCCAGGAGACTCTTATCCGGTTCGTGGCCGGCGGCGGCGGACGCTATTTTTTTCTTTAGCTTCTTAAACATGAGAGCAAAGGTTTACGGTTCGGCTAGAATTTGCGATCCAGCAAAAAGATGATCAGGGCGATGGCGGTGCCGATGGCGGTAACGACCCAGGAACGCATGACGATCTTCGCTTCCGGCCAACCGATCGCCTGATAATGGTGATGAATCGGGGTGGACAAGAAGACCTTGCGGCCGCGCAACTTCTTGGATAGAGTCTGAATGATGACCGACAATGATTCGATGATGAAAATGAAACCGATGAAAATGAGCAGCAAGGAATTATTAGTCAACATGGCGATGATGCCCAGGGTCACGCCCAGACTCATCGAACCGGTATCGCCCATATAAAACCGGGCGGGCGGGATATTGAACCAGAGGAAGGCCAGCAAAGCGCCGATGATCACGCCGCAAAAAGTGGCGAGTTCATAGCGGCCGAGCGTGTAGGCGATGACGCTGTAAGCGGCAAAGGCCATCAGCAGGGTGCCGCCGGCCAGGCCGTCCAGGCCGTCCGTTTCATTGACCGAAAAAGAAGTGGCGACGATGATGAAAATGAACACCGGAATATACCAGGCGCCGATCTCGAAGTTGCCGAGAAATGGCACATGAAAAACCGTCCAGTCCAATTTGAAATAGAACCAGATCGCGCCGGCGATAGCGATCAGGGTATAGATCAGCAGGCGATGCCGCAGCTTGAGGCCGCCGCCGCCCAAGACTCCCTTGCCGCGCACATCCAGCCAATCGTCAAACAATCCGATAAGCGCCGTAATGACCAGAGCGCCCAGCGGCAACAGAGTTTCGGAACGGGATAGAAAATCCAAATGCTGGAATAAATTAGTCGGCCAGACCGTCGGCAGCAAAGAGAACAGCAAGACGAAGGCCAGGACAGTGCCCCAAACCAAAACGCCGCCCATGGTCGGCGTTCCCTCTTTGTGGGCGTGCAATTGCGTGAAAATCGGCGTACTGCCGTTGCTGCGGATTTTTTTGCCCAGCTTGTATTTATACAGATAATGGGTCAAAAGAGGCGCGATGCTGATGGCAAAAATGAAAGCGAGAGTAGAAAAAAACAGAATCTTGATGAGATAAAATTCGGTCATAAAAGATCAACGAAAATTAATCAAATAGACGAAAAACAGGGCCAGATCCAGGAAGAGATGGAAAATGACGGCGGTGGAAAGCAAAAAATGGATGAACGGCCGGCCGTCCCGTTGCTGGTGCAAACCAGCCGCAACCATCATATTAACCGCCAGGACGGCCAGGCCGAGCCAGGGATACCAAAAGATCTGGCCCGGCGCGCCGACCAAATCGATGCCGAAATCAACATTATAGTGCAAGACTAGGAGTTTGTCGCCCAGATTGCGATAAATGAATAATGATTCCAGCCAGGCTAAAGCCTGCAGAACCAAGATGCCGGCCAAATACCAACGGCTCGGGCTAAAACGCCACAACTTGACTAAAGCCGCTCCGCTCCGATCCAGGCTAGCGTAAAATCGGCCGTAAAGGTTTGAATAAGCCATAAAAACGAGAAAATTATCAATTTAATATAATTTTATCACATTTTTAAATAATATAAAACCGTGTTATAATAAAGTCAGTTTATAGAATTTAACCGGATTACATGAACTCCAAAATCATCGCGAATATCTTTAATTATGCCACGGCGGCCGGAGCCGAACACCTGGTCATTGCCAGCCGGAATGACCAGGTCGCCTTAGATTGCCACTTGCCGGACGGCACGATGCAAACTTTATCCCTGCCCAAAAAATTAGAGCCGGATTTTTTCAATAACCTGCGGCAGATCCTGGCCATCGCCCCGGGCGCACTGCTAGCGCGGGAATACCGCAAAATGACTAACCGGCATGGGCACTGGCAATATTACCTTAGCGTCCTGCCGGACGGCTGGGGCGAGAAAATCGTCATTAGCCTGGTCAACCGTCCCGACCGTCTCTGGCGGCTCAATCAATTAGGGCTGCAAAAAATCGATTTACAGGAACTTAAACAGCTGTCCCGTTGCCATTCCGGCCTAGTTATCGTCAGCGCGCCGCCGCAACAAGGTAAAAGCACGACGCTCTATGCCCTGCTGGAACTTTGGGACCGGACATCATATAATACCTACGCTCTGAGCGCCGACCCGCCGGCTGATTTGCCAGGAGTCAATTTCCTGCCCCCGACCGCGGCCAGCTGGGAAAAAATCATGCACCATGACAGCGACATCATTATCGCGGATAACCTGGATGACGAAAAAGCCAGATACCAGGCTTGGCGGGCGGCCGCTTCCGGCCGCCTGGTTCTGGGCGCGATGACCGCGACCAGCGCCTTGGCCGTCCTGACGCGCCTCTGGCCGATGCCGCTCACCCGGCAGGAAAAGCTGGAAAGCTTGCGGTTGATCATCAACCAACGATTGGCCGACCTGAAAAGACCGGGGCGGCTAAGCGGCCGGGAGGGCGGCCGGCGCCAAATCGGCCTATTTGAAATCTGGAAATTAAGCCCGGAAATAAAAAGCTTCATCGCCCAGAGCCGGACGACGGATCTGGCCGGCGCCGATTTCACCAAAAAATTAGCCAGTCTGGCCTTAGTCAGCGGTTTCCGGCCGATCTCCGTCGATGAGAGCCAAAAGATCAAAGAAGGATTGATATGAAAATCGCCTGCGTCATTCCCGCCTGGAACGAAGCCAAGAACATTGCCAAAGTGATCGCCGATGTCCGGCCTTACGTTCAGGAAACTATCGTCGTCGATGATTGCTCAAGCGATGACACGGCCGCCCTGGCCGGCGCGGCCGGCGCCGTCGTCTTGCGCCATCCGATCAACCGCGGCCAAGGCGCCGCCCTGCAGACCGGCAATGATTACGCCTTAGCCCAAGGCGCGGAAATCATCGTCCATTTCGACGGTGACGATCAATTCCGGGCAACGGAAATCCCGGCGATGACCGCGCCGATCGCGGACGACCGGGCCGATATCGTTTTCGGCTCAAGATTCTTAGGCCGACAAACCAATTTCCCTCCCCTTAAAAGATATCTGATCATGCCGCTAGCCAAGCTATTCAACCGAGTCTTCCTCGGGATACAGCTGAGCGACCCGCAATGTGGTTTTAGAGCCTTCAACCGCCGCGCCGCCACCGCCACTAAAATCATGAATCGGGAATGGGCCCACAATAGCGAAATACAAAGCAATGCCTTCCGGGCCGGTTTGCGCATCATGGAACTGCCGGTTACCGTCGTCTACCACCGTTTCGGCTTACCGCTCTCAGCCGGCTTCCAAGTCATCAAAGACCTGTTAATCCATAAAATAATCAAATAAATTATGCCTTTACTGCAGCAAGCGGTCGCCCTTATCATCATCATCTGCTTCCTCTTCCGCGCGGCCGTCCAAAAAAAGAAAAACGAGATCAGCGCCACGGAGTTCCGCCTCTGGCTGGCTTTCTGGCTGCTGGCAGCTCTGGCCGTAATCTTCCTTAAACGGATAGACCAGATGCTCCAAGCTCTGGGCTTTTCCTTAAGCGGTATCAGCTTCCTGTTCTATCTCGGCGTCATCGCCCTGTTTTATCTGGTCTTCCGGCTGCGCCTCAGCCTGGCCAAGCTGGATCGCCAACTGACGGAAATCGCGCGTCAGATCGCCTTGCAGCATAAAAAATAATCGCCATGAAAATCGCCCAAGTCGCCTGCGCCTGGCCGCCCTATGCCGGCGGCATCGGTAACAGCGCCTACCAGATCGGCCAATTGCTGGCGGCGGAACATGCCGTGACTAATTTTACCCCGGCCACTCTGCGGCCGTGGCTCCGCTACGGCCACGGCGCTTTTTTGCCGCAACTGCTCTGGCATTTGCCCCGCTTCGATTATATCTATCTGCATTACCCCTTTTTCGGAACGGCGGAAATCGTCTGGCTGTGCAAACTCTTCTGCCGCCGCCCTAAGTTGATCCTGCACTATCACATGGATGTCCGGCAGCGCGGCTTAGTGGCCAAGATCCTGAGCCTGCCCAGCCGATTGACCCGCAATGCCCTGCTTCGCCAAGCCGAAGTCATCGTGACTGCCAGCCTGGACTACATCCAAAATAGCCAGATCAAAGAATATTACCGGCGCCGGCCGGAAAAATTCCAGGAAATTCCTTTCGGACTGGACTTGAAAAAATTCCAACCAAAAACCATTAACCGGATGACCGATAACCGTCTGGTGGAAAAGACCAAGGAAATCATCCGCTACGTCAACGATAAATTCATCAGGCGGGACCGGCGGCAACTACTATTCGTCGGCGGTCTGGACCGGGCCCATTATTTCAAGGGCTTGCCGGTGCTGTGGCGCGCCCTGCAAGAGCTGCCGCCCGGCAATTGGCGCCTTAAAATCGTCGGCGAGGGAGACTTGAGGCCGGAGTATGAAAAACAGGTTGTTGCCCGGGGACTGTCCGACCGCGTGGAATTTGCCGGCCGCTTGAACGACGACGAACTTATCCGCGCCTACCAGGAAGCCGATCTGCTGATCCTGCCCTCCGAAAACGGCAATGAAGCCTTCGGCATCGTCCTGATCGAGGCCCTGGCCTGCGGCCTGCCGGTCATCGCTTCGGATTTACCCGGCGTGCGGCGAGTTTTCACCGATCACCAGGAAGGCCTGCTGGTCGAACCGGGCAATGCCGCGGATTTGAAGAAAAAATTGGAATTCATCTTCCATAATGAGGAATTGCGGCGCACTATGGCGCTCGCGGCCCGGCGGCTGGCGGAAATGAAATACGACCGCCGACTGATGCAGGAACAGTTGAACGCCTTATTCGTATGAAGATCGCCCTATTCCATAATCTATACGGCGAATTAAGCCGAGGCGGGGCGGAAACGGTCGTCCGGCAGCAAGCCGAACAGCTGCGTTCCGCGGGGCACGAAGTCTGGCTGATCACCACTAAACCGCGCCGCTCGACTCTGGCCGCCGTCGAGACCGATGCGGACGGATTGAAGATATACCGCCTAAGCTCCTGTTTCGCCGGACTGGGCAAACACGGCCTCGGATACCGTTTAGCTTGGCAGGTCGGCAATATGTTCTCGCTGGGACGATATTACCGGATCAAAAAAATATTACAGACGGAAAAGCCGGACCGGGCCATCACCCATAACCTGATGGGGCTGGGCTTCCTGACCCCGCTCCTGCTGCGCCGCCTGGGCATCCGCCACGAACACTTCCTGCACGATATCCAATTGCTTCACCCCTCCGGTCTGATGATTTGGGGGCAAGAACGGATCATCAGCGGTCCGGTCGCTCGCTTATACCAAACTTTGACGCGAAGGCTGTTCGCGGCGCCGGCCCTGGTTGTTTCCCCTTCCCGCTGGCTGCTGGAGCTGCACCAAAAAAACGGCTTTTTTATAAACTCGGCCGCCGAAATCTGCCCGCTGAAACTAACGGCGGCGGCGGGCGCCCGATCGGCGACCGGCAAGGCGGCCGGACACTTTCTCTTCGTCGGCCAGCTGGAAGAGCATAAAGGAATATTCTTGTTGATTGAAGCTTTTAAAAAATTGGCTGATCCGGCGGCCCGGCTGTTTATCGTCGGCGACGGCCGACAAACTGATAATGTCCGTGAAGCCGCGGCCGGCGACGAGCGCGTCAGCCTAGCTGGACGTCTGGACAGCGCGGCGGTCCAGAAGGCCATGCTGGCGAGCCACTATCTGGTCTTGCCCTCTTTATGTTATGAGAATTCCCCGACCGTAATCTATGAAGCCCATGCCGCCGGCCTGCCGGTCATCGCCGCGGCTTTAGGCGGCATTACGGAAATCACCGGACCGCAAGATATTCTATTCCGGCCGGGCGACCTTGATGACTTGAAGCAAAAATTAGAGAGCTGTTTAAAATAAGACGAGAATATAAAAAATAAAATGACCTCCTCCCCGCACTCAAAAAGACTGCCCTAACGGACAGTCTTTTTTCATACGGGGTTTCCTTCCGGGCTTTCATTAGAATCCGAGCGTCGCTTCTTGCGGTAGATCCTTCTGGCCTTG
>Ga0265297_10000782_pt1 | contig 87572 bp, 75 predicted proteins | sample Munlanlwell13791_FD_192502 | JGI IMG/M metagenome (GOLD analysis project Ga0265297, IMG submission 192502) | Leachate microbial communities from a municipal landfill in Southern Ontario, Canada - Leachate well 137-91 | ecosystem: Engineered > Solid waste > Landfill > Unclassified | place...
GGCAATTACCCCAAGGCGCTGGAATGCCTGCAAAAGGCGCTGGGGCTTAATCCCAATAGCGCTGATTATTACTCCAGGGTGGCTGAGATCTATTCTACCCAAGGCAATTACCCCAAGGCGTTGGAATACCTGCAAAAGGCGCTGGGGCTTAATCCCAATAGCGCTGATTATTACTCCAGGGTGGCTGAGATCTATTCTACCCAAGGCAATTACCCCAAGGCGCTGGAGTGCCTGCAGAAGGCGCTGGGGCTTAATCCCAATAGCGCTGATTATTACTCCAGGGTGGCTGAGATCTATTCTACCCAGGGCAATTACCCCAAGGCGCTGGAGTGCCTGCAGAAGTCCGCAGAGCTCAATCCAGCCAATGCAATGACATTTTATACGATGGGAGAAGTATTTTTAGAAATGGGGGAGTTTCCGGGCGTTTTAAAATGTATTGTTATTCTAAACCAGGTGAATAGAAAAGACTTAGGAGGTAAATTAGAATTATTTTTAAAAGAGATAAACAAATAGCAGGATTATGGCAGGTGTGAGAATTTTCATTTCATGCCTTTAAGGCGGTTCTTATGCAGTCAGCAGGTCCATTGTAAGTGACAGGAAGTTAGGTAGAACCGACCGACACGGCACAATAATGCCCTAAAAAAGAGTTGACTTCAAGAATAAAAAAAGAGTATAATAAAATTGTATTATAATAAGTTAACTTTGGAGATCAAGGGACAATCGATGAAAGAGAAAAATATCTTGAGCGGAGAAATAATGTTGAAGCCGGCTGCGATTCTGCTTATCGTTATCTTCAGCTCTTTTTTATTTTACGGGATTAACCAGGCTCTCGCGGAAAAAGTTCAAGCAAACAGTAGGGCGATAGAAAAACTCATGGCTGAGGCCGAGAGTCATCTTCAGGATGCCTCTTACGATGAGGCAATCGCTATTTATGAAGATGCTATAGCGATTGGCCCCGATAATATTTTGGCGCATCAAGGGGCAGGAAAGGCGTATTCTTTAAGCGAGCAGCTCGAGGAAGCCGAAGCAGAATTCAAAAAAGTATTAAAGATCGATCCTAATTACGTGCCGGCGCTAAACAATCTGGCGGATGTTTACCTCAGGACCGGCAGACCGGAAGAGGCCTTAGAATTGATCAATAAGGCGATAGAGATTGAGCCGCAGTTTTCCGTACTCTATCAAACCTGCGGCGAGATTTACGAGGCGATGGATAAATACGACCTGGCGATAAAGATGTACGGTAGGGCCACGCATGATCCGCGGTTTAAAAAGGCAGCGAGCGAGGCAATAAGGCGCCTGAAAGAATTAATGAAAGAAAAAGGGGGGTAATAAGATGTTAAAAACTCTTTTGCCCAGTAATGATACAATGCAAGGCAAACATATAGTCCCTCAAGAACGCGTTTTATTCTGGGGCAATGGCATCTGTCCTTCCTGTAAAAGGGTAATACCGGGCGCGGTATTTTTAAGAGACGGTTATAGTTTCTCGAGCAAGTATTGCTCTTATGAAAATAAGGCCTTTGAGGCGCTTTTAGCAAAGGGGGAATGTGGAAAAGCCAGTTTTAAAGCACCGGGGCATTGGCCGACCATCAATTTAAAGGAAGGTAATTACGGAATCTCGGATTGTGATGTCAGGAATCTTTCTAACATTGCCGTAGCAACTTTCCACGTTACCTACCAATGCAATGCGAAATGCAAGATCTGTAAGTATGTTTATCTGCCTGACTGTAGAAAAGAGATGCCCCTGGATTTTATCAAAGGAAAACTCAGATTTTTCAGGAAAAAGATAGTCGCTATTTTTGGCGGAGAACCGACCACTAGGGGTGATTTACCCGGGATACTAAATGCAATTCGCCATTCCGGAAATATTGCCTTATTGTGCACCAATGGTATAAAAATATCCGAAACAGGATACCTGGCACTGCTTAAAAGAAGCGGGCTTAGATATCTGGATTTATCGTTTGATGGCTTCAGCGAAGATATTTACGGGAAGCTCCGCGGGGAAACAGAACGCTATCAATATCGCCTTAAACTCAAGGCCTTAGAAAATTTAAAGAAAGAAAAAGGGATAGCGGTATCCTTTAATACTACTTTAGTGCGCGGCATAAATGACGACCAGGTTCCGCTATTAATTAATTATGCCCTCGAGAACAATTTTGTTAACGGCATAAGTTTTAGGCCTCTGTGTCTTCAGGGCGCAGAGGAGTTCGCGGGGATGACCAGGGATAACCTTCTTTCCCTGGACGAAATAAGAAGTAAAGTCTCTGATGCGCTTGGGCTTTCTCCAGAATACTTCGAGGCCTGGGACAAAGCAAAACTGGCAGCCGCAGCTTTTCTAAAGGATAAGTGCGGTTGGTTAAGGGGACCGGTATTTTTACCAGGCAAGGTATATCTTCTAAGACGGGGGGGAAAATTTAAGCCGTTACTTGAGCTTGCCGCCTTGAAAGAATTAGAAACAGCGCTGAAGAATAAGAATATCCGTGGTTTATTGCAGTTTAAATTCTTGGGTTGGTACGGTAAGATAGCCCTGGGGCTTCTGTTAGGGAAAAACCTGGAGTTCGGTATACTTAGAAGAAGCGGAATTTTCAAAATAAGCGTATCCTTGCTCGTTGATGCCATTAATGAAGTTTATCCCTCTTGCCAGCCGCTCGGGGACTTTAATTATATTTTGCTTCGAGGTGATACTTATAACTTTGACTTGAATGCGATAACCTAGGATATAGTCTTCTGGCAAAGACTTCAATTTGCAGTCCAATCCCTTGCCAATATCTGCTATAAGCAGGTAATGTTTATATTACGGCTGTATTTAACCGCTCCTAATAAAATCTCCCCCGATTCTTTAAAAAACAAGAATATAACAATCAATCATAGTAATAAAGAAATAAAGTTTTTGGGCTAAGATTATTATGTAGGCTATTTTACCAGTTTTCATTCGGAATTATGCCATAGGAAATCAGCTTTGTCGCGCTGTTATTATGTTATTTGAGATAATGATTTTTACCCGGCGCGCAATACTGTTATTCGGGAGGCATCAAGGCCAGGCCGGTGTTTTATGCAAAAAATTGATAGAACCAGGAGATTAAGGAAAAAATGAGCAGTGCTATTATCAAAAGGCCCACGTCGTTAAACAGCATTTTTTTATTATTGATACTGGCAACGGGTCTATTTCTGAGGTTATATAAATGGGTCGGATACAGCCTATGGTATGATGAGATTATATGGATGGCCTCTCCCAGGGGCGGTTTCCTGAACATGTTGACTGACACCGTAATGATTTTCAAGCCACCCCTCTTTAAATTTTTGTTATACTGGTGGAGTTTTTTGGGGCGAGGAGAGTTTGTTTTAAGGTTGCTTCCGGTAGGATGCGGGATTTTCTCGGTCTTATTCATTTATGGAATCGCCAAGATATTATCTGATCAGAAGGCCGCGCTTATTTCAGCGCTGCTGTTGTCGCTATCCAGCATGCACATACATTATTCCCAGGAATTGACAGATTATAGCCTTTTGACATTTCTTTCTTTGGGATCGGTATATTATTTTTGTCGCATCCTAAAAGAAAATGGAGGCAGGGGGTGGATTGGCTATGTTGTTTTTACCGCCCTAGGGTTATATACGAATTACATCTTTAACCTTTTGTATATTACCGAAATTCTATTTTTTATAGTTTTTGCTAAAAAGCGGGGGAACTTAATCAGGGGGTGGTTATTGAGTCAGGCATCCATTCTGATATTGTTCTCTCCGTGGCTGTTTTTAATCCCAAAGCAAGTCCGCTATTTAAACTTCGTTACTTATTTAACAGATTGGGTACCGAGATTTTCTTTTTTACGCATGATGCAGTTGTTCAGGATTTTTAACGGCGGTTATAACACCGACCTTTTTATTAATTTATCCGCCTCCGTTTTATTTTTTCCTTTATTTTTATGGGGAATTTTTTTGAATATGAAACGCGAGGGCCTCGCATCAAAATTCTTACTATTCTGGATTTTTGTGCCGCTTGCGTTATCGTTTCTTTTATCAAAGATAAGGCCAAATTTTACTTATCGCAATTTTATAATTATATTGCCGGTTTACTATATTATTATAGCCACTGCGGCTGTCAGGTTAAAAAGATATGCCTATCTGCTTATATTGCCGTTTTTGGTTATTTCTTGTCTTTCCCTTTATAATTATTACCATAACATCATGCCGTATCCTGAACCGTTTTATCGTGATGGTATGCACCAGAGAAAAGACATACGCGGGGCCAGTAGGTATGTCATCAAAAATTTCAAGGATGGCGATCTTGTAATACATACCTGTCTTTCTACCGGGGCGCCGTTTCTTTATTATTTATTTTCGGAAAATAATATTAAGATAATGCCCTGGATGAACGAATCGCCGCCGTATACGGAGGATTCTATTACCATGCCTCGAGTGGGAGATCTTCCCCGGATAGTAAAGAACCGCGACAGGATATGGCTGGTATTTTCGGCATGGGAACCGGCGGAATTAGTTTCCGAGCCGCAGAGAAGCGAAAATATAACCAAGGCATTTTTGGATACCGAGGCATTATTGCAGGAGCGCAGGGAATTCGAGGGAGTCGAGGTTTCTCTTTATAGAAATAAGAATTAGTCTGTATTTGATAATAAGAACTGCGGCATCGTCAGCGTGACTATAAATATTATCACCCCGGTATGGCCAGACCTCTTAAGATAGGCATCCAGCAAATAGGTTATCTGCCTTGGCTTGGTTTTTTCGATCAGATATACCGATGCGATAAATTTGTATTACATATTGATGTCCAATTTGACCGCCATTCCTGGCGTAACCGCAATAGGGTCAGGACAAGGGAGGGTTGGCGCTGGTTGACGGTTCCGGTATGTACCAAGGGGTTTTTTGGCCAGAACATCAAGGAAACAAGGATCTCCAACCGCGAGCGATGGTTTAAAAAACATTGGCTTAACATAAGGCACAATTATCTGAAGGCCCGGTTTTTTAGTAAATACGCTTATTTTTTCGAAGAAACATTTCTTTGCAAGAAATGGGAATTTTTGGTTGACTTGGATCTTTACATAATTAACTGGTGCCTTAAAGAGTTAGGTATCTCCACCGAGATAATCATTTCCTCGCAGATAAAATCAAGGTCAACCAAAACCGAAGGGGTTATCGCCATATGCAAGGAATTGGGGGCGGACAGTTATCTGTCCGCTTCTGCGGGGAGGAATTATCTGGACGAAGACAGATTAGGTGCGGAAGGGATTGGTTTAGAATACCAGGATTATAAACATCCCGTTTATCAACAGGTCTATCCTGGCTTTTTTTCTCACCTTTCGATTATAGACTTATTGTTTAACGCGGGGGAAGAGAGCTTGGGCATTTTAAGCGGGGGGGGCGGATGAAGATAGTAGCTCCGGTATCTGCTCTTAAAGAGGTTTTTCCTGTTATTGATGCCGGCGGTGACGAGATTTACTGCGGGTTATTTTCTCCGCAGTGGCTGGCGGATTATGGAGATATAGATTCCAGCAACAGAAGGCATTGCCGCCACGCCAGTATTAAAGATTACGGCGAGCTCGCTGCCGTCGTCAGAGCGGCACACTCCAGGAACGCAAAGGTCAATCTTGTTTTTAACGAATTTTATTCAGCCGACCAATACAGGATGATTCTGCATCAACTTGAAGAAATAGGGAGATTGAAAATTGATAATCTGGTGATATCTGATCTGGGGCTGCTGCATATTATGCGGAAAAATAAAAACCTGACAGGAGCAGATTTAACAGTGAGCCTCCTGGGCTCTACCTTTAGTTCTTCCGCCCTGTCTTTCTATAAAAGCTTTGGGATAAAGAGGGTTGTCTTGCCAAGAGAGATTTCTTTAAGCGAGATTCGGGAGCTTCGCGACAGCATGCCCGATATAGAATTAGAAGCGGTAGCTTTAAATTGTAAATGCAAATACATAGAAGGATTCTGTACTTTTCAGCACGGGTTCGGCTTTATAAAATATGCGCAGTGCGCTAAGGTCTTGAAAAAAATGGTCCCTTCTTTTGTATCAGCTGCCTTGTCTTCTTTCCTGGCGCAGCGATATGAGAAGCATCTGAGCAGGAGGAATTTTGGATGCTGTCTTGGATACGACATTATAGCTGACCCGCAGGAAGCATCAGGGGCAGCTGACTATTGGATTGGAAGGATAAAGAGTTATTTTGACGGTTTTCTTGAAGGTTGCGGTGCCTGCTCACTGCAGTCGCTGGAGGACTGTGGAGTTCAGTTTGTCAAAATAGCCGGCAGGGAAAACCGCCTCAGAGATAAACTGGAAGACGTAAGATTCATGAAGCGGATGATAGAATCGATGCGCCTTCCCGGGGATGAATTCCAGCGGGCGGCCAAGGAGCTTTATCGCAAGTTTTATAAACGCGGCTGCTCTCAGCAATACTGTTACTATAAATAAACAGCGCGCTAAGGTTATGCCAGAGAAAGCATTATTTATTACTAAGCTTGAAGATGTGAAATACCTGGATAATAACTGGGAGCGCCTCTATTTCGGCAATGAATTCTGCCAGCATCTGCTTCCCCCCCCGGAAGATATCATCAAGGTCATCGATTTTACTAAGAAAAATAACTTGGACCTTAGTTTGGTTACCCCGGTTCTCAACAGTGCCGGCGTGCTTAAGGCCAGGGATATCCTGCGGCTGTTTGCGGAATATTATCCCGGAGGAGAGGTAGTAATAAACGACTGGGGAATGCTTGGGGAATGCCGTAAATATTCCCTAGAGCCCATCGTTGGAAGATTATTGACGAAACAGAAGCGGGATCCGCGTATAAAAAAAATTATGTTTAGGCTCGCGCCTATGGCGCAAAAAAGATTTAAGGAAAGCGGGATAAATCCGGGGTATGCCGCATTCTTAAAAGAGAATAATATAAAGCATATAGAATTAGACTGTCTGTTGCAGGGCATGGATGAGACGTTCTGCCGGGCAAACGGACTTTGCCTTTCGTTGTATCTGCCTTACGGATACATCTCTACAACGCGCCGCTGCATTTTTAATAATAATGGATTTGGGCATTGCAGTAAAGAATGTCAGAAACACTCCTTTAGGTTAAGGCACCCCTCTTTTGACAACGCGCTGCTGCTTAAAGGTAATACCTTATTTTTTGATAATAAGATTGGATCTAAGGATGTTTTAATGATAGACGGTTTAAAGAGAATAGTATATCAACCCACGCTACCGATTTAGGGCCGCACCCCGGCAGATTTAATGCAGAAGAGACGGCGCATAAAAAAGATACTTTTGGTTATGCCTCCCAGGAATTATCTCAAGGGCAGAGAAGGCAAAAGGGCGTACCCGCCGTTAGGATTGGCTTATTTGGCTTCGGCTTTGGAAAATAACTGGGAGGTTTCAATATTAGATTCTATTTTAGAGGGCTTCGGCAGGGAGGAAGAGATAGAGCCGGGCCTCTATAGATACGGCCTATCTTTTAAGCAAATTGAAAAACGGATAAGGGACTTTGGCCCTGATGTGGTAGGGGTTTCCTGCCTGCAATTTATACAGTATGAAGAAGCCAGGATCGTTTGCAACATTGCTAAAAATGTTGACCCCTTGATTGCTACTGTTATGGGGGGGGCTTGTCCCAGCATCTCGCCTTCTATCTTATTGCGGGATCGCTCCATAGATTTTCTTATTTTGGGAGAAGGGGAATCGGCACTCTATTCCTTGGTAAGGTCATTAGAAACAGGGAGTGGATTGGCGGATCTGCCAGGGTTAGCCTATCGGGATAGTTCGGGAGATGCCAGGATTAATCCCCGGGCGGTTATTAATAGACTAGATTCTTTACCTTTGCCGGCCAGGCATCTGCTTTCTTTAAAGGAATATCCCAGACTTAACCGCAGGCCGTTCGGAGAACGCGATTGTCTTGAGGATTATTTTACTCCCCTGGTTAGCTCCCGTGGCTGCAGCGGAGATTGCCGGTTTTGCAGTTCTCGTAGCCTCTGGGGACAGCAATTCAGGGCGCATAGTCCATCAAGGGTGTTGAGGGAAATAGAGTTATTGGTTTCTGCGGGGATCAGAGAGTTCCATTTTTTAGACGACAACCTAACATTGGATAAAAGACGCGCTGAAGAAATATTCGAAGGGATTATAGGCAGAAGATTGAATATTTCTTGGTATGCGATAAGCGGGATGGCGGTAAATACGCTTGATACAGAACTGTTGATGAAGATGCGTGAAAGCGGATGTTACCGCGTCGCCTTGCCGATAGAAACCGCTAAAAGCGAAACTTTGGATGCGATGCGCAAGCCAATAGACCACAGACGTATTGCGGGGTTAGTCAAAACAATCAAGGCTATGGGTATGCACGCGGATGGCATATTTATGATTGGCTATCCCGGGGAAACCACGGGGGATATAGACAAAACCTTAGAGTTTGCCAATAGCCTAAGCTTGGATAATGTTACCTTCTGTATCGCGACGCCCTTTCCGGGGACCGCCTTATATGACGACTGTCTTAAAAAGGGCTATATCAGAGAGGATATGCGGTGGCTGGATCTGCGGTTCGCAAAAGGGAATATAGAAACGCCTGAATTCTCGCCGCAATATTTGGAAAGAGTGCGGAAGGAAGCTTGGTTGAGAATAAATTTTCCTCAAAGGACAGTTGCTGCAGTTTGATTACCATCGCTTGTTACAGACATCAACCCGAGAATCAACCACCAGATAGACGCTACCTCTGGCAGGAAGAAGCCGAAATCTATAAAATTATGAATTATAAAGACGCTGCTTGATATAATTAAGCCGGCGTTTACGATATCAGTCTTTCCCCGGAGACCATTAAGGGATTTTTTAAATATAGCAATAACCAGCCAAATCAGAGAAAGCAGCCCCAGGATTCCGGTTTCTGCCCACAGTTGCAGATAAGAATTATGGGCATAGCGCGAATGTTCCAGATTAAAGTTGCCTATCCCTATGCCTGTCCAGGGGTGCAGTTTGATTATCCCTAAGGTTTCCGTCCAGTAATCCAGCCGCATTACTGCCGAGAAGGCCGGTTGGAGATGCGGTTTCTGCGGTGTGCTCCTGGATATAAAAACCAACCCCAGTATTATCAATAATCCCAAGGGATAAATTAGAATTTTTTTATCGCAGCCACTCTCTAGGCAAAGGTAGATTATGATAGCTAACGCCAGGCTAGAGATGGCGCCGAGCGAGCCGCTAAGGAAAATAGCAATCAATATCGGCATGCTAAGAAAAACCCTGTTTTTAAATATTAGGATAAGAGGGATTATCATGGCAAGATAGCCTCCGAGGGCGTTTGGCGTAACAAAAGGGAAAAAGACGCGCCTGCGCGCTATGTAGTCCATGACAAAGGCGTTATTGATGTTTTCGCGTTTTAAGTAATCCAGGAGATTCCGGAAACCAAAAAAATATTGGTAGATAGCAAGGATGCTGATTGTCAGGCCTGCAAATAGCAACGTTTGTAAGATTATATCCTTTTCCTTTTTGTTGCATGAGCCAGCTACCAATAGTATCAGCGGCCCGGCGATGTATTTATAGGCTTCTTTTAAAAATCCGATCCTGTCATGGGAGAATATCCCCGATATTATCAGGGAAAGAAAGAATGCTGCCAGCGGATAAAGCAAGCGGTTTGTTTTGGAAAGGGAGACCTTTCTGACAATGCACCAGGAAATTACGAATAGCAGCAAGAGGTAGGAATAGATGTAATTTAAATAAGGGAAGGCCAGTGAAGAAATGAAGGGGCGGGCGAAGATTAGGGTTAGTAGAATAGTGAACATTATGATATAATTTTATTTAATAATGGCGACGATGTCAAACAGATTAGTGAGTATTATTATTGTAACTGCCGGAAAAGACGACTATGCCCTGTCTCTCTTGGAATCCATCAAAAGACAAACCTACCTCCGCACAGAGGTCTTTATCATCGATAACTCTCTCGATCCGGGGCTTGGACAAAAAATTCTTATAAATTACCCTTTAGCGCGTCTTTATCCACAAAAGGAAAACATTCTTTATTGTCAGGCTCTGAATTTTGGGATAACGCAAAGCAAGGGGGATTTTATCCTTTGTCTTAACGATGATATAATTCTGGAACACGATTTTATAGAAAAGGCGATTCAGGGCTTTGGTATTCATCAGAGAATCGGTATGGTTAGCCCTAAGATCCTGCGTAGCGACCGAAAAACCATAGACAGCACGGGTTTATTCCTCGGCCGGGCTTATACTGCTGTTGAAAGGGGCTACGGCAGGAAGGATTACGGTCAGTTTGAAAAGCCCGGGTATGTTTTCGGCGTTAACGGAGCAGTTGCTTTTTATCGCAGGGTGATGTTAGAAGATATCAGGAAGGACGGGTATTATTTCGATCCGGCCTTCAGGATATTTTACGAGGATTTGGATGTGGCATGGCGCGCTCAAGGGCGGGGCTGGAAAGGATATTATTTGCCTTCCGCCGTCGCATATCATGTCCGTGGCGCAACAGTCAGGCGCAAAAGCGGTATTGACAGATACCTTGCCGGCAGATATCTGGAGGATGGGCTATTAGCGGATCTAATCAAGAACCGTTATCTGACGGTTATCAGGAATGAGACGCCGGCGGGTTTTATCGCCCGCCTCCCTTTCGCGTTGGTCTACGATATTATTATGTGGGGATACTTAGTGATATTCAGGCCGGGGATTTTTAAAAAGATATTGGCCAGTTCCGGATTTCTGAAGACTGCCTTTTGCAAGAGATGCGATAGATGAAAAAGCCGCCCGGTATATCCATTAACAGATTAGCTGTTTATTTGAGATTTTTGGAAAACCGCAGCCAGGACGGCGATGCCAAAAGCACTATCAGCTCAGAGGAGTTTGCCAGGTCGCTTGAGTTAAACCCCAATCAGATAAGGAAAGACCTTTCCTATTTCGGGAAATTCGGCAGGCAGGGGATAGGTTATAACATCGAAGAACTCAAGGAGCAGATCAGGGAAATCCTGGGGTTGCATAGAAAGTGGAAATTATGCCTTTGCGGAGCGGGGAATCTTGGTTCTGCGCTGTCTTCCTATCGGGGTTTCAGGGAAAGAAGCCTGAATATTGCGGCGATATTTGACAGTGACCCCGCCAAGATAGACAAGCGAATCGATGGCATAAGGATATACGACACCAGAGAAATAAAAAAGGTGGTAAAGAGACTCGGGATTGACATCGCCATTATTGCGGTTCCGGCTGATGCTGCCGGCAGAATAGCCGAAAGGCTGGTAGCGGCCGGGATAAGGGCTATCTTAAATTTCGCGCCCGTAAAAATCAATGTTCCTTCCGGAGTCAAATTGCGCAATGTCGATCTCTCCACCGAATTAATTAATCTTACTTATTTTCTCTCATCGGTTTTTAAGCCCGGGGTTTAGTTTTCCCGTCGGGAAACAGAGAAGGCATAATTTTCCTGGGAACCAAAAAATACTTGACAATGACAACATCTTGTGATAAAAAAAGAGCATAAATACAATATATTGGGCATAGGACAAAGACATTTTTGGGGGTAGATAGGTTAAATTGAAAGGCATTTAATGCATAAGGGCTCTTGGGAATCAGAAGAGCCCTTATTTTTTATATTTATATGAAAACCGTCGGACTAACTTACGATTTAAAAACGGATTACAAGTTTAAAAAAGGCGATCCGCCAGACGCCAACGCTGAATTTGACCACCCCAGCACTATCAACGTTATTGCCAAGGCCATTGAATCGCAGGGGGTAAAGGTGAAAAAGCTCGGCAACGCCATAAGCACTCTGGAGAACATAGATCGCCTGGGGGTTGATATAGTATTTAATATATCCGAGGGGTTAAGCGGCAGGAACAGGGAGTCCCAGGTCCCTGCCCTTTTGGAGATGAAAGGCATTCCTTTTGTGGGATCCGACGCCCTAACCCTCGGTATGACCCTGGACAAGATCATAGCCAAGAAGATATTTATTGCCGAGGGGATATCTACCCCTAAGTTCCTTGAGGTTAAGGATGTCGGTTCACTAAACAGTAGCGACCACCTTAATTTCCCATTGATTGTAAAGCCGCGTTTTGAAGGTTCCTCCAAGGGGCTAACTGAAGATTCACGCGTCGAAAACGCGGAAGACCTTAAGAAACAGGCCGGATACATCATCGACACCTATAAGCAGCCGGCATTAGTGGAAGAGTTTATCTCAGGCCAGGAGTTTACGGTGGCGATAGTTGGCAATGATCCTCCGGAGGTATTTGCTCCGGTGCAGATTAAAATAGACGGGCGCCTCAACTTGAACGACAAATTCTATACCTTTGCCCGTATCACCTCCGATAAACTGCATTACATCTGTCCGCCGCGCATCAACAGTTTCCTGAAGAACAAACTCCTTGAGCTCGCCCTCAAGACGTATGAGGCGGTGGAGTGTCTTGATTTCGGCAGGGTGGATTTCAGGGTGGATAGCGAAGGCAATGCTTATGTCTTGGAGATAAATCCGCTTCCTTCTTTGTCTACCTCGGATGTCTTTCCGCTCGTTGCCCGCGAAGCCGGAATGAATTACCAGGAGATAATCGGCAAGATACTCCAAAGCGCCTTTAAAAGGTACAACCTAAATTAAATGAAAGTTGCCTTGACCTACAACCTCAAAGAAGAAGACCAAAGCAAGCCCCCCGATTACTTCTCGGAATTCGACTCCCAGGATACCATTGAAGCGATTTCCTCGGCCCTCAACAGAAAAGGACATGCCGTCTATCCCGTTAACATCAATCGCGAGGACGTTATTTCCTATTTTCTCAAGAACCGTTTTGATATTGTATTTAATATCGCCGAAGGCAAGACCGGCAGGCTGCGGGAATCCGAGGTCCCCGCCATACTGGACTTTTTAGGGGTACCCTATACCGGCTCCAATACGTTCTCTCTGGCACTTGCCCTTAACAAGGCCCTCACTAAAAAGATACTCTTTGCGGAAAATATCCCTACTCCTCGTTTTCAGCTTTTTACGCGGGATGCCCAGGCGCTGGATTCCCGTTTAAGTTTTCCGCTTATCGTAAAACCTAACCGCGAAGGTTCGGCTAAAGGCATTAACACCTCTAATGTGGTAAAAGACAAGACTGCGCTATTCGAAAAGATAAAGGAATTGCGCAAGGTATATAATCAGGAGGTGCTGGTAGAAGAGTTTATCGAAGGCAAAGAACTGACCGTTGGAATACTTGAGAACGGCAAGGTTACGATACTGCCTATCCTGGAGATAGATTTTTCGGGATGCAAGAAAAGCGGCGAATATTTTTACAGCTGGCGCATGAAGGAATACCAGGGCAACGAAGAATTGGGATTGGTGCCGTCATTCTACTGCCCCGCGCGTTTGGACCGTGAGGCAGAGGAGAAGGTCAGGGATGTAGCGTTAAGGACGCACCGGGCAGTAGGGTGTTTTGACGTCTCCCGTACCGACATCCGTCTGACTGCCGATAATATCCCTTACGTCTTGGAGATAAACCCCCTGCCGGGATTAAACCCCACGGAGTCAAATTTTCCCATCATGGCCTATGCCGCAGGAATGAAATACGATGACATCATCGACTCTATCTTGACCAATGCTTATCAGAGAATCTCTAAGAGGGAGGAGAGGCCAAATTGAATAACCCCATAGCGCTAGAGAGCCAAAAGACAGCGCAGGAAACCTTGCAGTCCGGGCGCTCGCAAAGAAGGTCCCGTGATTACCAGCAGATCGGCATCTACCATGATATCAACCCGCTGGATTGGGAGGATTGGCATTGGCAGATTAAACACCGTATCCGCAGCAGGGATGAACTATCGCAGATTATCAAGTTGACCCCGCAGGAGGAAGACGGGGCGAAGAAGGCCAGCGGCAGGTTGTCCATGGCAATCACGCCTTATTGGGCAAGTCTTATTGACCCCGATGATCCCGAATGTCCTATCCGGCGCCAGGCCGTGCCGGTAACGGCAGAGTCGGTAGTCTCGCCGCACGAGATGATTGACCCTTGCGCCGAGGACCGTGATTCACCGGCCCCTCACCTGGTGCATCGTTATCCGGATAGGGTATTGCTCCTGGCCACGGAGCACTGCGCGATGTACTGCCGGCATTGTACAAGGAGAAGGTTGGTGGGGGAACACGAGAAGGATGATAACAGCGCTTCGCGTTTTGACGCCGCCATTGAATACATCAGGTCTAACCGCAAGGTGCGCGACGTTTTGATATCAGGAGGAGACCCTTTTATCCTTGAGGACGAAGAAATAGAAAGGCTTCTGGATAGCGTACGCGCCATACCGCATGTTGAATTCTTGAGGCTGGGGACCCGGGCTCCGGTAACGCTGCCTCAGCGCATCACCGAGAAACTGGTAACTATGCTCAAGAAGTACTCTCCGCTCTGGATAAGCATACACTTTAATCACCCCAAGGAGATTACCAAGCGTTGTAAGCTTGCCTGTGATATGCTGGCTGAGGCAGGTATCCCGCTGGGGAGTCAGACGGTGCTTTTAAAAGGCGTCAATGATCGTCCTTACATCATGAAAAAATTGATGCACGAATTGCTAAAGATCCGGGTAAGACCTTACTATATCTATCAGTGTGACCCGGTGAGAGGTACACAGCATTTCCGCACCCCCGTTGCGGCGGGAATCAATATTATGGAAAAACTCCGCGGTCACACCTCCGGTTATGCCCTGCCGACTTACGTTATTGACGGTCCGGGGGGAGGAGGCAAGATCCCCGTAGGCCCAAACTATATCCTTTCACAGGCCAAGGGCAAGTATGTCCTGCGCAATTACAAAGGCAAGATCTATACCTATCTTGAATAAGGGTAGAATTTCATTTTGCTTGACCCCCTTATTTTAGCGTTATATAATTTTATACATAACGCAGTCAAACCGGCACCTTCCGGATTCTTCCGATAATAATAAATCCCCCTATTTATTATTATAAAGGAGCTGGCCTATGGATAGCAAAAACAAACGTAATCTTATTCTCCTCGGGCATGCCCAGTGCGGTAAGACTACCCTCGCAGAAAACCTCCTTTATTGCTCTAAGGCAACCGGCAGAAAAGGAGCGGTATCCGACGGCACCACCGTAAGCGATTACAGCTTTGACGAGATAGAAAGAAAAAGCTCCATCAGTTCCGGGTTTCTTTACTGTGATTATAAAGGCACGCGTATCCAGATTATTGATGCCCCCGGATATGCAGATTTCTGGGGAGAGGTCTTGGCAGGGGCGCGTGCCGTAGACGGCGCCATAATTGTAATTGACGCTACTGCCGGAGTGGAGGTAGGCACTGAGCGTGCCTGGCAGTTAGCCGAAGTCTTGGGTCTGCCGTGCCTTGTTTTCATTAATAAACTTGATAGAGAAGGAGTTGACCCTGAGAGTGTCCTGGGCGAGGTAAGGAAAAAGCTTTCCAAGAAGGCGGTTTGCGTTTCTTCTCTGGATGCCCCGGAACTGGTAGAAGCGATTGCTGAAAGCGACGACAAGCTCCTGGAGAGGTATCTTGAAGGCTCTAAGTTTTCCCCCGAAGAGCTAAGGGGCGGCCTGCGCAAGGCCATTCTCAAACGGGGAGTTTTCCCGGTTTTATCAGGCTCGGGCCTTACCGATAATGGCATCCCAGAACTCCTGGATGCCGTGATTCAATATCTGCCATCTCCTGGCGAGCGTAACGCTATTAAGGCGGGGGACCCCTCAAGGCCGGACGCATCTAAGGAAGTTGAATTCAAGGACGAGGCGCCTTTCTCGGCCCTTGTTTTTAAGACCATCTCCGACCCTTATGTCGGGCAACTTACGCTACTTAGGGTTTTTTCAGGTATCCTGCAGTCTAACACGGGTTTTTATAACGTTACCAATAAGACCAAAGAGAGGATCGGCCAGATTTATATCCTGCAGGGCAAGGAGCAAAAACCTTTGGATGCCGCGGGTCCGGGCGATATAGTGGCAATTGCTAAATTAAAAGAGACTACCGCTTCGGATTCCCTGTCGGCCGATAAGGAGCAGTTTTTGTTTGAGCCCTTGGTATTCCCTGAGCCGGTAATGTCGGCTTCGGTTAAGCCTAAGAGCCGCGAAGACGAAGAGAAAATATCCGAGGCGCTGGCGAAGCTTACGGCTGAGGACCCTACCTTTAAGGTCAGCCGTGACGAGCAGACCAAAGAGGTAATTATTTCAGGCATGGGAGACCTGCATCTCTCGGTCATGGTCGGCCGTATGAAAAAGAGGTTTAATGTCCATGTGGACCTCGGCACGCCGAAAGTTTCTTATAAAGAGACTATCACCAAACATGCCAAGGTGCAGGGGAAATACAAGAAACAGTCCGGAGGGCGCGGTCAATACGGGGATGTGTGGCTGGAGATTGAACCCATGGGCCGCGGCGGAGGATTTGAGTTTGTGGATAAGATTTTTGGCGGCGCCATCCCGCGCAATTTTATCCCTTCGGTGGAAAAAGGCGTGCTGCAGGCTATGCTGCGGGGCGCAGTGGCAGGATACCCCATTGTAGATATAAGGGTAAAGCTCATTGACGGCTCTTACCACGAGGTCGACTCCTCTGATATGGCATTTCAGATTGCCGGAAGGATGGCCCTGAAAAAAGCCATGATGGAAGCCGGCCCCGCTCTCCTGGAGCCGGTTATGGATGTCGAGATTACTATCCCGGAGGAATGCCTGGGGGGAGTGTCCGGGGACGTAAATTCCAGGCGCGGCCGGATTATGGGCATGGAAGTCAAAGGGAAGACCCAGGTAGTGAAGGCCCAGATACCGCAGGCAGAGATGTTTACCTACGCCAATGACCTGCGCTCCCTCACCGGAGGACGCGGAAGTTATACTATGCGCTTCTCTCATTACGAGGAGGTCCCGCACAAGATTGCCTCCGGTATTATCAATCGCTATCAGTCTACCAATAAAGAGGAAGAGGAGTAGGATTTATAATGAAGATAAGCCTGATTTCCATACCTGAATTACCTCCCGGAAAACGCAACATCAAAGACGCGCGCCTTGACCAGGTCGACAAAATAACCAAGGCCAAGAAAAAAACCTATCTGCAGGTGGAGTTGGTCGGTGAAGAAGGGGCAGTCGATGCCGATGCCATCCTTACGGCCAAAGAGGCAGCCGCGGATTTGATTCTAAGGGATTTGGAATTCGTGGAAAACCGCATCAGCCGCTCCACCCAGGAAGGAGAAAAGGCATTATTGTTAAGGTTTAAGGAGGCCCTGGAGAAGGAAGGGTTTATCTTTGGCCTTGGACTGACCCCCGAGGAAACGAAATTTATTTCCAGTTATAGTCTTTTAACAAAAAGACCGGTGGTAATGGTATCGAAGGAAGAGCTGGAATATTGCGATGACCTGCTGGCCAAGACATTAAAAGAGAGCGGTTACATCAGTTTTTTCACTACCGGAGAGAAAGAGACGCGCGCCTGGCTTATCAAGAACGGGGCAACTGCGTGGGAGGCAGCCGGAGCGATACATTCTGATATACAGAAGGGCTTTATTCGAGCCGAGATCATCGCCTTGGAGGATTTCTTAAGCTGCGGAGGCGAGACGCCTGCGAAACAGGCAGGGAAGATGCGCCTGGAAGGCAAGGATTATATCATGCAGGATTGCGACCTGGCAAACTTCCGTTTTAATAAATAGTAACAGAGGAGAGGCAATGGTCAAAATCAGACGCGCCTTAATCAGCTTATCGGATAAGACCGGCATCGTAGACTTTGCCCGCCAGCTAGAGGGGTTGGGGGTGGAGATACTTTCTACCGGGGGGACAGCCAGGCTGCTGCGCGATAACAATATAGCCGTGGTGGAGGTATCCGGATATACCGGTTTCCCTGAGATGCTCGACGGCAGGGTAAAGACCCTGCATCCTAAGATTCATGCCGGCCTGCTCGCTTTAAGGAATAACAATAAGCACCTCAAGGCACTGGAAGAGCAAGGCATCGGATTCATTGATATGGTGGTGGTTAATCTTTACCCATTTGAAAAGACATCCCGGAAGCCCGGCGTCAAAATTGAAGAGGTAATCGAAAACATCGATATCGGAGGGCCGTCGATGCTGCGCTCCGCTGCCAAGAATCATCAGTCCGTGGCAGTTGTCTCAAACCCCGGACGTTACCCTCTGATTATCGAAGAGCTCCGCCGTAATAACGGCTCTCTGCCCCAGGGGCTGCTCAGGGATTTGGCCATTGAGGCATTTGGCCTTACCAGCCGTTACGATAATGCAATTTATACCTATCTTAACAATTATTTTAGAGGCGCAGGCCCTGCTACGGGATTTCCGCAGGATATCGGTTTCGCATTTGAAAAAGTCCAGGACTTAAGGTACGGAGAGAACCCTCATCAACGAGGGGCGTTCTACCGCGAAAAAGGCAAGGACCGGGGATTAGTTAATCTTAAACAGTTGCAAGGCAAGGAGCTCTCTTTCAATAATATCTTGGATTTAAATTCCGCATTCGAGCTGGTTAAGGAATTCAGCAATCCTGCAGCCGTGGTCCTTAAGCATAATAATCCCTGCGGGGCGGCAGAAGATAAGGTTTTGAGCCGCGCTTACCTCAGTGCCTGGAAGTGCGATACTCTTTCGGCTTTCGGCGGGATAGTGGCGCTTAACCGTAAGCTTGATGCAGAGACCGCCCGCGCGATTAGCAAGAGCGGTTTTTTGGAATGCGTGATTGCTCCCCAGGTAAGCAAGGAGGCCAGGGTCTTATTCAAGGATAAGAAGAATCTGCGCCTCGTAGAATTAAATGACCTCGAGGTCCAAAATGAACCGGAATTAAAGAGGGTCAGCGGCGGGCTCCTGTTACAGGACAAGGATGCCCGGACCATCGACCTCGACAAATTAAAGGTCGTCACCAGCAAGGGGCCTACCAAGAAACAACTGGATAGTCTTGTTTTTGCATGGAAGGTAGCCAAGCACGTTAAATCCAACGCCATCGTGTTGGCCTCGGGGACCAAGACCGTCGGTATCGGGGCAGGGCAGATGTCGCGCGTAGACTCCGTTACTATCGCCAGGATTAAGGCCGGTAAGAAAAGCAGGAATTCGTCTTTGGCCTCGGACGCTTTCTTTCCAAAACCCGACGCTATTATAGAAGCTGCCAGGGCCGGGGTGAAATGCATTATTCAGCCGGGGGGGTCAATATCGGACCAGGATATCATCAGGGCCTGCGATAAGCATAATATTTCCATGGTATTTACCGGTCTGCGCCACTTCAAACACTAAACCCCATATTAAGTAATTCTCTCATATGATGACCTATGCCGGGGCCATTAGGTATCTGGAGTCTTTTGTTAATTACGAGAATATACCAGCCTGGCCTTACAAGCAATCCTTAAAATTAAAACGATTCAGGGAATTCCTAGCTTTTTTAGGAAACCCCCAGCGCAAACTGCGCTGTATTCATGTTGCCGGCAGCAAGGGCAAGGGATCGACCTGTGTTTTTATCTCGCATATATTGAGGGAAGCCGGTTTTAGGGTAGGGCTTTATACCTCCCCGCATCTGGTGGATTTCCGCGAGAGAATCAGGATTTTGGATAACCGGCATTCCGAAGGCGTCCCGAAAGCAGATTTTGAAGGGATGATACCTTCCCGCTGCCTGGCAGGCATGGTTGAGAGAATCAGGCCCTATATCATAAGGTTTGATGCCTCTTCAAAGAACGGTAACCTGTCGTTTTTTGAGGTATATACGGCGCTCGCCTTTTTGTATTTCGTGGATCAAAAGGTTGATTTCACGGTCCTGGAGACAGGCCTCGGGGGGAGGTTGGATGCCACCAACACTACGAGGCCCATGGTTTGCGTTATAACGCCCGTTAGTTACGAACATACTGATAAGCTCGGGAATACCTTAAAAGAGATTGCCTTTGAGAAAGCTGGCATTATTAAGAAGGAGGCAGTGGTAATAAGTGCGCCGCAGGCTCCAGAGGCAGAGGATGTTATCCGCCGGAGGTGCCTTCGGATGCGTGCGAGGCTTTACCGTGCGGGCCGGGATTTCCGCTACGGATATAAAAATAACAGTTTTCAAATAACAGGGCCCTTTGGAAACCACCGCAACCTTAGCATAAATCTTGTGGGTGAGCACCAGATATCTAATGCCGCCGTAGCGGTCTCTGCCATCGGAGCATTATGTCTTGGAGGTATCGGGGTAAGCCCATCTTCTTTAAGAAAAGGGCTATCCGGCGCGGTCTGGCCCGGCAGATGCGAGGTTGTCATGAGGGATCCGCTTGTAGTCCTTGACGGCGCCCAGAACAGGTCCTCTGCCGCAGCCTTAAAAGAGGCGGTTAAAAAAAATTTTAAATACCGCAGGCTTATCCTTGTTCTAGGCATCTCTAAAGACAAGGATATCCCGGCTATCTGCGCAGAGCTCCACGAGCTGGCAGACAAGGTTATCCTTACCAGGGCTAATAATCCACGCGCCAGCATGCCTTGCAGGCTAGCGCGTTATTTTATGGACAAGGATATTTTTATCACAAATAATGTAAGGGATGCGCGCAGGGAGGCTTTTGCCATGGCAGGAAAAGATGATCTGGTTTTGGTCTGCGGTTCCCTCTTTGTGGTAGGAGAATTCAGGGGTGGCAGGATATATCCTTAGCGATACCATTGCGGCGATTTCTACCATGGCCGGAGAATCCGGGATAGGGATTGTGCGTTTAAGCGGCACTAAGGCCTTAGAGATTGCGGATAGGATATTCGTCTCCAAGGACGGCATCCCGCCCTCGGGGTTCAATTCCCACACCCTGCATTACGGCTGGGTGGGGGAGAAAGAGGGCGGCAAGCCACAGATGCTCGATGAGGCACTCCTTAGCGTGATGCGCGCCCCGCGCTCTTACACCAAGGAGGATGTGGTTGAAATTAACTGTCACGGCGGGATAGTTGTGCTGCGTCGGGTATTAGATCTGGTTTTAGAAGAGGGGGCCCGTCTCGCGGAGCCCGGAGAATTTACCAAGCGCGCTTTTTTAAAGGGGAGGATTGATCTTTCACAGGCCGAAGCAGTTCTGGATATCATCAGGGCAAAGACGGATTCGGCCCTGAGGCTTGGCATAGAGCAATTGAGAGGCGGCCTTGGCAAAGAGATCAAGAGGATGCGCAGGGTTTTGCTTGATGCCTTGGCAGTTCTGGAGGCAGGCATTGATTTTCCGGAAGACGATGTCGGAGGGCCCGGTTTAAATGCCGTTTCAGAGCGGTTGAGGCAGGTTGATTGCGGCCTAAAGGACATCTTGGCCACGGCGAACAAGGGCAGGATATTCAGGGAGGGGGCAAGGGCAGTGATCTGCGGCAGGCCCAATGTCGGGAAGTCTTCGCTTCTAAACGCCCTTTTAAAAGAAGAGCGCGCTATCGTCACCCCGGTTTCCGGCACTACCAGGGATGCCATAGAGGATATTATCGACATGCAGGGGATACCGTTAAGGATCGTGGATACCGCCGGGATTATCGAGCCGCGCAGTTTGGTGCAAAGGAAAGCGGTGGCGCGTTCGCGGGAACATATGGAGTCGGCGGATCTGGTCATCCTTTTGTTTGACGGAAACAAAAGACTACAGCCTACGGATAAATTCCTGATGCAAAGGCTCAGGCTTAAAAAGACGCTCGCAGTGATTAACAAGATAGACCTTCCGCAGAAGATCGAGCGCCAAAAGATCCTAAGGGATTTTCCTTCCGCGGTAGAGATATCAGCCAAGAGGATTAAGAATATCAAGGCCTTGGAAGACGCAATTGTCAAGCTGTTGTGTTGCGAAGAGATAGCAGGAGCGCAGCCGGCATTAGTAAGCAACCTGAGGCATTTTAAAAAACTTAAGAAAGCAGAAAAACTTATTGCCGGGGCCTTAAAATCGTTGGATAATAAGTTATATCCAGAGCTTATCGCGGAGGATGTAAAAGAGGGATTAGCCCAAATAGATGAAATCTTGGGCAAGAGGTTTTCCGATGACCTCTTGGATAGGATATTTTCTCAGTTTTGTATCGGTAAATAACGCGTTTTCCTACTAATATGCGGCGGAGGGGCGATGGATAAAGATAGAATCAAGAAGGCAGTCAGGGACATACTGGAGGCAATAGGAGAAAACCCTAAAAAGAAAGACCTCCAGAATACCCCCCAGCGGGTTGCCGAGATGTATGAAGAGATATTTTCTGGCATTAAGGAGGATCCCGAGAAGGAGCTCGAGGTTATCCTAGATCAGAAACACGACGAGATTATCCTCCTGAAGGGAATCCCTCTTTATAGCGTATGCGAGCACCACCTTCTTCCTTTTATAGGCAGGGCCTATATCGCCTATATCCCAAAGGGCGGGCGCGTTACCGGACTAAGCAAGATTGCCAGGGTAGTGGAAATACTCTCGCGCAGGCCCCAGATCCAGGAGAGGCTTACGACACAGATAGCGGAAATTATAATGTCTAAGCTTGAACCTAAAGGGTGCATGGTTATTATTGAGGCTGAGCATCTGTGCATGTCGATGCGCGGAGTAAAAAAACCAGGTACCCTTACCGTTACTTCGGCAGTAAGAGGCATATTCCAGAAGAACGAGAAAACCCGCTCCGAAACGCTGGCTTTAATAAGGTCTTAAAGGAGAAAATGACCATGGCGGGGATTGAGAAGAGAAAAGAGAGAAGGATTAAGATCTCCCTGCCTATCAGGGTTGTTTATCAGGGGGGCGAGTTCAAGGGGGTAACCGGCAATATCAGCCGTCTTGGCACCTATGCCCAGATTCAGAAGGAAATTCCGGTAGGCGCTGAGGTAGGGGTAGTTTTAACTATTACCTCTGCCGGTCGAGATTCTTGCGCTAAGGATGAGCTAAGATGCAACGGTAATATCTTTCGCGCTGACTTAGCCCGGGAATTAAACGGCAAGAGATACTACGGGTTAGGAATATTTTTCACCGGTTTTCCGGAAGAGAAAGACAGGGAGAGGCTTTCTGATTACGTCAGGTATCTTATCTCCCGGGAAGAGAAGGCAATCAAAGATGGAGTTAAAGAATGGAAGAGGAAGAAAAGAATGAGGCATGCCGAGAAGCCCTCTTCCGGGGCCGCCGGGGAGGCGGACGGGAACAGTGAGGTTGTCGGACTCTTGAAGGAGATCCTGAGCCGTCTGGAGGAAATCCGCTCTTTTTTAAAGGCCTCCGCTAGTAATAAGTAGCTTCTCGGGATGTCTCTTATTGGTTGCACCTTATCCTTGCGCAAGGTATAATAATCCTGGATTCGCAGGAGCATTAATAAAACAGATCGGAGGCTAAGATGCAGGAGAGGCGGGACAGTAAATTCTGGAAGATCAAGTATACCCTCTGGTTTCTTAATATTTTTTTAATCTGCATTACCCTTTTAACCGTCATCAGTTTCTATACCCTGGGTAGGCTCGTTACAGAACAACAGCATTCTTTCCAGTGGCGAATCAGTTTTTTTGTTCTGCAATTGTGTTTCATCGGCATCATCTTCATATTTTTAACCACAATGTTCCTGCTTTTGCATCGTAGCCTCGGTCCCATCCCGCGCCTGGAAAGGATCCTGGATAAGATAATCCAGGGCGATTATGCATTACGTTTATCCATCCGTAAAAGAGACATCATCCATTCTTTTATAGGCAAGGTCAACAGCGTGATAGCCTTATTGGAAGAGAAATCCAAATCCAAGTGAAGGTGAAGAACTTCAGGTTCCCGCTTCTGACTATTATAATTGCGGCAGCCCTCCTATTATTGTACGGCGCCATCCAGTACGCCATCGTTATTAAAATTCAGAACGATACGTTTCTTTATACTATCAGTCAAAGCATATCCCAGCTGAGTTTGAGATTGCAGAACCTAGAATCAAGGCTGGAGCGTGCCGGTTGCCTCTACCGAAAATCTCCCCACCGACAGAAACAAAAAGATAAAGTCAGCAGACGAGAGGACAGCTTTTATTACGGCAACCGCGGCTTTATAATCAAGAACGGGAAATCCACCCTTTCTGTTACGTCTCCTTAAACAACCGCGAACCGATATTATCTGCGATGAAACAGTTACTGGCTATCCTGATAACGGCGCTTATTATTATTTTTGCATGGGTGTTCGTGCGTTTTCTCTATTCGCCCCGGAACAGGGCCCAGATTGTCGATGAGATAATGTCTTCCAAGCGCATACGTTTGTCAAACCGCGAACTGGAAGAAGAGTTGACTTTTTTTCTCGCCAGTAAGCTTGGGATATACGAAGGGAGCTTTGAGATCGTTGATATCGTAAATCTAAAAACATATGAGATGGCGGGAGCAGATTACCTTTTAGTGACCGTGAGAACACCCGATGGTAAACTCTGCCAGGTTGTTGTTTCGCGAAAGGCGGGGGCCTGGGGCAAATGGGAAATCCAGCAGGGGACATTCAGGTTAATCAAGGCCGCCGGCGAAAAGGGTGCTGCCGTTTATTCCGAGAAGAAAAAGTTTTGGATGAAAGAGCTGGGGGTTACGGCCGATGAGTTACGGCAGTATTACAGGGCTCATCCCGAAGCGATACTCAAGGGGGATGACCTATTTTTTGATGAGGAAACCGGGATTGCGCATCTTCCAGCAGATTGGTTTAAGACGGTAAAACCGGAGATTTCTTATAAACTCTCCGTTGATAAAAACGGACCGGCACGTTTTGTCCCCGAGATGCAGGCCAAGCCGGCAGATGCCTTCTGGCAGCCGGATTATCCCGCTGATTATCTCGGAGGAGGCTACCGCTCTTACCTTTACGAAAAGATAAAAGAGAGTAAGTAATCCGACATTATGATTAAGGGAAGTCCAAAGATTGCGATTCTGCTGCAGCTGGCATTGATAATAGGGCTGGGGTTTGCGGTTTACGCCAACTCGCTCGGCAACTCATTTGTCTGGGACGATTATCAGCTTATCGTAAACAACGATTTCGTCAAATCCTGGACAAACCTGCCGGATGTCTTTAATAAATCCTATCTGAGCCCATTCATAAAAAGGGGTTGCTGTTTTTTTGTGGATTATTCGAGCGGTTCGGGAGAAAGCTATTACCGTCCCGTCGTGACGCTTTCTTATTTTATGGATTATTCTCTATGGAGGCTCAATCCCTTCGGTTATCACTTAACCAATCTTACGTTGCATATGATTAATGCGCTGCTGCTGTATTTTTTTATAAGACTGATAGCGCCAGGGAGAAAGATAGCGCTGTTAGGGTCTTTGCTGTTTGTGCTTCATCCCGTTAATTCCGAGGTCGTCAACAACATATCTTTCAGGGAGGACCTTCTGGTTTTTTTATTTTGTATCTCCTCATTTATTTTGTTTATTAAGTCCGAGGGCTTGCGGGGAATCAGGAGGTCAGGTTTTTATATTGCTTCGCTTATTTTGTTTTTCCTGGCGTTATTCTCCAAGGAGATGGCCATAACCCTGCCGTTCTTGCTGGTATTATACGATTACTATTTTGTCGCCCCCCTAAGACGGGAGCGGCCTTGGGCGCGGTTTAAATCCCGTTATGCCGGCTATATTATCATCGCCTTGTTTTATCTCTGGGTCAGATTCTTCCTGATAGCCAACAATGCCGAACCGCCGTTAACCTACCCGGGAGGCAGCTTCTATTCCGATATCCTGACGATGTCCAGGGTTGTAGCAGCTTATGTAAGATGGATTATTTTCCCGGTCGGCATACTTGTCAGCATGCCGGCTCAATCCTATCTGGTTTCTGACTCCATCTCGGATCCGCACGTCTTGGCATCGTTATTTTTGATAGCTGCAATTTTGGCTATTGCCGTAAAGACGCGTAAGAAGTCCGGCGAGATTTCTTTCGGCATGTTCTGGTTTTTTATTGCCTTGTTTCCGGTATCCAATATCATTCCCATCTCGAATTACATTGCCAGCAGATACCTGTATATGCCGCTGGCGGGATTCTCTGTTGCGTTTTCTGTTTTTCTCTTAAGGCTTGGTGACATAAAGTTTTGGTCATTGCCTCCGGTGGCGCTCCGGCAGATAAGAAAAGACACGATACTCCTGATATTGGTTTTTTATTCCGTATTTACCGTTGTAGGCAACGCCTTATGGAGCAACGATACGGTACTCTTCGCAGAGATGGCAGAGAGATATCCGGATAACGCCCTAGTGCATTTGAGCCTGGGCAATTCTTTAAGAAGGAGCGGGTTAGCGGCCGACTCCATAGCCGAATATAAAACAGCCATTGACTTGAATCCGGCCCTTGCCGATGCGTACAATGGGTTAGGCATGGCGCTCGGGGCTATGCAGCAGTACCGAAAGGCGAAGGATTATTTTTCGGAGGCCATAAAGATCGACCCGCTTTATTCGGCCGCTTATAACAACCTCGGTGTTATCTATGCACAGATGAAAAAATGGAAAGAAGCAAAGGATAACTGGAGAGCGGCTTTGCGGATAAGCCCGGATTACAAAGAAGCGCGCGACAACATTAGGAAAATCGAAGAGATGGGGTATTAATTCCGGCGCGTTTATGGCTTTTTCCCGTTGCATTACGGATGATATTTTTATCCAACAGATAAGCATTAATGATAACCAAGTATTTCGGTAAACAAGTTATAAATCTGGAATTAACCTCTGAAGGGCTATTGTTTTGAGTATAGGCAAACGAATCAAAATTCCTCTCTGGCAGAAAACAATCCTTATTATTTTTGGTTTATTTCTAACACTGGTTGTTCTTGAGGTCGGATTAAGGCTGGGAGGAGGTTTAATTTTATTTCTGCAGGAACGCAGGAACTTATTATTTTTAGGACAAAAAGGCGAATGCCGCATTGTATGTTTCGGAGAGTCCACTACCCAGGGGCAATATCCTTTGTTTTTAGAAGAGGCGCTTAATCGGCGTAAGATAGGCATAAAGTTTATCGTGATAGATAAGGGTATCCCCGGCACTAATACAGGATTTATAACATCGCAACTGGAAGCCAGCATCGATAAATATCAGCCCGATATAGTAGTTACCATGATGGGGACAAATGATTTCGGAATCCATATGCCTTATGAAGCAGATTTAATGATGCAACGCAGGTCACCTTTAAAATCCCTTAGAATCTATAAGCTGATGAGGTTTCTTCAGCTGCATATTATAACGAAAGCTAAAGAAAGCGGGTTCTATAAGGCGCGTGATGATAATTGGTCAGTTCAAAGATTGAGGCATAACCTCCAAAAAGTTGGGTTAAAAACAGCCTATATTCAACAGAGTATTCTTGTCAACCAGGAGATAAATTCCAAAAAAGCCCTGGAGTCTAATCCCGCTAATGACTGGGCATACGTTGGGCTGGGGTGGGTTTATGTAAATCAGGGGAAGCCCGCCGAGGCAGAGACAGCGTTTAAAAAAGCCCTGGAGTCCAATCCCGCTAATGACTGGGCATACGTTGGGCTGGGGTGGGTTTATGTAAATCAGGGGAAGCCCGCCGAGGCAGAGACAGCGTTTAAAAAAGCCCTGGAGTCTAATCCCGCTAATGACTGGGCATACGTTGGGCTGGGATGGCTTTATATATACCGTGGCAGGACCCTTGAGGCAGAGACAGCGTTTAAAAAAGCCCTGGAGTCTAATCCCGCTAATGACTGGGCATACGTTGGGCTGGGATGGCTTTATATATACCTTGGCAGGCCCCTTGAGGCAGAAGAGACGTTCAGTAAGACTCTTGAGCCCGACTCCGTTAAAGGTTACGCGTACGCAAGTTTGGGAGCGTTATATGCTGATATGGCGGGTTATAATAATACTGATAAAGCAATGCGGATTCGCGAAAGATTTTATAACCCCGTGACAATTAATAATTACTACAGGTTTAAGCAAATTATAGATAGGAGGAAAATAATATGGGTTTGCGCGCAGTACCCCATGCGCAGCATAGAGCCGCTAAAGAAAATGTTTCGGGGTGATGGTAAAGGAGTCATATTTGTAGATAATGAGAGGATATTTAAAGATGCGGTAGCGGCGCATGGTTACCAAAATTATTTCAAGGATATGTTCGGTGGTGAGTTCGGACATTGTACCACTGAAGGGAACAGGCTTCTGGCCGAAAATATCGCCGATGTAATACTGCGAGAATGCTTTCATAAATAGAATTCTTATCTGAGATTTCGATCCATGCTCCTGCGCTGGGTAGCCTTTAGTCATATGTTCCGCTTCCATAGGGCAATCCAAATGCCCGGGTGACGCTTAAATGACTTCTGCTCCCGCATAATATGTTATGAAAATAATAAAACATTTATTCTTCGGAACAATCGCTGCTATAATCGCGATCGGATTTATTTTGCTTTCTTTAGAGTTATTTTTACGGATAAATAAAAAGATATGGCATATTACTACTTCCTATAAGGTTAATACAAGTGCATGGCTAGAGAACGTCTTATTACAAAAAAAACGCCATTCGTCATTGCTAGGATTTGAAAATATCCCAAATGCTGGAGGCGTTAATTCATACGGATTAGTAAGTAGAGAATATAAACTTAAAAAGGGCAAAAATACATTCCGTATTTTAATTCTCGGCGATTCTATCGCTGAAGGGTTTGATAATTGTCTCTTTGAGAGCCTGCTTAACGAAAGCCCGGTTAAGCGTCCAAACTATAAGTACGAGGTCTGGAATGGTAGTGTGGGGGCATACGACGTCAGGCGGTATTATTTATATCTCAAAAACAGGGGATTGCATTATAAACCGGATTTGGTTTTTATTTTTTTCTGCTTGAATGATTTTGATATTGATACCAGCGTTTATTATAAAGACGAAAAGGGGGCAATTAAGTATAATTTCCATAGCAGTAGTGGATTAATGAGAAGGTATACACCCAATCCGTTTCTTATGCGTTATTCCTATCTCTACCGGTTTATAATTTTGAGATTAAATAGCTATATGTTGAGTATGGAAGAAAAAAGATGCGGTCTCAGCTCAGAACAAGAAGAAGGGCTATATTATTTAAAGGAGATTAAAAACCTTTGCGATAAGAACCACCTCCCTTTATTTGCAGTGGTTTTCCCTTATTTGAAACCTCCCAGTGAATATTATAGTTATCAGCAGAAACAATATGGAATTATCACGCACGCGCTAAAGGATTTAGATATTACTTATCTCGATCTGCACCATCATTTGCCGCAAGAAGAACTGATTGGCTTAAGAATGAAGAAGGAAGACGAAATGCACCCCAGTCTTGAGGGGTATCGAATTATAGCAAGAATAATCTATAATAACTTTTTCGGGCAACGGCAAAAGTAGCAGCCATTCTTGAGACAGCCGCCTTTGTTTTTACCAACATCATACGAATAAATTGGATTTGTTAGTTGTAGAAAATATGAAGATATTTTAGCTATATTAGATTTGCTAAGTTAAAACGCACCCTCTTCGCATTATGTCTCTTCTGGCTATCAGCAGCGCAGGCAGGTAGTTAAAGGTCCCCCGCAATATTTTACATAAAAAAATTCCTGTCTAAAGAGCGATATTGTATCGCCTCTGAGAGGTGCTCTGTTTTTATCTGTTCCGTTCCGGCCAAATCCGCAATCGTCCTGGAAACCTTTAATATCTTGTCATAGGCGCGGGCAGAGAGATTCAGCTCTGCCATGGCGGTCTTTAAAAGCCCATTTTCTTCGCTGCCCAATAGGCAGAATTCCCTTACCTGCCTGTGGTTCATCTGGGCGTTATGGAATATCCCTTCATATTTAAAGCGTTGCGCTTGTATAAGGCGCGCTTTATTTACCCTTTTCTTAATCTCTGTAGAATTCTCTGCCGGCAGGCTGCTACTTAATTCCTGGTATCTTGCCGCAGGGACCTCTATGTGTATATCAATCCTGTCCAGGAGGGGGCCGGATATTTTAGAGCGGTAACTATGAACCTTATTCGGCGTGCACCTGCATGAGGAGCGAGGGTCGCTGTAGTGGCCGCAGGGGCAGGGGTTCATGGCGCATACCAGCATGAAGGAGGCCGGGAAAGTGAAAGATTTATCAACGCGCGAAACCCTGATACTGCCCTCTTCCAGCGGCTGCCTTAAAGATTCCAGGCAGTCCCTGCGAAATTCCGGAAGTTCATCCAGGAACAGGACGCCGTAATGCGCCAGGCTTATCTCCCCGGGTTGAGGCGTGGAGCCGCCTCCGGTCAGTGCCGCCTCCGAGGTATTGTGATGCGGAGCGCGAAAGGGACGTTTTGCAATAACCCCCTCTTTGGGCAGTAGTGTTCCGGCAGCGGAATGAATACGCGTTATCTCCAGGGCTTCCCTAAGGCTTAAGTCAGGCATGATGGTTGGTATTCTTTTGGCAAGCATAGTCTTGCCGCCTCCCGGCGGCCCGATCATAAGTATATTGTGGTTTCCGCTTACCGCGATTTCCAGGGCGCGTTTGGCATAATGCTGACCTTTTACTTCAGCGAAATCCATGTGATAACGGCGGTTGTCACTGAATAATTCTTGAGTATCCAACTTAAAAGGCCGATAGCACTCCGGCGTATTTAGAAATTCTACGCTTTCGCACAGGGTTTTAATAGGCCATACGTTAATCTCGGGGATTATTGCCGCCTCCCGGGCATTGTCATCCGGACAGATCAGATTCTTGATATTTGATTTGGCGGCTGCAGTGCTTATGGGGAGCGCCCCGCGTATGGGTCTAAGCGACCCCTTTAGGGATAACTCTCCAAGGATATAATATTGTTCCAGCCTTTGGCTGTTTAGTTGTCCTGTGGCGGCGAGTACCCCAAGCGCAATCGCCAGGTCAAAACTGGCCCCTTCTTTTCTAAGGCCGGAAGGCGCCAGGTTTACGGTAATCCTTTCGCCGGGCCAATCGAAGCCGGAGTTCTTTATAGCTGATTTTACCCTTTCCCGGCTCTCTCTTATAGCTGCATCTGCCAATCCCACCAGGTTTACTGCCGGCAGTCCGCAGGAGACATCCACCTCTATCTCTATTGGATAGGCCTCGATGCCGGAGAGTCCAAAACTCATGATTTTTGCCAGCATATTTGCCACCTCCGTTTTAATAGACGCGCTTAAAAGCCGAATCTAACATATTTTCATAGGAGCTTTTTAGAACGGAGCTTTTGTGTTATAATAAGACACCTAAAAAGAGGCGCAGGATGAAGATAATATCAAAATCAATTTTGGCGGATGCCGGTGGAACGAGGATCTTCGGGATGGACATCCTGGCTGCGGATATCGCGCAAAAGGCCCTTCCAGGTCAGTTCGTAGTGCTGATGGTAAGACCGGAAGGCGAGAGGATACCTCTGACAGTGGTAGATAGTGACAGGGATAATGGTACGATTAGCGTCATCTTTCAGGAAGCAGGCTTGACCACCGGGCTTTTGGCGAGGATGAGAAGCGGCGATTCATTATATGCTATTGCCGGGCCGTTAGGGCATCCTACCCCTGTCAAGAAGTACGGAAAGGTGATTGCGGTAGGGGCAGGAGTGGGGATAGCCGAGGTTTACCCTGTAGTACGCGCATTGAAAGAAGCAGGCAATGAGATCAGCGTTATCCTGGGGGCTAGAAGTAAATCCCTGTTGATACTGGAAGATGAATTAAGAGCTGTATCGGGCGATATTGTTGTCACTACTGATGACGGCAGCTCCGGGAGGAAGGGTTTTGCCACCGGCGCTTTAGAGGGACTTCTCAAGAATTGTAAATACGACCTGGTGTATGCTGTCGGGCCAATAGCGATGATGAGGCTGGCAGCAGAGACAGCCGCAAGATTTAACGTCAGGGCGATCGTTTCCCTCAACGCCTTGATGTTGGATGCTACCGGTATGTGCGGATGTTGTCGCGTAAGGATAGGGGGCGAGACTAAATTCAGCTGCGTGGACGGCCCGGAATTCGATGCAAGCCTGGTTGACTGGGGGGAGCTTGAGAACAGGAACCGTCTTTATCTTGAGCAGGAAAGACACATCTGCAGGCTTAAATTAGGGGATGGTAAATGAAGAAGCAGCCCGTGGAAATCAAGGAAGAGCCGCCTGCGGCAAGGACCAAGGGTTTCCAGGAGGTGGTTTTGGGTTACGGCGAAGAAGAGGCATTGGATGAGGCTAAGCGCTGCCTGCAGTGCAAGGATCCTGCTTGCGTCTCGGGCTGCCCCGTAGGCATTGACATCAAGACATTCATCTATCGTATCAGGCAAAAGGACTATGCCGGAGCCTACCTTACTATTAAAGACAAGAATAATTTTCCTTCGATCTGCGGAAGGGTGTGTCCTGCCGAATACCAGTGCGCCAAAAGCTGCATTTTAACCAGGAAGGGCTCGGCATTTGCATCTGCCGGAGCGATCAGAATTCATTTCCTGGAGAGGTTTGTTGGAGATTATGGGATTAAAAACAGGCTGGAGGCGGCAGCTAAAGATAGTGCCGGTTTTTTAGAGGCAAGGGCGGCGGTAGTGGGTTCCGGACCGGCGGGACTATGCTGCGCCGGAGAATTAGCAAGAGAAGGTATTAAGGTGACCGTCTTTGAGGGGCTGCATAAGACCGGAGGGGTCTTGCGTTACGGCATACCGCCTTTCAGGTTGCCGGGTAATATCCTGGATTCTGAGATAAATTACCTTAAGAAACTGGGAGTGGAGTTTGTCCCTAATTTTATTATCGGAAGAACCAAGACAATAGATGAGCTTTTCAGGAGAGGATACTCGGTAGTCTTTTTGGGTCTGGGAGCAGGAACGCCTTCTTTTCTGGGTGTCCCCGGGGAAAACCTGGGGAATATTTATTCTGCCAATGAATTCCTTACCCGCGTGAACCTTATGGGTGCGCATAAATTCCCGGAATTCCATACTCCTGTAAGTGTGGGCAGGCATATTGTTGTCATCGGAGGAGGCAATACCGCCATGGATGCTGCCAGGGTTGCGCTTCGCCTGCAGAAGATCGCGGGGGTTAGCGCAGATGTAACCGTGGCCTACCGCCGCACGGAATTAGAGATGCCGGCAAGGAGGTTAGAAATAGAGCATGCCAGAGAAGAGGGGATTAAATTTGAGTTTTTGTTTAAACCCGAGATGTTTATCGGAGATAAAAATGGATTGGTTCAGGGGCTGGAGGCGTTGAGGTGTAAATTAGGGGAGCCGGATAGTTCGGGGAGGAAAAGGCCTATCCCGGTTAGCGGAAGCGGTTTCCAGATACCCTGCGATATGGCGGTGATTGCCGTTGGCCTCGGAGCAAACAGGCTGTTAACCAGCGTTACGCCAGGGCTTAAGACCGATGAATACGGAGATATTAAGGTTAACCCCGAGACCATGGAGACTTCTATCAAGGGGGTTTTTGCAGGTGGCGATATCGTAGGCGGGGAGGGTACCATAATCTCCGCCATGGGAATGGCTAAAAAGGCAGCACGGGCCATTGTTGAGCGCTTAAAAAAGGCTTGACAACCGACCCCCCTATGGTATAAATATTGCATTCGTTGGACAAAGGCGTCCACCATAATGTCAATGGGTGACGCCTTTTTTATTTATGTCTTGTGCCTAATAAATAGGCAATATGATATCAAATTTTAAGCAAAGAAAGGAGATTTAGGGTATGAATCTACGTACACCAGGCGGCAGCGATGCCACGCGTACCTTTAACCGTTCAAAAAGCGTTGTTCCGTGTTCCGGATTATGCTCCAGGTGTCTTGAGTCTTGCCGCGGTAACTGCGAGGTATTCAAGTCATCATTTCGCGGTAGAGAGGTGATTTACCCCGGTCCCTTCGGAGAGGTTACTGCCGGAGCGGATAAGGATTATCCGGTTGATTATTCCCATCTGAATATCCAGGGTTATGCCCAGGGAGCAAAAGGCCTTCCTAAAGGAGTTTCAGCCAGCCCGGATAGCGCCACCTTTCCTGCCGTAGATACTGAAACAGAATATGGCTGGGATAAAAAGGTAAAGATGAAGGTGCCTGTTTTTACCGGTGCCCTCGGTTCAACCGAGATAGCCCGCAAGAACTGGGAGCATTTTGCAGTAGGCGCCGCCATATCCGGGGTAACTATTGTCTGCGGAGAGAATGTCTGCGGCATTGACCCTAAGCTCGAGTTGGACAGTAACGGCAAAATCACGTCTGCCCCTGACATGGACAGGCGTATTGAGACTTACAGGCGTTTCCATGAGGGCTACGGAGAAATCCTCGTGCAGATGAACGTAGAGGATACCCGCTTAGGCGTTGCCGAATACGTGCATAAGAAACATAAGTTAGAGACCATTGAGTTAAAGTGGGGGCAGGGCGCAAAGTGTATCGGAGGCGAAATAAAAGTCAAGACCCTGGAAAGGGCGCTGGAGCTTAAGAAGCGCGGTTATATCGTAACCCCTGACCCTACCATAAAAGCGCACCAGGAAGCGTTTAAGGCAGGCGCAATCAAGGAGTTCGAGCGCCATTCGCGCCTGGGCTTTGTTTCCGAAGAAGCTTTTATGAAAGAGATAAAGCGCTTAAGAGGCATTGGGTTTAAGAGGATCACCTTGAAGACCGGGGCCTATTCCATGGTTGAACTCGCCCAGGCGATCAAGTTTTCTTCTCTTGCCAAGGTAGACCTTCTGACCATAGACGGGGCTCCGGGCGGTACGGGAATGAGCCCCTGGAGGATGATGCAGGAGTGGGGTGTGCCTACCTTATACCTGGAGGCGCTTGCCTATGAGTTTTGCGAGAAGCTGGCGAAAAAGAAGATGCGCATCCCCGACATTGCCATTGCCGGAGGATTCGCGCTTGAGGATCATATCTTTAAAGTCATTGCCATGGGCGCGCCTTATGTCAAGGCAGTGTGCATGGGCAGGGCTTTGATGATACCCGGGTTCGTAGGCAAGAACATTGCAGATTGGATTAAGAATAATAACCTCCCGCCCACCGTCTCGGAGTTTGGCGCCAAGCCCGAAGAGATATTCGTCTGCTACGAGGAGCTGGCTGAAAAATACGGCAAGGATATGAAGGATATACCGTTGGGGGCAGTGGGTATCTATACCTTTGCCCAGAGGTTAAAGGTAGGCCTGCAGCAGTTGATGGCAGGCTCGCGCAATTTCAGCCTTAAAACCATCTCTAGAAGCGACCTGATGAGTCTGACCAGGGATGCCGAGGAGGTGACGGGCATACCGTATGTAATGGATGCTTATCGTAAGGAAGCGGAGAAGATTTTAACCTCAAGATAATAATTAAAAGACGCGATAAGGAGACGTTTTTCTCTCTGTTCGGGACAGCGTCTTATTGCTAAACAACTAAAGACACTGTCCGGTTCAGGCAGAAAAACGTCTCCCATATCTATTGCGTATTCTATTCGGTATTCTATTGTACGAGTTGCCTTTATTTTAAGCAAAATTTCTTGACAACAAGACAGGTTATGTTATACTTGATTTGAATACAGTGAGGTATTAGACGATGAAGTCTTCCAGCCTAAGTTGGCGGGAAGACTTTTTATTTTAGGGGACTATGGGCGTCCTAAATCCGAAATAAGGATAAGGGGCGCCTTTTTTGTTTGGTAATAGCTTCAGGGGGAAATGGTATCCGAGCATGAAAAAAGAGAAGATGCGCATAGCAATAGCCCAGATAAACAGCACGGTGGGCGATCTGAAAGGCAATGCCTCCAGTATGCTCCAGCACCTGGAGCGCACCAGGGGTTTTGGTATAGATATTATCTCTTTCCCGGAGCTTGCCCTGACGGGCTATCCCCCCGAGGACCTTTTACTTAAGCCTAGGTTTGTATCCGATAATATCAGGGTGCTTAGAGAGATGGCAAAGGCAGTATCCGATACCGTCACGGTGGTGGGGTTTGTGGATAGGGATAAATCCGGCATCTACAATGCCGCAGCAGTGCTTTATAAAGGCAGTATCCGGGGGGTACACCGCAAGATAATTCTGCCTAATTACAGCGTCTTTGATGAAAAGCGTTATTTTATCTCTGGAAGCAGCCCACTTGTTTTTAAGTTAGGAGGCGTCACTTTTGGCGTAAATATCTGCGAGGATATATGGCATGGAGACGGCCCTACCCGGGAGCAGGCACGCCGCGGAGCCGGACTAATTATTAATATCAACGCCTCTCCTTATAATTCCGGAAAGATTAAAGAAAGAGAAGCTATTCTGCGCAGGCAGGCAAAGGCAAACCGCGTGTTTATTTCATATGCCAATCTCATAGGCGGACAGGATGAACTTGTCTTTGACGGCTCAAGCATGGTGATGGATGCGCTCGGAGATGTCTTGGCCATGGCAGAGGCGTTTAAGGAGGATCTTTTGATAACAGACCTCTGCCTGCCGTCATCCAAGGCCGTTAAAGCCAGAAATACCGTTATTCTGGCAAAGGAGCTATCCTCAAAAGAAAGGACAACCCTGCCTAAGAGGGACATAAAACCGCTCGAACCCGAGGCTGAGGTATATCAGGCCCTGATGCTGGGGTTGACTGACTATGTTTCTAAAAACGGTTTTTATAAGACGGTATTAGGGTTAAGCGGAGGGGTAGATTCGGCATTAGTGGCAAGCCTGGCAGTAGATGCCCTGGGTAAGGATAATGTGATAGCGGTATTTATGCCCTCGCGTTATTCTTCCCTGGAATCTGAAGAGGATGCCAGACAATTGAGCATCAATCTCGGCATCAAGCTTGTAACTATTCCCATCGAGCAGATTTACCGGATGTACCTGTTGGTTCTTGAGCCTCATTTCTTGGGATGCGAGAAGAACATAACGGAGGAGAACCTCCAGGCGCGTATCAGAGGGAATCTCCTGATGGCGCTCTCCAATAAGTTTAAGTGGCTGGTTTTGACTACCGGCAACAAATCAGAGATGAGCACCGGCTATTCTACCCTCTACGGTGACATGGCGGGGGGGCTTGCCGTGATTAAGGACATACCCAAGACCATGGTCTACAAGTTAGCCAGGTACCGTAATTCCCTCGGATTTGTGATACCCTACCGCATTCTTACAAAGGAACCGACAGCGGAGCTTAGGGCAGGGCAGAAGGACAGCGATACGCTCCCGCCCTATCCGGAACTCGACCCTATCCTGGAGGAATATATAGAAAAGGACAAGGAGTTAGAGAAGATTGCCTCCTTGGGCTTTGATATGGGGAAAATAGCCAGGGTTGCGGAAATGGTCGATAAAAACGAATACAAACGCAGGCAGTCTCCTCCCGGCATAAAGATTACCTCTAAGGCCTTCGGCAAAGACAGGAGAATGCCCATTACCAATAAGTACAGAGGATGAGCTATGTGTTTTGAGGAGTTGGTTATAAAGGTATCGCCCGTCTTAAAGAGAATAGTCTACCGCATCAGGGTGCGGTATCCTTTCTTAGGGGAAGACGATCTTTTCCAGGAGGCACTGATTCATCTCTGGAGGGATTTCCAAAATGGGCTACTCGACGATAAGACAGATAGCTATATCCTGCAGGGGTGTTATTTTTACCTTAAGAACTACCTGCGCAAGGTCAAAGATAAAAACAGGTTGATTAGCATTGAAATGCTCCTGGGGGACGGACAGGGCGAGCAGCTGCCGCACGATAGCCTTCTCTTGCTGCACGATGAGCGTAACGGCGACGGACGCAGCGAACTTAACGACAGGCTCCTGGCAGAGACGATTTTGAATAACGGTCTTACCTCGAGAGAAAAATATCTTCTCCGGCTTTGTTCAGAAGGTCTTAGTACCAGGCAGATGGGGCAGAGATTGGGCATCTCGCACGTAGGGGTGGTAAAGATGATGGCCAGGATAAGAGAGAAATCCAGGAAATATCTCGATAGTAGCAAGTAAGAAGTTACCAGAAGGAAGGCTTCTTTACTTGTAAGGTTGTAAGGCACATTGTCGTGTTAAAAAAGACGAAGGCGTTCTTTTTAAAAGAGCGCCTTTTTTGTTTTTTATGATTTTTGGGAAAACAGGGGTAGATGCGAGACAAAGAATTGGTGGGCAAGCTCCGGCGTTTTAAGGCGGAAAACGGTTATACGCTTTATGAGATATCGCGTATGATTGATATCCAGGTGGCGACCCTGGAAAGGTGGCTTAAGACGGAGCGCATCAACAGGCTTTACGCTAAAGTAGTAAGGCAAAAGCTGGGGATCTGATAGGCCCTTCTTCAGACGGAGCTGGAGAGGGGATTTTTTTAACAGGGAACTCTCATTTGTATAAACAGTTGTATAAAAAACGAAAGGGGGAAAGCGAAACATGATAAATTCAGGGGATACCGCATGGGTCCTGGTCTCTTCGGCCTTAGTGTTATTGATGACGCCAGGATTGGCTTTTTTCTATGGAGGCATGGTTAGAAGGAAGAACGCCCTGAGCGTCCTGATGCAGTGTTTTATTATTATGTGTGTTCTTAGTATACACTGGGTGCTTTTCGGCTACAGCCTTTCTTTTGCACCGGAAAGAGGTTTCTGGGGAGGATTCTCATGGTTTGGTTTAAACGGCGTAGGCCTGGAACCATATGCAGATTATGCCGCCACTATTCCCCATCAGGCATTTATGATATTTCAGGCAATGTTCGCAATCATTACCCCTGCCTTGATAATCGGCGCATTTGCTGAAAGGATGAAGTTTTCAGCATTTCTTATTTTTACGGTCCTTTGGGCAACCTTTGTGTATGACCCGCTCTGCCACTGGGTCTGGGGCATAGGGGGATTCCTGAGGAACATCGGGGCCCTTGATTTTGCCGGAGGCACGGTAGTGCACATTAATGCCGGTATCGCTGCCTTGGTTACCGCATTGGTAATCGGCAGGAGGAAAAACCTGGATTCTAATATCCCTGCGCCGCACAATCTCCCCTTTGTAGTATTAGGTGCCGCTCTTCTCTGGTTTGGTTGGTTCGGATTCAATGCCGGGAGTGCCCTAGGGGCTAACGGGCTGGCAGTGAACGCCTTTGTGGTTACCAACGCCGCAGCCGCGGCCGCAGGCTTGAGTTGGGCGCTGTTAGAATGGCTCTGTAACGGCAAGCCCACGATATTCGGTACAGCCAGCGGTGCTGTCGCGGGGCTGGTTGCCATTACCCCTGCCGCAGGATTTGTCAGCGTAATCCCGGCGATTATTATCGGGCTGCTGGTGAGTATCTTTTGTTTTATCGCGGTGGCAGTAATTAAACCCCGGCTGGGGTATGACGATTCATTGGATGCCTTCGGCGTCCATTGCGTAGGAGGCATATGGGGAGCTTTGGCCACAGGCCTCTTTGCCTCTAAGGCAGTCAATCCCGCAGGAGCAGACGGCTTATTCTTCGGCAATCCCAAGCAGTTTTTGATACAGTTAGCGGCGGTTGCAATAACCATTGCTTACACCTCTTTAGCTACGCTTGCCATATATAAGTTAGTGGATTTGTTATTTGGCATCCGCGTAAGCGAGAAAGAGGAATTGATAGGCCTGGACCTTACCCAGCACCACGAGAGGGCCTACACGGTATTAGAATAGGAGGAATGATGAAACTGGTAATAGCTATTATCCAGCCGTATAAATTGGAAGAGGTTAAAGAAGAACTCTATAGGGCCGAGATAAACCTTATCACAGTAAGCGAGGTTCTCGGTCACGGCCGACAGAAGGGCGTGACGGAGGTTTACCGCGGAGCCAAGGAGACTGGTAATCTTCTGCGCAAGATTCGCCTGGAGATAGCGGTTAACGACGACTTTCTTGAGCCTACTATTAAGGCGATTGTCAAGGGGGCCAAGACGGGCGAGACGGGGGACGGTAAGATTTTCGTCCTGGATTTAAAAGAATGCGTGCGCATCCGCACCGAAGAGCGCGGGGGCATTGCGATAGGCTGACGCCGGGTTTTTAAAGTTCGCCAAAAAGTGGTTACCAGGCAGTCATTATATTTACTTGTATATAATGAAGGTCTAAAGCTTAAAAAATAAGCACACCGTAGTGCAGAATTAAGCAGCTTTAAAACAATCAAGAAAGAACAGAGGTGTTCTTCCTTAAAGAAGGACGCCTCTTTTTTTATGGGTAGAGATAAATAAAAGGAGGATAGCGATGCCCAAGAAACAGACAAAGGCAACAGAAAAGGTCAAAACCAGAAACCCGCTCGTCAACGGTTCCTTTGACGAGAAGGCGGCACGTGATGCGATGAAACTGATTAAAGAGAAAAACATCAAGATCATTGACCTGAAATTCAATGACCTGCCAGGACTCTGGCAGCATTTTTCCATTCCCGCATCCGAGCTGAGCGAAATGGACGATATAACCCGCTCTATCTGGGTGGACGGCATAGGCTTCGACGGTTCCTCCATCCGCGGATTCCAGAAGATACAGGAATCCGATATGATTCTTATCCCGGATCCCGCTACAGCCATAGTGGATCCTGTCTGCGAGGTCCCGACCTTAAGCCTTATCTGCGATATCTACGATCCCCTCACCCGTAAACCTTATACCCGCGACCCTCGCTATATCGCCAAGAAGGCCGAGAAATACCTGAAGGATTCAGGCGTCGGAGACGCGGTTTATTTCGGGCCGGAGGCGGAGTTCTTTCTGTTCAATGACGTGCGTTTTGACCAAACCGAGAATTCGGGTTACTATTTTCTCGATTCTGCCGAAGGAGATTGGAACACCGGCAGACAGGAATCTCCCAACCTGGGGTATAAAATCCGTTTCAAGGAGGGGTATTTTCCCGTTCCGCCGCACGATTCCCTGCAGGATGTGAGGAGCAAGATTATCCTTAAGATGATTGAGTCCGGCATTAATGTCGAGGTACATCACCACGAGGTAGCCACCGCCGGCCAGTGCGAGATCGATATGAAATTCGACAAGCTCGTGAAGATGGGGGATAATCTCCTGCTCTACAAATATATTATCAAGAATATGGCAAAGAAGTACGGTATGGTCGCGACCTTTATGCCTAAGCCCTTGTTTGCGGATAACGGCTCAGGCATGCATTGTCATCAGAGCATCTGGAAGGGCGGCGTAAACCTTTTCTATGACAAGAACGGTTATGCGCTTTTAAGCCAGACCGCCAAGTATTATATAGGCGGACTTCTTAAGCACGCCGCCAGCCTCATGGCCTTCTGCGCTCCTACTACCAATTCATACAAGAGACTGGTTCCGGGATACGAGGCTCCGGTAAACCTGGTTTATTCCGCGCGTAACCGCTCCGCGGCAGTCCGTATTCCGATGTATTCTGACAGTCCAAAATCAAAGCGCCTGGAATTTCGTCCGCCTGACCCGTCCTGTAATGCATATCTGGCATTCAGCGCGATGCTAATGGCAGGGCTTGATGGCATTAAAAACAAGATTGACCCGGGCGAGCCTATGGATAAAGACCTTTTTGAATTAAGCGAGGAGGAACTCAAGCATATACCTACGGTTCCCGGTTCGCTCTACACCGCCTTAAAGTTCCTGGAGGCAGACCACGAATATCTGTTGCGCGGAGGCGTTTTTACAAAGGACGTCCTGGATATCTGGTTGGAATACAAGCGCAAAAAAGAGATAGACGGGGTTAGGATGCGTCCGCATCCCTATGAGTTTTATCTTTATTTTGACATTTAATCTTAGGGACGGTTCTTGAATCCGGTAAGAACTGTCCCGACAGGGGACACTTTTAACCGCATTTGAGAACCGTCCCTAACTAAAGGGATGATTTTGATTATTAAGCATATAGGGATTGAGGAGCCGGGGAGTATGGGGGAATTTTTCAGTAATACTTCCTGGCAGCTTCAGACCGTTGAGCTATGGGCTGGCGAAAAACTTCCATCCAGGCCCATAGATGCAGAAGCGATCATCCTGCTTGGGGGTCCGATGAACGTTTATCAGGAAATGCAATATTCGTTTTTAAAAGAAGAAAACGAGTTTTTGAAGGAGGCCCTGAAGCAGGAGATTCCAATCCTGGGGGTGTGCCTGGGGGCACAGCTTTTGGCAAAGGCTTCTTCCGCAGAGGTAAAGAAGAATCCGGAGAAAGAAATCGGATGGCGATGTGTAGATTTGACCGAAGAAGGCAAAAAAGACCCTTTGTTCTCAGGGCTCAGTCCGAAGCCGCTCGTTTTCCAGTGGCACCAGGATACCTTTGATATCCCTGTTGGTGCAACGCTTCTGGCAAGGGGAGCCGGTTGCGTCAACCAGGCATTCAGGATAGGCAGGCGCGCCTACGGCCTGCAGTTTCATATTGAGGTAACCCCCCGGATGGTAGAATCCTGGGCAGACGCCTATAGAGAAGAAACGTCCGGGGTAGACGTCAAAGAGATGATAGCCGAGGCTTACAGGAATAATGAAGAATTCAACAGGCAGGCAGGAATGTTGTATCTTAATTTCGCCAGGATTATTGAAGCAGCCGCGGGTGTCACTGCCGGTTAGACGGTTTTTTTTGGCACCTGCTGCTTAAATATTAGGCAGGGGGAGGCGGGCATCAATGATCAAATTTTTGGTAGCGGATAATGACGAGAAGGTAAAGGAGATTATTGCGCAGATGCTCGCCCAGCAAGGGAACTTCCGCATAGATATTACCAAACAGGAGAATATTGTCAGGATAAGCAAGATGGATAAACTCAGGGAAGAGGTTCAGCTTGTTGATAAGATTACCGAGCTCCAAGATGCTTTATATAAAGAGAAGGAAGGTGTATTATATAAGGCCGTACTGGATGTCGTGGAAAGGCCTTTGATTGAACATGCCCTGCAGCGCACAGAGGGGAATCAATTCAAGGCAGCCAGGATACTGGGCATCAACCGCAATACCATGCGTTCTAAGATCAGGAAGCTGGGTATCAACGCCAGGATCTATAAAAGATGAGAAATTCTAATTTACCGCATAGGCAGGGGCTTTATGAGCCGTCTTTTGAGCATGACTCCTGCGGTGTCGGTTTTGTCTGTGATATCAAGGGGCGCGCCTCAAACCAGATTATCAAACAGGGGCTGGAGGTATTAAGGCGTCTTTCGCACCGCGGGGCAACCGGCGCCGACCCTAAAACCGGCGACGGCGCAGGGATCCTCATCCAGTTGCCTCACGAATTTATTTCCGAGGTTGCTGCCGATTCCGGAATTAATCTTCCTATGCCCGGAGGATACGGCAGCGGGTTAGTGTTTTTACCACAGGATAAAAAGGAGCGCGGGTTCTGCCAGGATGTCTTTGAGAAGGTAACCAGACAGGAAGGGCAGGTGCTTTTGGGGTGGCGCAGCGTCCCGGTGGACGATTCAGATATCGGCAATACCGCCCGTAAAACCCAGCCCCTAATCGCGCAGGTCTTTATTGCCAGCTCACCCCGTCTTAAGGACCAGCTTGATTTCGAGCGTCGCCTCTACGTTATCCGCCGCAGAATAGAAAATATCATCCGCTCTTCGGGGATTAAGCAAAGAAAATTTTTTTATATCACCAATATCTCAAGCCGCACCTTTTCGTATAAGGGGTTGTTGATGCCGCAGCAGCTTGACAGGTTCTTCCCTGACCTGCGCGGGGAAGCCATCAAGAGCGCGATATGCCTGGTGCATTCGCGTTACAGTACTAATACCTTTCCTACTTGGGACCTTGCCCAGCCATTCCGTTTCCTGGCGCACAACGGAGAGATAAACACCTTGCGGGGCAATATTAACTGGATGCGTGCGCGCGAAGGGTTGCTGGAGAGCGGGCTTTTCGGCAGGAAACTCAAGGATATTTTACCGGTAATCGTACCGGACGGCAGCGATTCCGCCGCCATTGATAACGCCTTTGAATTACTGACGCTTTCAGGAAGGAGCCTGGCGCATGTGATGCTGATGCTTATCCCCAGCGCCTGGCAGCAGAACACCATTTTAGAAGAGAGGATTCGCGATTTCTATAGATACCACGCATGCTTAATGGAGCCCTGGGATGGCCCGGCTGCAATTGCATTTACCGACGGCACAAGGGTCGGCGCGGTGCTGGATAGGAACGGCCTGCGCCCGGCGCGTTATCTGGTAACCAAACAGGGCTTGGTGGTGATGGCCTCGGAGGTCGGTGTTCTGGATATAAGCCCGCAGGATATCATGTTTTCTGGAAGGCTTGAGCCCGGCAAGATTTTCTTTATCGATACCGAAGAAGGCCGTATTGTAGATGACAAGGAGATAAAAGAGAGCATTAGCGCCAGCAAACCGTATTCTGCCTGGTTAAAGAAGGAAATGCTTAAGCTGGAGGACCTCCCTAGAGGCAGGGTATCTCTAAACAGGATCGGGGATAGCGGAGTATTCTTGAAGACCTTCGGATACAGCCGCGAGGACCTTAAGTTCATTATCGGCCCGATGGTAGAAAACAGCCAGGAGCCTATCGGCTCAATGGGCAACGATGCCCCCCACGCGCTCCTCTCCAATCATCCGCAGCTACTTTATAATTATTTTAAACAACTCTTTGCGCAGGTCACCAACCCTGCTATTGACCCCATCAGAGAAGAGTTGGTGATGAGCCTGGAGACTTATCTGGGACCGGAAGGCAACCTTCTGGAGGAGGACGCTGCTCACTGCAGGAAACTGCGGGTCAGGAGGCCGGTGCTTACCGATGCCGAGCTATCCCAGATCAAGCGCATACATAAAAAAGGATTCCGTACCAGGGAGATTTCGCTTCTTTTTAGGGCGGATTCCAAAAAAGATTTCCTGAAAACCATAGAGCGCATATGCAAGGAGGCGGTTGAGGCAATTAACTCCGGCTATACCTTTATTATCCTGACGGACAGGGGGACTTCTAAAGAATACGCTGCCCTGCCTGCGCTTTTGGCAACAGGGGCAGTTCACCATCATCTTGTCAGAAAAACCCTCCGGACCCAGATAGGAATAATCCTGGAGACCGGCGAACCCAGGGAGGTGCATCATTTTGCCCTCCTCTTCGGATACGGCGCAGACTGCGTTAACCCTTACGGGGCATTCGAGGCAGTAAGGTATTTATTGCATGAAGAGAAAATCGGCCTGAAGGAAAGCGCGGCCTTAGGCCATTACGTAAAGGCAGTTGATAAGGGGATTTTAAAGATACTATCCAAGATGGGGATCTCTACGCTCCAGAGCTACCGCGGTGCCCAGATCTTTGAGGCGCTGGGCTTGGCAGATGAGGTCATTGAGCGGTGTTTCTCGGGCACTGTTTCGAGAATCGGCGGGGCAGGGTTCGAAGCGCTTGCAGAAGAGACGATATCGAGGCATCGACAGGCCTATGTGCATACTGCGACAGCCGGCAGTCATCTTTTCAGCGCAGGAATATACCAATGGAAACGCGACGGCGAATTTCATCTCTGGAATCCCAGTAGTATCGCGAGCCTTCAGGATGCGGTCTGGCGAGGCGATTATTCCAGATACAAGGAGTTTAGCGCCCTTATCAACGAACAGTCCGGGCATCCGAGCACCCTGCGTAGTTTGTTCCAATTCAGGAAGTCGGAGCCCGTACCTATCGAAGAGGTGGAGCCGGCGGAGGAGATAGTCAGGCGTTTTGCCACCGGGGCAATGAGTTTCGGCTCCATCAGCAGGGAAGCGCATGAGACTATTGCGATTGCTATGAATAAACTTGGAGGCAGGTCTAACAGCGGAGAGGGCGGCGAAGACCTCGCCCGCTTCATGCCTTTGCCTAACGGCGACTGCAAGAGGAGCGCAGTAAAACAGGTTGCCTCTGGGAGGTTTGGGGTGACTGCGAATTATTTGGTTAACGCCGATGAGCTGCAGATTAAAATCGCCCAGGGCGCAAAGCCCGGGGAAGGCGGGCAATTGCCGGGTCATAAGGTCAGCGCGATTATCGCTAGGACACGCTATACCACTCCCGGGGTTACCCTTATCTCGCCTCCGCCGCACCACGATATTTATTCCATTGAGGACCTGGCGCAGTTGATATTTGATTTAAAAAACGCCAACCCCAAGGCGCGCATCAGCGTGAAGTTGGTATCTGAGATCGGGGTAGGCACCATTGCCGCAGGGGTTGCCAAGGGGCACGCCGATATGATCCTTATCTCCGGAGGGGACGGCGGTACGGGGGCATCGCCTCTTAGCTCCATCAGGCATGCCGGTCTTCCGTGGGAGCTGGGAATTTCCGAGACACACCAGACCCTGGTGCTGAACGATTTAAGGAGCAGGGTGCGTCTGCAAACCGACGGGCAGATGCGTACCGGCCGCGATGTCGCCATTGCGGCAATGCTGGGTGCGGAAGAATTCGGTTTTTCTACCGCGGTATTGATCACTCTCGGCTGTGTGATGCTGAGGCATTGTCATTTGAATAACTGTTCTCTCGGCATTGCCACTCAGGATGAGTTGTTATCATGCAGGTTCAGGGGTAAGCCGGAATACATTATTAATTATTTTACTTTTGTTGCGCGGGAGCTGCGCGAGATTATGAGTTTGCTGGGCATCAGGAAAGTGGATGATTTAATCGGTAGGACAGAGCTTCTGGAGATGAACGGGTCAATCCTGCCTCCTAAGGCGGCGGGCATAGACCTTTCCAGGGTACTTTATAAGCCGGCAACAGATAAGGGCGTTGGCGTCTATTGTCAGCATAAGCAGGACCACGGCATAGACGGGGTTTTAGATCTGGAACTTATTGAAGCCGTGCGCCCAGCGCTTGAGAAAAAAGAACCCCTGAAGCTGGAATTTCCCATACGCAATACCAACCGCACTACCGGTGCGATGCTAAGCGGTAAGGTGTGTTCTCTTTACGGAGAAGAGGGCCTTGCGCACGAGACCATCCACATTAAATTCAAAGGTACGGCAGGGCAGAGTTTTGGGGCGTTCCTCGCCAACGGTCTTACCTTTGAACTGGAAGGCATGGCTAACGATTATGTCGGCAAGGGCATATCCGGAGGCAAGGTCATCTTATATCCCGACAGCAAGATAAGCTATAATCCAGAGCACAATATTATTATAGGTAATACCGCTTTCTACGGCGCCATCCGCGGAGAGGCGTATATCCGCGGGGTGGCCGGCGAACGCTTCTGTATCCGTAACTCCGGTCTCTATGCGGTAGTTGAGGGGGTCGGTGATCACGGTTGTGAATACATGACCGGAGGCAGGGTAGCAGTGCTGGGCCAGACAGGCCGTAACTTCGCGGCAGGGATGTCCGGAGGAATTGCCTATGTCTATGCCCGGGATTTTAATTTCCGGCAGAGGTGTAACCTGGATATGGTAGTCTTGGAGGCCTTGAACGCCGAGGATGAAGGCGTTGTCCGCCAGCTGGTTTCGAATCACCTGCGGTATACAGGCAGCAAGACAGGCCGTCGCATCCTGGATAATTTCAGCAGCGATTCGAGGCATTTTATCAAGGTTATGCCGCTTGAATACAAACGCATTTTAGAAAACGCAAAGTTAGAAGAGAAGATGGGAGTCGGCGAGGTTTCCGATGGGTGATATTAAGGGTTTCCTGAAGGTAAAACGGGAAAAAGCGGTATACCGGCCGGTATGCGAGCGCAGGAGCGATTATTCCGAGGTAGGAATCTTAGCGTCCGGGCAACATTCCCGCCAACAGGCCTCCCGCTGCATGGATTGCGGCACCCCGTTTTGCCACTGGGGATGTCCTGTCGGAAACTATATCCCGGAATGGAATGACCTTGTCTTCAGAGGTCATTGGCGGAAGGCGCTGGAGATACTTGAGGCGACCAATAATCTTTCCGAGGTAACCGGCAGGGTCTGTCCTGCCCTTTGCGAATTTTCCTGCGTCTTAGGCATTAATGACGAGCCGGTAACCATCCGGGAGGATGAGCTGGCGATTATCGAGCATGGTTTTAGGCAGGGATGGATTAAGCCCAGGCCTCCCAGGAAGCGGAGCGGCAGGAATATTGCAGTTGTCGGTTCAGGGCCGGCAGGGCTTTCCTGCGCTGCCCAACTAAACAGGGCCGGTCATAAGGTTATAGTCTTTGAGCGCGATAACAAGCCGGGAGGAATCTTAAGGTATGGCATACCTGATTTTAAACTGGATAAGAAGATCCTGGACAGGCGCATTGCAATATGGAAGAAAGAGGGCGTGGAATTCGGCACCGGCATTGAGATAGGCAGGGATTATGCGGCCAGAGAGTTGCTCAGGGAATTTGACGCCGTCTGCCTTGCCGGCGGTTCGCGCGTACCCAGGGATTTAAACATAGAGGGCAGGGATTTAAAAGGGATCTATTTTGCCATGGACTACCTGGTGCAGTCTAACCGCAGGGTAGGCGGGGAATATATCCCGGGAGCGGACATTATCGATGCCCGCGGCAAAAGGGTAGTTGTTATTGGAGGAGGAGACACCGGTGCCGATTGCGTCGGTACTGCGCACCGGCAAGGGGCCTCCTGTATAATACAGATAGAGCTTATGCCGCAGCCGCCGGAATGCCGGCCAAAAGGACAGCCCTGGCCGCAATACCCGATGATCCTGAAGACATCCAGCAGCCATGAGGAGGGAGGGGAGCGCAGGTGGTCGGTCCTGACCAAAAAATTCACGGGGTATGGTGACGCCCTGAAAAAAATCTCCTGCGCGCAGGCGGGGTTTGAGAGGAATACATCCGGATGTAACGTCATAAACGAAATACCAGGCAGCGAATTTGAGATTGAGGCGGATATGGTAATCTTGGCTTTGGGTTTTCTGCATCCCCAGAGGCAGGGTTTAATCGAGGAGTTGGGTCTTAAGCTCGATGCCAGGGGCAATCTAAGCACCGGAGCGGATTTGATGACTTCTAAAAAAGGCATCTTCGCGGCAGGTGATATGCGCCGGGGGCAATCCTTGGTGGTTTGGGCAATATCCGAAGGAAGGCGCGCTGCGCATGAGATTGACAGTTATCTTATGGGCGAGAGCAGCCTGCCGGTGATATAAGCAGGTTCTGTTTCTGTTTTTTGGTTGACAGTTAAGCCAGATGTGTTATACTGCAACTGTTAGTTCAAGCGTGAACTAACAACAAACAACGGCGTTTAGAGAGTGAGGCATTATCGTCTCTAAACGCCGTTTTTATGGAAAATGGCCACTAAGTATATATTTATAACCGGAGGGGTAATCTCAAGCCTTGGCAAAGGCATTACCTCTGCCTCTATCGGTAAAATACTGGAGGCGCGGGGGCTAAGGGTGAGCCTGATGAAGTTTGACCCTTACCTTAATGTTGACCCCGGAACCATGAATCCCTACCAGCACGGGGAGGTTTATGTTACCGATGACGGCGCAGAGACAGACCTGGATCTCGGTCACTACGAGAGGTTTACCACTGCCAGAATGACCCGTTTTAACAACGTTACCACCGGCCAGGTATACAGCGCCGTGCTTTCACGAGAGAGGCGCGGGGATTATCTGGGAAAGACCATTCAGGTCATACCCCACATTACCAATGAGATTAAGGAAAGAATAAAGAAGGTCGCGGAGGTTTCCGCAGCCGACATCGTTATCGTAGAAATCGGAGGCACGGTAGGCGACATCGAGAGCCTGCCTTTCCTGGAGGCGGTGCGGCAGTTCGGCCTGGATGTCGGCAGGAACAACGTTCTTTATATGCACCTTACTCTGGTGCCGTATATCAAGTGTGCCGATGAGATAAAGACCAAGCCTACCCAGCACAGCGTGGGGACCTTGAGGGAAATCGGGATACAGCCCGATGTCCTGATCTGCCGCAGCGAGAAGCCCCTCTCCAATGAATTAAAGGAGAAGATCTCGCTTTTCTGCAGCGTGCAGAAAGAGGCGGTTATCGAGAACCGCGACGTAGAGTCTATCTATCAGATCCCAGCAGTATTCAAGAACCAGATCCTGGACGAGATAATACTGAGCCATTTTAAGCTCATCTGCAGGTTTTCCGACCTTAAGGATTGGGAGAAGGGCGTGGTGGACAAGATAATTTCACCGCGTTCAAGGGTCAAGATCGCAGTGGTGGGTAAATATACGGGCCTGCAGGATGCGTACAAATCTATCTATGAGGCATTGGTGCACGCGGGCATCGCCAACGACGCCAGGGTGGATATCGTTAAGGTGGATTCCGAGGATATTGAGAAATATGGAGCCGCAAAATTATTAAAAGAGGTGCGCGGTGTTCTTGTGCCAGGCGGATTTGGTTACCGCGGCATTGAAGGCAAGATACGGGCGATCAGATTCGCTAGGGAGAACAAGGTTCCTTTTCTGGGATTGTGTCTTGGGATGCAGTGCGCCGTAATAGAGTTTGCCAGGAATGTCTCCGGGCTCGGAGGGGCAAACTCCACCGAATTCAAGCCCAGGACGAGATACCCGGTAATCAGTCTTCTGGAGGAGCAAAAAGGTATCCGTGAGCTGGGAGGCACGATGCGGCTGGGCGTTTACCCCTGCAGGATAAAGAAGGGGACCCTGGCAGCCAAGCTTTACGGAAGGGCTTTGGTAGAGGAGCGGCACCGCCATCGCTACGAATTCAACAACAGGTATAAGAAAAAACTGGAGAATGGCGGGATGGTGTTTTGCGGAGTATATCCCAAGAAAGGACTGGTAGAGATTGTGGAATTTAAAAAACATCCTTTCTTCATCGCAGTGCAGTTCCATCCTGAGTTTAAATCCAAGCCTGACCGTTCACACCCCTTATTTAAGGGCTTTATCTCTGCAGCCCTCAACCTAAAATAACCGCATGAAGGCAGTATTAGTTTTGGAGGATGGGACTATATTCGCGGGGGAATCTTTCGGCGCCAGCGGAGAAAGCTGCGGTGAGGTTGTATTTAATACCGCGATGGCAGGCTACCAGGAGATTATTACCGACCCCTCTTACAAAGGCCAGATCGTAGTAATGACTTATCCCCTAATCGGCAATTACGGTATCAATAAGGAAGATAGCGAATCGCGCCGGCCGTTCCTGGAGGGATTTGTAGTAAAGGAATACAGCAAGATTGCCAGCAATTGGCGCTCTGATAAATCCCTGGCAGATTATTTCAAAGAGCATAACATTATCGGCATGGAAGGGGTTGATACCCGCGCGCTTACCCTTCATATCCGCCAGAAAGGCGAGATGCGCGCGGTCTTATCTACCGTGGAATCCGACGAGAGAAGATTAGTAGAGAAGGCCAGGGCATCGTTGGGGCTCATCGGGCAGGACCTTGTCAGGGGCGTTACCAGCGATAAAAAATACCGCTGGGAAAAGGCCAGCAAGCCAGGCTTTAAGGTGGTGGTATTGGACTGCGGGGTAAAATACAATATCTTGAGGCAGTTGTTGAAAAACGGCTGTGATGCAGCGGTAGTACCGGCGGATACCGCAGCGCCCGAGATTTTAAAGATGCGTCCCGATGGGGTATTGCTTTCTAACGGGCCCGGAGACCCTGCGGCCCTGCCTTATGTGATTAAGACAGCGCAGGGGCTAATCGGCAAGGTCCCGCTTTTCGGGATATGCCTGGGGCATCAGATACTGGGGCTGGCTATGGGCGGCAAGACCTATAAGCTTAAATTCGGGCATCACGGAGGCAACCACCCGGTTAAGGATTTGAAGAAAGACAAAGTGGCGATTACAGTCCAGAACCACGGTTTCTGCGTTGATATAAACTCACTCAATAAAAAAGACATTGAGATAACCCACGTTAATCTGAACGACCGGACCCTGGAGGGGATGCGCCATAAGAAGCTTCCCCTGTTCTCGGTGCAGTTCCATCCGGAGTCCTCTCCCGGCCCGCACGACGCCGATTACCTCTTCGGGGATTTTGTAAAATTAATGGAGCAGTGGAGTGCCAAAAAGAAAAGACATTAAAAAGATTCTTATCATCGGTTCAGGACCTATCGTAATCAGCCAGGCATGCGAGTTTGACTATTCGGGAACCCAGGCCTGCAAGGTATTAAAACAGGAAGGCTATCACGTGGTGCTGGTGAATTCTAACCCCGCTACCATTATGACGGACCCCCAGATTGCAGATAGCACCTATGTGGAGCCTATTACCTGTGAGGTCATAGAGAAGGTTATCGCCAAAGAAAGGCCGGATGCGCTCCTTCCTACGCTCGGGGGTCAGACCGCGCTTAATACTGCGGTGGACCTTGCCGAGGCCGGGGTATTAAAAAAATACAAGGTCAGGACCATCGGCGCAGACATAAAGGCCATCAAGAAAGGGGAAGACCGCCAGCTATTTAAGGAGGCAATGCAGAAGATAGGACTGGATCTTCCGCGCAGCGCCAGGGCCTACAGTATGCCGGAGGCAATCGAGCGCGTGAAGGAGATAGGTTTTCCGGTGATCATACGCCCGAGTTTTACCCTTGGCGGAACCGGCGGAAGCATTGCTTATAACATCGAAGAATTCAGGGAGCTGGCTAAGCACGGGCTGGATTCCAGCATGGTAAGCGAGATACTCATTGAAGAATCGGTAGTAGGCTGGAAGGAGTTTGAGCTGGAGGTAATGCGGGACTTAAAAGACAACGTGGTGATTATATGCTCTATCGAAAACCTTGACCCAATGGGCATACATACCGGAGACAGCATTACAGTTGCCCCTATCCAGACCCTGACGGATAAGGAGTATCAGAGGATGCGTGACGCGGCAGTTGCCTGTATCCGCGAAATCGGAGTAGAGACAGGCGGTTCTAATATCCAGTTTGCGGTAAACCCTAAAAACGGCAGGATGGTAATTATTGAGATGAACCCCCGGGTATCGCGCAGTTCTGCCCTCGCCTCCAAGGCCACGGGTTTTCCTATTGCCAAGATTGCCGCTAAGCTTGCGGTAGGATATACCCTTGACGAGATCCCGAACGACATTACCAAGGAAACCCCCGCTTGTTTCGAGCCGGCGATTGATTACTGCGTAGTAAAAATACCGCGTTTTACATTCGAAAAATTCCCTTCCGCGGATCCCGCGCTTTCGGTCTCCATGAAATCGGTAGGCGAGGTAATGGCGATCGGCAGGACGTTCAAGGAAGCGCTGCAGAAGGGCTTGAGATCTCTGGAGATAAAAAAGTCCGGCCTGGAATCTCTTTTGTCCCCCGGGCCCGGTCGCATAAATCCGGATGCCGGGATTATGGAGAGGATTGAGCGGAAGTTGCGTATCCCAAATGCCGAACGCATCTTTTATCTAGGGGATGCATTCCGCGCCGGCATGGGGCTGGAGGAGATTCAGGGGCTTACCGGTATCGACCCGTGGTTTTTGCATAACATCGAGGAGATAATCAGGATGGAAGGGGACATCATCAAATCCAGAGGCGATCTTAGCGATAGGCTTTTTATTGCCGCCAAAGAGGCCGGGTTTAGCGACGCGCAGCTTGCCAGGCTCCTTGGCCAGAGCGAGGAAAATGTTTATCGCCGGCGCCAGGGCCTTAATCTCTTCCCGCTGTTTAAATTAGTGGATACCTGTGCCGCCGAGTTCGAGGCCTTCACCCCTTATTATTATTCCACCTACGAGAGGTAATTAGGGACGGTTCTTGGGGTGAAGCTAACCTGTCCCCCGTTAGGGGACACTTTACGATTGACTCCAGAACCGTCCCCGTATATAATGAGATAAAAACTGGAAGGAGACGAGATGGTAGAAAGGACAGAATTTAAAGGAAAGCCCGTACTTATTCTCAGGCGCGACGCAGAAGATAAGTATCCATTTTCTTTCGGAGTATCAAAGGCTAAACTGATTCTGGAGAATATTGACGAGATTAAAAAGTTTGTCGAAGATAACAGCGTTACGGGCTGACGTTTTTAGGAAAATCCTGCCTTAGAGTTGTCGAAAAAAACCCGCTTTGCTGAACTCAAAGAGATATTTAACACCCTGCACGGCCCCCGCGGTTGTCTTTGGGACAGGCAGCAGACCCACGCCAGCCTTGTCCCTCATCTTAGGGAAGAGGTGAGAGAGTTTGTCTCTGCCGTCCGGGAAGGAGATAACCAAAAGATGTGCGAGGAGCTCGGGGACCTCTTGCTTTTGGTGATGTTTAATGCCCAGATCGCCAGGCGCCGTAAAGGGTTTGATATCGAGGATGTCATCTCGGGGCTTATCAGTAAGCTTAAGAGGCGCCATCCGCACGTCTTCGGCAATCTCAAGGTAAAATCTGCCCGTCAGATCATCCGCAACTGGAATAAGATAAAGTCAACGGAGAAAAAATGGAAGCGACCGTAAAATTCCTGGGAGGGGTACGCACCGTTACCGGCTCAAGCCATTTGGTTTCAACCGGAAAATCACAGGTGCTTCTTGACGCCGGATTGTTCCAGGGGCATCGCCAGCAATTCTATGAAGTCAACACCACCTTTCACTATAACCCCCGCAAGCTCGATGCCCTGGTTCTTTCGCACGCCCATCTCGACCATTGCGGTAATATCCCGACGCTCTTAAAGATCGGTATGCGTTGCAAAATCTACGCTACCTCCGCTACCAAGGATTTATGCGAGTTGATGCTGGAGGATTCAGGAAAGATTCAGGAAGAGGACATAGAATATATCAATAAGATCAATAAAAGGCTGGGGTTGCCTTTTTTGCGCAAGCCGCTTTATACGCGGGCTGAGGCGCGACGTGCCATCAAGAAGTTCCACTCCCTGGCTTACGGCCAGAGGTTCCGTCTTTCTAAAGATATCTCTGTCACTCTCCATGACGCCGGGCACATCCTGGGTTCGAGCATTATTGTTCTGGACATCAAGCTCAATCAGGGGGATATCCGCCTGGGTTATGCTGTGGACCTCGGCAGGGAGGACCTTCCTATTATTGAGGACCCGGTTATCCCCGAAGGTCTGGATTACCTTATCTTGGAGAGTACCTACGGCGGCAGGGTACACGCGCCTATTGAGGAAGCGAAGACAAAGTTGCAGGAAGTGGTCAAACGTACCCTCCAGCGCCAAGGGAAGGTTATCATCCCTTCGTTTACCCTTGAACGTACCCAGGAGGTAGTTTATTTTCTAAACGAACTCTTAAAAGAAAAGGCCATTCCGGCCGTGCCTGTATATGTTGACAGCCCGCTGGCAACGGACATAACCGACACCTTCAAATACCACAGCTCATATTTTAACCAGGAGGCCCGCCTGGCATCTGCCGGAGGAAAGAGCCCTTTTGATTTCATCAATCTTACGTACATCCGCGACCAGCGACAGTCAAAGTCCCTTAATCACGACCATCGACCCATGATTATCATCGCCGGTTCGGGGATGTGCGAGTCCGGACGTATCCTGCATCACCTCAAGAACAATATCGAAGACTCCCGCAATACCGTGCTGGTTGTAGGATATATGGCAAAGGATACCCTTGGAAGGAGAATAGTGGAGAGGAGCCGTTATGTGCGTATCTTCGGCGCAGAATATGAGTTGAATGCCGAGGTAGCGGTTATCAACGCCCTTTCCGGGCACGCCGATAAAAACGAACTGTTAGATTTTGTCAAGCGTTCCCTGCCGTTGAAGCGCATCTTTCTGGTGCACGGAGACGAAGACCAGAGCCGTAAACTCGGGGATACATTGAGCGATTGCGGCTTAAACGTCCACCTTCCTCTTAAAGACGAAGAGGTTGCCCTTTAGTCCTTATTATTAGATAGGGACGGTTCTCGTGTCGTTGGCAACTTGTCCCTTTTAAGGGGACAGGTTAGCTTTGGCTTCAGAACCGTCCCAAAATAGTAACATCACCGTCCCTAAATAGCTTGATTAGTGCGCTCGGGTGTGTTAATATAATCGCGCTTTGAAAGTTTGGCGCGTGTCTTTAAGATAAGGCAAGGTGTGTTCTGTCTCTATGTTAACACCCAACGCTAAGTGGAGTTGCGTTGGCGTTTTTTCTCTAGAAAAGGAGGTTTTAAGATGATAGGAGGTTTTTCCACACCCAAAAAGGATAAGATGGTCAAGGCCAGCGGCGGCCAGGAGGTCCGGGCCGGGCAGATCTTAGCCCGCCGCATGAATACCTACCGGGCAGGGAAGAATGTGAAGGGTATCGCGACATTGCAGGCCCTTTGCGACGGCAAGGTATATTTTACCAAAAAAAAGACACCCCATGGCAGGCCACGCACCTTTATTAACGTCATGCCGCAAGAGAAAAAAGCCACCCGTAAATCCTCACAGTAAAGATGCCGGGGAGACCAACGGATAAAGCCGTAGAGCCGGCAGCGCGTTACTCTTCTGTTAAGTATATCCTCGCGATTGTAAATATCGCATACCTGCTGCTGTTATTGTTGGCATTTCTGGCTTCGGGGGCCCACCTAAAATTATCGTCGCTGACAGGGGCGATCTTCGCAAACAAAACCCTCGCCCTGCTATTATACTTATCAGTATTGCTGGCAGGTTATTCTATCTTGGAGATCCCGCTTAATTTTTACCGTTCATACCTGCTTGAGCGCCGTTTCGGATTATCAAACCAGAAGATAAAAAGCTGGGTTGCGGAGCAGTTGAAGGCAGGGGTCCTATCATACATCGCCAGCGCAATTGCCTTCGGGTTTTTATATTATTTTTTACGGAGATACCCCCTGCATTGGTGGATTATAGTAGCCTTGCTGTGGCTATTTTTTAATCTACTCCTGGCAAGGATCTTCCCGCTGGTGATACTGCCGCTGTTTTTTAAATACCGCCGCCTGGACCGGGAAGACTTAAGAGGGCGCATTATCAAGCTCGCCGGCAAGATGCGGGTTCCTATCCTGGATGTCTTTGAGATAGATTTCAGCAAAAAGACTAACAAGAGCAATGCCGCCTTTATCGGATGGGGGAAGAGCCGCAGGGTGATACTTACAGATACCTTGAGTGGAAATTATAGCGATGACGAGATCGAGGCAATCCTGGCCCACGAATTCGCGCATTATAAATTAATGCATCTGATAAAATTGACTGCCCTTAATTTCCTCGGTACGATTACGACATTCTATCTTATCTTTAAAACCGGCGGGTATTTAGCGGGTTTCTTCGGCGTCAGGTCACTATCGGATATCGCAAGTCTTGCCGTCATCATATTTTATCTGGTTGCCTTTGACATCGTTACCAGGCCGTTGCATAACTATTTCAGCCGCAGGATGGAGAAGAATGCAGATATGCTGGCGCTTAAGATTACCCGCGGCAAAGACGCATTCATCTCAATGATGGATAAGCTCGCCTCGCAGAATCTGGCGGACAGAGATCCACGGAGATGGATTAAATTTTTCTTCTTTGACCACCCTTCGATTGCGGAACGCATTGAATTAGCCAGAACCTTTAAATAAGACAGCAGGGATTATATGGAGATACGCAAGAGCAGGTCATTAAGAGGTATTGAAGAGAGGATGGAAGGGCTCCAGAGCGGTTCCTTGAGATACCGGGTATTGGAGAGCGCCAAGGACTTTAAGACTTCCTGGATAGAGCTTGGCCGGGCACTCTACACCGTTTATAAAGACAGGCATTACAAGGAATGGGGCTATGGTAGTTTCGATGTCTATGTTGCGCGCGAGCTCGGCATACGCAAGCAGACTGCCATGAAGCTCTTGCGCTCCTATTATTTTCTGGAGAAGGAAGAGCCCGCTTATCTTAAGGAGGATTATGTCGCATCGGCAGATGCCGCAACCATCCCCAACTATGAGGCCGTGGATGTCTTAAGGCTTGCCAGGAATAAAAAGAACCTTGGCGGCGAGGACTACCTGAGATTCAAAAAGGAAATTTTTGAAAAAGGCAAAGATTATCGTCAGGCGAGAAAAGACCTTACCGCCTTGATACGGCAGAGAGATGAGCTGGAACCGCAAGAGGCTTATCAAAAGAAGAAAACAGCGACCGTAAAGAGGTTCTTAGGCACTCTCAAGTCCCTGCAGCGTGAAATGGAAACCTCCAAGCTCTTACCAGCTCCCCTTATCCAGGAAGCCCGCGAGCTAATTCAAAAACTCCAAGAGCAGATTGATTAATTCTCCAGAAATTCCAGGGTGATTTTTGCCGCGCGTCTGGCAGCGCCTTTTTCTCCGAGGAGATCAATGACGCCGAGAAGCTCATCGTGCAGTTTCTTCAGTTTTTCGGTGTTTTCCAGGAGGGCAATGGTTTCCCAGGCTATTCTTTGAGGGGTAGCTTTGGATTGTATGAATTCCCGCACAATCCCTTTTCCCGCCACAATATTGGCCATGGAGATGTAAGGTACTTTTACCTGCGGCAGATAGAGTAGATAGCTTAGCCAGTTCATTCTATAGACGGTGGCAAACGGCACAGCCAGTATTGCCGCTTCCAGGGTTGCAGTTCCAGAGCATACCAGAGCGAAGTCTGCCGCATTAAGGCAATCGTAGGTTTTCCCTTCCGTTATCCTGAATTCCAACTTAATGTTTTTTGTCTTGTTACGGTAGATGCCCCAGTCAAGCTGCGGGGCCTTGGCTATTACGTACTGGATATCGGGGAACCTTTTTTTTATCAGCATACCGGCCTTTAGCATTACCGGGAGAATCTTGTCCACTTCCTGCTGGCGGGAACCTGGCAGGAGCGCGATGGTGCGCCGGGACTCATTTAGATTAATACTGGATAAGAACTCCTTCCCGGAGAGCGAAGGCCTTACGCTGTCCAGGAGCGGCTGACCTGCAAATTCCGCATCTATGCCGCGGCTGCGGTAGAACTCTTTCTCGAATTTAAAGAGCACCACCATTTTGGAGACGTATCTTCTGATAGTTTTTATCCTTCCCTGTCGTGACGCCCAGACCTGGGGGCTGACGTAGTAGATAACCGGTATCTTTTTATTGATAGTTTTGGCGAGCCTGAGGTTAAAACCCGAGAAATCCACTAGTATTATGGCATCTGGGTTTTGAACATCAATTTCTTTGAGGATGAGTTTTTTTAAGCAGATAAAATTCGGAAGTTTTTTCAGTGCGTCAAACAACCCAAAAACCGCCAACCCCTTGATGTCGTAAAATAGCGAGACCCCTGCATCGGCGAGGAGCGGGCCTCCCACGCCTGAAATTTTTATCCCGGGGTTCAGTTCTTTAATGCAGCGGGCAAGCCCTGCGGCATGCAATTCTCCGGAAGGTTCCCCGCAGACAATAAAGAGGTGTTTTATCGCCATATCATATGCTGGATTCTCAGGGCTACTTCCAGCGCCTGGCGCGCTACCTCGCCTGATACAAGCGGTGGACGGCGATTGATGACGCAGTCTAGAAAAGAGGCCAGTTCCTTTTTGAGGGGTTGTTCTTTTTCAATGGGGAGGGATTTCTTGTCAATGCCCAGAGGCGTTTTGTGGTAGATAAAGGCTTCTTCCTTTCTGTAGTCAAGCGAGATGTAGGAGCTCTTTAAGAAGATGCGGATCTTGCGCATGGCTTCATCCGATATGCGGCTGGCGGTAAGGTTGGCAACGCAGCCGTTTTTAAAGGTAAGCCTGGCATTGGCGATGTCTTCCATCGGGGTGAGCACCGGCACTCCCACGGCCTCTATTTTCTTGAGCGGGGAATTTACCAAGCCCAGGATAATATCGATATCGTGTATCATCAGGTCCAGCACTACTCCGATATCCAGGGAGCGGTTTGGGAAGGGGCTTAAGCGGTGGCATTCAATAAAACGCGGGTCGCGGATTAATTCTTTGGTAACGGAAAATGCGGAGTTAAACCTTTCTATATGGCCGACCTGTAAGGTGAGTTTTTTGTTTCTCGCCAGCCGGATAAGGTGATTTGCCTCTTTCGTAGTGGTAGTGAATGGTTTCTCGACCAGCGTGGCAGTGCCGTTTAGCAGGAAATCGCGGGCAATCCGGTAATGCATCCTGGTGGGGGTAACGATGCTGACGGCATCCACTCTTCTGAAGAGCTCGCGATAGTCGGTATAACCGGCTATCCCAAGTTCCCGGCTTAAGCCTTCCAGCCGGGTCTTATCTATATCGCAGAGCGCTTGGAGGGAGCAGCTTTCAATCTCTTGGTAAAGGCGGGCATGCCTTTCTCCCAGGTGGCCGACTCCGATAACCCCGACCTTCAGCTTTTCCATAGTAAAAATCATAGCAGACTACCTAAGTGCTTGCAACTAAAATCTTATACGCCAGATGATTTAGCAATAATTTTATAGTTACTTCACGTTTTTGTACCAACGGCAGGCAAGGCTCTCTGCCAAAACAATTAACTGTTTGATCCCCAGCCGATTACAGTAAAGATTTTATACCTTCGCTTCCGGCACGAAAATTTTTGGCAGATGCCTGCAAGGGGTTACGGCGAGTTGGAGTATGTTTAATCCGCGTTAGCCTTTACGGAAGCGAGCCGTAAACCGAAGCAGACGGCAAAAACTTTCTCCGAGCGACGTCCGCCAAGGCACTTTGGCGGACGAGCGGTGCGATGAAAAGGCAACCCGAGCCAGGAAACGCTGGCAGCCAAGGCCTAAAGGCATAACTCAATTTCGCGCTCGACAAAATAACCTCGCTATGGTAAGATATCGGCTATGCGAGATTATCTGAAGCTGTTCAGGTTCGTAAAGCCTTATCTGCATCTTTTCGGATTCGCCTCCATCTGCATGGCATTTTCCGCCTTGTTTGACGGCGTATCGCTGGCAATGATTGTGCCGTTGGCAGATAAGGTCCTTACCAACAAGAAGATAATCGTACCCGCCAAGCTTCCTTCTCTGCTGAGCGGGCTGATAGATAAGATTAATGCTACCCCCCCGGCCATACTACTGAATTATATGGCAGTTGCGGTGATAGCCTTATTCATTCTTAAAGGGATTTTCGGTTTTTTACAGAGTTATCTCATGTCCGACATCGGCCAGCGCGTGGTAAGGGATATCAAGTCCCACCTTTACGAAAAAATCCAGTCTTTATCACTGGATTACTTCAGCCATAAGCGCGCCGGGGAGTTGATTTCTCGCATTACCAATGACGTTAAACTTGTTGAGAATGCCGTTTCCTACGGCTCCACCGACCTTATCTACCAGGGGCTGCAGGTAGTCCTCTTTACTTTCCTGATATTCTTCATCCACCCCCGTCTTGCGCTTATTGCCCTGGTGCTTCTGCCTTTGATAAGCCTGCCGATTGTCAAGGTCGGAAAGGTATTAAGAAAACTCTCCCATCGCAGCCAGGAGAAGATGGCGGACCTGAATTCATTGCTGCAAGAGACAATCCTGGGCGTACGCATCGTGCGCGCTTTTAATATGGAAGATTACGAGGTCGAAAAATTCAACACCGTAAACCAGGGGTATTACAGGATCTGCATGAAGTCCATCAAGCGCCTGCTGCTGTTGGCGCCGGGCACGGAAATCATTGGCGTTATTGCCGGCGTATTCGTTTTTTTCTGGGCAGGACGCGATGTGATTGCCGGAAAGCTGTCTTTTGGGGTATTCGGCCTGTTTTTAGGCTCGCTTCTGTCCATGGTGCGGCCTTTCAAGAAACTCAGCCAGGTGAATGCCCTTAATGAACAGGCGGCTGCCGCCAGTAACCGTATCTACGACGTCTTGGATGCCGCCCCTAGCGTTGTGGATAAGCCCGCTGCTTCAAGTTTGAGCGGTTTAAATAAAAATATCGTATTTGAGGGGGTTTGGTTCAGTTATAACCATCATGATGTGCTCAGGGACATAAGCCTCGAGGTTAAAAAAGGCGAGGTGTTGGCAATTGTGGGTCCCAGCGGAGCCGGGAAATCCACGCTTGTTGACCTTATACCGCGTTTTTACGACCCTAAAAAAGGCAGGATTATGATTGACGGGGTAGATATCCGTGATTTTAGCCTGAGTTCGCTACGGGACCAGATCGGCATCGTAACCCAGGAGACCATTCTTTTTAACGATAGCATCCGTTCTAATATAGCCTACGGCAGACCCGACACTTCTTTAAGCGAGATTGAAAAGGCCGCCAGCCAGGCCCATGCCCACGATTTTATCAGCCGTCTAAGTGCCGGTTACGATACCGTGATAGGCGACCGCGGCATGAAGCTTTCGGGAGGCGAGCGCCAGCGTATTGCCATTGCGCGCGCCCTCCTGAAAAACCCCCCGATACTTATATTGGATGAAGCTACCTCTCAATTGGATACGGAGTCGGAACGCATTGTCCAGGGGGCAATAGATAAGCTGATCCAGGGCCGTACAGTGCTTATAGTCGCCCACCGTCTTTCTACGGTGCACAACGCCCATAAAATAATCGTATTGGATAAAGGTGTCCTGATGGAGCAGGGGGCGCACAAGGAGTTGTTGGAGAAAAACGGCCTTTATAGCCGGCTTTATCAGGTTCAATCCATGAAAAAATGATTAAAAACGCCAAATCCAGCTCTTTCCTTCCGGTAAACCCGTCAATATACTTAAAAATATCCCGATAAATCGAAATTTATTATTGCATTGTATTAAATTTATGGTATAGTAGAAACTTATCTTATCTAACCGCATAATGAAAGGGGGAGGTTAATTGTCTCTAGAGCTAATAAAGCAATTTTTAGAAGCAGGGGTACATTTCGGCCATAAGACGTCGCGCTGGAACCCCAAGATGCAGAAGTTTATCTTCGGCAAAAGGAGCGGCATCTATATCATTGATTTGGAGAAGACCGCCTTGGCCCTGGAGAAGGCCAGGGAATTCGTGCGTGAGATTACTGCCAGGGGGGATTCGGTACTTTTTGTCGGCACCAAGAAGCAGGCCCAGGGCGTGGTCTACGAAGAAGCACTGCGCTGCGGGATGTATTATGTTACCGAGCGCTGGCCGGGCGGGCTCCTGACTAATTTTTCGACCATCAAGAAGAGAATAGCGCGCTTGAAGGAAATTGAAAGGATGCAGGAGGACGGGACCTTCCAGAAGCTCACCAAAAAGGAGGTCGCGCGCCTGGAAAAGGAACTTGCGAAACTCAAGAGAAACTTCGGCGGCATCGTGCAGATGGAGGGGATGCCGGCAGCGGTATTTATCGTGGATACCAAGAAGGAAGCCACGGCAGTAGATGAGGCCAGGCGGCTGGGCGTGCCGATTATCGGAATCATTGATACCAACGGTAACCCCGATATTATCGATTATCCGATAGCTGGCAATGACGATGCCACTAAGTCCGTGCGCCTGATTACCAGCCTTATCGCAGATACAGTAATCGAAGGCAGGAAGAAATTCCTCTCTTACCTCTCGGAAAGCGGGGTTGCCCTTAAGCCCAAGGAAGAAGAGGATATGACAATACTGCCGCAAGAGGAAGCTAAAACCGAAGAGGCAGAGGGGACTGTTGAGAAGGAAACGGAACCAGAAGGTGAAGGCCCCAAACACCCCAGGAAGAAGGCCCACCCGAAACACGCTACGGAATAATTTAAATCCGCAACAAGAGAAAGCCGAGGTTTAAAAATGGCAATATCGTTGGAATTGATTAAGGAATTAAGAAGCATGACCGCCGCCAGTATCGCAAATTGTAAAAAGGCCTTGGAGGAAGCCAAGGGCGACATTCAGAAGGCGGTAGGGCTCCTGCGCAAGCGCGGCCTGGAGATTGCCGCTAACAAGCAGGGTAGGATAGCCAAGGAAGGCAGGATTGAGTCCTATGTGCATACCGGCAATAAAATAGGCGTTTTAGTGGAACTAAACTGCGAAACTGATTTTGTCGCCAAGAGCAGCGAGTTTTCCCAGTTTGCCAAAGACATTGCCATGCAGGTTGTGGCCTCCAGCCCTACATATGTCAACAGAGAGGACGTGCCTGCCGATATCATAAAGCACGAATCCGATAAGGAGCTTTTTTATAAGAATAATTGCCTGATGGAGCAGCCCTTTATAAAAGACATGAGCATTACCATCAAGGATTACCTGGGAAGTATTGTTGCCAAATTCAGCGAGAATATCGCGGTGCGCAGGTTTGTGCGCTATAGATTGGGAGAATGAAGCCTAAGGCGGTTTATCAGAGGATAGTCTTAAAGTTAAGCGGCGAGGCCCTGCAGGGGAAGAAATCGCACGGGATAGACCATGTGGTTTTGTCGGTGCTGGCACGCCAGATTAAAGAAATCAGGTTTCTCGGCGTGGATGTAGCAGTGGTTTTAGGCGCGGGCAATATATTGCGCGGCCAGGAAAATATTGATTCCCACGGTTTGGACCTGGACCGCTCGGTAGCGGATTACATGGGGATGCTGGCTACGGTAATAAACGGCCTGGCGCTTCAGGATGCCCTTGAAAAACACGGTATGCCTACCCGCGTGATGACTGCTATTGAAATGGAGAGGATAGCCGAGCCCTATATCCGCAGGCGCGCTATCCGCCATCTCGAAAAAGGGAGGGTCCTGATATTTGTTGCCGGTACGGGAAACCCCTATTTTACCACCGATACCGCAGCAGCGCTCAGGGCGATGGAAATCAGCGCAGACGCAATACTCAAGGCCACCAAGGTTGACGGCATATATTCCGCCGACCCGTTTAAAGTCAAGGACGCCAGGATGTTTACACGGGTCAAATACATTGATGTGGTGAAGAAGGGGCTAAAGGTAATGGATGCTACGGCAGTAACGCTGTGCATGGATAAGAAGATACCCATTATCGTCTTCAATATTAACCGGGAAGGCAATATCAAACGCGTCGTATTAGGTGAAAAGGTAGGCACGGTAGTAAATTAAACATTGAAGGAGGCTTGATATGACCGTTAAAGAGGTATTGCATGGCGGCGAAGAAAAGATGAAAAAGGCGCTGGAGTCGGTAACCAGGGAGTGCTCGGAAGTAAGGACCGGCAGGGCCAGCCCCAGCCTGGTAGAAGGGCTGCACATCGATTATTACGGAACAATGACGCTGGTAAAACAATTGGCTTCCATATCCGTTCCCGATACGCACCTTATTTTAATCCAGCCCTGGGATGCGAGCGTTATCCCGGAAATAGAAAAGGCAATTATGAAGTCCAATCTTGGCATTACTCCTTCTAACGACGGTAAGTTGGTCAGGCTGGCGGTGCCTCCTCTCTCCAAAGAGAGGCGCCAGGAATTAGTGAAGGTGGTACATAAGATGGCGGAGGACGGCAGGATATCGCTGCGCACCATAAGAAGGGATTCTAAAGAGACCCTGGAGAAACTAGAAAAGGATAAAGGGATTTCAGAGGATGATAAGTTTCGCGGAGTTGACGAACTGCAGAAGATGGTAGACCGCTATATCGCTAAGGTCGACGAGCTCCTGAAGAACAAAGAGAAAGAAATACTGGAGTTTTAATTTAGATTCGGGCCACTAGCTCATCTGGTAGAGCACCACCCTTTTAAGGTGGGTGTGCCGCGTTCGAGTCGCGGGTGGCTCACTGAATTATTTCCCAAAACGAGAACGCCAAGAGGGTGCGGGGGAAGCGATTCCCGCCGCGCTTTCGGGGTAACAGCGAGGCGAAGACGAGCGCCATAGGGGCAGAGCCCCTTTGGGGAGCGAAGCGACGCGTTCGAGTCGCGGGTGGCTCACTGAACTATTTTAATATTCTGCCTCTTTAAAGGGCGGATGGCGGAATTGGCAGACGCGATAGCCTTAGGAGCTATTGGGGTAACCCTTGGAGGTTCAAATCCTCTTCCGCCCATTAAAAGAAATAAACATCAGCGAACGATTCGGTATGCGGCGCTTATTGGGTTACGCCGGCAGGCCGTTAGATATTGCGGGAGTAGCTCAGCTGGCTAGAGCGCAACCTTGCCAAGGTTGATGTCGCGGGTTCAAATCCCGTCTCCCGCTCCAGATTTTAGAGAATATAGGGATTTGAACAAAAGAGGAGTTTGAGGGGAAAAGATGATTTTCCCCTCAAGAATAACATCTGTGTTAAAGCTGCGGGGTGACAGGAAGGAGTGAAACGACTGACGTCATAAGGGGCAGGGAGCCCCTATGACGGGTTCAAATCCCGTCTCCCGCTCCAGCACAAAATAATAAAAACCTTACCCTAAAAAGCCACGAGAAAAGGAGAACCGGTTATGAAAATCACGGATTTTTTATCAATCAAGGCGATCAGCACGGATTTAAAATCCACGAAGAAAGAAGACGTAATGAAGGAGCTCGTAGATGTGCTTATAAACGCGGGTGAGGTAGAGAAGGATAGGCGTTCGAGGCTTATCGACTCTCTGATGACAAGAGAGTCTTTAGGCTCTACCGCTATCGGGCAGGGGGTAGCTATACCGCATGCCAAGTCCGAACACATCAAGAAGCTGGTCGCGGCCTTCGGGTTATCCAAGAACGGCGTGGATTTTGATTCCCTTGACGGCGAAATGGTCTACATTTTCTTCTTGCTATTGGCGCCCCAGGATTCCGCCGGTCCGCACCTTAAGGCCCTGGCGCGCATATCACGGCTGTTAAAAGACAAATATTTCCGCGACAGCCTCAAGTCCTCGGCTGATGCCAATGCGGTAATAAAAATTATTACTCAGGAAGATGAAAAAAAGATTTAAGCTAAAGGACAACCTGTTGCGTTTTAGGGGTTTTTTCAAGTGGCTTTCCCCGGGGATGGGCATAAAACGCTGGATAGGCCTCGGCAGCTTCGGCGTTATCCTGATTGTAATCGGGTCCGGAAATCTGAATACCCAGGAATACTGGGTGGTCAAGGCCCTTTATGCGATAGTATTAATCTGCGGTATTATCATTTTAATCCTGGGCATTAAAAACCTGATGCGCTCTTTGGTGGCAGCCTTCATGCCTTCCAGGGATGCCCAGTTAGTGGATATCCTGTATCAAAGAAGACAACTGGGCAGGGGGCCGAAGGTTGTAGTGGTCGGAGGAGGCACTGGGCTATCGGTATTATTGAGCGGTATAAAGGAATATTCCTCTAATATCAGCGCAATCGTGACAGTTGCCGATGACGGCGGCTCCTCGGGGAGGCTTCGTGAACAGTTTGATATCTTGCCGCCGGGCGACATCCGCAACTGCCTGGTGGCCTTAGCGGATGCCCCTGCATTGATGCGCGACTTATTCCAGTTCCGCTTCGGCAAGGGGTCTGATTTATCGGGGCATAATTTTGGAAATCTTTTTATAACCGTGATGACCCAGTTGACCGGGGACTTTGAGAAGGCCATCCGCGAGACCAGCAAGGTATTAGCGCTCAAAGGGCAGGTGATCCCTTCTACCTTGGATAACGTAGTGTTGGTAGCGCACCATAAGGATGGCACTGTCACCGAAGGGGAAAACAAGATCCCCAGGGTGCACAAGGCTATCCAGAACGTGGTTTTAAAGCCGGCTTATCCGGCAGCCAACCCCGAGGCAATCCGGGCTATTGAGGAGGCAGAGGTTATCATCTTCGGGCCGGGCTCTCTATATACGAGTATCCTGCCCAACCTTTTAATCAAGGATATCTCTGAGGCGGTCGTCGCTTCTGCGGCCATCAAGATATACGTATGCAATATAATGACGCAGCCCGGGGAGACCGAAGGTTACCGGGTATCGGACCACATCCATACCTTTATCAACCATACGCACCACCGTATCTTTGAATATTGTATAGTCAACAACGTCGGGATACCGCGCGAGATTATGGAGCGTTATGCCCAGGAGGGATCTTATCCCGTAGTAAACGATGTAGATAACATAAAAAAGATGGGGTACCGGGTACTTGAAGATAACCTTGTGATTTCCGAGAATAACCTTATCAGGCATAACCCTGAAAAACTCGCCAGCATCATTTTTGGTTTTATAGAGGAGACCTAGGATTAGATGGGGTTGATTATAAAGAAGCTGACCATTAACAATAAGCAGGGCCTACATGCACGGCCGGCGGCCATCTTTGTGCAAACGGCCAATAAATTCAATTCTGCTGTTACCATCCGCCGCGGGAAGGAAGAGGTCAACGGCAAATCCATTATGGGGATCCTGATGCTTGGCGCGGAGCGAGGCGCAAGGATTACGCTGGAGATCGAAGGCAGCGACGCGGAGCTGGCGTTGGCAGAATTAGAGAAAATCCTGAATATCGAGGAATAGAGTAAAGCCATGATAAAGCTAAAAGGTATAGCCGCAGCAGGCGGCATCAGTATCGGCAAGGCCTTTAAGGTAGGCAAGGAAGAGCTCGATATACAGAAGCAGCCTATTACCGAAGCCGATATACCCCTTCAGATACAGCTTTTTGAGGAGGCGCTTATTCAGACACGCAAAGAAATCCTTGACCTCCAAAGGAGGATTGCCGGAGACCTCGGCCAGGAAGAAGCCGAGATCTTCGATGCACACCTTTTGGTTTTGGAGGATCGGGTCCTTATAGAAGAGGTTATCTCGCGGCTGAAAAAAGAACAGGTCTGCGTTGCTTATATATTCTCCGAGGTCCTTAAGAAGTATATCGATGTCTTCTCGCGGATTGAAGACGAATACTTGAAAGAGCGCATCTCGGACATTAACGACGTCGGAAAAAGGATCCTGAGGAATCTCCTGGGAAAGAAGAAGGCGGTCCTGGAGGATCTAAAGGAGAAGGTAGTTGTGGTAGCCCATGACCTTTCCCCTTCGGATACCGCCGCAATGCACAAGCGTAACGTCTCGGCATTCGTTACGGATATTGGAGGCAAGACCTCGCATACCGCCATCATGGCGAAGTCCCTGGAAATCCCGGCGGTCGTCGGTGCGGAAGGGGCCACCTCCGGGATCAAGGGCGGCGATACCCTTATCGTAGACGGCAGCACAGGTATAATTATTATCAATCCTGACGAAGAGACCCTTAATCTCTATGCCCAGGAACTGGAGAAATTAAAAGGGATATCTGCAGGGTTCTGGGCCGTAAAGGACCTGCCGGCGGTAACCAAGGACGGCAAGAAGATTGAGATATCCGCCAATATCGAGCTGCCGGATGAGGTCCCGGCAGTGCGGCTGCACGGAGGCCAGGGTATCGGTCTCTACCGTACAGAATATTTCTACATGAACCGCAAGGATCTGCCTACGGAAGAGGAACATTACCAGGCTTATAAGTATGTTGCCGAAGAGATGAAGCCTTATCCCGTAATTATCCGAACCCTCGATTTGGGGGGCGATAAGTTCCTGTCGCAGTTCGCCATCCCTAAGGAGATGCAGCCATTCCTGGGATGGCGCGCCATCCGTTTCTGCCTGGCGCGGCCCGATGTATTTAAGTTGCAGCTACGCGCGATACTCAGGGCTTCGGTGCACGGTAAATTGAAACTTATGTATCCGATGATCTCCGGTATTGACGAATTAAAACAGGCCAACGCCATCCTTAAACAAGCCAAGGAGGAATTATCCGCGGCAGGGGTACCTTTCGATAATAATATTGAGGTGGGGGCAATGATAGAGGTTCCTTCGGCTGCGATGACTGCAGACCTTTTGACCAGGGAGGCGAATTTTTTCAGCATCGGGACAAACGACCTTATCCAGTATTCCCTGGCGGTTGACCGCACCAATGAAAAGGTCGCTTATCTCTATGACCCCGCCCACCCGGCAGTTCTAAGAATGATTAAAAATGTCATTGATGCCGCGCACAACGGAGGCATATGGGTAGGGATGTGCGGAGAGATGGCGGGAGAGTCGGCATTTGCCCTGGTGCTTCTGGGCTTGGGGTTGGATGAGTTCAGTGTGCCGCCGTTACTCATACCGGAGATTAAGTACCTTATCCGTTCCGTCACTACGGAGGAGGCCAGGGATATTGCAAGCAAGGTTCTGACCCTCTCTACCGGCAAAGAGGTCGAGGAGTTCAGCCAGGAAAAACTACGCCAGATATTAAAAACATAATTAATAAAGGAGACAGATGAGAGCCCTAAGTTCTGCTACTATTAATAAACTTGATAAATCCGGGATGTTGGAATTGCTGTTGGATTTCCCGTTGCAGTTCGGCATCGCCCGCGAATTGGCATCCAAGACAGGTATCATTTTTAGTAAGAGGGATTTTAGCAGCATTGTTTTTGCCGGTTTAGGGGGTTCGGCAATCGGAGCTGACCTAGTGCGTTCCTATCTTTATTTTGAAAGCAACCTCCCCATGCAGGTGGTACGCGAATATGACCTGCCGGCTTATGTGGGGAGCTCTACCCTGGTCTTTATCTCTAGTTATTCCGGCAATACCGAAGAGACTCTCAGCGCCTATAGCCAAGCCAGAAAAAAAGGCTCCAGTATTATTGCCGTATCATCAAACGGCGCCTTAAAGGAGAATTGCCTGAGAGACGGCGTTACCTTTATTGAGATACCCAAGGGTTTGCCGCCGCGCTGTTCGCTGGGTTATCTAAGCATTATACCTTTGTGCCTGTTAGCGAAACTGGGTTTAATTAAAGATGCGTCTTCCTCGCTCGATAAGACAGTATCGGCGCTGGAGGACTTAAGGAGCCGCAAGCTTAATCCTGCCATCGGCGCAAAGGATAATATCGCTAAATATGTAGCCGGCAGGCTTGTTAACAAATTTCCTATTATTTATTCCGCCTCGGTTCACTTCGATACCGTAGCCACGCGCATGCGCTGCCAGCTTAATGAAAATTCCAAATCACTGGCCTCCAGCCACGTCTTCCCGGAGATGAACCATAATGAGATAGTGGGGTGGGAGCATCCCGCGAGGTTGTTTAAGAACCTGGCAGTGGTAATGCTCAGGGATAAGGGCGCGCATCCGAGGGTGAATAAAAGGATGGATATTACCAGGGAGATTATCTGCAAGGAGAACCCTGACATTATTGAGATTTATTCAGAGGGGGAAGATCTTCTTGCCCGGATTTTCTCTCTTATCTACATCGGGGATTTTGTTTCGTTCTACCTGGCGGTTCTCTACGGCATAGACCCTACGCCGGTGGAGCGGGTGACTTATTTAAAAAAGAAATTAGCCGAAGACTAAAAACGGATGAAGGCACTGATTCTGGCAGCCGGGTATGCTACGCGTTTATACCCCTTGACCAAGGAGTATCCCAAGCCGCTTCTTGCCGTCGCCGGCAGGCCGATCATTGATTATATTATCGATAAGCTCTCCGTGATAAGAGAGATTGACGAGATTATCGTTGTTACCAACAGCAAATTTATCGCCAAGTTCAAAAAGTGGTCAAAAACGGTTAGATGCGGCAAGCGCCTGAGCCTGGTTGACGATTTAACCAGAAGCCACAGCGACCGCCGCGGCGCAATCGGCGACATGCATTTTGCCATTGGCAAGAAGCGCCTGAAGAGCGACCTCTTGGTTATAGGCGGAGATAATCTTTTTGACGGGGGGATTAAGGATTTTCTTTCTTTTGCCGGGGGGAAACATCCCGCTCCGGTTATCGGCGCCTATGATATAAAAAGCAGGTTAAAGGCCGCCAGATACGGGGTAATAAAGGTCGGCGCCAGCGGCAGGGTTGTTGCTTTCCAGGAGAAACCCGCCAGCCCCAGATCGAGCCTGGTTGCGATGTGCCTCTATTATTTTCCGAAGGCAAAACTGGGCTTGGTAAAAGAGTATTTTGATTACAAAGGAGGCAAGAGCGATGCCACCGGATTTTATATCGACTGGCTGCGCCGCCGCGAAAAAGTCTATGCCTTCGTATTCCGGGGGCGGTGGTACGATATCGGACAGTATAAGTTTTATCAGGAAGCTAACAGGAAGTTTTTAAAGAAAGGGGAATCTGCATGACGACTCGAAAGCATTTTTTTACTTCCGAATCCGTAGGAGAGGGGCATCCCGATAAGGTTTGCGATCAGATATCCGATGCCGTGCTAGATGAGGTCTTAAGGCTTGACCCTTACGGCAGGGTTGCCTGCGAAACCTACGTTACGATGGGGCTTTTAATCGTAGGAGGCGAGATCACCACTACCGCCTATGTGGACGTGCATAATCTTACGCGTAATTTATTAAAAGACATAGGATATACCCATCCCAAATACGGGTTTGATTACCACACCTGCGCCATCATAAACACCATACACAGTCAGTCTCCCGATATCGCGCAGGGCGTAGACAAGGGGGGTGCGGGTGACCAGGGATTTATGGTGGGTTACGCCTGTCGCGAAACCCCGGAGTTGATGCCGTTGCCGATTATGCTCTCGCATAAATTGGTAAAACGTATTGCTGACGTCCGCCGCCAGGGTATCTTAAAATACCTGGGTCCGGACTGTAAGTCACAGGTGACGGTTGAGTATCACGATTCCCATCCGGTGAGGGTGGATTCCGTGGTCCTCGCCTGCCAGCACACCGAGGATGTCCTGGATTCCAGCAAGGAGAAGATCACCAGAAAGGCGCGACAAGAGATGATTGACGCCATTGCCAAGCCGGTTTTAAAGGGCTATATTGACAAGAACACCAACTATTACGTCAATGAAACCGGAAAATTCACGGTGGGCGGCCCGCAGTCCGATACCGGCATGACCGGCAGGAAAATAGTGGTAGATACTTATGGGGGGGTGGCTGCTCCGGGCGGTGGCGCGTTTTCCGGAAAAGACCCTACCAAGGTTGACCGTTCCGCTGCCTATATGTCCAGGTACATCGCCAAGAATATCGTTGCGGCCGGGCTTGCCGATAAGTGTTTAATCCATCTTGCTTATGTTATCGGCAGGGCCGATCCTCTGGCGATTATGGTTGAAACCTACGGCACCGGAAAGCTGCCGGAGGCCGCATTTGATAAGCTTATCCGCTCCAATTTTGAACTCACCCCGCGCGGGATGATTAAAGAGCTGGACCTCCTGCGTCCTATATATAGGAAGACCGCCTGTTACGGCCATTTCGGAAGAACCGAATCCGAATTCAGCTGGGAGAATACCGATAAGGCTGCGGCTTTGAAAAGGCAGGCAAAAAGACTATAGAAAGGTAAACTATGAAATACGACATCAAGGACATTAGTTTAGCGAAGAAAGGTTCATTAAGGATTGAATGGGCAAGGAATAACATGCCTGTCCTGGGTTTGGTGGCAGAGCGTTTTCGCAGGGAGCGCCCTTTGAAAGGGGTAAGTATTTCATGCTGCCTGCATGTTACTACCGAAACCGGGGTGCTTTCCGAGGTGCTTAAGGCCGGCGGGGCAGAGGTTACCCTGTGTGCCTCTAATCCTCTTTCCACGCAGGATGACGTTGCGTCATCGCTGGTAAAAAATCTGAGAATACCGGTGTTTGCCATCAAGGGCGAAAACACCAAAACTTACTACGGGCACATCGAATCGGCGTTGGCGGTTAAACCGGATATCACGATGGATGACGGCGCGGACCTGGTGAGTATCATCCACCGCCGCCAGCCCCAAGAGCACTCCAATATTATCGGAGGGACAGAAGAGACAACAACGGGGGTAATAAGGCTGCGCGCCCTGGCGCGCGAAGGTAAACTGCGTTATCCAATTATAGCGGTAAATGATGCTTCTACAAAACATCTGTTTGATAACCGCTACGGGACAGGGCAGTCTACGGTTGACGGTATCGTACGCGCCACCAACAAATTACTGGCCGGCTCCAACTTTGTGGTTTGCGGATATGGCTGGTGCGGCAAGGGAGTGGCGATGCGCGCCAGCGGCATGGGCGCAAATGTTATTGTAACGGAGGTTTCCCCCTTAAGAGGATTAGAGGCAGCGATGGATGGTTTCCGCGTAATGCCGATTGCCAAGGCCGCCCAAATCGGGGATATCTTTGTTACCACTACCGGAGATACAAGCGTCATCCGCGGAGAGCATTTCAAGGCTATGAAGGACGGCGCCATTGTGGCCAACTCCGGGCATTTCAATGTTGAATTGGATATCCCGGCCCTGGCAAGGATGTCCCGTGCCAAGAAACGCATCAGGGATTTCGTGGATGAATATATACTAAGAGACGGTCGCAGGATATATTGCCTGGGTGAAGGCCGACTCATTAACCTGGCTGCTGCCGAGGGTCACCCCGCCCAGGTTATGGATATGTCATTTGCCAATCAGGCATTAAGCGTAGAATATATCGTAAAGAACCATAAGAAATTGTCCAATGATGTTTACCGTGTTCCTCAGGAACTCGATGATAGAGTCGCATATTTAAAATTGAAATCACTTGGCATACGCATCGACGCCCTTACGAATGAACAAAAGAAGTATCTTGCCAGTTGGGAGCTAGGCACGTGAAAAGAATAGGGGTTCTGACATCAGGGGGAGATGCCGCCGGGATGAACGCTGCCCTGCGCAGCGCAGTGCGTTACGCCACCCATCATAAATTAGAGGTGATGGGTATATTCCGCGGATACTCCGGATTGATTAATGATGAGGTTATTGCGCTTAATCACCGTTCGGTTTCAAACATCATAAACCGCGGGGGGACGATCTTGAAGACCGCGCGTTGCCCGGAATTCCTCACCGAAGAAGGGCAGCGGCGCGCCGTGGAGACCATTAAGAAACACGGCATCGAAGGTTTGGTGTTGATGGGCGGTAACGGCACTTATCAGGGCGGCATTGCCCTGACCAGGATTTGGAAGATACCTTGCATCGGAGTGCCTTGTACCATTGATAATGATATTAACGGTACGGATTACACCATCGGAGCCGATACCGCCGTTAATACCGCCTTAGAGGCGATTGATAAGATAAGGGACACCGCCACTTCCATGGAGCGCATATTCGTGGTGGAGGTGATGGGGAGGGAGTCCGGTTTCATTGCCTTGCAGGTGGGGGTGGGCGGCGGCGCCGAGGATGTCCTGCTTCCTGAAAAGGACTTTAATTTCGAGAATATGTGCCACGAGATAGTAGAAGGCAATATGCGCGGCAAGATCAGCTGGATTATTATTGTTGCCGAGGGTAAGGCCAAGGCCGAGGATATCGCCGGAAAGATAACCGAGATGACAGACCTCGAGACCAGGGTGGTTGTCCTGGGGCATGTGCAGCGCGGAGGCTCCCCTACAGCTATTGACCGCATACTTGCTACGCGCCTGGGGGCCGAGGCGGTAGCTTTATTGATGAAAGGCGCAAGCGGCAAGGCAGCAGGGATAGTCTCTGGTCAGGTAAATGCCGTGGACCTGGAGTTTGCGGTAAGCAAGAGGGAGTTCAGGTACGACGCGCTTTATGAATTAATCAAGATACTTACTTGATTACTTAGGGAAGGAGAATTGTCATGGGAAGAAGGCCGTTGGATATTGACAGGTTGGTTTCGGAATTAGTGCTTGGCGACGACCTGGCAGTCAAGACCAGAATTGCCAAAAAGATTATCAACATAGCCTATAAAAAGGGTATTTACCCTTCCAGTATACACGAACTTTATACGGCGCGCGGAAAAGGCGAATTCAGCGGTTTTACCGTTCCGGCGATTAACCTTAGAACGCTTACCTATGATTTGGCGCGGGCGATATTCCGGGTCGCCAAGAAAAACAACTCCGGCGCATTTATCTTCGAAATAGCCAAGTCCGAAATGGGCTATACCGCTCAAGCCCCGGTAGAATTTGCGGCGGTAATCCTGGCAGCTGCGATAAAAGAGGGCTTCGGCGGAGCGGTCTTTATCCAGGGCGACCACTTTCAGGTCAACCTCAAGAAATTCAAAGATGACCCCAATAGGGAGATGGAGGGATTAAAGGCCCTGATCAGCGAAGCGATAGCCGCAGGTTTCTACAATATTGACATTGATTCCTCTACATTGGTAGATCTCTCAAAGACCGACATCAAAAAGCAACAGTTCAATAATTACGAGGCCTGCGCTAAGCTTACCCAATTTATCCGTCAGAACCAGCCGCGCGGAGTCGAGATATCGGTAGGCGGCGAGATAGGCGAGGTCGGCAGCAGGAATTCTACCCCCGAGGACCTGCGGGCATTTATGCAGGGTTACAGGGATAGATTGCGCAAAGGGCGCACCGGTTTAAGCAAGATAAGCATCCAGACCGGCACCTCCCACGGCGGAGTGGTTTTGCCTGACGGTAGCATCGCCCAGGTAAAATTAGACTTTGATACCTTAAAGAACCTCTCCAAGATTGCGCGCGATGAATTCGGGATGGCAGGCGCAGTGCAGCACGGAGCCTCGACTCTTCCGCAGGAGGCCTTTCATAAATTTCCTGAGGCGGAGGCTGCCGAGGTGCACCTGGCGACCGAATTCCAGAATATGGTTTATGAATCCGGACATTTTCCGCAGGAACTAAAGAACAGGATTTACGAATGGCTCAAGGCTAACGCCGCAGGCGAGAGAAAAGAAGGCGAGACCGAAGAGCAGTTTATCTACAAGACACGCAAGAAGGCGCTGGGGCCTTTTAAGAAGGATATTATGGGCATTTCCCAGGAGACAAGAGACGCTATTGCCAAAGAGGTAGAAGAAAGGTTTGAGTTTCTCTTTAAGCAGCTCAACGCCGTCAATAACAAAGAATTGGTTAATAAATTCGTTACCTTGAAGCGCGTCATCATCCGTAAACACAAAGGGGCGCCGGGCAAGCTAGAGCATGACGGCGAAGGGGCGGATTAGCGCGGGTTACTAATCAGTCCGGGAGGAGAGCAAGACATGCGTTCAGACAAGATTAAAAAGGGCTTAGAGCGCGTTCCTCATCGCGCGCTCCTTCATGCTACAGGTTTGAGCCGCAAGGATTTTAGCAGGCCGTTTATCGGGGTAGCCACCTCTTTTACCGACCTTATCCCCGGCCACGTTGGCATGCGGGACCTGGAACGTTATATTGAGCGCGGGATCTGCTACGGCGCAGGAGTGCCTTTTTTCTTTGGGGTGCCCGGTATATGCGACGGTATTGCAATGGGGCATCTGGGGATGTGCTACCCTTTGGCGTTGCGCGAGATAGTCGCCGATACCATTGAGACCGTTTGCAATGCCCACAGCCTCGACGGCATAGTATGCCTTACCAACTGCGATAAGATTACCCCTGGAATGCTGATGGGGGTGGCGCGTCTGAATATACCGGCGATTATTGTTACCGCCGGACCGATGCTCTCGGGCCGTATGAAGGCCAAACGCAGACTTGCGTTCGTGCACGATACTTACGAGGCCCTGGCGCGGGCTAAAAAAGGGGATATCTCCGAGGAGGAATTGTCGTGCCTGGAGATGGAGGCCTGTCCTGGCGCAGGGTCCTGCCAGGGGCTGTATACCGCCAACACCATGGCCTGTCTGATTGAGACCATGGGTATGTCCCTTCCCGGATGCGGGACTGCACTGGCAGTATCTGCCAAGAAACGCCGCATCGCCCAGGCAAGCGGAGAGCGCATCGTAGAGCTTGTAAAGAAAAATACCTTACCTTTAGATATCATTAACCTTAAATCCCTGCAAAATGCGATTGTAGTAGACATGGCTTTGGGTGGTTCAAGCAATACCGTTTTACACCTTATGGCCATTGCCCATGAGGCAGGTATTAACTTAAAGCTCGGGGATTTCGAGCGCATCGGAAGAGAGACGCCGCACATCACCAGCTTAGAGCCCGCCGGGCCATATTTTATGGAGGATCTGGAATACGCCGGAGGGATACCTGCGGTATTAAATCGCCTGAAGGCAAAATTGAACAACACTATGACATTAAGCGGCAGGAAGGTCTTTGATATTGCGGTTAGATCCGAGATACTTGATGAAGAGGTTATTCGTCCGCTTACCCGCCCCTACCATAAGCAAGGCGGCATCGCAGTGCTCTACGGAAACCTCGCTCCTGAAGGAGCGGTAGTCAAGCAGGCGGCAGTCAACTCCAAGATGATGAGGTTTAAGGGGAGGGCGCGCGTATTTAACCGTGAAGAAGAGGCGATGAAATCCATCCTCAATAGAAATATTAAAAGCGGCGAGGTGATTGTAATCCGCTATGAGGGTCCGGCAGGCGGGCCCGGTATGCGGGAGATGCTGGCTCCTACCTCGGCTATTGTAGGTATGGGTCTGGCTGATTCCGTGGCCTTGATTACAGACGGCAGGTTCTCCGGAGGCACTAAAGGCCCGTGCATCGGGCATGTCTCCCCGGAGGCTTCCGCGGGAGGCCCAATTGCTATTTTAAGAAACGGTGATATAATCGAGATAGATATACCGGCGCGGAAATTAAATGTACGGTTGACGAAACAGGAGATCGGGAGGAGATTAAAAGGATTCAGGCCCGAGCCGCCCAAGATTAATAAAGGCTATCTGGCGCGTTATTCGAGGCTCGTCTCATCCGCGGACAAAGGAGCGATATTAAGTTAAGATGAAATTGACAGGCGCACAGATATTAATGGAGAGCTTGAAGCGCGAGGGTGTAGAGGTTATGTTCGGCTATCCCGGGGGGCAGGTGCTTCCCCTTTTCGATAAGATTTACGATAGCGACATAAAGTTTATCCTCACGCGCCATGAGCAGGCAGCTGCCCACGCTGCAGACGGTTATTCGCGTGCCACGGGTAAAGCCGGGGTATGCATCGCAACCTCAGGGCCCGGCGCCACTAATCTAACCACCGGCATTGCCACCGCCTACATGGATTCCATACCGATGATAGCGATTACCGGGCAGGTAAAGACCTCTGTTATCGGTAACGACGCCTTCCAGGAGGCCGACGTTACCGGCATCACCCGCCCCATTACCAAATATAATTACCTGATTAAGAACGTCAAGGATGTAGCGAAGGTGGTGCGGGAGGCCTTTCATATTGCTTCTACAGGAAGGCCCGGCCCGGTATTAATAGACTTTCCCATAGACATACAGCAGCAAGAGACGGAATTCATCTGGCCCGAAGAGATAGACATACGCGGTTACAAGCCCACTTATTTCGGCCATCCGGGGCAGATTAAAAAAGCCGCCAGATTAATCGCTAAGGCCAAGAGGCCTATTATTTATGCCGGCGGAGGGGTGATTACTTCCGGCGCCCATCACGAAGTTAAGGAGTTAGCGGAAAGGATGAATATACCGGTGACCTGGACATTGATGGGTATCGGCGGCTTTCCAAGCGCCCACCCTTTATCGCTTGGCATGCTTGGGATGCACGGCACCGGATATGCCAACCACGCCATTATGCAGGCGGACCTGATTATAGCTATAGGCGCGCGTTTTGACGACCGCGTTACCGGCAGGCTCGATGTCTTTGCCACCAACGCCAAGATCATCCACATAGATATTGACCCTTCCTCTATTAGCAAGAACGTCGGGGTGGAGATCCCGGTGGTAGGAGATGCTAAAAATACCCTCGGCCAGCTCTTGGAGGAACTCGGCAAGACCATTGATACCAAGGATTGGCTGGCGACCATTGAGTCCTGGAAGAAGAAATACCCGATGAGATACCAGGAAAGAGGGAAATTAAAACCCCAGTATGTAATTGAGCAGATTTGCGAGGCTACCAAAGGCGAGGCGATCATTGCCACTGAGGTAGGGCAGAACCAGATGTGGGCAGCGCAGTGGTATCAATACAACCACCCGCGCACCTTTATTTCAAGCGGCGGATTGGGCACCATGGGTTACGGCTTTCCGGCGGCAATGGGTGCTAAGGTCGGCTGCCCCGAAAGAATAGTATTTGATGTGGCCGGAGACGGGTCCATCCAGATGAATATTCAGGAGCTGGCTACCTGCGTCTGCAACAAGATTAACGTGAAGGTTGCGATATTGAATAACGGCTACCTCGGGATGGTGCGGCAATGGCAGGAGCTGTTTTATAAAAGGCGTTATTCCCACACCTGTTTGTCCAGCCCGGACTTCGTAAAGCTGGCGGAGAGTTACGGTGCCCTCGGGATAAGGGTAACCAAAAAGGATGAGGTGCGCCCTGCCTTGGATAAGGCGCTTGAGACGGATAACGTGGTATTCATCGATTTTGAGGTCGAGCCGGAGGAGAACGTTTATCCGATGGTCCCTGCCGGTGAGGCAATTAACAATATGATTGAAGGCCTGGCATAATGAAGCACACAATTTCGGCGATTGTAGAAAATAAGCCCGGTGTCCTGGCGCGTATCTCGGGGCTCTTCAGCGCCCGCGGCTATAACATCGTTTCCCTTGCAGTAAGCGAAACCCTTGACCCCAGCATCTCCTACCTTACGATGGTGGTTTCGGCTGATGACGAGAAGATACTGGAGCAGATCAAGAAACAATTGCATAAGCTCATCGACGTCATCAAGATCACCGATTTTACCAAGAAGGAACATGCCGAGAGGGAGCTGGTTCTCGCCAAGGTTCATTGCCCGCCCAAGGAAAAAGCCAGGCTGGAGAAGGTCATGGCGAAATATAACGCACGCCTCATCAAGCACCGGGAGGGCCTCGCTATTATCAACGCAGTAGGCGAGCAGGATGAGATTAAAGAATTACTGAACGCCCTGGCTCAGTTTGGCATCAAGGAACTGGCGCGCACCGGTAAGCTTGCCATTAGTCTGGACTAAGGATGAGTCCTAAATCAAAATTAACCTCAATAGAAAAAGCCCCCTTAATCCATAAATTTACAGTTTTGTTCGTTGTCATGTCGCTTTTGCCTTTTGTGGTGTTGGCGTATTTCTTTTTGGTGTGGCGCAGGTACGGTTATCTGGATATCTCGGAAGGCCGCTTTGTCCTGCTTATCTTTTTGGTAGGCGCGGGGGCTTTAGCGGGGTTTTATGGGATGCGCCGTTCCATCTTGGAGATCAACGCCCTTGCCCGCCGGGGCAGCCAGATCCTTAATAAGGATTCTTCAAACGCAGAGAGCGAAGGTCCGGAGAACGAGATTGCACAACTCTCGCGCACCTTCCGCGAGATTACCAGAAGCCTTGAGGATAATATCAGGCAGTTGGAGGAATCCAAGCATGTCATGCAGTATGTGCTTTCGCGCCTGGCTACCGGCTTGGCATCCCCGCGTGGCATCAGCTCCTTTCTGGACTTGATAGTGGAGATTACCGCTAACGCCTTAGGGGGGGAAAGGGGCGTACTTCTGGTGCTGGATGAAGGCAAGAAGGAGCTTTACATCAAGAGTTCTTTCGGGGTGGCCGCGGATTCCAGGAACGTGCGTTTTGCCGTCAGCGGAGAAGGTCCGGGATGGGTAGCCAGGAATCGCAGGCCCCTACTGGTACAGGCACAGATTAAGACAGACAGCGCGGCTAAGGGGATTTTTGTTCCGCCCTTTCTGGCTGCCCCGATGCTTTATCAGGACCGCCTTATCGGTGTCCTGGCGGTAGCCGGAAAGGCGAACGGCGTCAATTTTACCGAAGACGAACTCCTGATTATTTCGAATCTGGCCTCTCAGACCGCAGTTGCCCTGGAAAACGAACGGCTTAACAAGAGCGCCGAGGAGACTTATCTGGAGACTATCTCTGCCTTGGCGATGGCAGTCGAGGCGCGCGACCCTAATAGCCGCGGGCATTCCGACCGCGTTTCGCAGTATGCCGTTAAGATCGCCCGGAAGCTAAATCTTGATGCGGAGCTCATCAACGATATCAAGGATTCCGGAGAGCTCCACGACGTAGGCAAGATAGGCATCAGCGATAGCATCCTTAAAAAACCTGGGCCGCTTACCCCTGATGAATGGCAGGTAATGCGGCGCCATCCTATTATCGGCGAGGGGATTGTAAAGCCATTGCATTCGCTCTCACGGCTATGCGGGATCATCCGGCATCACCACGAGGCAATGGACGGAAGCGGTTATCCCGACGGCCTAAAAGGAGAAGAGATACCGCTGGGCGCCAGGATCCTTTCAGTGGCGGATAGTTTTGACGCCATGACCGCGGACAGAACATACCGGAAGGCGTTGACTATTGAAGAAGCCAGGAAGGAATTAGTCAAATATACCGGCATCCGTTACGATAAAAAGGTGGTGGATGCCATGTTAAACATAATCTCGGACGAGCAGAAAGGAGAAATTAATGGCTAAGATCTATTACGATAGTGACGCAGACCTAAACCTCTTAAAGGATAAGACCGTTGCTATTATCGGATACGGCATCCAAGGGAGAGGACAGGCCCTCTGCCTTAAGGATTCCGGCTGCCGGGTGATTGTTTCGGAACTGGAAGGTACCCCCAATTACGAACAAGCAAAACAGGACGGGTTTTTCCCGGTCAGCGTAGATGAGGCAGCCAAAAGAGGGGATATTATCCAGATCCTTACGCAGGACCATGTGCAGGCCAAGGTCTACAAGGATAACATCAAGCCGAACCTCAAGAAAGGTAAGGCCCTTTGTTTTTCACACGGTTTTAATATCCGTTTTAAACAGATCAAGCCTCCCAAAAACGTAGATGTTTTTATGATAGCCCCAAAAGGACCGGGGGCATTGGTAAGGCGTATGTACGAAGAGGGCAAAGGGGTTCCTTCCTTGTTAGCGGTATTCCAGGATGCTACCGGCCAGGCCAGGGAATTGGCATTGGCTTATGCCAAGGGCATCGGGGCAACCCGTGCCGGAGTAATTGAAACCACCTTTGCAGAAGAGACCGAGACCGACCTCTTCGGGGAACAGGCAGTGCTCTGCGGCGGAGCAACCGAATTGATCAAAGCCGGTTTTGATACCCTAGTCGATGCAGGTTACCAGCCGGAGATAGCATATTTCGAGGTACTTCACGAGCTTAAGCTTATTACCGACCTTATCCAGGAGGTAGGCATCAGCGGCATGCGCCGCCGCGTTTCCAATACCGCTACCTACGGTGATCTTACCCGCGGCCCGATGATTATTACCGAGAAGACCCGTAAGGCGATGAAGAAGATGCTCAAGGATATCAAGTCCGGTAAGTTTGCGCGCGAGTGGATTAAAGAGAACGAATCCGGTAGGCCCAGATTTAACAGCCTGATTAAATCCGGAGATGAGCATCCGATAGAGAAGGTGGGGCGGCAGTTGAGGGAGATGATGCCGTGGATGAAAAAATAGTACGAAACCACGGGTAGTGCTCCGTGCAGAGTGCGGAGTAAAACAAAGGTAAACGTCAGAGACGCCTTTGTTTTAATGCCGTGGATGAAGAAGTAAGTGTATGCACCCGCCAGAGGCGGGTGTAAACCAGACGTATACGCCAGAGGCACGTCTGGTTTAATGAAAAAATAAGTTGTTGTTCCTGAGCTATGCTCAGGATAAATCAAAAATATACGCCAGTGGCACGTTTGATTTAGCACCTGCCAGAGGCAGGTGTGAATCAGGTATAAAGGCTCCGCGCAGGGCGCAGAGTAAGCCAAACATAAGCGCCAGTGGCATGTTTGGTTTAGCACGCCTGATTCAAAAAGTGATAATTATGGAAAAGATAATAATATTTGATACTACTCTACGGGATGGGGAGCAGGCGCCGGGGGCGTCAATGACCAGTTTCCAGAAGATGGAAGTAGCGGGTCAACTGGAGAAACTGGGGGTTGATATTATCGAAGCGGGTTTCCCGGTTGCATCTCCCGATGATTTTATAGCGGTGAGCGCCATTGCAAGAAGCGCAAAAAGAAGCGCGGTCTGTGCTCTTGCCCGCTGCCTTAAGAAGGATATCGAGTACGCCGGCAGGGCCGTAAAAAGAGCGAGGCGTCCGCGTATACATTTGTTTCTGGCCACCTCTAAGATACATTTAAAGTATAAATTCAAGAAGGCCGAAGACGAGATAGTCAGGATTGCCGGGGATTCCATCAGGCAGGCCAGGAAATTCTGCCCTGATATTGAATTTTCTCCTGAGGATGCCACCCGCACGGAGAGGGATTTTTTGTTCCGCATGGTTGAGATGGCCATCGCCGAAGGCGCGCGCACCGTAAACATACCCGATACGGTCGGCTATAGTTACCCGCAGGAGATTTTTTCCCTGATAACCGATATCAGCAACAACGTCGTTAATATAAACAAGGCGGTCCTTGCCATCCACTGCCACAATGATTTAGGATTGGCAACGGCAAATTCCCTTTCCGCGGTCCTTGCCGGGGCGCGCCAGGTGCATTGTACGATTAACGGGATAGGCGAACGCGCAGGGAATGCCTCTTTGGAAGAAATAGTCATGGCAATGAAGACCCGCCGGGACGTCTTTGGAAATTTTTACACAGACATACGTACAGAAGAGATTTATCCGACTTCCCGCTTAGTAAGCAAGGCCACCGGTTTTGCAGTAGCCCCCAATAAGGCGGTTGTAGGCAGGAACGCCTTTGCCCATGAAGCCGGCATCCATCAGGACGCAATATTAAAGAAAAGGATTACCTATGAAATCATGGATCCCCGCGATGTCGGCATCTCGGAGAGCTCATTAATCTTGGGGAAGCATTCCGGCAGGCACGCCTTAGGCCAGAGGCTGAAGGTTTTGGGTTTCCATCTGGATGAAGAAAGGCTTAATAAGATCTTTCAGCGTTTTAAGGAACTCGCCGATAAAAAGAAAGATATCTTCGACGACGATATTATCTCCATAGTAGAGGACGAGATCAAGCAGGTAAAGCCCGTCTGGAGCCTGGAAAGCTTTGTTATTACCTCCGGCACCGCTATCAAGCCAAAGGCCGAGGTAGTGCTGAGGCATAAAAATGAGAAGCTTTCTGCCAGTTCCTCCGGAGACGGCCCGGTGGACGCCTGTTTTAAGACCATTGACAAGATTACCGGCACCAAGGCCGAGCTTCAGGATTACCGCATCGAGGCAGTGACTGGAGGCAAGGACGCCTTGGGTGAAGTCAGCCTCAAGCTTAAGGCCAAAGGCAAGATTGTGACTGCCCGCGGCTCCAGCACCGACATCATCGAGTCTTCGGTACGGGCTTACATCAACGCCCTGAATAAAATAGAAAGCCTTTAATCCTTATCATAAACAGCATGCGCAAGAAATCCAGGCTTGAGGTCTACGGTGTTTTGGGCTATCCTGCGAAACACAGTTTTTCTCCCGCCATGCACAACGCAGCCTTCCGCGCCCTGGGCATTAAGGCAGCCTACAGGCTCTTTGAGATAAGGCCTTCGGAGTTGGAAGACTTCATGGCAACCCTCGGAGAAAATAACATCCGCGGGATGAACGTTACCATCCCTTATAAAGAGAAGGTGCTGGATTATATCAACGGCTATCGCCAACCGGCAGTAAAAATCATCGGCGCAGCCAATACCGTCAAGATTGATAATGACGGGAGGTTGAGCTGTTTTAACACGGATTTCTCGGGTTTTATGCAACATCTGGCAGAGTTGAAAGTTAGGCCCAAGAGGGTTGCGGTTATCGGCGCAGGGGGAGCGGCAAGGGCGGTCTGTTTCGGCCTGGCCAAGAAAAAAGTCTCAGAGATAGCCCTTTACGATATCGATAGATTTAGGAGTATCTCGCTGGTCGAGAGGCTTAAGTCTGTTTTCTCCTCTGGCGATTTTCTGGCTGCCTCCAGCATCGAAGGGCTGCGTATTCCGGATAAGGATTTATTAGTGAATGCCTCACCGGTAGGGATGAAGCCCGACGACCCTTGCCTGGTGAACGCCGGGCAGCTGCATCCGGGACTTTTCGTTTACGACCTTATTTACAATCCCGGCCGGACTAAGCTCTTGGAGTTAGCGACAAGCCGTGGTTTAGCGAATTCCAACGGCTTGGGGATGCTTTTGTATCAGGCGGTTTTATCTTTCAGCCACTGGACTGGCAGAGATGCGCCGCAGGATATAATGGGCCGGGCACTACAGAGGGAGTTGAAAAAATGCCAGCGCTAATCAGCAGGGCTTTGGTTTTTATTTTCGGTTCGCTTATCGGCAGCTTTCTTAACGTATGCATTCACCGCATGCCGCGCGGCGAATCGGTGCTTTGGCCTCGTTCGCGCTGCCCGCATTGCCAGAAGAAGATACCCGGATACGACAATATACCTTTCTTAAGTTACCTTATCCTCGGGGGGCGCTGCCGTTTTTGTAAGGGCAGGATTTCGCTGCGCTATCCCCTGGTGGAATTCTTAACAGCGGCATTGCTGTTGCTGCTTTATGACCGCTTTGGTTTTACCTATGATTTTCTGGCGTATTGCCTCTTTGGCTGCGGCCTGATTATTGCTACCTTCGTGGACCTGAAGGAACGCATTATTCCCGATGAGATTTCCATCGGCGGGATGATCCTGGGTTTTATCCTCATTTCAATCAAGGGCATAAACCTAAAGCCGCTTTATTTCAATTTTCAACCGATGTTCAGTTCCTTTATGGGTATTGTTACCGGCGCCGGGATTATATATATCATCAGTTTTTTCTTTGACCTGATTTATTTTAGAATCCTCAAAAAATCCGCTATCCAGGGGGAGACTACCTCAATGGGTATGGGCGATATTAAATTCCTGGCAATGATAGGGGCTTTTCTCGGTTGGCAGAAAGCAATCCTTACCTTTTTTGCCGCTCCCTTTCTGGGCCTGGTTTTCGGTATATTGAATTTAATACTCAAGAGAAACCGCCTTATCCCCTACGGTCCGTTTCTTGCCCTGGCGGCGCTTATCGCCTTATTCTGGGGCGATAGGCTTATCATATTTCTGCGGGGTCTATGAGCCCAGGCGCAGACCTTCTTAAGAGCCCATCTCTGGATAAATGGAATAAGATCGGCTTAAGCAAAAGGGCAGGTTTTCTGGTGCCTTTGTTTTCGGTATTTTCCAGGGAGAGCGCCGGCATCGGCGACATCCACGATTTAAAGATTCTCTCAGATTGGATTAAGGCCGCGGACGGCTCTATCCTGCAGCTTCTTCCCATGAATGAAATGGGCGCCAATAATTGCCCTTACGATGCCGTTAGTTCTTTTGCGCTGGAACCCGCCTACCTTTCGCTTAACAGGTTAAAGCCCCGTCCTCCGCAATCCTCCATTCGTAAGATAAGGGATAGTTTTCCTCTGCCGCGAGAGAGATTGGATTACGGCATTAAGGACGCCAAACTCGGAATTCTCTGGCAGCTCTTCCAGGAGGAGGATGTTGTTGAAGACGGTGACTTCGGAGGGTTCATTGCCAGAAACGGATATTGGCTGGAGGATTTCGCTTTATTCAAAGTTTTGAAGTATTATCAGCAAGGCAGGCCCTGGTATGAGTGGCAGGATAGCTACCGTAACCGCGACAGCCGCGCTATGGAGGATTTTAAAAAGGCGCATGAACGCGAAATCCGTTTCCAGAAGTGGCTGCAGTGGCAGCTCTATTGCCAGTTTAAAGAAGCCAGGGGTTACATTTCCTCCAAGGGTATCCTTATCAAAGGCGATTTGCCTGTTCTGGTTTCGCGGGACAGCGCTGACGTCTGGGCGCATCCGGATTTCTTCAAGCTGGAATTCGCTGCCGGAGCCCCCCCCGACATGTATTGCGCTAAAGGACAACGTTGGGGCATGCCGCCTTACGATTGGAGGGCCATAGCAGACAATTCCTACCTTTACCTTAAAGAAAAGCTTAGGTTCGCCCAGGAATTCTACGATATTCTAAGGATTGACCATGTGGTGGGTCTTTTCCGCATCTGGAGCATCCCCTACAATGAGCCTCTGGAGAATAAGGGCCTAAACGGCTTCTTTGACCCTTGCGACGAAAATCTATGGTACGGTCACGGCAGAGAGATTCTTTCCGAGATGATTAAGGCTACGGATATGCTTTTGTGCGCAGAGGATTTAGGGTTAATCCCGCCGGTTTGCACCAATACCATCAGGGAATTAGGCATTCCGGGAAATGATGTGCAGCGTTGGACCAAAGACTGGCAGAGCCGCCATGATTTTCTCCTTCCCGGGGAATACCGGATGCTGTCCGTTGCGATGCTCTCAACCCACGACACCACTAATTGGCCCGCATGGTGGGAGAATGAGGCAGGCACGATTGACGAGGCGCTTTTCGAAAGAAGGTGCGGTGAACGCGGGGTAGATTTTTTCTCTGCAAAACAGCGGCTTTTCGAGGCAGGGCGCTCCGGGCATGCAAGATTGCGTTGGCGCCAGGAGATTGAGAGCACAGATAAATTAGTAAGTATCCTGGGGGGAAAGCGGGAAGAGTTAGTGGATTTCATAGATATGTACGAGAATACCTATCGGGAAAAGGAGAAGCTCTGGCGGCACCTGGAGCTCGACGGCGTAATGCGCGAGGCATGCGGTCCCGAGATAATAGGCGCGGCTTTAAGGTTCACCCTGAAGTCTAACTCCATATTCTCGATACAGCTTATTTCGGATGTGCTGCTTTTTGGAGGTATTTTAAGCGGAGACCCTTATCAGTACCGTATTAATACCCCCGGTACCAGCGGGCCGCAGAACTGGTCGTGGGTTGCGCCGGTTGCGCTGGAGGATTTAATAAGGCATCCTCTAACAGCGCGGTTAAAAGAGGCGGTGGTTTCCTCGGGAAGGATTTAGCGATGCCTAAGAATGCATTGCGCCCTAGGGCGGTGATATTCGATATGGACGGGGTCATCGTGGATTCCATGCCGTATCATTTTATTGCCTGGTATGAAGCGCTTCGTCCTTACGGGGTGCGGGTTAGTTGCTTTGATGTTTTTGCAAAGGAAGGAGAACGCTGGGAGAATTCCCTGAAGGATTTCTTGAATAATGCGGGCATTCCGCCGAACCCTAAGATCCTAAAAGAGATATTCCTGAGGCGCCAGATGATATTCCGAAAATATTTCAAGCGTTTTATCTTTAAGGGAGCTCCGGAATTCCTGAGGTGCCTTAAGAAAAAAGGATACCTTCTGGGATTGGTGACAGGCACGCCAATGAGAGAGCTAAGCAGCATCATCCCATCCGGCATCAGGGGGTTATTTGACGCTATTGTCTCGGGAGACAGCGTTAAAAAAGGCAAACCCCATCCCGAACCTTATCTGGAGGCCAGCCGCA